>JACDJA010000053.1_pt1 | contig 180976 bp, 188 predicted proteins | sample 7449241 | NCBI WGS metagenome assembly JACDJA01 (sample SAMN14253289, study PRJNA609438) | sludge metagenome | isolation source: initial anaerobic sludge | collected 2018-12-20 | reverse complement strand
GCGCACGGTGGCGGTGATCTGCTCCATGGTGGCGGCGGTCTCGGCCAGGGAGCTGGCCTGCTGCTCGGTGCGCGAGGACAGGTCCAGGTTGCCGGCGCTGATCTGCGCCGAGGCCGAGGCGATCGCGTCCGAGCCCCCGCGCACTTCGCCCAGTGCGCCGCGCAGGTTGCGGGTCATGGTGGCCAGGGCATGCAGCAACTGGCCGATTTCATCCCGGCCCCGGGCGACGACGTCGGCGCTGAGATCCCGCCGCGCGACGGCCTCCGCCAGATCCACGGCGCGCCGCAGGGGGTGGGTGATGGATCGCGTCACCCGCCAGGCGAACAGCGGCCCCAGGATCAAGGCCAGCAGGGTGGCCACCGCCAGCACGGTCAGGCCCAGCCGGCTCGTGCGCGCGCTTTCTTCGAACAGGCGCTGCACGGAATCGGATTGCAGCTGCGACAGTTGGTCGATCCGGTCCATCAGACCGGTCGTCCGCTTGGGCATTTCCTGGTTGAAGAAGGCGTCGGTCTCGCCGTAGTTGCCGCTGTCCAGGTCCTTGAAGGCCTGGCTCCGTTGCTTGATGAAGGCATCGCGCGCCTGGCCGATGTCCCGCAGCAATTCGACGGCCTGGGGCTGGGACAGCGATTCCGCCAGCTGGCCGGCCAGTTCGCCCGCCTGCCGGTCGGTGGTCTCGATGTCCTGCTTCAGGCGCCGGAGCGTATCGGGGTCGGCCGCCAGGGTCGCCTGGGTCAGGTTGGCGCTCTTGTTGATCTGCCGGGTCAGCTGCTGGATGAGCGCCGTGGTGCGCAGCCGGTGATCCAGCGCCTGATTGTCGTTCTGCGAGTCCAGGATGCGCCAGGCACCGATGCCCGACATCACCAGCAGCAGGATGATCACGAAGCCGAATCCCAGGGTCAGCCGGGTGCCGATTTTCAGGTTGCGCATGGTGTGGTCTCGCTCCGATGGGGATGTCTCGGGCCCGATCGAAAAACCCCGCCGCCGACCCGGCCTAAAGGTTTCAATCTTAAAGGGAAGCATCCTCCGGGCCACCCTGTATCCGATTCTTTCTGTTATGCCATTTTGCGATAACCATGAGCCCGCCCGGGCCGGCGCCGATACGCCGCCCGGGCGGGCCGTCGTCTTTCCTGCGAAAAAGGCTTATTCCGCGCCGATCGCCTTCAGACCGGCGGCCGCGCAGCCGGCGTCGATGTCGCCGGAGGGCGCGCCGCCCACGCCGATGCCGGCCACCAGCGCCTTGCCGAACTTGACCGGCAGGCCGCCCGCCTGGATGACCATGCGGGCATCCATGTCGCGCAGGCCGTCGTTGGCCGGCTTGGAGGCGATGAAATCGGCCAGGCCGGCGGTGTCGCGGCCCAGCCGACGTCCAGGCCGGTCTCCAGGAACAGCGGCTGGGATGCGCTGCCGATGACGCGGCCGGACCGCACGGCGCCGGCCGGATGGGCCTGGCCGGCCAGCGGGAGGGCAAGAGTCGGGTTGGTGCCCGAGGCCGGAATCGAACCGGCATGCCTTTCGGCGAGGGATTTTAAGTCCCTTGTGTCTACCGATTTCACCACTCGGGCATGATGTGATGCGGCATTGTACCGAATGCTCAGCCCAGCACAGTGGCCTGGATGCGGTCCCGCCCCGCCCGCTTGGCGGCGTACAGTTGCGCGTCGGCGGCGGCCAGCAGTTCCCGCGCGCCGGCATGCCCGCCTTCCAGGGTGGCGATGCCGATGCTCACGCTCACATGGGGGACGCCCGCCCGGGGGTTCGGCAATTCGAGCCGCGCCACCGCCTCGCGGATGCGTTCGGCCACGGCCCGGGCGGCCTCGGCGTCGGTGTCGGGCAGCAGGCAGGCGAACTCCTCGCCGCCGTAGCGCGCCGGCAGGTCGGCGGGCCGGGCCGCATTGCCGCGCAGCGCCTGGGCGATGGCGCGCAGGTAGTCGTCGCCGGCCTGATGGCCGAAGCGGTCGTTGACGCGCTTGAAATGATCCACGTCCAGCATCATCAGGCTCAGGGGCGAACCCGTGCGCCGCCAGCGCGCGTGCTCGCGCGCCAGCGTCTGGTCGAAATGGCGGCGATTGGCCAGATGGGTCAGGCCGTCGGTCTGGCTCTGCTTCGCCAGTTCCAGGTTGGCGGCCTGCAGGGCCTCCTGCTGTTGCAGGATGTGCTGGTTGCGTTCGGCCAGCAGGCGGGACAGCCGGCGGTAGCGGCGCAGGGCCAGGAAGGACGCCAGGGCCAGGAGCGCCGCGGCGCCGCTGGCGACCTGCAGCAGGACCCGCTGGCTGCGCTGGGCCACGTAGCGCTCGATGAGCTGGCCCTCGCCCACCTCGTGCCGCGCGACGGACTCCGACACGTCCAGCGCCGCGAGATAGCGGTCGAACACCGGCACCAGGCGGCGATGCTCGGGGGTGTCGCTGAAGTAGAACCGGTAGGCGCGCGGATACTCCTGCAAGACCAGCACGATCTCCAGGTCGAAGTATTCGTGGCTGTAGCGCTTCTCCGCGAAAATGCTCTTGTTGAACACGGCCACGTCGATCTCGCCGTCGCGCAGGGCCTGGAACATGCCGTCGCTGGAGGTCTGGTCGTACGCCCGCAACTGCTCCGCCGGAACGAGGCCGCGGAGGATGGGCTCGAACGCGACGCCATGCACGACGCCGACGCGATAGTGCGCCAGGTCGTCCATCCGGTAGATCGGCGGCTGCCACCCCTTGCGGGCGATGACGGCGTAGCGGCTCTCGTAATAGGGCCGGGTGAACAGGCCGTGCCGCGCGCGGTCCGGCCGCAGGCTGAGCGGGATCAGGACGTCGGCGCCACCCGTCTGGATCAGGCCGATCCGATCCGCCACGGTCCGGCCCCGCTCAGGCTCGATGTCATAGCGCAGCCCGAGCCGGCCCGCGATGAAACACCAGACGTCGATGCCGATGCCGGAATAGACGCCCCGGTCCGCCTCGTGGCGCACCATGGGCGGCGCGTCCAGGGCCTGCACGCGCAGGGGCGGCAAGGCGCGGAACCGGGCCAGGTCCTCGGGGTCGACGACGACGGGCTCGTTCAGGCGCACGTGCCGCGCGCCCTCGCAATCCACGGCCCGCGGAGCGGCCGGCGCGGACCCCGGCGACAGGCCCACCAGCAGCAGCCCCAGGATGGCGGCCGCCGATCGCCGACTCACAGGAGGCTGCCCTCCCCGGTGTCCAGGAAATGCTCGATCCGCTCGCGCCATCCGCCGATGTCCAATCGCTGCGAACGCAGCCAGGCCTCATCATAATAGCTGGTCGCGTACCGGTCACCGCTGTCGCAGATCAGGGTGACCAGGGATCCGGTCCGCCCCTGCTGCCGCATGAGCGACGCCATGCACAGCACGCCCATGAAATTCGTCCCCGTCGAGCCGCCGACGCGGCGGAACAGCCGGTCGGACAGCACGTGCGCGGCCGCGATCGAGGCTTCGTCGGGGACGCGGATCATCTCGTCGATGACGGTCGGGATGAAGGAAGGCTCGACGCGCGGCCGGCCGATCCCCTCGATGCGGGAACCCGTCGCCGTGATGTTCGTGTCGCCGCTTTGCCAGGCCTCGTAGAAGGCGGAGCCCTCGACGTCGACCACGCAGAGCCGGGTGTCCAGGTTGCGGTAGCGGATGAAGCGCCCGATGGTGGCCGAGGTGCCCCCAGTGCCGGCGCTCATGACCACCCATTCTGGGACGGCATGGAATTCGCCCGACATCTGGCGGAAGATGCTTTCGGCGATGTTGTTGTTGCCGCGCCAGTCCGTGGCGCGCTCGGCGTGCGTGAACTGGTCCAGGTAATAGCCGCCCGCCTCGTCGGCGATGGCCTGGGCCGCGCCGTAGACCTCCCGGGCATGGTCCACGAAATGGCAGCGCCCGCCGAAGCGTTCGATCGCCTCGACCTTCTGTCGGCTGGTCGAGCGCGTCATCACGGCGACGAAGGACAGGCCCAGCAGGCGGGCGAAATAGGCTTCCGACACCGCCGTCGACCCGGACGAGGCCTCGACCAGCAGGGTATTTTCGCGGATGCGGCCGTTGCAGATGCCGTACAGGAACAGGGAACGCGCCAGGCGGTGCTTGAGGCTGCCGGTCGGATGCGTGCTCTCGTCCTTGAAATAGATGTCGATGCCGCGCAGCCCCGGAAAGTCCGGCTTCACCAGGTGCGTGTCGGCGGAACGCCGGCCGTCGGCCTCGAGGATGCGGATGGCCCGGCGCGTCCAGTCCCGGTCTTCGGGCGTCAGCGCGCTGCGCCCCTTGATGCAGTGATCCATGCCGTGGGTCCCTTGGCCCGACGACGACGGGGCCGCCCGGGCGCGATTGGCGGAAGCGGTGTCAGGCAAACAGGTGATGGAAAGCCGCGCTGTGTTTGAGTCTCACGTTCGGCGATCCCGTTCACCCCCTTGCCGACCCCCATGCCTATTCAGGCAGGGCTGACCGCCTCCGGTTCCGTAGTGCGCGATGCTGCCCGTTCGGTCAGCCACGCGTCGACCTCGGATTCTACCCACGCAACGCGATTGGGCGCAATCTGAAACGGCCTCGGAAACTCGCCCGCCGCCACCATTTTGTAGACCGTGGACTGGCCCAGCGACACCTTTTCCACCACGTCCTTGATCTTCAGGGCTTTCATGCTGCCTCCTTCTGTTCAATTTCTGCGGCAGCCAACCGGATAGCCGCCCGCCACACGCGGCCCGACCACCGCTGCTCAGCGCGCCGGGCCGCGTCCGGATCCTGAGCCTCGAGCACGCGGCGCGCGTCATCCAGGCACGGCGGCGGGACATAGACATCAGCCACGCTCCGCCTCCGCTGCTTCCGCTTCGGCCCGGGCCTTCCTCTGCCAGCCCAGCACGGCGCCCTTCGTGACGCCGAGTTCCGCCGCGATCGCGCTGGGGCTCTCGCCGCGCGCCATCCTGCTGACCGCAGTGATGCGGTCGTAGGGGTCGATGCGCGGCATGTTCATTTTCCGCGCGGGCGGCGGGCGGTAGCCTTCGATCTGACGGATCAAGCCGGCGAAGGGGTTCAGATCAGCCATGGTCGGCCCCCTTCGCTACGCGGGCGGCGTCGATTGCGGCGTCGATGCCATTGATGGTTGTGCGAGGCACAACAAGAGCAATGCCGTCTCCCCGGCCCCAGACGTTGCAGAACGCGTTTTCTTTCAGCCACCTATACCGCTGGGTGTCGGCCAGGGCGGTGTCGTGATCCCGCCCGCTCTCTGCGCCTCTTTGCGATTCTCTCTGCATGTCGGACGTCAAAGAGACATCGGGCTGGGCCTGGGCGTCCAGATCCCAGCCGAGCGACTTGCACGCCGCCACGATGTCGTCGTCACTCGGCATCATTTTCGTGGCGCCAGGAAAATGATCCTGGCGGCCAGCTTCGACACCGGCACAGAAAGCATCACGCATCAGCCCGCGCGGCAGCGTCGTATCGTCAGCGCGTGCGCCGAGCCATTTTTCGAACGCCGCATACTCGCCTGTCGCGTCAGGCTCCTGCGCTACAGGGGCGGCGCGGCGGAACAACGGCTCGAAAGAAACGATGTCGGTGTATTGAGATAGGTCGCCTACGATATCAGCGTGGATCAAGTCCACTTGAGTGTTTCCATTGCCCAGGTCGATCGTGCGGATATACGCGTATGGCTCCGCGCTTGCGGCAGGCCGTCCGTGCGCTTCGTCCCATCCCGCAGCCCAGCCGTCCGCGCGCCCACGCTCGTAGTCCGCCGTCGCGGCGGCGGGCTGGCCGCTGCTGTAGCGGGATAGTGCGACGCGAATTGCGCGAATCCCGGCCGCAGTTGTCAGCGCGCCGCACGTCTGTAGAAGCCCCAGCAATTCCTCGTCGCTCGGCACCATTTCCGTGACGCCGCGAAAATGGTCTGCGCCCAGCACCAGGGGCTCCGGATCGACCCCGTCCGCGCAGTACGCCTCGGCTTCGACTGCGGCGCGGCGATTCCAGTCTTCGACAGTCCACGACAGCAGATTGCAACTGCTGCACTCCACTGCCGGCTCACCGTCGCTGTTTTCGTAGTCGTCGCTCATGCGCGCTGCCACGCCACAGCACGGGCACGGCAGCAGGGTGATGTTAGTCTTGGTTGTCATTGTGTGATCCTCCGAAATTCAACAGCCCACACCCAGGGGTTCGCGTCCCAGGCGCCGGCACCGCTGATGGATTCCCATAGGCTGCGAAACGAGTCTTTCGCGCTGGTCAGCATCGGCGAAACGGCTGCATCAGCGTCAGACAGCATGTAGTTGCGCCAGTACCACCCATCCTCGATGTAGTGCCCCTCGACGCCCTCTGCTTGTGCGTCAGCGTCGCTGATGTCCTGCAGCCGCTGCACGCGCACGCTGACAATTTCCAGCACGATGCGGCAGTAGCGGCGGGGCATGTGGATGCTGGGCCGAATGCGCAGCTCCCACGGCTCGACCTCGACACAATCGTCCGGGCCTGGGGCCAAGCCACCTTCGAGGCAGGCACGCCCTTCATCGGACTCGACGTAGACGGGGCCTTCGTAGCCGTGATCCTCCACCTTGATCGTCGCCTCGCGCACCCACAATCTGTCGCCGGGTTGGCCATACGGACATGCACGCTCGATAACGTGCTGCGGCTCGTGTTCCAGCACCAGCGCGCCGGGCGTGTACAGATTGCCGAGATCGGGGTGGCGAACGGGCTTCTTGGCGGCACGCCGAGTCTGCGTTTTCTGCCCGGACAGGATGGCTCGGACCATCGGCCCGGAAAACAAAATGGAGCGTTCACGCATCGCTGCCTCCCTGTTCCTGTGCGAGTGCGACATCAGCCGACGCCAGAATTTCGCCCGTTGTGCGGGTCTCGCGGTCGATCCGCCACCGGTCTTTTACATCGATGATGGTCGGCCTGCGGCAGGCCTCTTGCAGCGCGGCAGCGGTCCAGCGCAGCGCGTAGCGAAGACGGGCGATCTCCGCACCGTTGCTGTTGCCGATGCGGATGTAGTCGGTGATATCGCGCTTGAGCGCCCCGGATTCCTGCCGTGCGGCGCGGCACCTTTCTTTCCAGCGCTCGATGGTCTGACGCGCTCCGGCTATCTCTGCTGTCTGGGCGTCGATCCTGGCATCCGCTTCCGCGCTCTGCTTTTCCAGCATCCGCGCGTATTCGGCGACCTGCTCGTTCGCCGCGTCGATGATGTCCAGCAGATCGGGCAGCGCGTTGACGGCGCCGATCAGGAGCTGGGCGTTCGGACCCTCAAAGCCGTCCGGAAACCACAGATCAGGATGCCCGTCCGGCATCTTGACAGGCGAGCACACTTCCTCGTACCGGTCGGCCCGGACGATGCGTCGGTAGCTGTTGCTGGTCGCCAGCGCCCAGGGCAGCGGTACGGCGCGGCGGATCAGATCCCGCAGCTTCTGTGTGTTGATGGTCATGCGAATAGCTCCAGTTGCCGCGCCTGACTCGATGACAGCCACGCGGACAGGAAAGTGCGGTACATCGCGGGCGGAATACAGGACGCCATCCAGCCACCGGATTGCCCGTCGGACACTTCGGAAATTTCGAACAGCCAGCCGTTCCGGTTCACCCGGGCCGACAGCTCGCGTCCCCAGCGGTTCATGCGCGGTGTGTAGCCATCGGGCATGGGGCAGCGCAGCCGGTATGTGCCGTCGTAGATCGGCTGCAGGACGCCGGGGTCTGTTGCGATACGATCGGATGCCAGGGCCAGCAGGTGATCTACCTTGGCGCCGGTGTCAGCACTGATGCGCAGGGGCAGCGTGATCGGAATTTCCATCATTCCTCCCACGGTCCCGGAAAATCCCGGCCCATCATTTCTTCGCCTCGATGTACGCCATGAACCCGTCAAACGGATCAATGCGCGCGCCAAATTCCTTGTTGTAGGCCTCGACACCGTCCTCGATCATGGCCTGCCACGCACCATCAGGCAGGTCATCATGGTCATAGGCTTCGAGGAAGTCGATCAGGCCAGCAGGCGGAACATACCGGCCCTGGCGCTTGGCTCGGGCCGCTTTGCGGTGTGGGTTGCTCATGATTTCCCCTCGGCTTTGGCGATGGCGGCGCGAAGATTCGCAACGGCTCGGATTGCGTTCCCATCAAAACCAGCGGGGCTTTCTTGCAGGTTGATGAAGTCCGGCATGACGGCGCACCACATTGGCCGGCCCTCCGGCGTGTATCCGTCTTGGAAGATGCGGATTTCGTCCTCGCGCGGCCCTCCGTGCTTTGGGCAAGCGTGTCCAAAGCAATACGGCGCGTCATCAAGTCCTCTGGTCTGCTGCAAATAATTCTTGGGCAACTGGTGGCCGTGCGCCTTCTCGCCGCAAAAACCAGCCGGAGCGCCACTCATCCACATGGGAACGCGGCACTGAAATTCTTTCCAGGGCGCCGGGCCGCCGTCGTTTCGTTGGGTCATGACTGGACCCCCACTTGAAGCGGCTCTTTGAAAGATCTGGCCAGCGGCGACAGGTGGTCATACACCGTTTGCGCTGTCTCCATGTCGCCGCACACCAGTTGAAAAGGCAGGTCGAAGCAGTGCCATTTCCCAGGGGCGATGTTGGACGCCGCAGGCTGGTGCCGGTCGGAGAGGAATTGTTTGAGCGCGTCGGGCCATTCGATGCCCGAGCGCTTTTCCATTTGATCTACAGTCAGATTGCCAAGCATGATGCTCATCTTCAATCTCCAATAGGGTGGGCAGCCAGTAAGCCGCAGGTGATGTTGGGTTCCCGATGCTGGCCCCGGGATGCAGATCACTATCTGCGCCGCTACTGCCGGTTCCAGGGTCGGCGGGCAGCCGCCGAAGGGAGTCCGCCGAAGCGGCCCAGCCTGGCCTGGGAGGAGTCATTCGTTACTGAATCGGCCCGTCTTCCGGTGGGACCAGGGAGAATTCGATTTCGCCTCCCATGAGCGTGAACAGTTGCCCCCCCTGTTTTTCGTTGGGGTTGCACTTGACGCGGAACGTGATGACGACGGAACCGCCGTCCATGGGCTCCAGCACGAAGCCATCCACGGTCACGTCGGACAGTTCGATTTCGTTCTTTCCAGTGCCGTAGTGGATCGTCAGATCGGCGCCGACGATTTCGTGGTGCCAGCGCACAGAACCGATCTTGTTGCCGAAGCGCAGGCGGTTCAGTTCAGGAGCCCCAGTGGCGGCCTTGTCCACCAGGTCTTCTTCGCCAGGGTTCGGCTCCCGGAAGAGCATGGATTTCAGCGTCGGGTGGAACTCGCTCAGCACGTCATTGCTGACGGTCATGCTGATTTTCAGGTCCGCGCCGGGGGCCGATTCCGGGCCGTGCTTCTCGGGCCGGGGATTGAAATTGGTGAACTGGCCGGTCTGGCGGTCGAGTGAGAGCATGTGGGCGGCTCCTGATCAGATGGTGGAATGGTCGGGGCGCGGGGTGCCGGCGAAGTCCGCCGCGGCGTCCGCTTCGGTCAGCACGATTTCCGGGTTGTAGGTCGCAGCGAATATGTCGGGCTTGCAGGGGTAGAACTCGCCCTTCACACCCTTGATAATCCAGTCGCCGGGAGCAGCAACCATGTCACCCTCGAGCGTTCGGATCACCAAATGCGTGACGTGGTTGAGAACGATGGCATTGGCCTCCGGCGGCCGGCCAGCATGTGCCCACCGCCCGATGTCGTAGGCATTCAGGGGCTTGCCCGTGTACTGGATTGCTTCGATCACAACTGGGCGCTTCGTGAAGCGCCTGGGCGTGGATTGGCTTTCGCCGTCTACGGTCATGGATATGCTCCTATGCGGTGGTGAGGGTGAGGATTGAGCCGGCCGCCTGGGAGGCGTCGGCGCGGAACTTGGCTTCGTACTGGTCGACCAGGGCCTTGAACTCAAGCAGGTCGGATTCCATGGCTTCGATGAATTCGTCGTCACGCTCGACAACGCGCCACCAGAGCTGCTTTCCGACGCTGGCGAGGGCCGGGCAGTACAGGCCGATGTGCCAGCGGCGGCGGCCGGTGATCCACAGCCCACCCTGGCACTGCTCGATGACGCTGGACACATCGTTTTCCAGCCAGAACGCGCGCAGCTTCACGGGATCCAGGAAGCACTTGTATTCGGCACCGGCGTCCGGATCGATCAGGCCGTCAGCAGAGGCGCCGAACAGCCCGTCATCGGTCAGGACGAAGCCGGCCCGCTGCACGAACAGACGGGACTGGATCTCGTGTTCCATCCGGGCCTCGGCCTCCAGTTCACGACCACGGCGCATCGCCCAGGTCTCGAAACCTTCATCCAGGGCCTCGCCGCTGATCCGCTCGATAGCCAGCCGCGTGGCGTAGTCGTGGGCGGCCTGGGACCACTCCCCTACTTTCTCCCCGTCCAGCGCTCGTTGGATGCCCTCCGCGCGCGGCGCCGTCTTGTACCCGGCTGCCTCGCGGGCCTGCTCTTCGGTCTTGCCGGCCAGTCGGGCGCTGACATAGGCCTGCTGCTGGGCAGTCAGACCGCCCACCTTCTGGCGGATCATGGAAAAATTGCTGGCGGTGATCACGCCGGCGCGGGCCTGATGCCATTCCGCGCTGCCCTGCTCGCATTCGATGACCTGGAAGCTCATACCGGCGCTCCCTGCGCGGCCTTGAGATCGGCGCCCTTGTCGGCCACGGCCTGCTTGATGTGCTCGTACTGGCTCATGCTGGCCGTGTCGCGCAGGTAGGCGACAAGTTCGGGCCAGTACGATGCCAGCGCCTCGGCGTCCGTGAATGCCGCCACGCGCGCCAGGACTTCGTCCATCTGTTCGCTGGTCAACTGCTTCACTTCGGGGCTCAGGACGATCCCTTCGCTGCCGTCCGTGTCCATGTAGTGCACGGCCTTTTCCAGTCGCTCGGTCTTCGGCCAATACTTCTGCGCCCGCTTCACCACGGTCTTCTTGGCCATCTCGCCGTAGTCGGTCTTCCAGGGCGTGGTCTTGCCTGCCTTGACCGACTCGGACCTGTTCATGATCCCGTCGATTTCGTCGCGGGTCATAGTCTCGGTCAGGTAGTCGCCGTCGGCGGTCTTGGCGACCACGTACACGCCGATGATGTCGCCCCGGTCCTTGGCGAACGGATCCCGCTCATGCACGGGCGGCTTGTCCACGCCGACCACAGAGAAACGGTCGGTGGCATGCACCAACACCGCCTGCGCCCAGCGGATCGACCCAGACTGGATCGCCAGATCCATCAGGCCCATGTAGCTGATGTCCAGGCAGATCTTTCCCTTGCGCGGCACCAGATAGGCATGCTTCTTCGCCGGGTTCAGGCTGATGCCGATCGCCGCGATGTTCGTCACCGCGTCGATCACGGACTGCGGATTCTTCGTGGCACAGTCGATCAGGTAGTCGTTCGCCTGCATGACCTGCATTGCGAACTCGGCCTCGCGTTGAAATGCGATCGACTTGTCGCACAGCACGGCCTCGAATGCCGGCTGGGTGTTCAGCACCAGGGCCTGGACGGTTTCGATCTTGTTTGCCATGTCAGGCTCCGGGGATAGTTGCAGCCACGACCCACAGGGCAACGCCCAGGGCCGCATAGGCCGCGACCAGCCAGCCGCAGACGGCGCGCGGCGCGGGTTCGAGTGTGCTGGGGTCGGCCGGAAGTTCGAGCAGCCGCCACTGCTTCGAGGCTTCACGGCGCGCTGCGGCCGGGTATGCGTAGATTTCGGCGGGCAGGTCCGGCTTCGATTCGACGGCCCGGACAAAGCCCGGGTGGATGCCGGCGCGGCGCCGGGCCAGGAAAAGGCGCGGGCTCATTCGGTGGCCTCGGCGGGTTCCGGTTCTTCGGTCGGGGCCGGGGTCACAGCACGCGCGGCTTCAATGCGCGACCGGGCCACCTCGATCAGCAGCCGGTATTCGTGCTGGATGCGTTCATCGTGGACGCGGGCGGATTTCGCCAGGAACTCATCGGCGGTGCCGGAGAAGCAGCCACGCGTGACCAGCAGCGTGTTGTCGCGGCCGTTGCAGACCGTGAGGGTGCCATTCTCGCTGCCGACGATGGAGGCCCAGAAGATCAGGCCATCGCCGTAGACCCGGGCATTGCCGTAGACCCAGGCATTGCCGTAGACCTGGGCATTGCCGTAGACCCGGGCATTGCCGTAGACCCGGGCATCGCCGTAGACCCGGGCATTGCCGTAGACCCGGGCATTGCCGTAGACCTGGGCATTGCCGTAGACCCAGGCATTGCCGTAGACCTGGGCATTGCCGTAGACCTGGGCATTGCCGTAGACCCAGGCATTGCCGTAGACCTGGGCATTGCCGGAGACCCAGGCATCGCCGTAGACCCGGGCATTGCCGTAGACCCGGGCATTGCCGGAGACCCAGGCATCGCCGTAGACCTGGGCATTGCCGTAGACCTGGGCATTGCCGTAGACCTGGGCATTGCCGTAGACCCAGGCATCGCCGTAGACCTGGGACAGGTTGCCCTCCTGCTCGACGTAGCCGCCCAGGTCACCGGGCTGCACGGCGGGCATCCAGGCGGCCGCTGCGATAGCGACCAGGGCGCGGATGCGACGGACGACGCGGCCCGGCGCGATCGTGATGGTGTCGCCTTCGACAAACTCGTATTTCTTCGTGGGGATGGTCATGGTGTGGTCCTTGTCGGGGAAAATCAGAGGCCGAGCGCGTCGGCGCGGTCGCGCTGACGGGATCGGGCGAGTTCGAAGTGGATGTCGGTGGTGCGGGCGATGCTGTCGAAAGCCCCACTCAGGGCTTCGCGCAGATGCAGCGGGAAATCGGCGTCATCGATGTGCCGGGCCAGGAACGTCAGGGCCTCGTCCCGGCAGTCCGGGTCATCGAGAACGAATTCCTCGTCCATGGCGCTCAGCAGCGCTTCTCGGTCCCGGCCCACGGGGTCGAACTGCGTGCGCTCGGCGATCACGTCGCGGATGTCGTCGCCGTCGAGGTCGATCACGGCAGCCGGGTCGCAGGGACACGTTTCCGGGTCGCCCGGGCCTTTGGTGGTGGTCAGCATGTCGCCTCCCCTTCGCGCTTGGCTATCGCGCGGTCGAATGCGGCAATGGACTTGTGCAGTTCCCAGCGGATGGAAGCCCCAGCATCCGGCACGTATTGATCACCGGGGTGCGGCACGTGAGAGTTCAGTTCTTCCTGAGGCGTGTGCTTGTCCATGTCAGGCCCCTTCCGCGACGGTATCGGCAGCCCGAGCAGCTTTGCGGTAGTGGTCCGCCGCAGCGATCAGGCGGGTGCCCAGGGCCGTGGCTTCGTCGGCATCCAGGAACAGCGCCAGCGAACCGGAATGGATGCTGACGGCATGCATCCCGTCAGAATGCGCGGACTGGACGCACCAATGATGGCCGGCCAGCGCCGTGAATGAACTGACGTAAGCGGTGGGGGTGGTGCTCATGGTGGTCTCCCTTGCCCGTTGTGTGGGGCGATGGGAGAAGTGTAAGCACGCTAACAATCAATGTCAAGCGTGCTTACGTATATTTTGTTAGCTTGCTAACAAATGATGAGAGAAAGAGATGCTTGGGTCAGTTCTGGCTGTCTATCGAAGCCACCAGGTCAACCAGCCCGCGACGGACGTTCCTGACGGCCTGAGCACACCGCGTGGCATCTGGCGCATCTCCCCGCAAACAGTCCTCGATACACGCTAGGCTGGCTTCGATTTCCTCCAGCCTGGAGACGGTCTGTTTTTGATCTGCTTGTGTCGCTTCCATGGCATCTTCCTGGCAGTTTTCTGCCTAATAATAACTGTACATTCATACAGTAAAAAGTCTTGCGCTCAGGACGAAATCGTGGAACTAAAGGCTGATGCGGGTTTCCTGTGGGAGATAGGGATTTTCCCTGCTATGTGATCTTGCACCGCGGCAGTGAGGGTCACAGATGCTGTGGCGCCCAAGACATGAAAAAGCCCTCCAGAGAGGGCTGAGCGATTGGTGCGGGCGGCCTACTTCTGCGGCGGCTGTGCGGCCCTCAGGTCGCTGACGATCTGGCGGATCTGCGTGAGGGCGGCGGCGGTTTCTTGCTGTGCCTGGGCGGCTATTGCCTGGGCGTCGGCCGCCGTCTTGGCAGTGTCGCGCCCAGAATCGAACGATGAGACAAAGAGCGCCATAGCGGCTAGGACGAGCGCAATCGTTGTGGCTGCCGCACCCCAAATGGTCTTACGCTGGTTGTGCACCATCGTTTTGATGTCGCGCATGGTTTCATCCATGGCCGCGAATCTATCTTCGATGCGCGCAAGTCGCCCGTCCATCCTGGCTTCGATGGTTTCGAGTTTGGCGTCCAATTCTGGACGGGTAAGCGGCTCTATCATGTTGCTATTATGGGGTCGTGCCCGGCTTTTTGGAATCCCGGTCATGTCCATCAGTGCATCTAAGGAAAAGACGCCGCCCGCCCGCGATGCCGTCCTGCCTCTACCTGCTGATGATAGACGCACAAAAAGATCATCGAATTCCTGTTGCGGATCTACGGGATCAATCTGCATCCTTGTCTCTGGGCTTCGTCTTGCGCGCCAGAGCCTCCATAAAATCGGTGATCTTTCGAGTGCCGTCTGGCTTTTTTTCGTTCCCCGCAAGCGCATACCTTCCGATTGCATCGCCTAGGCTTTCTGACGAGACGGCTCCAGACGCCACGAGTTCTTCCACGATAGCGGCTAATACTGCTAAATACGCTCGAGAGGCATCAAGCGGTCCGATACCTTCGCTCTTTTTATCATCGCTCATATTGATCCTTCATCGTTACAGATCAAGCCCACACCAGAAGGCGCAGCCTACTTCCCTTCCGCTTCGAATCCTTTCAGGATCACGTCGATCGCATCGTCAGCCCTGCGCTGCTGCGCCGGCGTCAGCGCACGGATCCGCTCGGGAGTGGATTTCTTGAGAGGCCAGCCATAAGGCACGGCAGACTCACGCGCCTGGCCTACAACGAACTTCGGGCCATCTCCTTTCGCAATCCATAGCGCGCAGTATCCCGTCTCTCTTTCAAGGTTTTCTGCAGCTCGTTGGCTGCCGATGGTGTGGATGATCTTGCTGCCCTGTCCCAGCCATTGAGCGGCCGCAGAGCGCGTCACCCCCGCAACATCCGCGAGTTGTTGCGGAGTGGTCCATTCCTTCGAGGCCATGACCTCGCGCAGTCGCTCTATCAGTGTGCTCATAAGTAAGCGCAATTACACATGAATTATCCGTTAGCGTGCTTGTCTCATGACTGTAAGCACGCTAACATATAGGCATGAAAAAGCATGAAGCTATCCAACTTTTGGGCGGATCCGTCACCAAGGCGGCGGAAGCTATCGGCATCAATTCCCAAGCCGTAACGCAATGGCCCGAGGACCTGCCGCGCCGAATTTCTGATCGGGTGATCGCTGCCTTGGCCACGAAGGACCCTCAGAGGTGGCCCAAGACCTGGAAGGCAATCAGCAGATCCGCCCAGTCCGCCGAACTCGCCCAGCAGCCCCAACCTGCGGAGGCCGGGAATGCGTGATCTGTACGCCCGCTTCGTCCTCTGGCTGATCCGGCCGGCGCTGGGCCTACACGTCCGTGAGCAAGCAACGGCCCAGCGCGACTTTGTGAAGCATTTCCGCTGGCGCGTCAGCGCTGACCAGCAAGCCGAGGATCGTCCATGATCGCCCGCACCAACGCCACGATGTCGTCGAAACGAGAATTGAAGCCCACCTGCAGGTCGCGCAATTCTTCCGGCGGCATCTTCTCCCCCTGGACCGGCCTGGGCTCGAACAACGTCCGCATCGCCTCCAGACGGTCGGCCGCCGGCGCATTGCCCGGTAGCCCCTTCGATGCCCATACCAACGCGATGGCGATAGCCACATTGGCCGCGCCCGCGTACCCCTCTTCGTATCTGTCCATGCCCATGAAAGGCTCCTTCCTCAAATTTTCGGTGTGTCACGCCTCCGATCATACGGGGAAGGAGCCGGGCGCCAATACCCCCGGTCAGGACAAAAAGATCCCGATCGGGCCGCTGGATGTGTGAGGTGATTTCCATGCCCTCCATCCTATTTTTTTGCCTGTCGGCAGTCCTTACGACGGCTTCCGACGATCTCGTAAAGGGTCGGAAATGACGCCCCAATCCCTGTTCTACGAAACCTTCCCAGATGCCCTGAAAGCAGTTGTCCAGGCGCTGGGCGGTGCGAAGCCGGTCGGGTCCAAGCTGTGGCCCGAGAAGACTCCGGACGCAGCCGCCCGCCAGCTCAATGACTGCCTGAACGAGGCCCGGCCGGAAAAGCTGTCGCCTGAACAGGTCCTGTGGCTGCTGGCCGCGGGCCGTCAGGTCGGATGCCACGCCGCCATGAACTACCTGGCCCGCGAGGCGGGGTACACCGACCCCCGGCCGGTCGAGCCCGAAGACGAGCGCGCGCGATTGCAACGTGAATACATCGAAGCCGCCAAGCTGATGCAAGGCATCGCGGGCCGGATGGAACGCGCCGGCATGCTGGGGGCATGACATGGAACGCCAGGTCTACACCCTCACCACACCCCAAGTCCGGGGCTTCGCCGCCAAGGCGGTTGTGTCCGCTCCTGACGGCTGGACAGTCCGCATTACCCCCCCACCCAGGACCGGCGCCCAGAACGCCGGCACACACGTCATCTACGAGATGATCGCCCAGGCCTTCCCGCACGACGACGCGGCCGGCTGGAAGCGGTACTGCAAGCTCCATTTCGGCGTCCCGATCCTACGCGCCGAGGATGAGCAGTTCCGCGAGGTCTACGACAAGTCGATCAAGCCTCTGTCCTACGAAACGAAACTGGCCATGATGGCTTATTGGCCTGTGACTTCGCTCATGGACAAAGGGCAGATCGGCCGCTACATCGACGCCATGCGCGAGTATTTCGAGCCGCTGGGCGTCATTCTCGAACTCGATGGGGTGGCGGCATGATGTTCCCAAAAGATCGCCCCTGGCGCAGCCCCAGGCATCGCCGCCTCGTCGCCATGCTGCCCTGCGCCGCTTGCGGCATTGAAGGGTACGGCCAGTGCGCCCATTCGAACGCCGGCGGAAAAGGCATGGGCATGAAATCCAGCGACATCCTCACCTTCTCGCTTTGCTGCGACCGGCCCGGCGTCCGCGGATGCCATAGCCTGCATGACCAGGGCGGCGCCATGACCCGCGAAGAGCGCACTCGGAAGGAGTGGGAGTACTGCGATCAGAAACGGGCTGCGTTCATTCGGCGCGGCTGGTGGACTGCTGAGGACGAAGCCCAGTATCAGGCCGCCATTGCGCCCCTGGCGCGGGTTGTGCACGGGGAGGCAGCCAATGCGTGACTACGGCAAGATTTCCCCGAAATTCTGGACCGGAAAGACCGGCAAATTGATCAAGGCAAGGGGCTCCGGAGCGGTCATCGTGGCCATGTATTTGATGACCTCTCCGCACTCCAACATGCTCGGACTGTATTACCAGCCCATTTTGTACATGGCGCATGAAACCGGCTTGGGCATCGAAGGGGCATCGAAGGGGCTTCACGATTGCATTGAATGCGGATTCTGCGCCTTCGATGAGGCTTCGGAAATGGTCTGGGTCTACGAGATGGCTATCTATCAGATCGCCAACGAACTCAAGGCCACAGACAAGCGCTGCGCGGGCATCCAGAAGGACTACGACGCCCTGCCCGACTGTCCGTTCCTGGGCGATTTCTTCGACCGGTACGTGAGCGTCTTCCACCTAAAATCCCGTCGTGAAAATGAAGGGACATCACAAGCCCCATCGAAGCCCCATCGAAGCCAGGAACAGGAACAGGAACAGGAACAGGATATAAGCGCGGAGCAAAAGCCCCTTGCGCTGGTCCCTGACGAACCGCCCGAGGACGGCCCCGAACCTGTTGCCGAACTGCCGTTGAACACCGGCCCCGATCATCGGGTCATGCCCGACGACGTGGAGGCCTGGACGCGTGCATTCCCGGCCGTGGATATCGGAGCCGAGCTGCAGCGCATGCGGGTCTGGCTGACCGCAAACCCCAGGAAGCGCAAGACCGCCCGGGGCATCAACGCGTTCATCGTCTCTTGGCTGACCCGACAGCAGGACAAGCCGCGCCAGGGGGGTCAGGGGGGTCAGGGCGGCGCCACCGACCAGTACGGGGTGCCACTGTGATGGGCCACGAAGCCATCCTGAAGCTGCGCCTGCACGGCATCCGGCCGTCCGCCGTGTTCGTCTACGTCCTCGATCGTGAGCCGAAGCGCGGCCCCTACGACGCCGAGGCTGCGATCAGCAACGACTGCTTCCCCGAAATCGAGATCGGCGCATCCGAAGCCCCCGGCCTGCTGGACCTGCGATGCCTGCGGGATACCCGGGTGCATGTCGTCGGCGAAGACGAACCCCGGGTCCGTGCAGTTGCGCGCCGCGCCGTCGAATTCTCCCCCTCCCAGGTCATCGCATGTGGTGCTGATGGCCCTATCCTCTGGAACCGAAAATGAGCCTGATTTTTTCCTCCGACGACGCGGATTTCGCTGCCTACTACGCCGAGTCCGAGCCCGCCGCGAAGGTGCATTCCGCATCCACCTGGGCCGAACAGTTGGCCGCGCTACACGACAATCCGCGCGCCATCCGCGGCGCAAAGCTTCCCTGGTCCAGGACGCACGACAACGTCCGATTCCGGCCCGGCGAGGTTACGTGCTGGGCCGGAATCAATGGGTCGGGAAAATCCCAACTGCTGGGCAACGTCGTGCTGGGGTTCTGCGCGCAACAGGAACGCTCCTGCATCGCCAGCTTCGAGATGTATCCCATCGACACACTGGACCGCATGCAACAGCAGGCCGCGATGTGCAGCAACCCCGCTCGAGCATTCGCAGAACGCTTCATGCGACTGCTGGATGGCCACCTGTGGATCTACGACCAGCAGGGTCAAGCAGACCCGCGCATGGTCTACGCCGTCATCCGGTACTGCGCGCGCAACTTGAAGATCCAACACATGATCGTGGACAGCCTCATGAAGTGCGTCCGCGGCGAAGACGACCGGAACGGCGAGAAGGACTTCGTCGGCATGCTGTGCACGTTGGCGCGCGACGAGGGCATCCATATCCACTTGGTGCACCACGTCCGCAAGGGCGAAAACGAGGACAAACCATCGACCAAGTGGGATGTGAAGGGTTCCGGCGCCATCGTGGACCAGGTCGACCAGCTGATGATCGTCTGGCGCAACAAGGCCAAGGAACGCGCCATCAAGGCTGCGGCCGCCAGCGGCAAGCAACTGGACGACGACACGCGCGACAAACCCGACGCAATGCTGTGCTGCGAGAAGAACCGCAACGGGAAATGGGAGGGCCGCATTCCTCTTTGGTACCACAGCGACAGCCTGCAGTACACGGGGGATTCCCGCTGCAAGCCGCTGAACTTCCTCGGGAGCCTGGAATGACCCTCGAAGACCTCGCATTCCCGCCCCGGGCTGCGGACGTGCTGGCCGTCACCGCCGACATGATCCGAACGCCTCATGCTCCGGTCGAGAAACCGGAAATCTCCCTGGTGCTGCCCTACCCGCCCAGCGCGAACCGGTACTGGCGCCACCGCGCCATGCCCAGGGGTGGAATTCAGACCTACGTCAGCAAGGATGGAAAGGAATTCCGCGAGTCAGTCCACTGGCTGCTGCGCGGCGCTGGTGTGCGCAAACCCCTGCAGGGTCGCATCGGCATCGCGTACACGCTCTACCCGAACCGCCCTCAAGACTACCGCACCCGCATGCGCAAGTTGGGCGAGGCCTGGCAGGACACCGTCCAATGCATCGACCTGGATAACGCCCAAAAGGCGCTGCTCGACGCTCTCAAAGGGGTGGCGTTCGAGGACGACGCGTGGGTACGACAGATCCAGGCCGTCCGCGCAGAACCAGACGGTGAGGCCCGCATCGAGGTCAGCATCTGGAAGATCGCCGCGCCGGCCCCGCAGGCAGACCTTTTTTCCGGGGAGGATGCATGAAACACCCCATGCGCCCGGCCCCAGCGATCTGCTCCACCCTTCCGGAGGAGGCGGTCCTGATGCTACGCCGAGCAGCCAGTACCCCGATACCGCCCGGAGATCGCATGGCCAGGACCAAGGCCATCGACCGCGCGATTCAGGCAGTGCGGCTGAAGTACCCACAGTTTTTCAAGGCGCATGACCAAGACACATCGTCGTGAAGGGGAAGATCACCCAAACGCCCGGCTGACCTCGTCCGAGGTCGAGCTGATCCGGCAGTTGCACGCTGAGGGCATGGACTACCGGACTCTGGCGGAAAAGTTCGAGGTGTCATGGCACTGCATCGGCCGGATTTGTCGGTACGAGCGCAGGGCCTACGGGTGAGTGGTGCACGTGTCCTGCACTTCCCGCGCTGAAATGCGATCATGAGTAAGACACCTAGAAAGCCTCAATCGGATCCGGAGCTGCGCGCCGAGAAGAGCGTGGGCTTCATCGCCGTCCTGTCGGAGTGCTGCCAGGTGGGCAAGGCGTGCGCTGCCGTCGGCATCAGCCGCGCTACGGCGTACCGGTGGCGTGAAGACGATCAGGACTTCGCTGACGCCTGGGACAAGGCCATGAAGATCGGCGTGTCCGCCCTCGAGGACGAGGCCCACCGCCGCGCCTTCGACGGGGTGGATGACCCACTGACGTACCAGGGCCGGTTCACGTACCTGTACCGCACCCTGCGCGATGCTGAAGGCAACCCGATCCGCGACGAGCAAGGGATGCCCGTGCAGGAGCCCGTCCTGGACGATGCGGGGAACCACAAGATCGCTGCCGTGCGCAAGTACAGCGACACGCTGGCCATCTTCCTCCTGAAGGCCCATAACCCCGAGAAGTACCGCGAGAACAGCAAGATCGAACTGGCCGGCCAGCTCGCCGTCACCGACATGACCGAGGACGAGATCCGCGCCGAGCTGGCCGCCCTGGCCGCAGCGGGGGTCATGCCGGCCGATGCGGCGGACCCTGGCGATGTCAGCGACCTCCTCTGACCTGGCCCGCGCGCTGGTCCTGGCCCGTGAACTGCGCCGGCGGCGCCCCTGGCGCCCCCTGCCCGGGCCGCAGACCCTGGCCTATGAGTCGGCGGCCGACATCGTCGGATTTGGCGGCGCGGCGGGCGGCGGGAAGACTGACCTCGTCGCTGGCATGACCCTGTGCGAACACAAGCGCGCGCTCATCATCCGGCGCGAGAAGGCACAGACCGAAGGCATCGTCCAGCGCCTGACCGAGATCATCGGCACCACGGATGGCCTCAACGCCCAGAAAGGCGTCTGGCGCACATCCGTGGGCAAATGCCCCCTGATCGAGTTCGGCGGCCTGGACAACCCAGGCGACGAGCGGCGCTGGCAGGGCCGGCCGCACGACCTGAAGGCGCTGGACGAGGTCACGGAGATGCGCGAGGACCAGGCGCGCTTCGTCATGGGCTGGAACCGGACATCGGATCCCAAGGTGCGCTCCCGGGTGATCATGACCTTCAACCCGCCCACCACCAGCGAGGGACGCTGGGTCATCCGGTTCTTCGCGCCCTGGCTGGACAAGGCCCACCCGAATCCGGCCAAACCCGGCGAATTGCGCTGGTTCACCACCATCGGCGACAACCAGGACTACGAGGTGCCTGACAGCCGGCCGTTCGTGTTGATCGACGGGCATATCACCTACGACTTCGACCCGGCTGACTACAAGCCCGAGAAGATCATCAAACCGAAATCTCGCACCTTCATCCCGGCACGGGTCACCGACAACGTCTACTACATGCGGAGCGGCTACATGTCCCAGTTGCAGGCCCTGCCCGAGCCCCTGCGCTCCCAGATGCTGTATGGCGACTTCCATGCCGGCATCGAAAGCGATCCCTGGCAGGTCATCCCGACAGCCTGGGTCGAAGCCGCGCAGGCCCGATGGAAGCCGCAGCACAACAAGCCGCGTATGGACTCGATGGGCGTGGACGTGGCGCGCGGCGGCCGGGACAACACGATCCTGGCGCGCCGCCACGGCTGGTGGTTCGACGTGCCGCTGGTGCACGCCGGCGCGGACACACCCGACGGACCGACCGTGGCCGGCCTGGTCATCGCCGCGCTACGCGACCGATCCCCCATCCACATCGACGTCATCGGCGTGGGCGCCAGCCCTTACGACTTCCTGCTGCAGGCCAACCAGCAGGTGATCGGCGTCAACGTTGCCGAGGGCACGCAGCAGGTCGACCGGTCCGGGCGCCTGGGCTTCATCAACCAGCGCGCCCTGTTGTGGTGGCGCATGCGCGAGACCCTTGACCCAGCTGCGGATACGGGCATTGCCTTGCCCCCGGATCCGCGGCTGCTGGCCGACCTCACCGCCCCGAAGTGGTCCTTGTCTGGCAAGGCCATCAAGGTCGAGTCCCGCGAGGACATCATCAAGCGCATCGGCCGGTCCCCGGACTGGGCGTCAGCCTACGTCCTGGCGCTCATGGACACGCCGCGCATGTCGGACCTGCGGGCGCTGGGTGCACGTGGTCCGGCCGGCGGTGACTACGATCCGTACCAGGATATCTGAACGAGAAATTGCCATGTGCGACCCCGTGACCGCTATTGTCGGCGGCGCTCTGGGCCTGGTAGGGATGTCGATGATGCAGCCTGACACGCCCTCCATGCCCCAGATGCCGACGCCCACCGCGCCGCCGGCGCCGCCCCAAGAGCAGAAAGCCCCTGATCCGGCGAACATGGGCCAGCAGTACGAGGACCAGCAGAAGAACAGCGGCCCGATCAGCACCTGGCTGACCGGATCCAGCGGCGCGCTGGTGAGCGAGAAGAACAAGTCCAAGAACGTGCTGCTGGGGGGCTGACCATGTGCCTGCCCAGCAGCAACATCTCCGCGGCACCTGGCATGTCGCAGGCGGAGTACGCCGCCATCGCCAACACGCACGGGTTTCGCGCTGAAGGTCAGTCGCTGGGTGATGCGCTGCGCGGAATGCCGAACGGCGGAATCCCTCGCCTCGGGCTCGACGCCGGCGCAGATGATCCCGCGTCTGCCTGGGATCGGGACAAAGCAACGGCTGGCGTGCAGGCCGACATCAGCCAGTGGATTCAAGACAACCCTGAACGCTACAAGTTGGGCGTTGAGCAGAACCGGCTGGATGCGCTGGCTCAGGCGGGCAAGCCCACGAAACAGGCGTCACGCAGCCCCGTCGGGAGCGCAAACCCGGCGGCGGGCGGCCCTACCGGCGGATCCGGTGGACAGCAAGGCGCACAAGGCGACCTGAGCGGCACCGGGGCCGCCGAATCCTTTCAACTCGGCTCCGCTGCGCTCCTGGCGCAACGGCGCAAATCTCTTCTGGGAGCATGACCATGTGCGGTGGCGGACGCGGCGGCGGTACGCAGGTGATCTACGTGCAGCAACCTGCACCTCCTCCCCCGCAGGCCGAGAAGGCGCCGACTGGGGGTATCAGCTCGGCAAATACGGCGGGGCCGGTGAATCAGCCTGTCGGCGGCCCGGCCGGCACCGGGGACACGCTCCTGACCAAGAAAAAATCCCTACTGGGGCAATAGAGCATGCTCACGCGCGACAAGTACCTGCAGCGATGGAGCGCCTTGAAGAAAGAGCGATCCAGCTGGGACAGCCAATGGCGAGATCTGTCCCGTCGCGTCCTGCCCTACAACGGCCGGTTCCTGTCGGGCGACCGCAACAAGGGCGACCGCAAGTTCAACAAGATCCACGACAACACCGGCACCCGGGCGGCGACGACGTTGTCAGCCGGCATGATGGCCGGCATGACATCGCCCGCCCGCCCGTGGTTCCGCCTGGCGACGCCGGACCCAGCGCTGATGGAGTATCACTCCGTCAAGCAGTGGCTCTCGGACGTGACGCGGCTCATGCTGGACATGTTCCAGCGAACCAACACCTACAACACGCTGCACTCGATGTACCTGGAACTGGGGGTGTTCGGGACGTCGGCCAGCTTCGTGATGCCGGACTTCAACAAAGTGCTGCGGCACTACTTCCTGACCTGCGGCGAATATGCCCTGGCGACGAACTTCCGCGGCGAAGTCGAGGCCCTGTATCGCGAATTCGACATCACCGTCGGCCAGATGGTTCAGGAGTTTGGCTACAAGAATTGCAGCGCGACGGTGCGCAACCTCTGGGACAATCACTCGCTGGACGTCTGGTTCACGGTCATCCACGTGGTGGAGCGCCAGCAGGCCGAGCCGGGCAAGGCAGACGCCAGCGGCAAGCCCTGGCTGTCCCTGTATTTCGAGCACGCCAACGCCGAACGAGAATTCCTGAGCGTGTCCGGCTTCGATGACTTCCCGGCAATCTGCCCGAGGTGGCAGACCATCGGCGGCGATGTTTACGGCGTGTCGCCTGGCATGGTGGCCCTGGGCGATATCGAGCAACTGCAGCATGAGCAACTCCGAAAGGGCCAGGGGATCGATTACCAGATGAGGCCGCCCCTGCAGGCCCCCTCCGCGCTGAAAAACAACCCCAACAGCATGCTGCCCGGCGGCATCACATACGTCGACGCGGCAGGCTCCCAGGCCGCTATCAGATCGATCTGGGAGGTTCGCACGGACATGTCCCATCTGCTGATGGACATCCAGGACGTGCGCGAGCGCATCCGGGGAGCGTTCTTCGCCGACATGTTCCTGATGCTGGCAAACAACGACCTGGGCCGCATGACCGCCGCCGAGGTGGCCGAGCGGCACGAGGAAAAGCTGCTGATGCTGGGTCCGGTGCTCGAGCGCCTGCACAACGAGCAGCTGGACCCGATGATCGAGATCGGTTTTGCACGCCTGCTGCGCGCCGGCCTGCTGCCACCGCCGCCTCCGGAGCTGGAGGGCGTGGATCTGAACGTCGAGTTCGTCAGCATGCTGGCGCAGGCCCAGCGCGCGATCGGCGTGAACAGCTCGGATCGGTTCGTCAGCACACTGGGGTCCATCGCCCAGATGAAGCCTGATGTCCTGGACAAGCTGGATGCAGACAAATGGGCCGACCAGTACGCCGACCAGTTGGGAGTGGACCCCTCGCTCATCGTGCCGTCCGAACGTGTCGCTCTGATCCGCCAACAGCGCGCCCAGGCGCAACAGGCCCAGGCCGCCACGGCACGCGCCCAGGTCACGGCGGACACCGCCAAGACCGCGTCCGACATCAATACCCAGGGCGCCCAGGACGTGGTCCGGATGTTCAGCGGCTACACCTCATAACCGGAGACCCTTCATGACCATGACGAACATGCAACTGACGCCCGAGGAAGCCAAGCAGGACGTGGCCTGCTGCTCCCCGGATCAGGATGGCGGCCCGAAGTATCCATACGGCCTGCGCGTCGATCTCGAAGGCGAGGCGGTCAAGAAACTCAATATGCCGCAGATCCCCGGAGTCGGTCAGAAGATGCAGCTCACCGCCCTGGTGGACGTGACATCCGTGCGCCAGTACGAGAACCAGCAGGAGAAGGAGATCAGCATCACCCTGCAGATCACCGACATGGAACTGGCGGAAGAGCGCGAGACGAGCCCCGCGCAGGTGCTATTCGGCGGGTAGGTGCACGTGACCTGCAAAGGCCCTCGGACAATGGCCGCATGAGTCAATCGCACGACCCACTGGATCTGGAACACGACGAAACCGCCCTGCGCGAACAGGGCCTGGCGGCTGAACGTGAAGCCCAGATCCAGCAGGACGATACGCGATGGCTCATGAGCACGAAGAGGGGCCGACGCATTGTCTGGCGGCTACTGGAAGTGTCTGGAGTACACCGTCTGTCATTCAACACTGACGCCATGGTGATGGCGTTCAACGAGGGCAATCGGAACTTCGGCAACCAGTTTCTGGCGGAAATCACGAATCTCTGCCCCGACCGTTATCTGGAAATGCTCAAGGAGCAACGAAACCATGCCCGATCCGAATCCCGCGCCGGCTGACCAACTGCCCGCCGACGGCGAACAGCAGGCTACGCAGACCGATCCCGGAACGCAGACGCCCCTGGAACCGGCCGCCAATGCCGCACCCGCCGAGGGGCAACCCCCGAGCGACAAGCCGGCCAGTGATGGCAAGCCTGCCGAGCCCAAGACCGACGACAAGCCTGCCGAGTACGGCGAGTTCAAGACGGCCGAAGGCGTGACCCTGGACCAGGATGCCCTGGGCGAGTTCAAGGCCTTGGCGGGGGATGCCAAGCTCAGCCAAGAGCAGGCCCAGAAGGTGGTCGACATTGGCGTGAAGCTGCAACAGAAGTGGGCAGCCGATCAGGCCAAGGCCATGGAAGGCGCCCGCGAACAGTGGGCGCAGGCGTCGAACACCGACAAGGAATTCGGCGGCGAGAAGCTGGCCGAAAACCTGAGCGTGGCCAAGACGGCGCTCGACAAGTTCGGATCGCCCGAACTGAAACAACTGCTGAATGACTCCGGCCTGGGGAATCACCCCGAGGTCATCCGGTTCTTCTACCGGGCCGGGAAAGCCATCAGCAACGACCGCATCGTGAGCGGGGGGAACGGGCCGGGCGCGGCCATCGATCCCGCGAGTGTGCTGTTCCCTTCCATGAAATAAGGAGCCTGAACCATGGCTACGCTCAAGAGCAACAACCCGACCATGGCCGATGTGGCCAAGCGGCTGGATCCGGGCGGCAAGATCGACACCATCGCCGAGCTGCTGACCGAAACGAACGAAATCCTCGTGGACATGACCGCCATCGAGGGCAACCTGCCGACCGGCCACCGCACCACGGTGCGCACGGGCCTGCCCCAGCCCACCTGGCGCAAGCTCTACGGCGGCGTCCAGCCCACCAAGTCCACCACCGCGCAGGTGACGGACAACACGGGCATGCTGGAAGCCTATGCCGAGGTGGACAAGGCGCTGGCCGATCTGAACGGCAACACGGCCGCCTTCCGTCTGTCCGAGGACCAGGCCCACATCGAGGGCATGAACCAGGAGATGGCCTCGACGCTGTTCTACGGCAACGAGGGCACGGAGCCGGCCGCGTTCACGGGGGTGGCTCCGCGCTACAACTCGCTGTCCGCGCCCAGTGCGGACAACATCATCGACGGCAAGGGCACGGGCGCCACGAATACCTCCATCTGGCTGATGGTGTGGGGGCCGAATACCGTCCACGGAATCTACCCGAAAGGCTCGAAGGCCGGCCTGGACATGAACGACAAGGGCCAGGTCACCATCGAGAACGTGGATGGCAACGGCGGTCGGATGGAAGCCTACCGGACTCACTACCGCTGGGACCTGGGCCTGACCGTGCGCGACTGGCGCTACATCGTGCGCATCTGCAACATCTCCGTGGCTGGCCTGACGGGTGACGATTCGACCGCGATCGATGCCCAGAAGAAGCTCATCCGCCTGATGGTGCGCGCCAGCGAGCGCGTGAAATCCACCACTGGTGGCCGCGCGGCCTGGTACGTCAACAAGACGGTGCGCGAGGCCCTGCGCCTGGGCATCACCGAGAAGATCGCCAACAACCTGTCCTGGGAGACCGTGGCGGGCAAGCGCGTCATGACTTTCGACGACATCCCCGTGCGGCGCGTGGACGCGCTGCTGAACACCGAAGCCCAAGTGGTGTAAGGAGCAACCATGATCCTCGACTCCCGGCTGGAGTTCTCCAGCAAGCAATCCCTGGCGGCCACGGCCGCGTCCACCAACGTCATCGACCTGTCGGTCGGCCGGGACATCGGCCCGGGCCGCACGATGTGGGTGGTGGTCAACGTGGACGAGTCCCTGGTAGGCACCGGCACCTACTCCCTGGCGCTTCAAACGAGCGACACCGAGGGCAGCGGATACGCCGACATCGCCACCCTGGCCCTGTCCGGCGCCGCGGGCGCACGCTTCGTGCTGGGCCTGCCGTACAGCAACAAGCAGTTCCTGCGGTTGAACTACACCGTGGGCGGCACCAGTCCCGGCGGCAAGGTTTCGGCCTGGCTGACCGACCAGGAGCCCGCCTCCTGGAAATCCTACCCGGGGGTGTAAGCCATGAAGATCCGCGTCAAGGAAATGGCGTTCTACGCCGGTGCCCGCCGCCGCCCCGGGGACGAGATGGACAACGTGCCGGACGACCTGAAGGGCGGCTGGTTCGATGTCATCCCCGACGAACCCACCGGCCAGCAGGCCAAGCCCAAAGGCGGGAAACCGGGCAAGCAGGACAGCGCCGACCTGGTGTAAGGCGCCCGCTGATCTACCGCCCGCAACCGGGGCCCTGCGGGGCCCCGTTTTCGTGAGAAGCACATGGCCTCCGCCGTCGATATCAGCAATCTCGCCCTTGGCCGCCTCGGAGACGACGCGACCGTATCGAGCATCGAGCCTCCGGAAGGCAGCATGCAGGCAGAGCACTGCGCGCGCTTCTATCCGATCGCCCGCGACACGATCCTGGCGATGCACGATTGGGGCTTCGCCAGCCGTCGCAAGGCCCTGGCCCCCTTGAGCAACGTGCCCCATGCGCCGTGGCGGTTCGCCTACGCGCAGCCGGCCGCGTGCCTCAAAGTGATCCGCGTACTCGACCCTACCGGACGAGGAGAGGCGGCGTTCGTCAGTGAATCGGCAGACAACGACACGCCCGTGCTGCTGACCGACCAGGAGGGCGCCGTGCTGTTCTACGTCGCGCGCGTCGTCGATGCGGCGCGATTCCCGCCGCTTTTCGTGGACGCGCTGGTGTGGCTGCTGGCGTCCCACATCGCAGGCCCCCTCATCAAGGGCGAGACCGGTGCCAGCATGGCCCAACAGGCGTACCAGGCGTACCTGGGTGCGCTGCAGCGCGCAATTGCGGGGGACATGGCGCAGTATCGGCCTGAGCGACCGGAACCACAGACTCCCTGGATCGAGGACTGCTGAAATGGCTTCCGTGCGTACCCTGCTGCGTTCCTTCGCCGGCGGCGAGATCAGCCCCGAGATGTTCGGGCGCATTGACCTGGGCAAGTTCCAGACCGGGCTGGCCGCCTGCCGGAACTTCATCGTGCTGCCCCACGGCCCGGCCGCAAACCGTCCTGGGTTCGAGTACATCACCACGGCAAAGCTAGGCGGGGCCAAGCGCGTCAGGCTCATCCCGTTCGCCTTCAACACCGAGCAGACCTTCGCAATCGAGTTCGGGCACGAGTATGTCCGGTTCCACACCCAGGGCGCGACCTTGGTGGATGATCACGGGGATCCGGTGGAGGTCGTCACACCGTACCAGGATGACGAGCTGTTCGACATCCGTTACGTGCAGTCGGCCGACGTGCTCACCCTGGTGCACCCGAACTACCCTCCCAAGGAGTTGCGCCGGCTGTCCGCGACGGACTGGGAACTGATCGACATCGCCTTCGCGCCCGGTATCGATCCGCCCACCGGGGTGACCGCAACGGCCACCACAGGCGCAGGATCCAAGACCTACACCTACAAGGTCACGTCCCTGCTGGAAGACGGGCTGGAAGAGTCCGAAGCGTCGGCGTCGGCCTCCTGCACGAATGAGCTATCGAACAGCGGCGCGAAGAACACCATCACCTGGACGGCCGTGCCCGGCGCGTTGCGCTACAACGTCTACAAGGATCAGAACGGCCTATTTGGTTACATCGGGCAGGCGTCCGGAACCTCGTTCGTGGACGACTACATCACCCCCGACGTGTCGCAAACGCCGCCCGTATCGAAGAACCCATTCGACGGCCCGGGCAACTACCCGACGGCCGTGGCCTATCACGAACAGCGGCGCGTGTTCGCCGGCACCCTGAACCGGCCGCAGAACATTTGGCTGACCCGCTCGGGCACTGAATCGAGCATGGCCGCGTCCATCCCGGTGCGTGCGGACGACTCGATCGCGTTCCGGATTGCCGCGCGCGAGGTCAACGCGATCCGTCACATCGTGCCGCTGGCTCAGTTGATCGCCCTCACCTCCAGCGCCGAGTGGCAAATCTCGGGGCGCAGCGGAGGGATCACCCCCACAGACATCCTGGCCCGGCCGCAGGCTTCCATCGGCGCGGGCCCCGCGACCCCTCTGACGGTCAGCAACCTGTTGCTTTACGTCCAGGCTCGCGGCGGCGGCGTGCGAGAAATGTCATACAACTGGCAGGCCCAAGGGTACCTGTCCAACAACATCAGTATCCTGGCGCCCCACCTGTTCGACGGCTACCGCATCGAGGACATGGCCTTCACCCGGGCGCCTATTCCGGTGGCCTGGTGCGTGTCGTCGTCCGGCATGCTGCTGGGGCTGACCTACGTGCCCGAGCAGGAAGTGGCCGGCTGGCACCGGCACGACACCAAAGGCGGCGCCTTCGAATCGGTGTGCGCTATCGCGGAAGGTGATGACGACGCTCTGTATGTCGTGGTCAAGCGTCGCATCAACGGGGCTGACACGCGCTACATCGAGCGACTGCACTCGCGTGATTTGGCTCAGCAGGCAGATGCTTTTTTCGTGGACGCAGGATTGTCTTACCAAGGGGCGCCGATCAAGGACGTCTCCGGCCTCTCTCATCTGGAAGGCGAGGAGGTCAGCATTCTGGCAGACGGCGCGGTGATGCCGCCCCAGGTCGTCTCCGCGGGGAAAATCACCCTTGAGCACGAGGCCTCCGTCATTCATGTGGGACTGCCCATCACGGCCGATATCCAGACCCTGCCCTGGTCGATCGAAGCCGATACGGCCGGCGGCCAGGGGCGGCCGAAGAACATCAACGAGGTGTATCTACGGGTCAATGAGTCGTCCGGCATTTTCGCGGGCCCCTCGTTCGACCGGCTCACCGAGACAAAGCAGCGCACGAACGAGCCCTACGGCACCCCGCCGCGGCTGAAATCGGGCGAGATCCGGCTCGCAGTGGCGCCAACGTGGCAAGCGTCGGGGCAGATCTGCTTGCGGCAAAGCGACCCATTGCCGCTGACCCTGGTGTCGATGACCCTATCGGTGGTGGCCGGTGGATAGCCGCATCGTATTCCGGGACGCCCGTGCCGAGGATGCGGCCGTTCTGGCGGCGGACCTGCGCGAGGCGGACCTGCAGGAGCTACGCGCCATGCACGGGGATTGGGCCAGCATCGAGGTGGTCCTGGCCGACGGCATCGCCCGATCCTCAGGAACTTGCTGGGCGGCATTTCTCGGTGACCAGATGCTGATGCTGGGCGGCGCGGCGCCCGGCGCCCAGGGCGTGCTCTCGATTGACCAGGGCGTGCCGTGGATGCTGGCCTCCGACGCCATGGCCCGGCGCGGAGGTGCACTTACCGCAGCTGCACGCCGGTATCTTGCGCTCATGCACGCCCGATATCCGTTCCTCGCCAACTACGTTGACGCCCGCCACGCAGCATCCATCCGATGGCTCAAGCGCCTGGGATTCACCGTGGCCGACCAGGCCATGCCCGCCGGCCCTTATGGGATGCCGTTTCACAGTTTCTGGAAGGAGGCGTAGCCATGTGCACGATGGCAGGCGCGGCAGTCGGCATGCAGGCTTTCGGAGCTATCACTGGCGCCATGGGCGCCGGGGAGTCGGCCAGCGCCGCGAAGATGCAGGCGACGCAGCAGTCGCAGACCCTCCTGTACCAGGAACAGGTCGCCAAGAACAACGCCCAGATCGCGGAATGGCAGGCGCAGGACGCGCTGCGCCGGGGGCAGGAGCAGGAAGCTCAGCTGCGTCTGCAATCCGCCGGCCTGCGCTCTGAACAGCGTGTCGGATATGCGGCCAGCGGCGTGGCCCTGGACTCGGACACGGTCATCAACACGATGGTCAGCACCGATTACATGACCGAGTACGACGCGACCACCATCCGCAACAACGCCGCGAATGCCGCCTGGGGATATCAGGTTCAGCGCAACAGCTATCTGGATCAGGCGATCGCAGCCCGGTACGGGGCCGATGCCTATCAGTCGCAGGCCGACTCCATCAGCCCGGGCAAGGCTGTATTCAGCAGCCTGCTGGGCAGCGCCGCATCGATGGCTCCCGGGGTGTACGGGATGTACCAGGCTGGCGCGTTCAATAGCGGCAGCACCAAATTCCTGAATGCAGGCGGTGGCAAGACGCTGACCGCCTTTGACGTGAAATCGAGGTTCTGACGATGCCCCGCGTGCCTACCTACGACTCCCCCCGCGTCGGGTCCACTGGTTTGCCCGGTGTGCGCCAAGGGGGTGCTACGCCGCCCGTGGTGGATGTAGCCGGGCCAGCCGCCCGGCAAACCCAGATGCTGGGTCAGGGGCTGATGCAAGCCGGCGGAGCAATGGCGGACATCGCTCTGCAGGCGCAGCAGGAAGCCAACCAACTGCGGGTAGACGATGCCATGAACAGCGCTCGTGAGCGCGTCATGCAGTACACCTACGACCCCCAGAATGGCTACATGAGCATCAAGGGCCGCGACGCGATGGAGCGCGAAAGCGGCAAGCCACTGGACATCGAATACACGGACAAGCTGGCCGAGGACCTCAACGCCATATCCCGAGGCCTGGGCAACGACGCGCAGCGGCGCGCGTTCAATCGCTACAGCACGCAGGCTCTGGGGCAGTTTCAGGGCCAGGTCATGCAGCACAAGGCCAGCGAGTACCGGACGTACCGGGCCAGCGTGCGCGAGGGAACCATCGCCAATCGCACGAACGAGATTGCCCTGAATTACAACAACCCCCAGGCCATCACCGAGGGCATCAATTCGATCAAGGCCGCGGTGTGGGATCTGGGCCGCATGCAGGGCTGGGCCGCTGAAAAAATCGAGGCCGAGCAGCGGCAGGCCACCAGTCAGGCCCACCGAACGGCCCTGGTGGCCGCCCTGCAGCACAACGATCTGGGGTACGCCAGCGCCTACTTCAAGCAGAACATGCGGGATATGGATGCGGGCGACATCCTGCGCATTGGCGGAATCCTCCAGGAGAGCAATGACCTGGCTGCCGGGCGCTACGCGGCGGACACGACGTTCCAGCGATTCGCGCCGCAGCTCGCACCATCGGACATGGACCGCGCTTTCGAAATCGCGGTCGGCACGGAATCCGGCGGCCAGCAGTTCGACGCAAATGGTCAACCACTCACCTCGAAAGCGGGGGCCGTCGGCATCGCGCAGGTGATGCCCAGCACCGGTCCAGAGGCCGCGAGGCTGGCCGGCCTGCCCTGGGACGAAGAACGGTACCGAAACGACCCGGATTACAACCGGGCGCTGGGCCGAGCCTACTTCGGCCAGCAGGTGAAGGACTTCGGCGGTGACCTCACCAAGGCCTACGCCGCCTACAACGCCGGGCCGGGGCGCCTGGCCGGGGCGCTGAAGAAGGCGGACGACAACGGCCATCCCGACCAGTGGCTGCAATACCTGCCTGCGGAAACCCGGGCCTACGTTACCAAGAACACCCGCGAATTCGCCGCCGGCCTGGGACAGGCCAAACCGACGCTGATGGAGATGAAAGCCCAGCTGCGGGAGGACCCTACCCTAGTCGGCAATCCGGCGCGCCTGAAGGCGGCCGAAAACGCGCTGGAATCTCGGTACAACGATATGACCGCGGCGCTCAAGCAGCGGGAGGACGAGACCCTGGATACGGTCTACAAGACCCTGTACCAGAACGGCGGACGCATGGAAGGCCTGGACGCCGGTCTGCGCGCCTCGATCCCCGGGGACAAACTGGGGGCCGTGGTGGAATTTGCCGCCAAGGCAGCGAAGGGCCCGACGAACGACCCTGCTGCCTGGGCGGAAATCCTCAGCATGCCGCGTGCAGAACTGGCAACCATGAGCCCGGCCGATTTCTTTGGCCGGTACCGCAACGTCCTGGACGACACCCACATGGAGAAGGGCTACGCCCTGCTCAAGGACGCCCAGGGCAATCCGGACGGTAGCCACCTGGAAATCCTCACCACGGCTCAGCGGGTGAAGCAGGCCGCGCAGGCCGCCAAGATCATCCCCGACGACAACAGCAAGGCCAGTGCCGACCAGTTGAAGGCCTTCGGCCAGTTCAACCTGGCCATCGAGGACCGTGTGCGCCAGTTCGAGAAGGTGGATCTGCAGGGCAAGCGCAAGGCCAATTCCGAGGAACTGCAGAAGATCATCGACACGGCGCTGCTGGATACCGTGAACGTGTCGCGCTCGTACTGGCGCGACAAGACCGATCAGCCTGCGGTGACCCTGACGCCTGATCAGATGCAGGACGCCTATGTGACCGTCGGCGATCAGGAAATCAAACTGGCGACGATTCCCTCATCGCAGCGCGCCCAGATCACTGCGGCCCTGCGTTCGCGCGGCCGCCCCGTCTCCGAACAGGCCATTGCCTCCCTGTGGGTGGCCGCTGGCAAACCGAAGGACTGACATGCCCACCATCTACGACACCCTGCTGGATCAGCAGCAGAACGCCCCGCAAGAGCCCCAGGCGCCCCAGCCCTCGGTCTACGACAAGCTGCTGGACACGCAGGAGCAGGCCGCGCAGGCCGCCACCGGCGTGGTTCTGAACCAGGTCATGGGCAAGCCCACCGACCGGGCCGCGCGCGCCCAGGAGTTGGCGCAGTCCACCCGGCTGCCGCTCGATGTCGTGGAGCGCAATTTCGACGAGGTGAACCGCCGGGACCAGGCGCGCCGCCTGCGGGACGCGATGGCCTTCTCGCCGGTGCTTCGCCGACAGATGACGGATCCGCAGTTCGCCGCCATCGCCCACGACGACGCGGAGCCGTTGGGTGCGCTCGAGCGTACCTTGGCGCCGGCTGTCAGCACGATGCGGGCGATCCCGGCCGGGCTGCAGAAGTTCGCCAGCAACGTGGTCTACGGGGCGCCCGAGCTACTGGCGCGCGCCGGCAGCGAGTACATCGGCCAGTACCTGGCAGGGACCGTGTTGCCGGAGGATCCGTTCGCTCGAGTGGCCGACGGGTTCAGCGAGTGGCGCAAGGGCGGGCTGGCCTTCGGAGACAAGATCGCGGGGGAGACGCTGCAAGGATTCGTCGCCGGCAGCATTGTGTCCGGCGGTGAATCCCTCGGACGCATGCTGCCCGGCCTTGCGATGGCCGTCATCACGAAGAACCCAGCCTGGGCCGTCGGAGCGGGCGCCCTGGATGCCGGCGTCAGCGCCGCCACAACCGGGGTGGACAAAGGGCTGAACGTGTCGCAGGCCCTGGCCTACGGCGCGCAGGACGCTGTCGCCGAGGCCTTGACGGAACGCCTGCCGATGGGCAGGCTCATCGGCGACCTGAACGCCGGCGCGCCGTTCTGGAAGCTGCTGCGCAACCAGATCGCCACGGAGGTGCCCACCGAACTGGCGGCCACGGCATGGCAGAACTTCAACGAGTGGGCAAACCTGAACCCGGACCAGCCGTTTTCGTCCTACCTGAAGGAGCTGCCGGCGGCCGAAGCGCAGACGGTCATCGCCACCATCACCACCACTGTCCTGACGGCGGGCCTGGCAAGCGGGATCAACCGTATCGCGGACCGTGCCACGATCCAGGAAGCGAAAGCCCAGGCGGCTGAGCAGCGCGCACGGCAGCTGCAAGCGCTGACTACCTTCGCCGCGGCGTCAAAGCTGGCCGCGCGCGCCCCGGATACCTTCGAGCAGTTCATCGCCCAGGCTGCCGACGGCGGGCCGGCGCAGCAGGTGTTCATCAGCGCCGACGCCCTGATGCAGTCCGGCGTGGCGGAACAGATCGCGGCCGCGTCGCCGTCCGTGGCGGAACAGTTGGACGCTGCGGTGGCCACCGGGGGCCAGATCGCCATCCCGGTGGAGGAGTTCGCCGCGCGCATCGCGTCCACCGAGTACGCCCAGGGCCTGTTGGATCACCTGAAGACGGATCCGGAGGGCTTCAGCCGGGCAGAGGCCCAGGCATACCTCCAGACCCAGCAGGACAGTCTGGCGGCCGAACTCGATCGCGCCGCCGCGCAACAGGAAAGCGATGATGCGTTCAGGGCCTCGGCTGATGCTGTGCGCACGAACGTGAAGGCGCAACTGGATGCGGCGGGCCGCTTCAATTCCCAGGCAAACGACGCCTACTCCACCCTGGTGGGCAGCATGTACGCGGTCCAGGCCGCGCGCCTGGGCATGACGCCGGAGGCGCTGTACCAGCGGTACCCGTTGCGCGGGGTGGCTGAGGGCGTGACCGGCGGGGCGGTGCTGGACCAAGGCAAAACCCAGCCTGTCGCGTCCCTGACTGGCGAGGAAATCGCGCCGCGCGATGCCGATATCAAGACGCTGCGCACCCAGGCGAAAGCGTGGTACGCGGGCAACCTGAACGGGAAAACGGTCGTCAACAAGGAATCGGGCCGGGAGGTGCAGTTCCGCAACGCGAACAAGGCATTCCACACCTCGGCCAACCCCGTGAAGCTGCGGCTGTTTGCTGCGCTACGGGATATCGTCGCCAACGGGACGATCGAGAGCTCGGTCCCGCCCGTTGACCAGTCGAAAGAGCCCAGCACCAAGGCGTACCACTGGCTCACCGCATGGGTGGACATCGATGGCACGCCGCAGAAAGTCGGGGTTACGATCCGGGAAAACCAGGCGGGGGACCTGTATTACAACCACAACCCGATCCCTGCTGGAAATGAAAAAGGGCTTCAAACCGAAGACCGAGCCGCACCCGCTCACAAAGCGGGGGGCGTGTCCTCGGATGAAACCCTCAAGCAAAAGGCCGTATCCCCGTTGACCCGGAGCGACCCCGCTCACAAAGCGGGCGCTGGAGAAAACGGAGGCACAGCCTCAGAACCAAGCCTACCAAGCAGCGAGGGCGATGTCAATCTGTATGTGTTCGACCAGCCCGCGCGCGGCACCTTCAGCCCCGGCACGCTCACCATCTCCCTGCTGAAGGACGCGGACCTGTCCACCTTCCTGCACGAGACGGGGCACTTCTTCCTGGAGGTCCAGGCGGACCTCGCCGGCCAGCCGGATGCACCGGAGGCCATCCGCCAGGACATGCAGACCGTGCTCGACTGGTTCGGCGTGCCCGACCTGGCCGCCTGGCAGGCCATGGACTTGGAGCAGAAGCGCCCCTACCACGAGCAGTTCGCCCGCGGCTTCGAGGCCTATCTGTTCGAAGGCAAGGCGCCCAGCATCGAACTGCATGGCGTGTTCCAGCGATTCCGTGCTTGGCTGCTGAGCGTCTACAAGAATCTGTCCGCGCTGAACGTGACCCTCTCCGACGACGTGCGGGGCGTGTTCGATCGGATGCTGGCCACCGGGGAGCAGATCGATCTGGCCGAGCAGGGCCGCAGCATGTTGCCCCTGTTCGAAACCGCCGAGCAGGCCGGCATGACGCAGGAGGAATTCGCCGCCTACCAGGCCCTGGGGGTAGATGCGACGGCGGACGCCATCGAGGACCTGCAGACGCGGGGACTGCGCGACATGCAATGGCTGCACAACGCGCGCGGACGGGAACTCAAGCGCCTCCAGAAGGAAGCGGCCGCGCGCCGGGCCGAGGTCCGCACCCAGGTTGCGGAGGAAGTCAACGCGCAGCCGGTCTATCGCGCATGGCGCTACCTGACCACGAAAGCCGAGGGCGACACGCCGCCGCCCAGGCTCTCCCGGGCCGTGCTCGATGAGATGTACGGCGGGGCGGTGGACGGGAAGCGCGACCGCTACGCTCTACTCGACTGGAAGCGCCTGACTGACCTGCGCATGACGGCCGACGAAGGACTGCCGCCCGACATCGTCGCCGAACTGCACGGCTTTTCCAGCGGGGATGATCTGGTGCATGCTCTCCTGGCGGCCGAGCGGCCGGAAGTGGAGATCGACACCCAGACCGATGCGCGGATGCTGGAGCAGTACGGCGACATCGCCTCGCCGGAGGCCCTGGCGCGCGCCGCGGATGAAGCGATCCACAACGAGGCGCGCGCCCGCTTCACGGCGACCGAAGCCAACGCCCTGGCGCGCGCGACGGGCCAGCGCAAGATCCTGCTGGATGCGGCCCGCGAGTTCGCCCGCGCGACGGTGTCCAGGCTGCGCGTGCGCGACGTGCGACCGGGCCAGTATGCCAACGCCGAAGCGCGCGCGGCGCAGAATGCCGAACGCGCCATGAAGGCCGGTGACCTGGCGCGCGCCGCCGCCGAGAAACGCAACCAGGTCGTGCAGCAACAACTGACCCGGGCCGCCTACAGCACCCGGGAGGACATCGACAAGGCGCTGCGCTACCTGAAGAAATTCGACAGCGCCGGGGTGCGCAAGAATCTGGATGCGGACTACCTCGACCAGATCGACGCGATGCTGGAGCGCTTCGACCTGCGCCAGCGTTCGGACGTCGAGCGCGCCCGGGTCGCCAGCCTGCGAACCTGGGTGCAGTCCCGCCTGAACGAGGGCGAAATCCCGGACATCGCCGAGACGCTGCTGTCCCCGGCAGAGCGCGCCCGCTACCTCGCTGCGGTGCAGAGCCGGGACGCCAACGGGGATCTGGTCTACGCGGACGACGAGGACGCCATCAAGCTGCTGGCCGATGCGATCGACAACAGCGCCCGGCGCCACTACAGGGACCTGACGGTCGAAGAGCTGATGGGGCTGCGCGACACCATCACCAGCATCGAGCACCTGGCCCGACTGAAGCACCGGCTCCTGACGGCGGCTGGCGAACGCGATTACGAGGCCGTGCGCGACGAGATCGCCGCCGGCATCGCCATGCACGCCAGCGCCTCGGGCAAGAACACCAGGACCGCCAGCAGCCTGACCGGCCGTGCACTGGAAGCCGTGCGAGCCTTCGGCGCCGAGCACATCAAGGCCTCGACCTGGGCCCGCATCATGGATGGCGGGGTGGACGACGGCCCGGTGTGGCGCTACCTGATCCGGCCGGCGAATGAGGCCGCAAACCGCGAGACCCAGATGAAAGCGGACCTGGTCCAGCGGCTGGATGCGATCATGCGCCCCATCCTGGACTCCGTCCCTGCGGCGGACAAGGTCGGCAAGGGTCGTTCGTTCCCCCAAATCGGGGACTCGCTCAACTGGCAGGAACGCTTCGCCGTCGCTCTGAACGTTGGCAACGAATCCAACCTGCAGCGTCTGCTGGATGGCCGAGGGTGGACCATGGCTCAGATCCAGCCGGTCCTGGAGTCGTTGACGGCTCAAGAACTGCAGGCCGTACAGGCCGTGTGGGACTTGTTCGAGACGTACCGCCCCCAGATCGCGGAGCAGGAGCGCCGCATCTACGGCAAAGACCCAGACTGGGTGCAGCCCAGGCCGATCACGATCCGGTCGGCAGATGGTCAGGCCGTACGGCTGGCGGGTGGGTATTACCCCGTCAAGTTCGACCCGCGCGTGAATCTGCAGGCCGGGCAGCACAACGCTGCCGAGGAAGCCAAGACCAAGGCGAAGGCGGCCTACGGGGTCGCCACGACGCGGCGCAGCTTCACCAAGGCCCGCGTCGAAGAGGTCAAGGGCCGGCCCCTGCTGCTCAACCTGCAGGGGATGTACAGCGGTTTCAGCGACGTCATCCACGGGCTGGCGTGGCAGGAGTGGGTGATCGACGCCAACAAGCTGTTGCGCTCCAAGACCATCGACACGGCCATCCGCGAGCACTACGGGCCGGAGGTCAAGCACGAACTGGAGCGCTGGCGCGACGATATCGTCGTGGGCGCCAGCCGGCAAAACACTGCGACTGAGCGGACGGTGAACTTCCTGCGCCAGCACGTCAGTGCGGCCGCGCTATCTTTCCAGGTCTTCACGGCCGCCATGCAGCCCCTGGGGCTGGCCAACTCCGTTGCGCGCGTCGGCGGATCCTGGATCGCCAAAGGTGTCGGCCGCTACATCGGCGCCCCGGTCGCGTCAACGCGCGAGGCCATGTCCAAGTCGGCATTCCTGGCAAACCGCACCCGCACCCGCTTTCGTGAGCTGAACGAATTGCGCAACCAGGTGCAGGGGCAATCCTCTGCGAAGGAGTTCATGGGGCGCTGGGGTTACTGGCTCATGATGCGCACCCAGATGATGATCGACGTGCCCACATGGTGGGGAGCCTACGAGAAGGCCATGGCCGACGGCCGCACGGAGGATACCGCCGTGGCCCTGGCGGACCAGGCGGTGAAGGACGCCCAGGGCGGTGGCGAAGAGGTCGATCAGGCTGGCATCGAGCGCGGTGGCCCGTACCACAAGCTGCTCACGGCCTTCTACTCCTACATGGGCTCGACGCTGAACACCATGTACGCCAGCGCCAAGGTGGACAGCAAGGGCAAGGCAGCAGCCAACATCCTGCTGATGGTGCTGGTCCCAGCCGTCCTGCAATCCCTGCTGAAGCACGCCATGACCCCGGGGGACGACGACTGGGACGATTGGCTGAAATCCCTGCCGGCGGAGATCGCCTCGTTCATGGCCGGCCTGATGGTGGTCGTCCGGGAACTGGACCCGTTCGTGAAGGCCGTGGCCGGCGAAAGCAGCATGGGCTATGGCGGCCCCGCAGGGCTGCGGATGATCGGCGACATCGGCCGGCTCGGTCAGCAGATCAACCAGGGGGAATTCGACCTGGCCTTCGGCAAGGCGTTCATCAATGTGCTGGGCGATCTGACAGGCCTGCCGAGCGTGCAGATCAACCGCACGTTGACTGGGGTAGATGCCCTGGCCTCGGGCAGGACCCAGAACCCGGCGGCACTGCTGATGGGGGTACAGCGCTAAGGACCAAACCGCCACCACAGATATAAGAGCGCGTAGAACAAGACGCCGCTGCATCCAACGCCCAGAATGTAGCGTCCAGCTTCACCGAGGTCTGCGTGTCGCCCTATAAGCATGCCCAGCAGCGCACCTGCGATTATCCCCAGCAACCCGAGAAAGAAGCCGACCCCGTCGACCCAACTATCCTTCTGGCGTATCGGACGCCCTCTGCCGAACATGCTCATGAGCCCCTCATTTTTTGTGGATGGCGGATCATCGTCGCTCGCCAATGGTTATTGGCCAAGCTCGCATTTCGCAAACTGCAGGGCGTCTGCGGCATATTCATCGGCAACATCCTGCGCTTTTTGCACGTAGCGCCGTAGGTCCTCAACCCAGGAATCCAATTCCTGCCGGTACATGTCGATATCGAACTGGGTGCAGTTCTGCATCGTCACGCACATGGGCTCACTCGGTTTCTGGGGCGCACGAGGGGTATATATGGGAAATGACGGCTCTGTGCAATATGCCAGGGCTGTTACTGGCAGGACCAGCGCCAAGGCACATCCCGCCACCATGATCAATTTCACCGCCCCTCCTCCACCCGGGTGCACGTGACTGTCTGCCCGAGCTTGAAAATGTTTCAGATCATTTTACAGCCCGGGCCAGCGCATGACCATTCCAGCCTCCCTCCGGCGAGCGGGGCCTTTCGATGGCAACGACGTCGCCACCGAATTCCCGTTCACCTTCAAGGTCTTCGATAAAACCGAAGTGCAGGCAACGCTGACCGACCCGGCCGGTGTTGAATCCACCCTGCTACTTGACTCGGACTACAGCGTGACCATCAGTGCCGACCCGCAGGCGCCAGGTGGAACCGTCGTGTACCCGATTACCGGGGCGCCCCTGCCGGCCGGCTACCGCCTGACGCTCTCCGGCCGGCTGCCTTACTCGCAGACTGCGGACATCCAGAACCAGGGCGGGTTCTATCCGGACATCATCGAGGGCGCCCTGGACCGGCTGGCGGTGCAGACACAGCAATTGGCTGAGCGTGCTGACCGCACGGTTCAAGTGCCCGTGTCCAGCGATACGACACCCGAACAACTGATCGACCAACTCGTCCAAGCATCCGCCGATGCGCAAACCGCCGCCCAGGCTGCTCAAGCCAGTCAGACCGCCTCCGCCGCATCCGAGACCAACGCCGGAAATTACGCCGCGTCGGCCCTCGCCAGCAAGAACGCGGCCGCGCTCAGCGAGGCGAACGCGGGCGACGCGGCGAGCGCCGCACTTGCCCACAAGAACGCCGCCGCGCTCAGCGAGGCGAACGCGGGCGACGCGGCGGGCGACGCCGGCGCAGCAGCGGGTGTCGCGACCGGCGCCCGGGACACCGCCGTCGCTGCTGCCGGTGCGGCCTCGACCAGCGAGGCGAACGCGGCCACATCCGAAACCAATGCAGGAAACTATGCCGCCTCGGCCCTCGCCAGCGCGGACCGGGCCGAAGCTGCGGTTACCGCTGGTGGCTGGATGAGCGTACCAATCGGCATGCCTTTCCCCCTCGTCCCCGGCGCGCCGCTCCCGCCCACCGACGCCCCGAGTTTCCGCTATGTGATCTTGACCGCTGGACTGGACGGCGCGGGCCAGTACAACGAGGGCGTCCTCACCGACGAAACCGTCACCGGCTCAGACCCGACGATCACGGCTACGGCGGTCGTGTCGCTGACGGGATCGCCCATGGATGGCCAGACGATCGACCTGATCAACACCAGCCGGGCGTTCCTGCGGCCAGGCGCGCCCGGCCCCATCGTGGACAGCCAGAATTTGGAGCACACACACACGCTGGTCGCTATGACGCAGTCCGTCGTTGGTGGTGGTGAGGGCACTGTGTATCGAGGCAATAACCGCACCGTCACAACCGCCCCCAGCGGCGGCGACGAAGCCCGTCCGCGCTACATCCCCCGCCCGTATCTCATGAGGATCCTGTGATGCCATTTGCTACCAACGGCGGGGTGTCCCGCGCTGACAAATCCGGCGATCCTTCGTGGATCGAGATCGATGAGGTCCAGTACGCCCAGGCGCTGGCCGGGATGTCCGCTGGGAAGCTGGTGTCGATCGACGGAGGCTTCGCTCTGGTCGATCCGCCGGCGCCCGAAGGGCCGTCCGCGCCCGAAGATCCGCCCGCGCCGGAGCCGCCCACAGTCGTGACCCGTGCCCAGGGCAAAGCCGCACTGATCAGCGCCGGCCTGTGGGCGCAGGTCCTGGTCTACGTCGATGCGATCGATGATCCGACGCAGCAGGCCCTGGCCCGCGTGGCGCTCGACGATACGACGGAGTGGCGGCGCGACAGCCCGTTCCTGGCGACCGCCGCAGCGGCGCTGGGGCTGACGGATGCCGATCTGGATGGGCTGTTCGTCGCGGCTGCGGGGATCGTGCTGTGAACATCCTGCGCACGATCATCGCCCGCGTCAGCGAAATGCCGCCGCACTCGGCGGACGCCATCGGGATCAAGTCGTCGGCCACCACGACCTGGGGCGGCGCCCTGGCGGGAATCGCTGGCTGGCTTTCATCGGTGAACTGGCTGGGCCTGACCGGCGCGCTGGTGGCCGTGGGCGGCCTGGCGGTGAACGTCTACTTCCAGGTCCGGCGCGACCGGCGCGAATCGCGTGAGAGCGAGGCCCGGATCGCGGCACTCAAGGAACGGTGCGACCTATGAAAATCCTGAAGCGTGTCCTCGCGGTCGCCGGCATCGCGCTGATCGCTACGGCCGGCTGGTGGCTCTACCAGATCGGCTCCCTGGTGTGGCTGATCTACACGGCAGGCCGGTGATGGCTATCCCCGACGCCCTGAAACGCCGCATCCTGCAGGCTGCTGCCGCTGGCGCCAGCGCGGCGGTGCTGGCCGGCATCCTCATCACGCACCACGAGGGCCGGGTGTACGTACCGTACCGCGACCCCGGCAACGGCACGCTGACGGTCTGCGACGGGCACACGGGGGCGGACATCATCCCCGGCAAGCGCTACAGCGACGCGGAATGCGATGCGCTGCTGACGAAGGATTCGGCCGAAGCCGAGGCGGCGGTGAATCGGCTTGTGCGCGTGCCCGTCACGCGATTCCAGCGCGCGGCGCTGATCGACTTCGCTTTCAACAAGGGCGCCGGGAATCTGTCCCGCAGCACGCTGCTGCGGCTGACGAACGCGGGCCGCGCCGCCGAGGCGTGCCAGGAATACCACCGCTGGGTGAAGGCCGGCGGCCGGGTGCTGCCGGGCCTGATCAACCGTGGGGACGCCGACGCATGGGTCTGCTCACTGGACTGAAAGGGTACGCCGTGGCGGTAGCCGGCGGCCTGCTGCTGTCCGCCGCTGCTGGGGTGGCGTGGCGCACCCACGGCGCGGCCCAGTATCGAGCCGGGTACGCCCAGGCGAAAACCGACGCGGCCATGGCGGCCGTCGCTATCGAACAGGGAATGCAATATGAACGTGATCGAGCAGATGCCCAGCACCGGGGGGCCGTGCTGGCCCGCGAGGCTGCGCAACGTGATCTTGTGGCTGTGCGCGGCCAGCTTGACCGGGTGCTCCGCGCCCATGGTCGTGACCCCGCGAACCCCCGAGCCCGCGGCGGATTTGATGCAGCCGGTCCCGACTGGATCGGAGGTTTCGGCGCGTGCTACGCGGAATATGCAGACCTGGCTGGAGATGCTGCAAAGTGGGCAGACACCGTGAACGGGCTTCAGGGGTATGTGCGGGCCATCACATCGACGTCTGAATAGCAGTACGCTGCCCAGGCCTGCATCAGATCGCGGCGCTTCTCCAGTCGATCCCCTCGGAAGTACGCCTGCTTCGTGTCGTCGCCCACGGCGTGGGCCAGCGCCTTGTCTGCGAGCTCGTCGGCGTAGCTGGTGGCCTCCGTGGCCCAATCCCCGAACGTCGACCGGAACCCGTGCACGGTGATATGGCCGTATCCCATGCGCTCAAGCACCTTGAGCATCGCCATGTTGGAAAACGGCTTGCCCTTCCGCTCTCCGGGGAACATCCAGTCCCACCGCTGAGATTCCATCGCCTCCCTGACCAGCGCCATGGCATGGCCGCTCAGCGGCACACGCAGGGCCATCTCCATCTTCATCCGATCGCCCGGCACCGTCCAGACTCGCCGGCGCATGTCGAACTCTGCCGGTCGAGAGAATCGGATTTCCTGCGTGCGGACGGCCGTCAGGATCAGCAGTTCGAGCATCCGAGCCGCCCTCCCCGGGCATTCCACCAGCGCGGCCATGAACCCCGGAATCTCGTCCCAGGGGAGCGCCGGGTGGTGTTTGATCTTCTTCCTGCGCTTCTGGTTCGGCAGGATCAGACTCAGATGGCCACGCCACCGAGCCGGGTTTTCCCCCGACCTGTGACCCTGCGCTTTCTCGGCATCCAGGATGGATTCGATGCGCCCGCGCAGCCGTGACGCGGTTTCCCGCTTGGCGATCCAGATCGGTTCCAGTATCCGCTTGATCTCATCGGTGCCCACGTCGCGCACGTCCATTTTCCCGATCACCGGGCCTGCGTAGGTCGCCAGCGTGTTTTCCCACTGCTGGATGTGCTTCGCGTTCTTCCATGCCGGCTTGTGCGTCCTGATGTAGTCCGCCGCGGCTGTTTCGAATAGCCTGGGCGCAGCTGTCTGCGCAGCCATCCTCGCCGCCTTCCTGGCCTCGATGGGGTCGATCTTGTCTTTGAGCAGCGTCCGGCAGCGCGCGGCCTCAACCCTGGCTTCGGCCAGCGACACCACGGACAAGGGCCCCACCCCCATTTCCCGCGTGCGTCCCGACAGCGTGAACTTGAAGATCCAGGACCTGGACCCCGACCGGCTGATCTGAAAGTACAGGCCGCCGCCGTCCGGATACTGGCCCGGCTCCAACAGCCTGTTGATCCTCACGGCCGTCAGCCGGTGCAATTGCCTGCTCATCCCTCACCCCCATCCTCACCCCTGTTTGACGAGTAGATTGTGGTGCAACAGGATAGATCGGGCAAGAAATGAAAAACCCCCAGAAGCAGCGAGTTTCGGGGGTTTTATGGGTTCGGATAGATTTCCATGGAACCGCGTAGAATATTCAGTGGCGGAAGCGGTGAGATTCGAACTCACGGATGGGTCGCCCCATCGCCGGTTTTCAAGACCGGTCCATTCAACCGCTCTGGCACGCTTCCGCATCGAAGACCGAAAGTGTAGCGCATAATGCCCCCTGCACATTCGTAGGAGCGCCACATGCAAGCCATTGAAATCACTGCGCCGGGCGGCCCCGAGGTCCTGCGCCCGACGGACCGCCCCACGCCCGTGCCCGGCCCGGGCGAGGTCCTGATCGAGGTCGAGGCCGCCGGGGTCAACCGGCCCGACGTGTTCCAGCGCCAGGGCAGCTATCCGCCCCCCGCCGGGGCGTCCGACCTGCCGGGCCTGGAGGTCGCCGGCCGCATCGTCGGCGGCAAGCCGGAAGCCGCCGGATTCAAGCTGGGCGACGCCGTCTGCGCCCTGGTGGCCGGCGGCGGCTATGCGCAATTCTGCACGGCGCCCGCCGCGCAGTGCCTGCCCGTGCCGGCCGGGCTGTCCATGGTCGAGGCCGCCGCCCTGCCCGAAACCTATTTCACGGTCTGGAGCAACGTCTTCGACCGGGGCGCCCTGGCGCCCGGCGAGACCCTGCTGGTCCACGGCGGCGCCAGCGGCATCGGGACGACGGCCATCGCGCTGGCGCGCGCCTTCGGCCACACGGTCTACGCCACGGCCGGCAGCCCCGAGCGCGTGCGGGCCGTCGAGGCCCTGGGCTGCGCGCGCGGCATCGACTACCGCGCGCAGGACTTCGTCGCGGAAATCAAGACGCTGACGAACGGGCGCGGCGTGGACGTGATCCTGGACATGGTCGCGGGCGACTATCTGGCGCGCAACATCGAGGCGCTGGCCGACGACGGCCGGCTGGTGATGATCGCCCTGCTGGGCGGTTCGCGCGGCACGCTGAACTGCGGGCAGGTGATGCGCCGCCGCCTGACGGTGACGGGCTCGACGCTGCGGGCGCGCCCCGTGGCCTTCAAGGCCCGCATCGCCCAGGCGCTGCGCGAACGCGTCTGGCCGCTGCTGGAATCCGGCGCGGTGCGGCCTTCGATCCATGCGACCTTCCCCCTGGCCGAGGCCGCGCGCGCCCACGCGATGATGGACGCGGGCGAACAGGTCGGCAAGATCGTGCTGACCGTGCGCTGAGGCGCCGCCCCGCTCACCCGGCGCTGCGCAGCAGTTCGGCGAAACGGGCCTCCACCCACCGCGCCGCCGCGCCGGGCCGCGTCCCCCGGCGCCACAGCACGCGCACCGGCAGCGGGGGCAGCGTCAGCGACGGGCACTCCAGCTGCCTGAGCGACTTCGGGTAGCTTTCCTCGCGTGCGATATTGACCGGCAGGATCGCCCATCCCAGGCCGTCGGCCACCATGTCGGCGATGCTGTAGAAGCTGTCCGAGCGCCACACGCGGGGGCTGTAGGCCTGCTCCCGCATGTCGTCCGCATGCATCAGGATCTGGCGATGGCGGGCCAGTTCCTTGCGGCCGGCCGGCCCCGCCTCCAGCAGCGGGTGGCCGCTGGACACGAAAACGCCCTGCGGCACCGCGCCGATGTGGCGCTGGTCGAAGTGCGCATAGGCCGGCCCCCGGTCGAAGTGGAAGGCCGCATCGGCACGCCGGCCGGCCACATAGTCCGCGACTTCCGCCGCCGTACCGTTGAGCAGGGTCAGTTCCAGATGGGGGAAGCGGTCCGACAGTTCCCGCACCAGGGCGCCGATGGCCATGTAGGGCAGCGCCTCGTCGAGCGCCAACGCCAGCCGGGCGTCGTCGCCGGCCGCCAGGGCCAGGGCGCGCTGGTCGAGTTCGAACGCCTGCCGCAGGAGTTCCCTGGCTTCCAGCAGCAGCACCCGGCCGGCGTCGGTGGGACGCGCCCGGTGGCCGGAACGATCGAACAGCAGCACGCCGAGATCGGCTTCCAGCAGCGCGATCGCCGTGCTGACAGCCGACTGGGCCTTGCCCAGGCTCCGGGCGGCGGCGCTGATCGAGCCGCCATCCGCCGTGGCGACGAATTGGCGCAATTGGTCGAGATCCCAGCGCATGGGTCGCGGATCACCTATCTCTATCTATTAATCAGATCGATTCCATCTTTATGGATCATCAAACAAGAAAGATAATGCCTCCAGCCTCTTGCATTGTCAAAGAGGAAGGACATCGATCATGCATGCCGAACACATCAAACTGCGCCCGCTGGAGCGGGTGGACCTGCAATTCGTGCACCAGCTGGACAACAACGCCAGCGTGATGCGCTACTGGTTCGAAGAACCGTACGCGACCTTCACCGAACTGCAGTCCCTGTACGACCAGCACGTCCACGACCAGAGCGAACGGCGCTTCATCGTCGAATGCGACGGCCAGCGCGCGGGCCTGGTGGAACTGGTGGAAATCGACCATGTCCACCGGCGCGCGGAATTCCAGATCATCATCGCGCCCGAACACCAGGGCCGGGGCCTGGCCACCCGCGCGACGCGGCTGGCGATGGAATACGGCTTCAAGGTGCTGAACCTCCACAAGCTCTACCTGATCGTGGACATCGAGAACAGGAAGGCGATCCGCATCTACACCCGGATGGGCTTCCAGACCGAGGGCGAACTGAAGGACGAATTCTTCGTCAACGGCGAATACCGCAGCGTGCTGCGGATGCGCCTGTTCCAGCACGACTACCTGGGCAGGCATCCGCCGTCGCACACCCGCATGACGGAGACGACCGTCTACTGACCCGCCGGCCGGAAGGCGGGCGCGGCGGGCCGCCGCAACGAAACGGGCGCCCCGCGGGGCGCCCGTTTCGCGTTCCCCGCGCGGCCCGGAGGCCGCGCGGAGGACGGGTGGAGGTTACTGCGCGGCCGGGGCGGCGGGGCCGCCCTGGGCCTCGATCCCGCCGATCGCCTTGATCGACAGGCGCAGGCGGCCGCGTTCGTCGGCCTCGAGGATCTTGACGCGCACCGACTGGCCGACCTTCAGCACGTCGTTGATGTCGGCGATGCGGTAGTTGGCGATCTCCGAGATGTGCAGCAGGCCGTCGCGGCCGGGCAGGACCTGGACGATGGCGCCGAAATCCAGCAGGCGCTGGACGGTGCCCTGGTATTCCTGGCCCACCTCGACGTCGGCGGTCAGTTCCTTGATGCGGCGCTCGGCTTCGTGGGCGCGGTCCAGGTCGGCGCTGGCGATGGTGATGCTGCCGTCGTCGCTGATGTCGATCTGGCAGCCGGTTTCCTCGGTCAGCGCGCGGATGGTGGCGCCGCCCTTGCCGATCACGTCGCGGATCTTTTCCGGGTTGATCTTGATGCTGAGCATGCGCGGCGCGAAGTCGGACAGTTCCTGGCGGGAACCGTCGATGGCTTCGCGCATCTTGCCCAGGATGTGCATGCGGCCTTCGCGTGCCTGGGCCAGCGCCACCTGCATGATTTCCTTGGTGATGCCCTGGATCTTGATGTCCATCTGCAGGGCGGTGACGCCGCTGACGGTACCGGCCACCTTGAAGTCCATGTCGCCCAGGTGGTCCTCGTCGCCCAGGATGTCGGTCAGGACGGCGAACTTGCCGCCTTCCTTGATCAGGCCCATGGCGACGCCCGCCACGTGATCCTTGACCGGCACGCCGGCGTCCATCATGGACAGGCTGCCGCCGCAGACCGAGGCCATGGACGAGGAACCGTTGGATTCGGTGATCTCGGACACCAGGCGCAGGGTGTACTGGAAGTCTTCCGCGGCGGGCAGCAGCGGCGACAGGGCGCGCTTGGCCAGGCGGCCATGGCCGATCTCGCGGCGCTTGGGCACACCGAAGCGGCCGGTTTCGCCCGTGGCGAACGGCGGCATGTTGTAGTGCATCATGAAGCGGTCACGGTATTCGCCCATGATCGAGTCGATGATCTGCTCGTCCTGCTTGGTGCCCAGGGTGGTGACCACCAGGGCCTGGGTCTCGCCGCGCGTGAACAGCGCGGAACCGTGGGCGCGCGGCAGCACGCCCAGGCGGATGCTGATCGGGCGCACGGTGCGCGTGTCGCGCCCGTCGATGCGCGGTTCGCCGTTCAGGATCTGGCCGCGGACGATTTCCGATTCCAGGGCGAACAGCATGTTCTCGACTTCGACGTGGTCGGGGGCGGCATCGCCCCGGGCCGCCGCGTGCTCGGCCAGCTTGGCCTTGACGTCGGCGTAGACCTGGCGCAGGCGCGTGGTGCGTTCCTGCTTGTCGCGCAGCTGGTAGACGGCCTGCAGGGACTCGAAGGCGGCCGCGCGCACGGCGGTGGCCAGGACTTCGTTGCGCGGGGCGGGCTGCCAGTCCCATTCGGGCTTGCCGGCCTCGGCCACCAGTTCGTGGATGGCGTTGATGCAGGCCTGCATCTGTTCATGGCCGAACACCACGGCGCCCAGCATCACGTCCTCGGACAGCTGCTTGGCTTCGGATTCGACCATCAGCACGGCGGCCTCGGTCCCGGCGACCACCAGGTCCAGCCGGGATTCGCCGCGCACCTGCGAGGCGCTGGGGTTCAGGACGTACTGGCCGTCGATGTAGCCCACGCGGGCGGCGCCCACCGGACCGTTGAAGGGGATGCCGGAGATCGCCAGGGCGGCCGAGGCGCCGATCAGGGCGGGGATGTCGGGATCGACTTCCGGGTTGACCGACACCGTGTGGATAATGATCTGGACGTCGTTGTAGAAGCCGTCCGGGAACAGCGGGCGCAGCGGACGGTCGATCAGGCGGGAGGTCAGGATTTCCTTTTCGGAGGGCTTGCCTTCGCGCTTGAAGAAGCCGCCGGGGATCTTGCCGGCCGCGTAGGTCTTCTCGACGTAGTCGACAGTCAGCGGAAAGAAGTCCTGGCCGGGCTTGGCGGTCTTGGAAGCCACCACCGTGGCCAGCACCACCGTGTCATCGACGGACACCAGCACCGCGCCGGAGGCCTGGCGGGCGAATTCGCCGGTTTCCAGGACGACGGTGTGCGGGCCGTACTGGAACGACTTGCTCACTTTGTTGAACATTTTCTGATCCTATAAAAGGGGCGCCTGCGGGGCTCCTGCCCGCGACCCGCCCACCGGAGGCGGGGCCGATTGCGGCGACCCATGACAAAAAGCCGCGCACGCTGCGCAAAATGATGCAGCGTACACGGCTCGTGCGAGGGGAGCGAAGCTCCCGGGCATTACTTGCGCAGGCCGAGTTTTTCGATCAGCGCGCGGTACGAATCCGGGTTGCGGCCCTTCAGGTAGTCCAGCAGCTTGCGGCGGCGGCTGACCATGCGCAGCAGGCCGCGACGCGAGTGGTGATCTTTCTTGTGGGTCTTGAAGTGGCCGGTCAGTTCGTTGATGCGGGCCGTGAGCAGCGCGACCTGGACTTCGGGGGAACCGGTATCGCTGGCGGCGCGCTGGAACTGCGCGACGATGTCGGACTTGACGATATCTGCAACAGACATTTTTATTCCTCAGTGGACAAGCGGCAGCACCGAGGCGCGCTGCCGTGGGATCAAATGAAAACGCCACGCAGATCGTGGCGCGGGAAGATTATAGCGGATTTGAATCCCGCATGCGCTGCCCCAGGCGGCGGGCGCGGCGCACGCGCCACAGCCACAGCACCCAGCCCGACAGGCTGTAGAGCACGAACAGCAGGAACAGCACCACCGGCGGGTCGCTGGACACGAAGACGAAGACCGCCACCACCACCAGCATCACCCAGAACGGCACGCTGCGGCCCAGCGCGAAGGACTTGCCGCTGAAGAACGGCGCGTTGGACACCATGGCCACGCCGGCGTAGACCGTCGTCCCGAAGGCCACCCAGGGGATGAGGCCGTCGGACAAGGACAGCTTGTTGTCCACCGACAGCCAGACGAAGCCGGCGATCAGGGCCGCCGCCGCCGGGCTGGGCAGGCCCTGGAAATACTGCTTGTCGACCTTGCCGATGTTGGCGTTGAAACGCGCCAGCCGCAGGGCGGCCCCCACCACGTAGACGAAGGCGGCCAGCCAGCCCCAGCGGCCCAGGCCCTGCAGCGACCATTCATACATCACCAGCGCGGGCGCCATGCCGAAGGAAATCATGTCGGCCAGGGAATCGTACTGCTCGCCGAAGGCGGACTGGGTGTTGGTCAGCCGGGCCACGCGCCCGTCCATGCTGTCGAACACCATGGCCAGGAAGATGGCGATGGCGGCCACCTCGAAGTGCTGGTTCATGGCCTGGACGACGGCGTAGAAACCGGCGAACAGGTTGGCGGTGGTGAAGGCGTTGGGCAGCAGGTAGATGCTGCGGCGGCGCTGCGGTTCGTCAGGCATGGATTCAGGCTGCGGAAGCGTCATCGCGGGGCGGAACGGGAAGTTCGGCCAGGACCGTGCGGGTGGCCTTGACCTTGTCGCCCAGGGCGACCCGGGGACGGGTCCCTGGAGGCAAGTATACGTCCACCCGCGAACCGAAGCGGATGAAGCCGTAGCGCTGCCCCGCGTACAGCGCCTGCCCGACCCGGGCGTGGCACAGGATGCGCTTGGCCACCAGGCCGGCGACCTGGACGGCCGTCACCGTCTGGCCGTCGGCCGTGTCCAGCACCATGGCGTTGCGCTCGTTTTCCAGCGACGCCTTGTCCAGGGCCGCATTGAAGAACTTGCCCGGGAAGTACTCGATCGACCGGACCTGGCCGTCGACCGGGGCGCGGTTCGAGTGGACGTTGAAGACGTTCATGAAGACGCTGATCTTCAGCGCCGGGCGCCCGCCCGCGTAGGGATCGGCCGCGTCCTCGACGCAGACGATGCGGCCGTCGGCCGGACACAGCACCAGCCCCTCGCCTTCCGGCGCCTCGCGCGCGGGATCGCGGAAGAACTGCAGGGCGAACAGCGTGAACACCCAGAACGGGACGGAGGCCCAGGGCGACCACCAGGTCGCCAGCAGAGACACGACCAGCGCGCCGGCCAGGATGGGCCAGCCTTCGCGGGCGATCGGGGGGTGGGGATAAGGGGGGATTTTCATGGTAGGCGCAAGAATAACCCAATTCAGCCCAAGGACAAATGCAATGGCCGGGCGCCCCCGCGGGACGCCCGGCCATTCATCGCACGGGAAAGATCAGTTCTTGGACTGGTCCACCAGCTTGTTGGCCGCGATCCAGGGCATCATGGCGCGCAGCTTGGCGCCGACCTGCTCGATCTGCGATTCCGCGTTCAGGCGGCGGCGCGAGGTCAGTTCCGGCGCGCCGGCGGCGTTTTCCAGGATGAAGTTCTTGGCGTAGACGCCGGACTGGATGTCGGCCAGGCACTGGCGCATCGCGGCACGGGTTTCGTCGGTCACCACGCGCGGGCCGGTGACGTATTCGCCGTATTCCGCGTTGTTGGAGATCGAGTAGTTCATGTTGGCGATGCCGCCCTCGTAGATCAGGTCCACGATCAGCTTCAGTTCGTGCAGGCACTCGAAGTAGGCCATTTCCGGCGCGTAGCCCGCGTCGACCAGGGTCTGGAAGCCGGCCTTGATCAGTTCGACGGTGCCGCCGCACAGCACGGCCTGTTCGCCGAACAGGTCGGTTTCCGTTTCCTCGCGGAAATTGGTCTCGATGATGCCGGCGCGGCCGCCGCCGTTGGCCATGGCGTAGGACAGGGCCAGGTCGCGGGCCTTGCCCGAGACGTCCTGGTGCACGGCCACCAGATGCGGCACGCCGCCGCCCTGGGCGTAGGTGCTGCGCACGGTGTGGCCCGGGGCCTTGGGAGCGATCATGATGACGTCCACGTCGGCGCGCGGCACGACCTGGCCGTAGTGCACGTTGAAGCCGTGGGCGAAGGCCAGCGCGGCGCCCGCCTTCAGGTTGGCGGCGACTTCGCTGCGGTAGACCTGGGCGATGTTCTCGTCGGGCAGCAGCATCATGACCAGGTCGGCGCCCTTGACGGCCTCGGCGACTTCCTTGACGGACAGGCCGGCGTTCTCGGCCTTTTTCCAGGACGCGCCGTTCTTGCGCAGGCCGACGGTCACGTTGACGCCGGAATCATGCAGGTTCTGCGCGTGGGCGTGGCCCTGGGAACCATAGCCGATGATGGCGACGGTCTTGCCCTTGATCAGGGACAGGTCGCAGTCTTTGTCGTAGAAAACTTTCATGTTGGAAACTCCGATTTTTTAATTCTGAAACGAGAGGTTGGGATGAGGCAGGACGCGAAATAGTCCCTGCGGACTATTTCGTGCCTGACGAATCCGAGCAGCTTGCAGGCTGCGAGGTGGGTACAGCGTGGGGGCTCACAACTTCAGTACGCGTTCGCCGCGGCCCACGCCGGACACGCCGGTGCGGACGGTTTCAAGGATGGCGCTGCGGTCCAGCGCCCCGATGAAGGCGGCGATCTTGTCCTGCACCCCGGTCAGTTCGATGGTGTAGGTCTTGTCGGTGACGTCGATGATGCGCCCGCGGAAGATTTCCGCCATGCGCTTCATTTCCTCGCGCTCCTTGCCGACCGCGCGCACCTTGATCAGCATGAGTTCGCGTTCGACGTGGGGGCCTTCGGACAGGTCGACGACTTTCACCACGTCCACCAGGCGGTTCAGGTGCTTGGTGATCTGTTCGATGATCTCGTCGGAACCGACCGTGACGATGGTCATGCGCGACAGGGTGGCGTCCTCCGTGGGCGCGACGGTCAGCGTCTCGATGTTGTAGCCGCGCGCCGAAAACAGCCCCACCACGCGCGACAGGGCGCCGGGTTCGTTTTCCAGCAGGATGGAAATCACGTGTTTCATGGTCTTATCCCCTCACAGATCCTCGGAACCCAGCAGCATCTCGGTCAGGCCGCGGCCTGCCTTCACCATGGGCCAGACGTTCTCGGTCTGATCGGTGATGAAATCCATGAACACCAGACGGTCCTTGTATTTCGTGAACGCCTCGCGCAGCGCGGGCTCGACGTCGGCGGGCTTGTCGATGCGCATGCCGACGTGGCCATAGCTCTCGACCAGCTTGACGAAGTCCGGCAGGGCGTCGACGTACGATTCCGAATAGCGCGAACCGTATTCGATCTGCTGCCACTGGCGCACCATGCCCAGGTAGCGGTTGTTCAGGCACAGGACCTTGGGCGTGAGGTGGTACTGCTTGCAGGTGGACAGTTCCTGGATGTTCATCTGGATCGAGCCCTCGCCGGTGATGACGGCGATGTCGCGGTCCGGATTGGCCATCTGCACCCCCATGGCATAGGGCAGGCCCACGCCCATGGTGCCCAGGCCGCCGGAATTGACCCAGCGGCGGGGCTCCGGGAAGGGATAGTACTGGGCCGCCCACATCTGGTGCTGGCCCACGTCGGACGTGACGAAGGCCTGGCCGCGCGTGACTTCCCAGAGCTTCTGGACCACGAACTGCGGCTTGATCACCGTGTCGGAGGCCTCGTAGTCCAGGCACTTGCGACCGCGCCACGCGTCGATCTGCTTCCACCAGGCGTCCAGGCGGTGTTCGGCCAGGCCCTGCTCGGCCATGGACTGGGCGTACAGGCCGATCAGGTCCTGCAGGACTTCCTTGACGTCGCCCACGATGGGCACGTCCACCCGCACCCGCTTGGAGATCGAGGACGGGTCGATGTCCACGTGCACGATCTTGCGCGGCACCTGGGCGAAATGCTTGGGATTGCCGATGACGCGGTCGTCGAAGCGCGCGCCGATGCCGATCAGCACGTCGCAGTGCTGCATCGCCATGTTGGCCTCGTAGGTGCCGTGCATGCCGGGCATGCCCACGAAGCGCTCGTCCGTGCCCGGATAGGCGCCCAGGCCCATCAGGGTCGTGGTGCAGGGCGCGCCGGTCAGCCGGACCAGCTTGCGCAGTTCGTCGGCGGCGTCGGCCAGCACGACCCCGCCGCCGGCGTAGATCATCGGACGCTCGGCGGCCAGCAGCATCTGCACGGCCTTCTTGATCTGGCCCTGGTGGCCCTTGGTGACGGGCGCGTAGGAACGCAGCTGGACCGGGGCGCGCGGCGGCGTGTACTTGCACATGGCCACGGAGACGTCCTTGGGGATGTCCACCAGCACCGGGCCGGGACGGCCGGAGCGCGCGATGTAGAAGGCGCGGCGCATGGTGTCGGCCAGGTCCTTGACGTCGCGCACCAGGAAGTTGTGCTTGACGCAGGGCCGGGTGATGCCGACCGTGTCGCATTCCTGGAAGGCGTCCTGGCCGATGGCGTGCGTGGGCACCTGGCCGCTGATGATGACCATGGGGATCGAGTCCATGTAGGCCGTGGCGATGCCGGTGACGGCATTGGTCACGCCCGGCCCGCTGGTCACCAGGCAGACGCCGGTTTTCTGGGAGGATCGGGAATATGCGTCGGCGGCGTGGACGGCCGCCTGTTCGTGCCGCACGAGCACGTGCTGGAATTTGTCCTGCTTGTAGATCGCGTCGTAGATGTAGAGGACCGCGCCGCCGGGGTAGCCAAACACATGGTCTACGCCTTCCTCGATCAGACAACGCACGACGATGTCGGCGCCATTGAGTTCCATGATGATTCCTTTCTTGACCCGTATCGAGCACCAAGCGGCCTTTCGGCGGCCCGGGCCAGTCCCGGCGATCCGCGACATGATCCGACGCTGGGCGATTCACGGAATCGCTTTGCCCGGACACATTGCGGGACCAGTCTGCGCCCCTTGGCACAAGACACACGCGCCCTGAGGCGCAACGTGGTGGAAATGGACGCCCCGGACCGCGCTTGTGGCACATCCTGGGACATGAATGGAAGACGAAAAAAACCGGGTGTGTGACCCGGGAGCGTTCGCCACATCGGACAGCCGCCATGGGGCTGGCCGAAGGGCTAATTTACCGCGTTGCAACATGGGGCGCAACTCAGGCGTCGTCGAGCAGGCCGTGCTCGACGGCATACACCGCCACCTGGACCCGGCTGCTCAGGTCGAGCTTCTTCAGGATGTTCTGGACGTGGATCTTGACCGTGCTTTCGGACAGGTCCAGGTTGCGGGCGATGAGCTTGTTGCTTTCGCCCCGCGCCAGGCACTGGACGATCTCGCGTTCGCGCTGGGTCAGGCGGTCCCGCTGGCCCCGGCCGCCCGGCGCCGGATCGGACCGGCGCCGGAACTGCTCGACCAGCTTGCCGGTCATCTCTTCGGCGATCGCGGCCTCGCCCGAGGCGACCTTGCGGATGGCGGCCACCAGCGCATCGCTGTCGACGTTCTTCAGCAGATAGCCGCTGGCCCCCGCCTGGAGCGCCCGGCCCAGGTCCTCCGCGTCCTCGGACACGGTCAGCACCAGCACGGCGCAATCGGGCACGTCCTGGGCCAGCAATTGCAGGGTTTCCAGCCCCGAAAGGCCCGGCATGTTCAAGTCCAGCAGGATCACGTCGGGCGCCAGCGCGCGGGCCCTCTTGATGCCCTCCAGCCCGTCGGCCGCCTCGCCGACGATGTCGAATTCGGGATACCGCTGCAACAGCAGGCGGATCCCCGTGCGAAACAGGCTATGGTCGTCGATCAGCAGGATTCTGATCATGTTCGTCACCCCCGGGCGCGTGCCCGGTCCGCACGCGGTTTCATCAGGCCAGCCGGCGCTGTCCGGCCGGCAGTTCCAGCACGATCGAGACCCCCTTGCCGGGCGCGGTCGAGACCGTCAGGGTGGCGCCCATGCGCCGCGCGCGTTCCTGCATGATGCGGCGGCCGAAATGCCCTTCGGGCCGGTCGGCGAGACTGTCGGGATCATAGCCTATCCCGTCGTCCGTGATCTCCATGCGGAAATCGGTGCGGTTGCTCAGGTGGATGTCGATCTTGCCGGCCTCGGCGTGCTTGCGCACGTTGGACAGGGCTTCCTGGAGGATGAACAGGGCCTCGAGCTGCTGCACCCGCGTCAGGGGCGCCCCGCCCGTCAGCCCGTCGGAACGCAGTGACACCTCGATCCCGGTCTGGCGGCGGAACCGGGCCACGGCCTCTTCCGCGGCGTCGAGCAGCCCGCCTTCGCCCAGCTGGGTGCGGAAGTTGTTCAGCAGTTCGCGCACATCCTGGTAGCTTTCGTCCACGCCGGTGCGCAGCAGCGGCACGATCTCGCGGATCTCGTCCAGATCGGCGCGGTCGGCCGCGCGGTCCAGCAGCTGCAGCTGCAGGTTGAGGAAATTCAGGCCCTGGGCGATGCTGTCGTGCAGCCCCTGCGCGACGAGGTTGCGTTCCTGTTCCATGGCCAGCTGGCGCGCCTGGCCGCTCAGGCGCCGGTTCTGGACCGCCACCCCCAGGTGCAGCCCCAGGGTTTCCAGCAGATGGTTCTGCTCCGCCCCCAGGGGATGGGGCTCGCGGAAATACAGCGTGAATTCGCCCAGCTCGTCCTCCTGGGTGTGGACCCGGAACGCCGCCGATTCGGGGAAACGCCCCGCGTCTTCCCGCCCGGCGGTCATGGAAATCCGCGCCCGGTCCCCCTGGGGACCGCGCAGGCGGATCGCCGCGCCGTCGGCGCCGAAACGCTGGATCACCCGGTCCAGGAAGCCCCGGCAGACCGCTTCGATGTCGTTGGGCCGGTTCAGGAAGGCGGCCATGTCGTAGAGCGCGGACAGGACCTCGTTCTGGCTGCCGAGCTGGGCGGTCTTCTCGGCCACCCGCGCTTCCAGGTCGCTGTAGAGGCCCTGCAGCTCATCGGCCATGCGGTTGAAGCCGCGGGCCAGCACGCCGAACTCGTCGAGCCGGTCCACCGGCAGGCGCACGCCGAATTCCCGCCGCGCCATGCGCTGGAGGCCATCCTGCAGGCGGCGCACGGGATGGATGATCCACAGGTACAGGAGATACACCAGGGCGAGCGTCCCGGCGCAGGCCATGGCGATCAGCATCCCCTGCGAAAAGCGCAGGCGGCTGGTCTTGCGGGCGCTGTCGTCCTCGATCATGCGCACCAGATGGTCGGCCTGGGCCACGAATTCGGGCAGGAGGCCCAGGTAGGCGCGCACCGGCTCGCCCGCCCGGACCGCCCGGGCGGCGGGCACCAGCCGTTCGTCCCAGAGGGCCGTGACCCGGCCCATCTGGGCCCGGATCAGGAGATCGTGCGGCAGGGCCAGGGGCCGGGCCGCGTCCCCCTCGCGGATGAGGCCCAGGATCCGTTCCTGGGCCGAGAGCAGGTCGTCCAGGTCCGGCGGGCCGGACGCGGCGGCGGCGCCCTCCTGCCCGGCGCCGGGCGCGGCGTTCGCCGGGCCCGGGCCATCCCGCCGCCCCGTGTCGCGCAGCAGGGCGATGGCGACCTGGTTCGCCCGCATCCGCAGGCTGCCGGTGTCGTTGATCGCCGCGCCGGCGCCTTCGAGCTGCCAGGACAGCCACAGGGTCCAGCCGATCATGCCCAGCACGACCACCAGCACCACCGCCGTGGTCGCGATGATGCGCGTCGAGAGGCGGTAGCGGAAGGCCGGCGTGTCCAGGTAGGGAGGGTTCGGATGGTCCATGCGGAACGGAAAAGGCCTCGGCGCGCGACCCGAAAGACGGGGCGCGGCCCGTCAGGCCAGTATAGCGGCGGCCCGGCCGATGCCGCCATCGGGCCGCGCGGGCCGGGCCGCCGGCGCCTTCCGCCGCGGGCCGGGCTCGGACAGGCACAGGGGCAGGAAGGCATCCGCCTGCGGGGAATAGACCTCGAGCTCGCCGCGCGCCATGTCGAAGTGCCAGCCGTGCAGCGACAGCGCCCCCCGCGCCCGCCGCTCGCGCACGCAGGAAAAGCTTTCGAGATTGCGCAGCGAGATCCGGATGGCCGCCTTCTCGCAGGCCCGGCAGCATTGATCGAGGGAAGCGCCCGGCATGCGGGCCAGGACCTCGCGCCGGGCCGGTTCGGCCACGGACACCCAGCGACCCACGACGCCCGCCTCGGCCCGCGTGGTGAAGGATTGCCGCATCAGGGCGTGGATGCCGCCGCACTGGCTGTGCCCCAGGACGATGATGCGCTCGACGGCGAGCTGCTCGACCGCGAACTGGATGGCCGCCAGCACGCCCTGGTGGCTTTCGCCCCGGCCATACGGCGGCACGAGATTGGCCACGTTGCGCACGACGAACAGTTCGCCCGGCTCGCACCCGAGCATCAGGGCGGGGTCCACCCGGGAATCGCAGCAGGCGATCACCAGCGTGCCCGGGTGCTGGCCTGCGCACAGGCTCCGGTACAGCGCGGGATCTTCCTGGTAGTAGCGCCGGCGGAACCGGTCGAAACCGCTCAGGAGTCGCTGGATGTCATGCACGGCTGTCCTCCTTGCAGGGGCCGGTCAGGCGGCGTCGGCGGCCAGTTCCGCTGCCCGGGGATGGGACTGGCGCTGCGCTTCGCCGCGGAAGCTGTAGTGCATCCAGATCAGGGAGACGCAGACCGTGCCGTACATCAGCATGAAGCAGCTGGAATTGACGCCCGTGAAATCCAGCAGCGCGCCGAACAGGATCGGCAGGATGAAGCCGCCCAGGCCGCCGGCCAGGCCCACGATCCCGGACACCGCGCCGATGTTGCCGTCGTAGTCGTTGGAGATGAACTTGAACACGGAGGCCTTGCCGATCGCCAGCGCGATCCCCACGGTGAACATCAGGACGGTGAACATCGTCGGGCTGAGCGCCAGGTGGAAGGACAGCGGTCCGGAGGCGGTCTGGATCGTGAAATCGGTCTTCGGATAGCTGAGGATGAAGAACGCGACCCAGGCCACCCACATCACCCACCAGGTCGTGCGATAGGCGCCGAAACGGTCGGAGATCCAGCCGCCCAGGGCGCGCAGCACCCCGCCCGGCAGCGAGAAGCAGGCCGCGAGGAAGGCCGCCGTGCTCATGCTGAAGCCGTACTCGTCGACGTAGTAGTGGACCATCCAGAGCGACAGGCCGACGTAGCCGCCGAACACCACCGAGTAGTACTGGCTGTAGCGCCAGACCCGGGGATCGCGCAGCAGTTGCAGCTGGGCCCGGAAGCCGGTGCTGGAGGCGGCCTGCAAGTGCGCCGGATCGGTGGCCGTGAACATCCAGAACACGATGGCGGTGATCAGCAGCCCGGCCGCGTAGACGTGAGGCACGATGGTCCAGGCGCCGCCGGCGGCCACGATCAGCGCCGGCGCCACGAACTTCGTGACGGCCGTACCCGCGTTGCCGGCGCCGAACACACCCATGGCGAAACCCTGCCGGTCGCGCTTGAACCAGCGCGCCACGTACGGCGTGCCCACCGAGAACGAGCCGCCCACCAGGCCGACGAACAGCGACAGGACCAGGAACTGCCAGTACTGGGTGGCGTAGGCCATGAGCCAGATCGGCACCACCGCCACGATCATGGTCAGGAAGAACACGATGCGCCCGCCGTAGCGGTCGGTCCAGATGCCCAGCGGCACCCGCACCAGCGAACCGGACAGCACCGGCATGGCCACCAGCAGGCCGAATTCGGTTTCGGACAGGCCGAGCTGGGTCTTGATGGGAATGCCGAGCACGGCGAACATCATCCAGACGGCGAAACAGATCGTGAATGCGAAGGTGCTGGCGACCAGCACGGACAGGGCTTTTCGGGAAGATGGAGTGGTCATGGTGGGCTAGGCCTTCTTGAGCGGGAAATCCGCATGATGAAAGCATACGGAATCCGTGCTTTCCCGTATATCGGCCTCATGACCTGCCCCGGCCTGCCAGAGTAACTAGATACTCCGGCCAGGTGTTCTCTATACTTCCGCTCACCACCCCGCCACCGGATGCCGGCCGCATGATCCTGCCCACCTCGCAGTTGCAGCGCTTCTTCTACAGCCACTATTTCTTCGGCGGGCTGCGCCAGGCCACGGGCGTGCTGCTGCCGGCCCTGGTACTGTCGGGCGTCTTCGGCTGGCACGCGGCCGGCTTCGTGGCGGCGGTCGGCGCCGCCTGCGTGGCGATCCTGGACCAGCCCGGCGGCCCCCGGCGCTACGGCATCAACGGCATGTTCGCTGCCCTGTGCCTGGGCTCGGCCACCACGGCCCTGACCGGGCTGGCCTCCAGCCACGTCCTGGCCATCTGGCTGGTCGTGCCCGCCCTGTGCTTCGGCTTTTCGATGCTGACGGTCTACGGCAAGCACGGCGGCCTGCTGGGCTTCGCCTGCCTGCTGATCATGACCCTGACCCTGCGCACGCCGCTGACGCCGGCCGACGTGCTGCAGCACACGCTGACCTCGTTCCTGGGCGGGGCCTTCTACCTGCTCTACAGCGCCGCCGCCCACCGGCTGCTGTGGCACCGCGAGGAACAGCAGGCCCTGTCCGTGGCGCTGTTCGCCACGGCCGACTACATCGCCGCGCGGGCCCGCTTCTACGACATCCACCAGGACCTGGACGACAGCTACCGCAAGCTGATCCGCCGCCAGGCCCTCATGACCGAGGCCCACCAGGCCGCCCGCGACATGGTGCTGCGCGAGCAGCCGCGCGGCGCCGCCACCCATGCCGACCGCCTGCGCCAGGGGCTGCTGAACCTGTTCGTCGACATGATCAACCTGCTCGACAGCATGGTGGCCACCCACACGGACTACGCCACCCTGCGGCGCGCGCTGCCCGACAGCGACATCCTGCTGTTCGTGCGCGACGCCATGATCAAGCTCGCCGCCAACGTGGACGGCCTGGCCCTGAACGTGGCGCGCAACCGCCGCCACCGGGTGCGCAACAGCGTCAAGGCCGAACTGCGCGCCCTGGAATTCGAGCTGCAGCAACTGCGCGAGGGCGGCATGCCGCAGTCCGACCCGGAACTCTACGCCCTGCTGGTCCAGGTGCTGCGCCGGCTGCGCAACATGACCCGCCAGGTCGACCGCATGGCGGACCACTCCGTGAACCCGGTCCCGCCGCAGACCGACCCGGTCCGCGCGAGCCAGTCCCTGAACCGATTCCTGACGCGGCAGAAATGGCGCGCGGATCTGCTGACGCGCAACCTGGACCGCCGGTCGGCGCATTTCCGCTATGCGCTGCGCGTGGCGGTCGCGGCGCTGCTGGCCATGGTGGTGGGCGCCCTGCTGGCCCATGCCCCGCTGGTGAGCGCGCTGGATCCAGGCATGGCGGGCCACGGCTACTGGATCGTCCTGACGGTGCTGATCATCATGAAGCCCGGCTTCGCGCTGACCCGCCAGCGCAACGGCTGGCGCCTGACCGGCACGCTGATCGGCTGCGGCCTGTCGCTGCTGCTGTTCAGCCTGGTGGAGAATCCCCTCGCCTTCCTGTTCATCCTGGTGGCCTCCAGCGTCCTGGGCTACAGCCTGGTCCAGGTCAACTACACCCTGTCGGCGATGTTCAACACCCTGTTCGTGCTGCTGGTGTTCCATTTCCTGGCGCCGGGGTCCAACGCGGTCGTGGGCGAGCGCCTGGCGGACACCGTGATCGGCAGCATCCTGGCGCTGACCTGCAGCTACATCCTGCCGTCCTGGGAACGCAACACCCTGGGCGAACTGGCCCATGCGTTGCGCGCCGCCAACCAGGCCTTCCTGCAGGCCGGGCTGGACCACGTCCGCGCCTGCCGCGCCGCGCGGGCGGCGGGCGCGGCCGACGCCCCCGAACCCGGCGAGGCCGACGTGCGCTGGCGGCTGGCCCGCAAGAACGTGCACATCGCCTTCAGCAACTTCGCCTCGGCCTTCTACCGCATGATGGACGAGCCCGTCAGCCGCCAGCGCCACGTGCCGGAACTGAACCGCCTGCTGATCCAGAACCATACGCTGGCCTCGCAGATCGCCGCCGTGATCCCGCACCTGGCGCTGATCGACGGCGAGCCCGAAGGCATCCGGCAGGCCCTGGCGGCCACCCAGGACGCCCTGGCCGGCCGGGAGGCCGCGCCGCCCAACGTGATCGAGACCGAGGGCGATTACGCGACCATCGCCTACCCCTTGCGCCAGATGATCAAGGCCGCGCGGCGCATCGACGAGGAGATGCGGGCGCTGGACGCGCCGGCCCGGCCGGCGGCCACGCGGTCCCGGGCGGCCGCGGCCGGCTGAGGCCGCCTACGAGACCGCCGCGCCCATCACCAGGTCGGGCAGCCAGGTGACGACCCCCGGGAACATGCACAGCAGCACGATGGCCGCCATCATCACCAGCACGTAGGGCAGCGCCCCCTTGAGGATCTCCTGGGTGGGCACGTCCGGCGCGATGGCGTTCAGGACGAACAGGTTCAACCCGACGGGTGGCGTGATCAGGCCGATCTCCATGTTGATCGTCAGCACCACGGCGAACCAGTAGGGGTCGAAGCCCGCCTGCGTGATGATGGGCAGCAGCAGCGGCGCCGCCATGACGATGATGGCCACCGGCGGCAGGAACATCCCCGCCACCAGCAGGAAGACGTTGATCAGCCCCATCAGCAGCCAGCGGTTGATCTCCAGCGCCGCGATCGCCGCCGCCAGGGACTGGGTGATGAACAGGGACGACAGGGCGAAGGCGAACAGCTCGGCCGAGGCCATGATCATCATGATCATGACGCTTTCGCGCATCGCCGAGCCGAACACGTCGACGTAGGTCTTCATGCGGAACAGGCGATAGATCAGGACGACCACCACCAGCGTCAGCAGCGCGCCGGCGCCGGCGGCCTCGGACGGGGTGGCCACGCCGCCGTACAGCACGAAGAGCATGCCCAGGATGATCAGCAGCAGGGGCAGCACCTTGGGCAGGGCGGCCAGCTTGTCGCGCCAGGAATAGCTCAGGGTCCCGGCGCCGAAGCGGAAACCCTTGCGCCGGGCGTCGTACAGGGCCCAGGCCATGAACATGACGGTCAACAGGATCCCGGGCAGCACGCCGGCCAGGAACAGCCGGCCGATCGAGGTCTGCGTCGAGATGCCGTAGACGATCATGGTGACCGAGGGCGGGATCAGGATGCCCAGCGTGCCGCCCGCCGCGATCGAGCCGGTGGCCACCGAGGCCGGATAGCCGCGCCCGAGCATTTCCGGGATGCCCATCTTGCCGATGGCCGCGCAGGTGGCCGGGCTGGACCCGGTCATGCCGGAAAAGATCGCGCAGGCGCCGATGTTCGACAGCACCAGGCCGCCGGGCACCTTGTGCAGCCAGCGGTCCAGGGCCTTGTACAGGTCGCCGCCGGCCGGCGTGCCGGCCACGATGGCCCCCATCAGCACGAACATGGGAATGGCGACGTAGCCCAGGTTGGCGATCCCGGCGAACATGGTCTCGGCCAGCACGTAGATCACGCCCGGCCCCATGTCCAGGAACAGGCCGGCCACGGCGGCCAGCCCCAGGGCGAAGGCGATGGGCATGCCGGTCGCCAGCATCAGGCACAGGCCCAGGACGATGCAGATTCCCGCGAGGGTGGGCGTCATGACGGCTCTCCCGACAGTTTCATGATTTCGACGACGTACTGCAGGCTCAGCAGGGCGAAGCCGAACACCACCGGTGTCAGCGGCATCCACAGCGGCACGGCGGCCACGCTGGAAGTGGTCCAGCCGCCTTCCAGCGCCTCGAACAGGTGCAGTCCGGTGGCCGCGGTCATCAGGACGCAGAACGCCAGGCCCAGCCAGGCGCCCACGCGGTCCATCCGGCGGCGGGTCCGGTCGCCCACCAGCATCTGGATGAAATCCACGCCGACGTGTCCCTTGGTCATGAGCACGTAGGGCGCGCCCAGGAAGATGGCCGCCGTGGCGCCGAACACCACGGCCTCGGTCTGCCAGATGGTGGGCGCACGGAACACGTAGCGCATCAGGATCATCTGGCAGACCACCAGCATCGCGAACACCAGCAGCAGGGCCGACAGCACGCCGCAGGCGCGCGTCAGGCTTTCCACCCAGCGCGTAAAGACTCGATTCATGCGACCTCCCTGTGCGTCGCGATGGAAAGGGAATGCCGGAGGCATCCCCCGCACGGATCCGCGCGGGCCGCCGCCGGCGAATGGCGGCGTCCGCGCCCGGCCGCTACTGGACGGCCAGCGCCTTCCTCAGCAACTCGTCGCCGCCCTTCACCTTCTCGGCGAACAGACGGTAGGAGGAGTGCTTGGCCACCGCCATCCAGGCCTGGTAGTCCTCCGGCGTCATGGTCACGACCTCCACCCCGGCCTTGGTGTAGACGTCGCGCATCTTCTGCTCGCCCTTGCGCGCCTCGCCGGTGAAGTAGTCCTCGGCCTTCTTGGCCGCCGCCAGGATGGCCTCGCGCTGCCTGGGCTCCAGGCCGTCGAAGACCTTCTTGGACATCAGCACCGGCTCGTACATGAACCACAGCGCGTTGTCGCCCGGCGCGGTCAGGCACTTGGCCTGTTCGTACAGGCGGTAGGACACGAAGCTGTCGTTGGACGTGTTGGCCGCGTCCAGCACGCCCGTCTGCATGGCCGAATAGACCTCGGACGAGGGCATGGACGAGATCGACGCGCCCGCCGCCGCCAGCATCTGCTCGAAGGCCGGGCCGGCCGCCCGGATGACCTGGCCCTTGATCGTGTCGGGCCCGGTGATGCAGTGCTTCTTCGAGGCGAAGCCGCCCGCCAGCCAGGCGTCGGCGATGACCACGGCGCCCTGCTTCTCGACCAGCGCCTTGATGTCCTTCATGAAGTTGGACTGATTCAGGCGCTGGGCGTGCTCGTAGTTGCGCACCAGGCCCGGCATCAGGGTGGCGGAGAACTGCGGCACCCGGCCCGAGGCGTAGTCCAGCGGAAAGGCCGCCATGTCCAGCTGCCCGCGCGTGAGCGCGCCCCACTGTTCGTTGGCCTTGTACAGCGAGGAACCCGGGAAGACCTGGATCTTCAGCCCGACGTTGGCCGCCTCGACTTCGCGGGCGATGAGCTGCACCATTTCGTCGCGCGGATCGCCCTGCCCGCCCGGGAACTGGTGCGAGGCCCGCAAGGTGGTCTCGGCCAGGGAAGTGCCCGATCCGGCCGCCAGGGCCAGGCCCAGCATGGCGCATAGCATGTGTCGCTTCATGGTTGTCTCCTGATGATTTTTTATGGAGGTTGCCGGCCCGGGTCCGGGCGCGGCCATGGCCCCGCCGGGGCCTATCGAACGCCCCTTCTCATTCCAGGTCCGCGTACTGCTGCCGCAGCACGTTCTTCTGGACCTTGCCCATGGCATTGCGCGGCAGCGCATCGATCACGTGTATTTTTTTCGGCACCTTGAAATTGGCCAGGCCGGACTTCAGGCCCGCCTGGATGGCGGACGGATCCACCGAGGCGCCGGCGCGCGGCACCACCACGGCCACCACCGCCTCGCCGAAGTCCGCGTGCGGCACGCCGATGACGGCCGATTCCTGGACGCCGGACATCGCGTCGATGACCATCTCGATTTCCTTGGGATAGACGTTGTAGCCCCCGGAGATGATCAGGTCCTTGCTGCGGCCCACGATGCTCAGGTAGTCGTCGGGGATGCCCGTCCCGCCCAGCATGCCGATGTCGCCGGTGCGGAACCAGCCGTCGGCGGTGAATTCCTCGCGGGTCTTTTCCGGCATGCGCCAGTAGCCGGCGAACACGTTGGGGCCGCGCACCTGGACGTGGCCCGGTTCGCCGACGGCGACGGGCCGGTCGGCGTCATCCACCACCCGCACCGTCTCGCCGGGCAGCGCCGGCCCCACGGTGCCGGGGATGCGCGCGCCGCGCGCCGGATCCCAGGGGTTGGACGTGATCATGCCGGTCTCGCTCATGCCGTAGCGTTCCAGGATGGTCATGCCGGAGCGGTCCTGGAATTCGCGGAAGGTGTCCACCAGCAGCGGCGCGGAGCCGGAGATGAAGAGCCGCATGTTGGCGCAGGTCTCGCGCGTGAAGCGGGGGTCGGCCAGCAGGCGCACGTAGTAGGTGGGCACGCCCATCATCAGAGTGCAGCGCGGCAGGTAATGCAGGGCCCGGTCCACGTCCAGCTTCGGCAGCCAGATCATGCGCGCGCCCGCCAGCAGCGCCCCGTGGGACGCCACGAACAGGCCGTGGACGTGGAAGATCGGCAGCATGTGCAGCAGCACGTCGTCGGCGCGCCAGCCCCAGAAATCCCGCAGGGTGAGCGCGTTGGCGGCCAGGTTGGCGTGCGTCAGCATGGCGCCCTTGCTGCGCCCCGTGGTGCCGGACGTGTACAGGATGGCGGCCAGGTCCCCGGGGGCGCTGCGCACGGTCTCGAACGCCGGATCCATGCCGGCGGCGGCCTCGGTCAGCGAGCCGCCGCCGTCGGCGTTCAAGGTCAGCACCTGGAGAGCGCCCCGGGCGCGCGCCAGGGGTTCGCACCAACTCTTCGCGCCGTCTCCGCAGACCACCACGGCGGGTTCGGCATCCCCCAGGAAATAGGCCACCTCGGCCTCGCGATAGGCCGTGTTCAGCGGCAGATAGACCAGGCCGGCGCGCAGGGTCGCCAGGTACAGCATCAGGGCTTCGGGGGATTTCTCGACCTGGACGGCGACGCGCGCGCCCGCCGGGGCGCCGAACGAGCGCAGCAGCGCGGCCATGCGGCCGCTGATGGCGTCGATGTCCGCCCAGCTGTAGGTGCGTTCCGGGGTTTCGATCGCCACGGCGCCCAGGTCGGCCGGAAAGCCGCCCCGCAGCACGGTGTAGAGATTCGCATCGCGTTCCAAGTCATTCTCCTGTGAAAACGGGGTCGGTGCCCTGCAGAAAGGCCTGCACGCCCCGCCGGTGGTCGGGACCATCGGCGTAGGCGAAGCAGGCCCGCCACTCGGCGTCGCTCAGGGGCGCCGGATCGCCGGCCAGGCGCGCGGCGGTCGATTTGTTCAGGCGCGCGGCCCGCGGGGCGCCCGCGCACAGGCGCGCCACCGTGGCGGCCAGTTCGGCGTCCAGCGCGTCGGCCGCCACGACCCGTGTCAGCAGGCCCTTCGCCAGGGCCTCGTCGGCGTCGAACACCCGCCCTTCGAGCAGGATTTCCAGCGTGACGGCGCGGCCCGCCAGTTCCAGCAGCCCGCGCATCTCGTCGGGCGCCATGGGAAAGCCCAGGCGGTTGATGGGCGCGCCGAAGCGCGCGCCCCGGGCCGCCAGGCGCAGGTCGCAGCGGCTGGCGATCTCCAGTCCGCCGCCCACGCAGACGCCCTCGATCGCCGCGACGACCGGGTGGACGCAATCCGCCACCGCCCGCAGGGCCGGGGCGATGGTGCGCCGGTGATAGGCCATGACGCCGTCCAGGTCGGCGCGCACCCGGGGAAATTCGCGGATGTCGGCCCCGGCGGCGAAATGCCCGCCCGCGCCACGCACCACCACGCAGCGCAAGGTCCGGTCGGCCGACAGGCGGGTGAAGGTTTCCGCCAGTTCGCCCCACATGGCGACCGTGATGGCGTTCAGGCGCCCGGGATGGTCGAGCGTGACGGTCGCCACGACGCCCTCGACACGCGCATGCACGCGCCCCGCGCCGGCTCCGGGGCTCACAGCCATTGCACCCCCCGGGACACGCGCGGCCTGCCGGCGGCCAGGCGCGCCCGGTTCTCGTCGAGCTGCTCGGGTTCGTACAGGTAGTTCACCATCATGCCGCAGGACTGCTCCAGCCCCCGGGCCGAGGCGTCGGCCGCCCAGTTCAGGCGCTCGATGCGCGCCCCGTTGCCCAGGTGGAAGCGGGCCACCGGATCGAGCGGTTCGCCGTCGCGCAGTTGCGTCAGGTAGTGCGCCGCCAGCCGCAGGCCACTGCGGCGCACTGCCTCCGGCGCCTCGCCCTGCGCGGCGGCGCGCAGGCGTTCCAGCCAGCGGGCGCCGGCCGTCGCGTCGTCCGCCGCGGCCTGGCGTTCTGCCTTGTCCTTCAGCAGCGCCTGGATGGCTTCGCCGGACTGGCGGCCCAGCCAGTCGGCGAAGCCGGGGATGGGCGACAGGGTGGCGAAGGACTTGAGCTGCGGCAGTTCGTCCAGCAGTTCCTCGATCACCCGCTTCAACAGGAAATTGCCGAAGCTGATGCCGCGCAGTCCTCGCTGGGTATTGGAGATCGAATAGAAGATCGCCCAGCGCGCCTTGTCCAGTCCATCGACCGGCCGCGCCGGGTCGATCAGGGACTGCACGTCCGCGGCCATCTGGCCGTCGAAGGCGACCTCCACGAAGATCAGCGGCACGTCGCTCATGCGCGGGTGGAAGAAGGCGTAGCAGCGCCGGTCGGCGGCCACCCGGCGGCGCATGTCGTCCCACGAGCGGATTTCATGGACGGCCTCGTAGCGGATCAGCTTTTCCAGCAGCGAGGCGGGCGAATCCCAGTTGATGTGGCGCAGTTCCAGCATGCCGACGTCGAACCAGTTCGACAGCAGGGCGGCGAGCTCCTGTTCCAGGACCGACAGCCCGGCGACCTGATTGCGCCAGCGCAGCATGTCCGCGCGCAGTTCCACCATCAGTTCCAGCCGGTCGCTTTGCGCGTACAGGCGGCGGAACAGGCGCGCCCCCCGGTCGCCGCGCGGCTCGATGTCCACCCCGGCGCGCACCAGGCAGGCCAGCAGGGAACGGCGTTCATCCGCGTCGGCGGCCCGGTAGCGCTCCGCCCACTGGCGGGCCAGCTGGTTGGCGCCGCCGTCGGTCAGGGACGCCTCGTAGAGCGCGCGCAGCGCGTCCGGATCGGGCAGGTGGTCGCGCTCCAGCCAGCGGCCCAGGCGTGCCAGCAGGCCGCCGGACCGGGTGGCCGCCGGCTCGGCGACGGGGGCGACGGCCCGCCCCCCGGAGGATTCGGCGGGGTCGGCGACCCGGACGGCCGGCTTCGGATCAGCGATGTTCATGATGGGTCTCCGCGGTCCCGACCGCATGGAACGCCGACGGCTCGGCGGCCGGTTCGTCCCGGCGCGCCAGGGCGCGCAGGGCGTCGAGCTGGCGCATCAGGTGCTTGCGCGTCACGGCTTCGGCGCCTTCGGGGTCGCGCGCCTTCAGGGCGGCGAAGATCGCCAGGTGCTCGGCGCAGGATTCGTCGATCCGGCCCGGATAGCTGAGGCTGCGGTGGCGCGACAGGCTGAGCACCTGGCGCAGGTTGTCGATCAGGCCCGACAGCCAGCGGTTGTCGGCCAGGTCCTGGATGGCGACATGGATGAGCGCGTTGGCCGCGTAGTATTCGTCGATCGAGCCCTGTTCCGCGTAGCGGCGCAGGTCGTGGTGCAGCGGCTCGAGCCGCCGCAGGTCGGCGTCCGTGACCTTGAGGGCGGCCTCGAAGGCGCAGCGGCCTTCGAGCATCGCCATCAGGGGAAAGATGTTTTCCAGGTCGCGGCCGGACAGCTCGTTGACGAAGCATCCCCGGCGCGGCTCGATGCGCAGCAGGCCTTCGGCCACCAGGACCTTGAGCGCCTCGCGCAGCGGCGTGCGGGAAATGCCCAGCGACGCGGTCAGGCTGACCTCGTCGATCCATTCCCCCGCCCGCAGTTCCCCGGCCTGGATCATGCCGCGCAAGCGATCGGCGACTTCCTGGTAGAGGATCTTCTGAACAATCCTGGCCGCCATCGGGGCCTCCTGTACAGAACTCTGAAATTAATAATTCATAATTACAGAGACAGCGTGCCATGGCCCCCGACGGCCCGGCAACCCTCGTTATCCCTAGGAATGCATGGGGCCGCTGAAACAGCGGCCCCGGAAAGGCGCGGAGCGGACGGCGCGGCGCCCCGAAGGGCGCGTTCAGGCCGGACGGCGGAACACCAGCCGGTCGTCCGTGGATTCGCGCGGCGCGTAGGCGTAGCCTTCGGACGCGAAATCCCGCAGGCCGGCGACGGCGTCGATGCGGTGATCGATGACGTGGCGCGCCATCAGGCCGCGCGCCCGCTTGGCGTGAAAGCTGATGACCTTCCAGGCGCCGTTCTTCTCGTCCTGGAAGACGCATTCCACCACGCGCGCGTCCAGGACCTTGCGGTCCACGGACTTGAAGTATTCGCCCGAGGCCAGGTTCAGCAGGATGCGCTCGCCGGGCAGCGCGTCCAGGCGCCTGTTCAGTTCGCGGGCGATCCGGTCGCCCCACCAGGCGTACAGGGTGGCGCCCCGGGCGGTGCGCAGCCGCGTGCCCATCTCCAGCCGGTGGGGCTGGATCAGGTCCAGCGGCCGCAGCGCGCCGTACAGTCCGCTGAGGATGGCCAGGTGGTCCTGCGCCCAGTCCAGTTTCGCATCGGACAGTTCCGGCGCGCGCAGGCCCTCGTAGACGTCGCCGTTGAAGGCCAGGACCGCCTGTCGCGCATGGCGGGCGTCGGGCGCGTCCACCCAGGCGGCGTAGCGGTCGGCGTTCAGGCGCGCCAGGGCGTCGGACAGGCTCATCAGGCCCGCCAGGTCGTCCGCGGACAGCGTGCGCAGGATCCCGATCAGTTCGCGCGTCTGATCGGGAAACACCGGCTGCGACCGCAAGGTCGTGCGCACCGGCGAATCGTAGTCCAGTTTCTTGGCCGGGGACAGGACCATCAGCATGCGGCGGCCTCCGGCGTCAGCGGGCGGTCCAGCCGCCGTCGATGGACAGCGTGGTGCCGGTCATCTGCGCGGCGGCGTCCGAAGCGATGAACACGGCGGCCTGGCCCAGCTGCTCGGGCGTGACGAATTCCAGGGACGGCTGCTTTTCGGCCAGCAGGTCCTTGGCGGCGGCTTCGATGTCGATGCCCTTCTGCTGGGCCAGCGCCTGGATCTGCTTTTCCACCAGGGGGGTGCGCACCCAGCCCGGGCAGATGGCGTTGCAGGTCACGCCGGTACCGGCGTTTTCCAGCGCGGTGACCTTGGTCAGACCCACCACGCCGTGCTTGGCGGCGACGTAGGCCGATTTGTGGACCGAGGCCACCAGGCCGTGCGCCGAGGCGATGTTGATGACACGGCCGGATTTCTGCTTCTTCATCGCCGGCAGCGCGGCGGCGGTGCAGTGGAACACGGCCGACAGGTTCAGGGCGATGATGGCGTTCCACTTGTCGACGGGAAAATCCTCGATCAGGGCGGTGTGCTGGATGCCGGCGTTGTTGACCAGGATGTCGATGCCGCCCAGCGCCTGGATCGATTGCGCGATGAAGTCGCGCGCGGCCTGCCCGTCCATCAGGTCGGCGTTCAGGTACGCGGCCTTGACCCCGAAATCCTTTTCCAGGCCGGCGCGCTCGCGTTCGATGGCGTCGGCGTCGCCGAAGCCGTTGATGACCACGTCGGCGCCCTGGCGGGCCAGTTCACGGGCGATGGCCAGGCCGATGCCGCTGGTGGAACCGGTGACGACCGCTTTTTTTCCTTTGAGCATGGATGCACTCCTTCCGCAAGATTCGGGAAAACGACCGGTCCAGTGTAACGCGGCGCGGCTGAACGCCGCCTTGCGAAGCCGCGTGGGTCGCTGCTAACATCGGCACTGTCTGGAGATGGCATTCCTCCATGAAACCGCCGCGCACCGCGGCTGATGATGCCTACGGCCCCCGGCGCACCGCCGGGCCGTAGGCATTTTTCATCGCCGGGCCGCCCCAAGATGAAAAACGCCCCCTCGGGGGCAGCAAGCCGAAGGCGCAGCGTGGGGGCATTTTTCATTTCCAGTTATCGGAGCCTTCATGCCCAGTTCCCTGCTCGCCATCTCCCTCGGCGCCTCGCTCGGCGCCATCCTGCGCTGGGTGCTCGGACACGCGCTGAACGACGTCTTTTCCAACCTGACCCTGGGTACGCTGGCGGCCAACCTGCTGGGCGGCTACATCATCGGCGCGGCCATCGCCGTGTTCGGCGGGCATGCGGGCCTGTCACCCCAGATGCGGCTGTTCGTCATCACGGGCTTCTGCGGCGGGCTGACGACGTTCTCGACCTTTTCGGCCGAACTGGCGGTGATGCTGGAACAGGGCCGTCTGGGGTGGATGGGCGTCGCGATGGTCGTGCACGTGGCCGGGTCGCTGGCCATGACGCTACTGGGCATGGCCACGGTGGCCTGGCTGCGCGCCCTGCCCTGAGACCGCATCGCGGCGCCCCGGCCCGGCGCCCCGCCCAGGCGGGATGCCGGGCCTGCCGGGTCAGCCCGCTGTCCCGGCGGCCTTGGCCGTCTTGCGGCTGGCGAGCCAGCGGCCGAGCGCCACGACCAGCAGCGCGCCGGCGGCTTCCACGGCCAGCTTCAGGGCCGTGGACGGCGTCCCCAGGCGATCCGTGACGACGACGTCGGTGACGAGCATGCCGCCCGCGATCCAGCCCAGCAGACCGGCGCCGAAAGTGACCACCAGGGGATAGCGGTCGATCAGCTTCAGGACCAGCGTGCTGCCCCAGATGATGATGGGCACGCTGACCAGCAGGCCGAAGATCACCAGGCCGAGCTGGTGGTCGAGATGGGCCCCCTGGGCCGCGCCGGCGATGGCGATGACGTTGTCCAGGCTCATGACGAAGTCGGCCACGAGGATCGTCTTGACCGCCGCCAGGACCGAGGAACCCCCGGATATCTTGTCGTGCCCGCCGTCCTCGGGCAGCAGCAGCTTGACGCCGATCCACAGCAGCAGCAGCGCGCCGACGATCTTCAGGAAGGGGATGTCGAGCAGCGTCAGGGCGAAGGCGATCAGCGCCACGCGCAGGAGAATGGCCCCGGCGGTTCCCCACAGGATGCCCTGCATGCGCTGGGCGCGCGGCAGGTTGCGGCAGGCCAGGGCGATGACGACGGCATTGTCGCCCCCCAGCAGGATGTCGATCAGGATGATCTGGAAAACGGCCGCCCAATGGAGCGTCTGGAGAAATTCGAGCATGGGTCCCCCGGTTGCGGGTTGTCGGTTTTCGGAATCACCGCCGGGAGGATCGGGCCATTTTCATGGCGGGAAGACGAACCTTGCCCTGGGCGGCAAGGTCTTGCTCGCGGCGGGGCCCGTTCGAAGGCCTCTGGACCGCCCGGGCACCGGGCGAAGCGCGCAAGCGCGAAACGCCGTCATGACGATGCCGCGGAAAGTGAGCTACTCCCCTTGAGGGCGCAATTATAGACGAATTCGATGCATGCGCGGCCTTGCGCCGCGTCAGGCCAGGCGCGCGGCCCGGCCGCACAGGACGCCGGGCCTGGGATAAGATGACGGAAACACGCAGGACAGGATTCGCCACACCTCAAGGGGAGTTTCTCATGCCGGGCCGTATTGCCATCCACCTGAACGACGACACCGTTTGCGAACGCCGCATGGATATCGGCCTGCGGCTGGCCAGGGACCGAGGGGCGGAGGCCGTCGGGGTCTATCCTTCCGCCAGCGTCGCCGGCCTCCAGCAGGACGAGAACATCCTGCCCCAGGACGTCCGCTCGACCCTGCGCAAGCGCCGCGACGAACACCGCGAGGCCACCCGCGTCCGGTTCCTCGACAAGGCGCAGGAACTGGGCGTCCGGGCCCACTGGCGCGCGCCCCACGGCGACGCCGAGGACGGCCTGACCCTGCACGCCCGCTATTGCGACCTGCTCCTCATGAGCAAGGCCGACCCGACCGACAGCCTGTCGGCGCTGCGGCCCAACCTGCCGGAAGCCGTGGTCATGTCCTCGGGCCGTCCGGTGCTGCTCATCCCCAACTTCGGCCCCGTCGATACCATCGGCCGCCGCATCCTGTTCTGCTGGGACCAGCGCCGCGAAGCCGCCCGGGCCTTCTCCGACGCGGCGCCGCTGCTGCTGAACTGCCAGGCGCTCACGGTCCTGGAAATCGACCGCGACGACAAGCTGATGCGCGACCGCGACATCCACGAGGACGACTTCTCGGACTACTGCACCAGCCTGGGCTACCCCAAGCCCCGGCACCTGCTGAAGGACAGCAAGGGCTACGGCGTCGGCAACGTCATCCTGAACACCGCCACCGACACCGACAGCGACCTGATCGTCATGGGCGCCTATGGCCATAGCCGCATGCGCCAGTGGATCATGGGCGGCGCCACCAGCACCCTGCTGTCCACCATGACGGTGCCGGTGCTGCTGGCCAACTGACAGCCACCCCGCCCCCGCCGGGCCGCCCCTGAGGATCTGATTGCCGCCGGGCCGCCCCAAGGCAATCGGCGCCCCCTTGGGTGGAGGGCAGCCAGCCGAAGGCGCGGCGTCGGGGGCCTATTTCCGGAGTCCCATTTGCTGCACAGGTTCGAAAGCCTGCTCGATCCGTTCCCGCCCGAGGACGCGCCGCTGCCGCCGAAAGGCCTGTTTCCCTTCCTGTGGGCCTGCACGCGCGGCGCGCGGCGCTACATCGCCGCGCTGGCGGTGCTGAGCGCGAGCGTATCCATCTACGAGGCCTGGCTGTTCGCCTTCCTGGGCCAGGTGGTGGACCTGCTGGAGGCCTGGCGGACCGGGGCCGGGGCCGCAGAACACGCGCAGCGCGTGCTGTGGGGCATCGCCATCGTGCTCGTCGCCAGCATCGGCCTGGTGACGCTGCGCACCACGATGCAGCACCAGGTGCTGGCCATCAACCTGCCGCTGCGGCTGCGCTGGGACTTCCACCGGCTGATGCTGCGCCAGAGCCTGTCCTTCTTCTCCAACGAATTCGCCGGCCGGGTGACGACCAAGGTGATGCAGACCGCCCTGGCGGTGCGCGACGTGCTGCTGACCTTCAGCGAGATCGTGCTCGGCATCGGCGTGTATTTCTTCACCTTGATCGCGGTGGCGGGCGGCTTCGACGCCCGGCTGATGCTGCCTTTCGTCGGCTGGCTCGCACTGTACGGGCTGGCCATGGCCTATTTCGTGCCGCGCCTGGGCAAGGTCGGACAGGAACAGGCACACGCCCGCTCCTCGATGACGGGGCGCGTGACCGACGCCTACGCCAACATCGCCACCGTCAAGCTGTTCTCGCACACCCGGCGCGAGGCCCGCTTCGCCCGCGCCGCGATGGAGGACTTCCAGGACACGGGCTACCGCCAGATGCGCCTGGTCAGCCGGTTCGAAATCGTCAACCAGGCGCTGGTGGCATGCCTGATCCTGTCGGCGGGCGGCTACGCGCTGTGGCTCTGGCGGGGCGGCCTCATCGGCACCGGCGCGGTCGCCGCGGTCACGGCCATGGCCCTGCGGGTCAACGGCATGTCGCACTGGATCATGTGGCAGATGGCCTCGCTGTTCGAGAACATCGGCACCGTGCAGGACGGCATCGCCACCCTGACCCACCCGCCCAAGGTGCTGGACGCGCCGGACGCGCGGCCCCTGGAAGTCACCCGGGGCGAGGTGGTCTTCGAGCGGGTGTCCTTCAACTACAACGGCGAACGCCAGGTGTTCGACGGGCTCGACCTGACCGTGCGTCCCGGGGAAAGGATCGGCCTGGTCGGCCGCTCGGGCGCCGGCAAGTCCACGCTGATCAACCTGCTGCTGCGCTTCTACGACGTGGACGGCGGCCGGATCCTGATCGACGGCCAGGACGTCGCCCGCGTGACGCAGGACAGCCTGCGCGGCGCCATCGGCATGGTGACGCAGGACACTTCGCTGCTGCACCGCTCGATCCGCGACAACATCGCCTACGGGCGCCCCGACGCCAGCGACGAGGACATCCGGGCGGCGGCGGTGCGCGCCCAGGCCGACGAGTTCATCCGGCAGCTGGGCGATCCCGGGGGCCGCCGGGGCTACGACACCCTGGTGGGCGAGCGCGGCGTGAAACTGTCCGGCGGCCAGCGCCAGCGCGTCGCCATCGCCCGCGTCATGCTCAAGAACGCGCCGATCCTGCTGCTGGACGAGGCCACCAGCGCGCTGGATTCGGAAGTCGAGGCGGCCATCCAGGAAAGCCTGGACGAGATCATGCAGGGCAAGACCGTGATCGCCATCGCCCATCGCCTGTCCACCATCGCCGCCCTGGACCGGCTCGTCGTCCTGGACGAAGGCCGCATCATCGAGCAAGGCAGCCACGCCGAACTGCTGGCGCAGGACGGCACGTACGCGCGCCTGTGGCGCCACCAGAGCGGCGGCTTCCTGGCGCAGGAGTCCGACGAGGCCCTCGCGGCATCGTGAGGACCGCGGCCGCGCCGAGGTGCGCCATGCCCGGATCCCGGGCCTGCCCGCGCCGGATTCAGCCGTACGCGCGCACGAAGAACGCCACGGTGATGCAGGCGGTCAGCAGCAGCGTGCCGGCGCGCACGATCGGGGCCGGGATGCGCTTGCCGAGCAGCGCCCCGCCATAGCCGCCCAGGACGGCGGCGGCCAGCATGACCAGGGTCTCGCGCCATTGCACCGCGCCGGCCGCGACGAAGATCAGCACCGCCATGGTGTTGGCGGCGGTCACCATCAGGGTGCGCGGCGGATGCAGGCTCTTGATGTCGTGCGAACCCAGCAGCCCCCACACCGCCATCATCATGATGCCGACCGCGCCGCCGAAATAGCCGCCGTACACCCCCAGCCCGAACTGCAGGCCCAGCACCGCGGCCGGCCGCACGCGCCAGCGCGCGCGCATCCATTCGCCGAGGCGGCGCCCGAAGCCCAGGGCCAAGGCGGCGACCAGCAGCAGCCAGGGCAGCACGACGTCGAAGGCCCGCGTGGAGGTATGCAGCAGCAGGAAGGCGCCCGCCACGCCGCCCAGCAGCGTCACCGCCAGCAGTGGCCGCAGGCCGACGTCGCCCACCCCGACGAGCCCGTCGCGGTAGGCCCAGGCGCTGGCCATGCCCCCGGGGTACAGCGCGACGGTGCTGGACGTGTTGGCCAGCACCGGCGGCACGCCCGCCGCGATCAGGGCGGGCAGGCTGACGAACGAACCGCCGCCGGCCAATGCGTTCATGGCGCCGGCCGCCACGCCCGCGCCCGCGACCAGGATCAGGGGGTCCATCGGATGGACGCGGAACGATCGGGGAGGATGGCTGGGGGCATGGGGTCTCCGGGGCGGGCACTGCGTTCTTCCAGGGCCGCGGACCGACGCGACGGGCCCCGGGCCGATCCGAAAGCGTACCGTCCGGCCCCGCGATCCCGCAAGCCCGTCCGCCTCCGGCCGGGCCAGCCATCAGGGAAAGCCCTCTGCCGGCCATGAAACAGTGGTGCGGACGTGCCGGTTCGGACAAAATAACATTCGGTCATATTTTTAACTTTGAATCATCACCGAGAGAACACGCCATATGCCGCGCCGCCCTCGCGGCGGGTCCATGCAGAAGCACCGGCCGGATCGACGCGCCGGCGCGGTATCCGGGGGAATGCCAGCATGCTCTTCGATATCGTCCACACCAGCGGCACCACAATCTATTTCGTCTTCGTGATCCTGTTCTGGTGGATGAGCCGCGTACCCAGGACCAATCCGGGCGCGGGCTGGTGGGCATGCGCCATCCTCGGCGCGGCGCTCTCGCGCCTGCTGCTGCTCGCCCAGGGCGAAATCGACGATCCACACAAAGTCATGATCGTCTACGCCGCGTTCAATGCCCTGGAAAAGATCTTCCTCCTTCTGGGCATCGTCCGGTTCCTGAAACTGGACATCCGCGACCGCTGGGTCCTCTGGCCCGCCGGCCTCCTGGCCGCCTGGACCACCATCGCCTGGCTGACGGACCTCCCCCCGCTGGCCTACCGCATCGGCCTGGCGGCGTTCAACATGACCGCGCTCGCCTTCGCGGCCGTCTGCTGCCTGGCCAGGCGCCACGAGGCGCCCGGCCCGTTCCTCCGCGTCACGGCCATCGCCTCGGGCGCGCTCGCGCTGCACTGGACCACCTTTCCCCTGGTCGCCTCCCATCCCCATTGGCAGGTCATCGGCTTCGCCGTCGGCACCGGCCTGACCCTGGTTCAGTACCTGTCGCTGCTGGCCAGCGTCCTGCTGCAGTTCCAGCAAAGGCTGCTGGACGCCGAGGAACGCGCGCTCGAACTCGCCTACTGCGATCCCCTGACCGGGCTGAACAACAAGAACTATCTCAGCAAGCTGTTCGAACAGGCCCTGCTGCTGGCGACCCGCCCCCATCACTTCGTGGCCGTGCTCTACATCGACCTGGACAACTTCAAGCCCATCAACGACGGCGCGGGACACAGGACGGGCGACGAAGTCCTGAAGGAAGTCGCCCGGCGCCTGAAGGCATGCACGCGCAGCACCGACATCAACGCCCGGATCGGAGGCGACGAATTCATCGTCGTGGCCACGCAGCTGGAACGGGAATCCCAGATCGACCGGATCGCGCGCAAGCTGCTGGACCGCCTGACCGCCGAGATCCAGGTGGACGGCGTCGCCTATTCCCTGGGCGCCAGCATCGGCATCAGCCTGTACCCGGCGCACGGGAATACCCTGCCCGCGCTGATCGAAGCCGCCGACGAGGCGATGTATCAGGTCAAGTACAACGGCAAGAACGGCTACGCGATCCACGGCCGCGCCGGGCCGCGAACCGCCGAAGCGGACACCGGGGATGCAGAGGCGAAGGCCGGCGCGGCCTAGCGGCTCTCCGGACGCAGCACGATCCGGGTGATCTCGGACGGCCGCCCCAGGCGGATCGCCAGCCCGTTCCACAGGCCCGTGCCGTTGCTGACGTACAGCCGCATGGCGCCCACCCGGTACAGCCCCGAGACGAAGCCCTCGTTGGCCCATTGCGTCAGCAGATGCGGCCCCAGGATCTGTCCGCCATGCGTATGGCCGGACAGCTGCAGCGCGACGCCGGCCTGGGCGTGCCGCACGGCCCCTTCGGGGCGGTGCGCCAGCAGGATCACCGGCACGCCCGGCGCCACGCCCTTCAGGGCCGCGTCCAGGTCGGGACGGAGCTGGCCGAACGATCCCGCCTGGCGGTCCGTGATGCCGGCCACCGCCAGCGCCGCGTCGCCGCGCCGGATGAGCACGTGGGCGTTTTCCAGCATGTCCAGGCCCAGCGCCCGGTAGGCGGCCATCCAGCGCCGGTAGTCCGCGTAGTATTCGTGATTCCCGGGAATCGCCAGCACGCCGTCGCGCGCCCGCAGATCACGCAGGGGACGCACGTCGGCCGCCCGGGCCTCGGGCGAGCCGTCGGCCAGGTCGCCCGTGATCACGACCAGGTCGGCGTCCAGGGCGTTGGTCTTCGCCACCACGGCCGCCATCCAGGATTCCGGCAGCAGGCGGCTGGCGTGCAGGTCGGTCAGCTGCGCGATGCGGTAGCCGTCGAAGGCCGGCGGCAGGCCCGGGATCGTGATCGCCACCGTCTTGACGTCGGGCACCCGCACCGCCTGCCAGGTGCCGATGGCCGACAGGACCAGGGCCAGCGCGCCCAGGGACAGGTGCAGCGTCCGCCCGACCAGGATGGCCCGCCCCGCGCCGCGCGAGACCAGGAACGCCAGCCCCCCCGCCACGTCGCGCAGCAGCAGGAGCATCGCCAGCAGCAGGACCGAGCCGAAGGCCCAGCCCAGGCCGACGAGGACGCCCTGGGGCAATTCCGGCGAAGCCAGCGAGCCGAAGAAGCTGCGGACGAACCAGTGGTACTGGGCCACCAGGAAAAGCACGAACGCCAGGGCGGCGCGCGCGCCGATGCCACACGGCAGGGGCCAGACGAAGCGCACCAGCACGTACAGCCAGATGGTGCCGGTGATGAGCGGCAGCAGGGTACCCATGGATCGAAGCGGAATACGGTGAAAGGCGTCATCTTAACAACAACGCCATCCCGGCCGGCCGCGCCGGGCCGGCCGGACCCGCGGCCGCGCGCGGCGCGACGATCCGTTCAGGAGTGCCCGAGAGTCCGGTTGATGCGCTCCGGCTCGACGGCCGACACGCCCTCGACCCCCATCAGGGCGGTCAGCAGGTCCTCCTCGATGCTGCCGGCGATGACGCCCACGGCGACGAGTTCCCGCTCCACCGTCAGCCCCGCCTGCCGGCAGTGTTCCACGACGAGGGGATAGCGGTCGCGCCAGGCCTCGCGCACCAGGACCGTCAGGCGGATCCGGGCCATGTCATGCCTCCGACGGCGCTCGCGCCAGGCCGGCGCCCACGTCGCGCGCGGAGTCCTTCAGGGATTGGGCCGTCTGCGCCAGCCGCTCGCCCAGGCGGGCGGCGCGCGCGGCGGAATCGGCCTGGGCATGCAGCGCGGCCACGCCCGCCACGAAAGGCGTGGCCATGCTGGTGCCGCTGATGCTGTGGTGCAGTTCCGGCGCGGGCCAGGCCGACAGGATGTCCACGCCGGGCGCGGCGATGTTCACCTCGCCGCCGTCGCCTTCCAGGCCCGCGCAGGAGAACGGCGCCACGCGCAGCGTCGAATCCACGGCGGCCACGGCCAGGATCGAGGGACAGTTGGCCGGATGGCCGACCGGCGCGACGGACTCCGGGCGCCGGCTCTCGTTGCCCGCCGCGGCCACGATCAGGGTGCCGGCCGCCAGCGCGCGCCGGGCGACTTCCTCGAACACGGCCGAATAGCGCTGCCCCGGCTCCACCGGGCTGCCCAGCGACATGGAGACGATGTGGCAGCCATGTTCGACGGCCCAGTCGATGCCTTCCAGGATGCCGCCGTCGCCGCCACTGCCCTCGTCGCCCAGGACCTTGCCCACGTACAGTTCCGCCTCGCCGGCCACGCCGTAGCGGGGCTGCGAGGCGGGCGCCGCCGGACCGGCCGCGATGCCCGCGCAATGCGTGCCATGGCCGTTGCCGTCCTGGACGGGCTGGCCTTCCACGAAGGAACGCGACACGATGGCGCGCCCGGCGAAATCCGGATGGGACAGGTCCAGGCCGGTGTCCAGCACCGCGATGCGGATGCCCTTGCCCGTATAGGACGAAGCATCCGCGCCGACCGCATGCACGCCCCAGGTCGAGCCGGAGTCGGCCCGCCCGCGTGAGGGGGCCGAGGCGCGGGAACCGGCGGCGATGGCATAGACGGTGCGTTCGGGTTCGATGGCCAGGATGGCGCTGTTCCCGGCCGCCGCCGCGTCGGCCAGGCGCTGCCGGGTCTGCTCGGTGCAATGCACGCGCGCGGCGCCGATGCGATCGAAGACCAGGGCGCAGGGGGCCTGGCGCGCGGCCGCCGCGTCGCTCGAACGGCTGATCACGGCCACCTGGGCGAGTTCGGCAAGCACCCGCGCGCCCTCCGCGGGATCGTCCGGGCGCAGCAGGACGAGATAGCGCTGCGTCGCCTGGGCCGTGGACTGTGTACCGGGCATGGCATCCTCCCTGGCTGTTGACGGGATGTCCCACCTTAGCACGGCGAAGGCCGCCGTCCGGGCGCCGGAAACGCGCTTTTTCAACCTGACGGATCCTGCCACGATCCGGGCGCCCGCGCCCGCCCTCCCGGGCATGAACGCCACATGAACGGCCGCTTCACGAAGGATTCAGGCACCGGATCCCATACTGGCTCCATCGCCGATCCGCTCGGCCATGCGAATGATGGAATCCCTCATGAAAACCCGGCACCTGCTGCTCGCATTCCTCGGCATCCTGACCCTGGCGTGGTCCTGGGACGCCTTCTTCCTGAATCCCATCGCCGGCGACGCGCCCTGGGTCGCCCGCACCCAGGCGATCTACCTGACCGGCGTCTGGTCCATGGGGCTGATGTCCCTGGTCATGATCCTGGCCACCCGCCCCGCCTGGCTCGAACCGGCCCTGGGCGGCATGGACCGCATCTACCGCCTGCACAAGTGGGCCGGCATCCTGGCCATCGGCCTGGGCGTGGCGCACTGGCTCATCAAACTGAGCAAGGGCGTGATGAACGGCCTGATCGGTGCCGCGATCCACAAGCCGGTGAAATTCCCCGCGCTGGATTTCCTGCAGCCCGGCCACGGCCTGGCCAAGGACGTCGGCGAATGGGTGATCTACGCGCTCATCGTCTCGCTGGCGATCACGCTGTGGAAAGCCTTCCCCTACAAATCCTGGCGGCTCCTGCACCGCGTGATGCCCGCCCTGTACCTCGCCCTGGTGTTCCACACCGCCGCCCTGACCCCGGCCAACTGGTGGCTCCAGCCCCTGGGCCTGATCATGGGCGCGCTGATGCTGGGCGGCAGCGTGGCGGCGGTCATGGCCCTGCGCCGGCGCATCGGCGCCCGCCGCCGCCATGCCGGCCGGATCGAATCCGTGCGCGCGCTGCCCTCGGGCGTCACCGAAGTCGAATGCGCGATGGACGCCGGCTGGCCCGGCCACCGGGCGGGCCAGTTCGCCTTCGTCACCTTCGACGCCGGCGAAGGCGCCCACCCCTTCACGATCGCCAGCGCGGACCAGCCCCGGGCGCGGCGCCTGCGCTTCCAGATCAAGGCCCTGGGCGACTACACGAACGGGCTGGCGCAGCGTCTGCGCACGGGCCAGCCGGTATGGGTCGAAGGCCCCTACGGCCGCTTCGACCACCGGCGCGGCGGGACCCGCCAGGCCTGGGTCGCGGGCGGCATCGGGATCACGCCGTTCCTGGCCTGGCTCGAATCACTCCAGGACCACCCGGAACAGGCGCCTCGGGTCGACCTGCACTACTGCGTCCGCGACGCCGCGCACGACCCTTTCGTCGAGCGCCTGCAGGCCCTGTGCGCCGCGCTGCCCCGGATCACCCTGCACGTGCACGACGCCGGCGCGGGCCAGAAACTGGACGCCGAGACCCTGCGGCGCGAACAGGCCCAGGCCGGCGGCACGATGGACGTGTGGTTCTGCGGCCCCGCAGGACTCGCCCGCCACCTGGAGGACGGCCTGCGGTCCCTGGGGCTGGAGGACGTCCCGGTGCACCGGGAGGCGTTCGAAATGCGATGATGGGAAATATCGTATAATGGCGGACTTGGCCAGGTCGAACCTGGCCACCAGACATCACCGGCGCAATGGCAGAGTGGTGATGCAGCGGATTGCAAATCCGTGTACGTCGGTTCGATTCCGGCTTGCGCCTCCAAATGAAATCAAGGGCTTGCGTGTTGCACGCAGGTCCTTTTTTCATTTGCGCGCTGCCGGGCATCCAGGCGATCAGTCCCGCCGCGCGGTTTGGACCGTGCGCACGTCCGGACGAAAAAAACCGGGCCCCCTGTTTCAGGAGGCCCGGTTTTTTCATGATTTCCCGCGGATCACCGCCCGGAGGCGGGGACCCGCCGGATATCAGAGAATCTGGATCTTGGTGGCCTGGGGCCCCTTCTGTCCGGCTGCGGACACGAAGGAAACACGCTGGTTTTCTTCAAGGGACTTGTGGCCGGAGCCCTGAATCTCCGAATAGTGCGCGAAAAGGTCCTTGCCGCCGGATTCGGGCATGATGAAGCCGAATCCTTTTTCGCTGTTGAACCATTTCACGATGCCGATTTCTGTAGTCAATGTCATTCCTAAAGGTAAAAGGGAAACTTTCCCCACCCCCACTATGGGGGTTTGTTGCATGCGACACAATCACACTTTCAATTTGTCGCAAATGAAGCATCGGGCGGGAGCGATGTTCCCGCCGACCGCAGGCGTGGCTACGCCTGCATGACGGGCAGCGCACGCGCCCGGATATAGCTGAATGCCTCGGCCTTGGCGAAGTCGACCGCCGCCTGGGCCGATGCGAAGAGTGGCGTGAACCGCATCAGGCGGTCCTGGGTCATGCTGGCATGGCCGCTGCGAATCGAAACGGAGGCGATATACCGCCCGGCCTGATCGCGGCGGACCAGAGGAGACACCAGGTACTTGCCGACCTGTATGGATGAATACATGAAAACCTTTCGATGCCGGCGACAGCGGCCGGACATCCGATGAAAACAATGAGAGCGCGAAGCGCGTGGGGTTGAACTCTACCCGCGGCTGGCCCGCAGGGGTGTTCGCTGCGGGCGAGAGGCTGCCGGAACGGAAAACCCGGGGACCGGGAACGCCTGGCAAAGGAAGAAGGACAGGATCGCGTGCCGCGCGTTTTTCATGGAATCATTCTGCACGTCGCGGCAAACTTTCAGAAGTTTAGCACATCCGACGGTGTGATGGTGAAACGGCCGGCCCGGCGGGGCGCGCGCCGCCCTATCCCAGCGCGGTATCCAGGAACATCATCACCGCGAAGCCGGCCATGAGGCCGACGGTGGCCGCCGTCTGGTGGCCGTTGCGGTGGGTCTCGGGGATGACCTCGTGCGACACCACGAAGATCATGGCGCCGGCCGCCAGGCCCAGACTGACCGGATAGGCGATGGGCAGGCCGCTGGCGATGCCCACGCCCACCAGGGCGCCCAGGGGCTCCATCAGGCCGGAGGCGACGGCGACCAGGATCGCCTTGCCCAGCGGCAGGCCGATGGCCCGCAGCGCCAGGGCCACGGCCAGGCCTTCGGGGATGTCCTGGATGGCGATGGCCGTGGTCAGGGGCAGCCCGACCGCGAGGTCGCCGCGGGCGAAACCCACGCCGATCGCCATGCCTTCGGGCAGGTTGTGCAGGATGATGGCCAGCACGAACAGCCAGACGCCGCCGATGCGCGCGGCGGCCGGGCCATGGGCGCCGGAGCTTTCATGCTGGTGGGGCGTGAAGTAATCCAGCCCCAGCATCAGCAGCACCCCCAGGCCCAGCCCGATCGCGACCGTCAGCGCCGCGCCCGCGCCGCTGTCCAGCAGTTCGCGGGCCGCGTCCAGGCCGGGCAGGATGAGCGAAAACGAACTGGCGGCCAGCATCATCCCGGCGGCGAACCCCAGCATGCAGTCCTGGGCGCGGGTCTCGACGGACCGCAGACCCAGGGCCAGCAGCGCGCCCAGCGCCGTGGCGCCGAAGCCCGCCGCCCCGCCCAGGGCGGCATACCCCAGGTAGCCCCGGTTGCCTTCCGCGAACGATTCCGCGCCGCTGCTGAGCAGCAGCCAGAACATGGCCAGCAGCGCCACCCCCAGGCCGAAGGCCGCGACCCGATGCTCGCGCAGCTGGCGGCGCCACGCCTGGCCGAGGGGCCCGGGAACCGTCCGGACGTCACTCATCGCCATGCGCGCCCGCCGGCAAGGCCGCCATGGCCTGGGCCACCGCCGCCGTCAGCCGCCTGGCGTACGGCACGTGCAGGAATTCGTTGGGACCGTGGGCATTGGACTTCGGCCCCAGGACGCCGCACACCATGAACTGCGCGGCCGGAAAACCCTGGCGCAGCAGGTTCATCAGCGGAATCGTGCCGCCCTGGCCGATGTAGCCGCAGGGCGCGTCGAAATACCGCCGCGACGCCGCGTCCAGCGCATCGCGCAGCCAGGGCGCGGATTCCGGCGCGTTCCAGCCGCTGGCCACGCCCGGATCGGGCTGGAACAGGACCCGGGCCCGGTAGGGGGCGTCCTGCTCCAGCAGCTGTTTCAGTGCTTCGGCGGCCGCGCCGGCGTCGACCAGCGGCGGCAGGCGCAGGGACAGCTTGAAGGCGGTGCGCGGCCGCAGCACGTTGCCGGCGCTGGCCAGGGGCGGCAGACCTTCGGCCCCGGTGACGGACAGGGCCGGCCGCCAGGTGCGGTTCAGCAGCGCCTGCTGCGGATCCGTCGCCATGGGCAGGACGACGCCGCCCTCGGCGCCGCAGCTCCAGGGGAAACGTTTCCAGACCTCGTCGCCCAGGATGCGGGCGGCCGCCCGGGCCTGCTCGGCGCGTTCGGCCGGGATGTCGCAATGGAAGCTTTCCGGCAGCACGCGACCGGTGCCGCTGTCCTCCAGCCGGTCCAGCAGATGGCGCAGGATGCGGAAGCTGGACGGCACCACGCCGCTGGAATCGCCCGAATGCACGCCTTCGTCGAGCACCTGGACTTCCAGCGTGCCGGTCACCAGGCCGCGCAGCGAGGTCGTCATCCAGAGCTGGTCGTAATTGCCCGCCCCCGAATCCAGGCAGACCACGAGAGCGACGCGGCCCAGGCGGTCGCGCAGGGCATCGATGTAGGGCAGCAGGTCGTAGCTGCCGGATTCCTCGCAGGTCTCGATCAGGCCGACGCAGCGCGGGCGGGGGACGCCCTGGCGATCCAGCGCCTCGATGGCGGTGAGCGACGCGTAGACGGCATAGCCGTCGTCGGCGCCGCCCCGGCCGTAGAGCCTGCCGTCGCGCAGCACCGGCGTCCACGGCCCCAGCCCCGCGCGCCAGCCGGAAAATTCCGGCTGCTTGTCCAGGTGGCCGTACATCAGCACCGCGCCGCCGTCGTCCCGCCGCGTCGCGGGGGCCTCGAACCACAGCACCGGCGTGCGGCCCGGCAGGCGGATCACCTCGACCGACAGGCCCTGGATCCGCCGCGTCCGCGCCCAGCGGGCGGCTTCTTCCACCACGCGGTCGATGTGGCCGTGGGCGGCCCAGTCGGCATCGAAGGCCGGGCTCTTGGCCGGCACCGCGATGTAGTCGGTCAGCGCGGGCACGATCTCGCGGTCCCAGGTGTCGTCGACGAAGGCCCGTAGGGCGGCGGGATCCAGTCCGGCGGGAGTGGCGGCGGCCAGCGGCGTATCCATGATGTTTCCTGGCGATTCATCCAAAAGTTCATTTTACGCCCCGGAGCGGTCCCGATCCGGCTCGGATACACTGCCCGGACAGACAGAATCCAGGACCCCGGGATGGACGATCAAGTACTCGCCGCCATGGCCCGCTGGCCGAATGTGCCGGCCGTGCGCGGCTGGCTGTCGCTGTCGGCGCGCGGCCAGTGGCGCCTGCATCCCCACGGACGGGGCTGGGGCGCGCCGGACGAGGAGCCCGGCGAAGCCATCACCAGCCCGCAGATCGTGGCCTTCATCGGCCGCAACTACCTGGCGGACGACACGGGCCGCTGGTTCTTCCAGAACGGCCCGCAGCGCGTCTATGTGCGCCTGGACGGCGCGCCCTGGATCCTGGGCCTGGACGCCGACGCGCGGGGCCGGCCGGTGCTGCGGACCCACACCGGCCGGGACTACGGCCCCGTGACGCACTGGTGGCTGGACCCCGAGGGCCGCCTGTATGCCCGGTCGGGCCAGGGTGCCGGCCTGGTGGCGGATCGCGACCTGGCCCGGGTGATCGACGCGCTGCGCACGCATGACGGCCGGCCGCTGGACGACTGGCTGGAAAACCCCGATCCCGCCGGCATCGCCGTGCGGCTGGCCGATGCCGGCCGTTCACCGGCCGGAACGCCGCTGGGCCTGCTGGCGGCCGACGCCCTGGAAGCCGCGCTGGGCTTCGTGCGCCGGCCGTAGCGTCTCCTCACGTCGGGGTTTACCCCGAACCCGAGAAAAGTGCCATGTTCGGCCTGGAATGTGCATTCAGGAGAATTCACTAACATATTTACAATTTTTGGGAGCCGTCCATCGTCATCCGACCCATCAGAACCAGGAGACACGTCATGACAAGCGCGACCCCCATGCTGGAACGCATCCAGTCCATCCTCCCCGAACTCGCCGCCCGCGCCGCCCAGTCCGAACAGGAACGCAAGGTGCCCGCCGAAACCATCGCCCTGCTCAAGAGCACCGGCCTGCACCGCGCCTTCCAGCCCAAGGCCTACGGCGGGCTGGAAATGCAGCTCCCGGAATTCGGGAACTGCATCGCGGCCCTGGCGGGCGCCGACGCCGGCGCGACCTGGGCCTTCAGTCTGCTGTGCACGCACAGCCACCAGCTCGCCATGTTCTCCAGGCAGTTGCAGGACGAGCTCTGGGCCGAGAACCCCAACGCCACCGCCAGCAGCAGCATCGCCCCCTTCGGGCGCACCGAGGAAGTCGACGGCGGCGTGCTGTTCAGCGGCGAGATGGGCTGGAGCAGCGGCTGCGACCACGCCGAATGGGCCATCGTCGGCTTCAACCGCGCGAACGCGGCGGGCGAAAAGGTCTACAGTTTCGCGGTCGTCCCCCGCCAGGACTACGCCATCCGCGACGACTGGTACGCCATCGGCATGCGCGGCAGCGGCTCCAAGACGCTGATCTTCGACAAGGTCTTCGTCCCCGAACACCGCATCCAGGCCGCCAGGGACATGATGGAAGGCAAGTCCGCTGGCTTCGGCCTGTACCCCGACAGCAAGATCTTCTACACCCCGTACCGGCCCTATTTCGCCAGCGGCTTCTCGTCCATCAGCCTGGGGATCGCCGAACGCATGCTCGAAGCCTTCAAGGAAAAGACCCGCAACCGCGTGCGCGCCTACACGGGCGCCAGCGTGGGCACGGCCACCCCGGCCCTGATGCGCCTGGCCGAATCCACCCACCAGGTGGCGGCCGCCCGGGCCCTGCTCGAGAAGACCTGGGAAGACCACCGCGTGCACGGCGAGGCCAGACGCTATCCTTCCGTCGACACGCTGACCGCCTGGCGCACCAACCAGGCCTACGTGGTCAAGATGTGCGTCGAGTCGGTCAAGCGCCTGTTCGAGGCCGCCGGCGCCGGCGCCTGGTTCGAGACCAACGAAATGCAGCGCCTGTTCCGCGACAGCCACATGACGGCCGCCCATGCCTACACCGACTACGACGTGTGCGCCCAGATCCTGGGACGCCAGATCATGGGCCTGGAACCCGACCCCGCGATGATCTGAGGAGGCCACCCATGAACGCCCCGCATCCCGCCGGATCGACCGCATTCGACCCACGCATCCTCCGCAGGGCGCTGGGCAACTTCGCCACCGGCGTCACCATCGTCACGGCCCGCGACGGCGAGGACATGGTCGGCGTGACCGCCAACAGCTTCAGTTCGGTCTCGCTCGACCCGCCGCTGGTCCTCTGGAGCATCGACAAGCGCTCGGGCAGCCTGCCGGTGTTCCGGCGCGCCACCCATTTCGCCGTCAACGTCCTGGCCATGGACCAGATCGAGCTGTCCAACCGCTACGCCCGGCCGCACGAGGACCGCTACGCGGGCGTCTCCTGGCGCACGGGCGAAGGCGGCTGCATCCTGCTCGACGGCACCAGCGCCAACTTCCAGTGCGAGAAGGTCGAGATCCTCGAAGGCGGCGACCACTGGATCCTCATCGGCCGGGTACGGGCCTTCGAAGACCGGGGCACGGCGCCCCTGCTGTACCACCAGGGCTCGTACGCCATGGCGCTGCCCCACCCCCGCCGGCAGCCGCCGCAGGGCGTGGCCGCCGGGGGCGCCGCCGCCAACGACCTGCAGGCCCGGCTGGCCGACCACCCCTATTTCCTGATGACCCAGGCCGTGCGCAGCTACCAGGAAAGCTACCAGCCCAGGCAGATCCAGACCGGATGGCGGCCCGGCGAGGCGCGCCTGCTCATGATCCTGAACGACGGCCCAGCGCGGGACATGGCCGCGCTGGCCCGCCAGGCCGACATGCCGCAGCACCAGGTCGAACAGACCCTGGACCTGCTGCGCAGCCGCGACCTGGTCGAGCGCACGCCGGACGGCGAAACGCTGACGGAGGCCGGCGCCACCCAGGTCCGCGGCATCTGGGCGATGGCGCGCAGCCACGAGGAAAGGGTCTTCGCCCGGTTCGACCGGACCCAGGTGGAGACCTTCAAGCAGGTCCTCCGGGGGATCATCGCCGCCCCGGCCTGAGCGCCGTCCCCGGCGCGCCGGCCATGCGCGCCCGGTAGCTTCCCGGCGATTCGCCCGCCTGGCGCAGGAAGAAGCGGCCGAAGTAGGCCGGGTCGTCGAACCCCAGCGCATAGCCCACCTGGCTGACCGCCTGCCCGGTATAGAGCAGCAGGCGGCGCGCTTCCTGCATCAGGCGGTCGTTGACCAGCCGCTTGGGCGGCTTGCCGGTCATGCGGCGGCACACCTCGTTGAGCCGCTGCTCGCCGATGGACAGGTCGGCCGCATAGCGGGACAGCGTCCAGTGTTCGCGGAAGCGGGCTTCCATCAAGGCGCTGAAGCGCTGGAAGAGCTGCAATTCCTCGCGACACGGCGGGGGCGAGGCCAGGGCCTGGGAGGACAGCCGCAACAGGCTGACAAAGATCAGCCGCGCCAGCAGCGCCAGGCTCTGGGCCTGGCCGGGCCGCCGCTGCGCATGCTCCCGGCGCAGCAGCCCGAACAGCTGGTCCATGCAGCGCGCCTCGGCGGCGTATTCGCCCTCCAGCGTCCCGATCGGCAGGCAGACGGGCGCGATCCGCGCGCCGCCGGGCCAGGCCGTGTCGTCGTGCAGCGCCGGCCAGAGCGACTGCGGCCGGACGGTCAGGACGTGGCCGTCGGCATCGTCGTCGGTCACGAACGCGTGCAGGAACGCCGGCGGCGTCAGGAACACCATCGGCCCCCTCAGCCGGTAGAGGCGGTCCTCCAGCTGCACGCGCACCATGCCTTCCAGGACGTAGTGGACCTGGAAGAACTGGTCGTGCCGATGCATCGCCATGCTGCGCCCCAGCTGGCTGGCCAGGGTGCCGAGCGCCTCGTAGTGCAGGTCGGCGTCCGCATGGCCGGGGCCCGCGATATGGCTCAGGTCGAGATTGGGAATGCCCTGCCGCGACATACCGTTACCCAGCGAGTTGTCCAGGCGCCCATTCTATACGCCGGGCGTCCCGCGCCATCGGCCGCAGGCTAAAATCCCCGCATGACCTCGCCCGATCCCGCCTTCTACCACCCCGCCCCCCGCTCCCAGCAGTTCTGCTCGCAGTGCGGCCACGCGCTCAGCCGGGAAATCCCGCCGGACGACAACCGCATCCGCGACCTGTGCACCCACTGCGGCGCGGTCCACTACCAGAACCCGCGCAACGTGGTCGGCGTGGTGCCGATCCTGGACGACCGGGTGCTGCTGTGCCGCCGCGCCATCGAGCCGCGCCACGGCAAATGGACGCTGCCGGCCGGCTTCATGGAACTGGGCGAGACCACCGAACAGGGCGCCGCGCGCGAAAACCAGGAAGAGTCCGGCGCGCGCATCCGCATCCGGTCCCTGCTCACGGTGATCGACGTGCCCTCGGTCAACCAGGTCCACCTGTACTACCTGGCCGACGTCCTGGGACCGCACCTGGCGCCGGGACCGGAAACCCTGGAGGCCGCCTTCTTCGGCCTGGACGAGATCCCCTGGCGCGAGCTGGCCTTCCGCACCGTCAGCACGACGCTGGAACATTATCTGCGGGACCGTGCCCAGGGCAGCTTCCCCACCCACCACTACGCCATCGACCTGCGCTTCCCGGACTGAAGGCCGGAAAGCGCGCCGGAGCCGCGACGCCGCCATGACGATCGTCTGGATCGAAGACCGCGATCCCCTGCCCGACCCGGCCCGCGCGCCGGTGCCCGCCAGCGGCCTGGCGGCGGCGGGGCTGGACCTGTCGCCCGCCCGGCTGCGCGAAGCCTACCGCAAAGGCTTGTTTCCCTGGTACAGCCCCGGCGAACCGGTGCTGTGGTGGAGCCCCGATCCGCGCATGGTGCTGCGCTGCGAGGATTTCCACCTCGGCCGTTCGCTGGCCAAGCGCGTCCGGCAATTCGACCGGGATGCCGGCCTCCGGACGGCACCCGGCGCCGACCCTGTTCCGGCGGACGCGCCACCCGCCCTGTGCGTCACCCTGGACCTGGCTTTCACGGACGTGATCGCCCATTGCGCGCGACGCGGCGCGCCGCGCATCGGCCTGGGCGCCGCCCGCGCCGGCCGGGACTGGTCCGAGCCCGTCGCGGCGCAGGGCCGTGACGGCACCTGGATCACCCCGGACATCATGGCCGTCTACTCCGCCTGGCACCGCATGGGCCACGCCCACAGCGTCGAGACCTGGATCGGCGGCCGGCTGGCCGGCGGGCTGTACGGCGTCGGCCTGGGGCGGTGCTTCTTCGGCGAATCCATGTTCAGCCTGGCCGCCGACGCCAGCAAGATCGCCCTGGCCTACCTGGTGCGCCATCTGCGGGCACGGGGCGTGCCCTGGATCGACTGCCAGCAGGAAACCCCCCACCTGGCCAGCCTGGGCGCGCGGCCCGTGGCCCGCGCGCGGTTCCTGGACATGCTCGCCGCCGGCCGAGACGCCCCTGCCCCGGCCTGGGGGCGCGGGCGCCTGCGGGCTGACGGGCGCCTGGAACCGCCGCCGGCTGGCCTTCCCGCGCCGCCGGTGCCACAATGAATCGGTCGCCACTCTGGGGATTCCCCGATCCAGGGGATCCCGGGCCCGATTCATGAGCAATCCCAGCGAATCCGTCTTCCGCCGCCTGCAGTTCTACACCACCGCCACCTATCCGTGCAGCTACCTGCCCGGCCGCATGGCGCGTTCCGAGGTCGCCGCCCCCACCCACCTGGTGGACGAATCCGCCTACGCCCGCCTGATCGAACAGGGCTTCCGCCGCAGCGGCCTGTTCACCTACCGGCCCGCCTGCGAGCAATGCCAGGCCTGCATTCCCATCCGCGTCGACGTCCGGCGCTTCCAACGCGATCGCACGCAGGGCAAGCTCTGGCGCCGCCTGCAGCCCGTCCTGTCGGCGCGCCTGGCGCCGCTGCACTGGGACGCCCGGCATTTCGACCTGTACCTGCGCTACCAGAAACAGCGCCACCCCGGCGCCGGCATGGACCAGGACGACCAGGCCCAGTACACCCAGTTCCTGCTGACCAGCCGGGTCCATTCCGAAATGGCCGAATTCCGCGACGCCGACGGCGCGCTGCGCATGGTGGCCATCATGGACCGCATCGACCACGGCCTGTCGGCCGTCTATACCTTCTACGACCCCGACTGGCGCGGCAGCCTGGGCACCTACGGCATCCTCTGGCAACTGGACTATGCCGCCCGCCTGGGCCTGCCCTGGCTGTACCTGGGCTACTGGATCGGGGAAAGCCGTAAAATGGCCTACAAATCGCGCTTCAGGCCGCACCAGATCCTGCGCGGCGGCGTCTGGACCGAGCCGCCGGACGGCGACTGAGCCCGGGCCGACGCGCCGCACCTCCATCCAACCCGACCCGTTCCCGCCCCATGTCCCTGCTGTTCCAAGCCTATCCGCTGGCGCGCGCCGCCCTGTTCTCCATGGACCCCGAACAGGCCCACGAATGGACCCTGCGCGCGCTGCAACGCAGCCAGGGCTGCACGGCCGCGCGGCTGCTGGCCGCGCGCCAGCCGATCCTGCCGCGCACCGTCATGGGCCTGCCGCTGCGCAACCCCGTCGGCCTGGCGGCGGGCCTGGACAAGAACGGCGCCTGCATCGACGGCCTGGCCGCCCTGGGCTTCGGCTTCATCGAGGTCGGCACGGTCACCCCGCGCGCCCAGCCCGGCAACCCGAAACCGCGCATGTTCCGCCTGCCGCGCGCGCGCTGCCTGATCAACCGCATGGGCTTCAACAACGACGGCCTGGACACCTTCGTCGCCAACGTGCTGCGCAGCCAATGGCGCCGGCATGGCGGCATCCTGGGGCTGAACATCGGCAAGAACGCCGACACGCCGATCGAGCGCGCCGTGGACGACTACCTGCTGTGCCTGGACGGCGTGTACCCCCACGCGGACTACGTCACGGTCAACATTTCTTCGCCCAACACGCGCAACCTGCGCAGCCTGCAGAGCCACGACGCGCTCGACGCGCTGCTGGGCGCGCTGCGGGAACGCCGCGAGACCCTGGCCGACCGCCACGGCCGGCGCACGCCGCTGGCGGTAAAGATCGCGCCCGACCTGGGCGCCGAGGAAATCGACGCCGTCGCGGAACTGGTCCCGCGCCACGGCATCGACGGCATCATCGCCACCAACACCACCCTGTCGCGCGAGGCCGTGCGCGGCCTGCCCCACGAGGACGAAGCGGGCGGCCTGTCCGGGCCGCCCGTGCACGAACTGTCGCTGGCCGTGATCCGCCGCCTGCGCGAACGCCTGGGCCGGGACACCGCGATCATCGGCGTGGGCGGCATCGAATCCGGCCGCCAGGCCGTGGAAAAGGTCCAGGCCGGCGCCGACGCGGTCCAGCTCTACACCGGGCTGATCTACCGGGGACCGGCGCTGGTCGCCGAATGCGTGCAGGCGCTGGAAACGGCCTGACGCCCGCATCGGGACGAGCCGCCACGCGCCTGCGGGAGACGGCGCCGGCACCGGCTCACAGCGCCGTCAGGATCGCGGCGCCGAGCACGTTCGCCAGGCCGATCAGCACCATCACCAGCCCCGCGGTGGAGCCCTCCTCGGGCCCCAGCTCGTAGGCCTTGGCCGTGCCGGCCCCGTGCGCGCCCACGCCCAGCAGCGCGCCGCGCGCCAGCGGGGAACGGACCGGCAGCCAGGCCAGCAGGCATTGTCCGACGATCGCGCCCAGCACCCCGGTCAGCACGACGAACACGGCCGTCAGGTCCGGGATGCCGCCGATATCGCCGGACACCTCCATGGCGAAAGGCGTGCTGATCGAGCGCGGCAGCAGGCTCAGCCGCAGGGCGCCGTCCAGGCCCAGCCACGTCGCCAGCCCCCAGCCCGTGGCCAGGGCCGTGGCGCTGCCGACCAGCACACCCGCCGCCAGCACGGGCCAGTAGCGGCGCACGAGGTCGCGCTGTTCGTAGATCGGCACGGCGAACGCCACCGTGGCCGGCCCCAGCAGGGCCACCAGCCAGCCAGCCCCCTGGAAGTACTGCCGGTAGCTGACGTGGGCCGTCAGCACCAGGACGACCAGCATCGCCGGCGCCAGGGCCAGCGGCATGAGCCACCACCTGGCATAGCGGGCATAGAGCCGCTTGGCCAGCAGGTAGAAGCCGACCGTCGGCGCGGACCAGAGCAGCACGTCGGCGGACAGGGCCGCCGCGCCCGCCATCGAACCCGTCATGGCGTCAGCATCCTTTCGCGGCGGCCGGCGCCGCCCCCGTCCGGGCGCGCCTGAGCATCCAGGCGTGGCAGGCATCCACCGTCAGGGCCGTCGCCGCCATCACGGCCACCGTGCCGACCAGGATCACGGCCAGGATCTTAAGCCCCAGGATGCCGACGAATTCGCCGTGCTCGACCACCGCCGGCACCGCCGGGACGAAGAACAGCAGCATGTCCGCCAGCAGGCACTGCGCCCCGCGCCGCGCGCTGAAGGGGCTGATCCACCCGGCCGCCATCGCGGCCAGCAGGAGCGCCAGCCCGACGATGCCGCCGGGCACGGGCAGATGGACCAGCCGGACCAGCGCCTCGCCGGCCAGCCAGAAGCCCATGATCAGGCCCACCTGGGCGGCCCGCATCCGGTGCAGGCGGCGCCGGGACAGGACGGGAATCGCACGCATCTTCATGATCGGATCTCCATGAAGGCAGTGTAGAATCGCCCCTATCTATTCTACAAATGAATTATTTGAATTTTTTCTATTCCTGACAAGCATGGATCTGCGTACGCTCAGAGCCTTCGTCGAGGTCGTGCGGCAAGGCGGCTTCTCGCAGGCCGCCAAGACGATCTTCGTCACCCAGCCCACGGTCAGCAAGGCCGTCCGGCAGCTCGAGGACGAGCTCGGCCTCCCGTTGCTGGACCGCAACGGCCACCGCAGCGCCCCGAGCCCGGCCGGCGAGGTGGTCTACCGGCACGCCAACCGGATGCTGGCCCTGCGCGAGGAACTCCTGGCCGAACTGCAGGACCTCGCGGACCTGCGGCGCGGCACGCTGAGGATCGGCCTGCCGCTGATCGGCTCCAGCATGCTGTTCGCCCCCCTGTTCGCGATCTACCGGCACCGCTACCCCGGCATCGACATCCGCCTGACCGAGCACGGCAGCCTGCAGCTGGAGGACATCCTGCGGGCGGGCGGCATCGAGCTGGGCGCCTCGCTGCTGCCCGTGTCCGACGAGTTCGAATGGCAGCCCGTGCGCAGCGAGCCGCTGGTCGTGCTGATGCCGGCCAATCACGCGCTCGCCCGCCGCGCGGCCGTCCGGCTCGACGACCTGCGGTCGGAACCCCTGGTGCTGCTGGAAAGCGGCTTCGCCCTGAACCGCATCATCCTGCAGGCCTGCGCCCGGCACGGATTCGAGCCGACGGTCGCGGCGCGCAGCGGCCAGATGGACTTCATGATCGCCCTGGTCGCCGCCGGCCTGGGGCTCGCCTTTCTGCCCCGCATGGTCGTGGAGGCACGCCCACAGGCCGGGCTCGCGCACGTCCTGCTGGACGAGCCGGACATCCGCTGGGACCTGGCCACGGTCTGGCGGCGGGACGCCTACCTGTCGCGCGCGGCGCGCGCCTGGCTGGACCTCGTGCGCGAGACGCACGCGGGCCGCGCGCCGCCCGATCCACCCCGCTCCGCACCCTAGACCGCCCGCCCTCCGCGCGCCCGCCGCAGCCGCTGCGCCTGCTTCAGCGCCCGGCCGCGCACGTAGCGGTGATGCAGGCGGTCCAGGTACAGGTACACCACCGGCGTCGTGAACAGGGTCAGCGCCTGCGACAGGATCAGGCCGCCCACCATCGTGTAGCCCAGCGGCTGGCGCAGTTCGGACCCGGCGCCGGTGCCCAGCATCAGCGGCAGGCCCGCCAGCAGGGCGCACATCGTCGTCATCATGATGGGCCGGAAGCGCAGCAGGCAGGCCTGGTAGATGGCCTCGCGCGGGGACAGGCCCTGCTGGCGCTCGGCCACCAGGGCGAAGTCGATCAGCATGATGCCGTTCTTCTTGACGATGCCGATCAGCAGCAGGATGCCGATGATCGCGATCACGCTCAGGTCGAAGCCGCTGCCCATCAGGATCAGCAGCGCCCCCACCCCCGCCGACGGCAGGGTGGACAGGATGGTCAGGGGGTGGATGTAGCTTTCGTACAGCAGGCCCAGCACGATGTACACGGCCACCAGGGCGGCGGCGATCAGGTAGGGCTGGGTCGCCAGGGATTCCTGGAAGACCTTGGCCGTGCCCTGGAAGGCGCCCTGGATCGACAGGGGCAGGCCCATGGTGGCCTGCGCCGCGTGGATGGCGTCCACCGCCTGGCCCAGCGAATAGCCGGCGGCCAGGTTGAACGAGATCGTCACCGCCGGAAACTGGCCCTGGTGGTTGATGGACAGGTAGCCCGGCTTCGACGTGTCCACCCGCACCAGGCTGGACAGCGGCACCTGCTCGCCGGTGAGCGGCGACTGGATGTACAGACGCGAGAACACGGCGGGATCCGACTGGAGTTCCGGGGTGATTTCCAGGATGACCTGATAGCTGTTGATCTGGGTGGAATACTGCGCCACCTGGCGCTGGCCCAGAGCGTTGTAGATGGTGCTGTCGATCATGGCCGGCGTGATGCCGAACATGGCCGCGCGGGCGCGGTCGATCGTGACCACCGCCGTGTTGGCGCCGTTCTGCTGGTCGGTCGCCAGGTCGGCCAGTTGCGGCAGGCCGCGGAAGCGTTCCAGCAGGCGCGGCGCCCAGGTGTTCAGCTCTTCCAGGTTGGCGCTGGTCAGGGTGTACTGGTACTGGGTGCGCGACAGGCGCCCGCCGACGTTGATGTCCTGGCCCGCCTGCATGAACAGACGCACCCCGGGCACGTGCTCCAGCCGCGGCCGCAGCCGGCGGATGACCTCGTCGGCGCTGGCGCGCCGCCCGGCCTCGCGCGGCTTCAGGCTGATGAAGAAACGCCCGGTGTTGAAGGTCGGCGCGTTGCTGGTCATGCCGAAGGAGGCCACGTCCGGATCTTGGCGCAGCACCTCGGCCAGGGCCAGCATGCGCTGGTTCATGGCGTCGAACGAGCTGTCCTGCGACGATTCGGCCAGGCCGAAGATCGCGCCCGTGTCCTGCTGCGGGAAAAAGCCCTTCGGGATCACGATGAACAGGACCGCGGACGCGGCCACCGTCGCCAGGAAGACGCACAGCGTGGCGAACTGGCGGTCCAGCACGTAGTCCAGGCCCCGGCGGTAGACCGCCAGCATGCGGTCGAAGCCGCGCTCGAACGCCTGGTAGGCCCGCCCGTGCGAGGCCTGCTGTGGATTGCGCAGGTAGCGCGAGCACAGCATGGGCGTCAGGCTGAGCGTCACCAGCACGGAGATCACCACGGTCATGACGACGGTCACGGCGAATTCCCGGAACAGCCGCCCCACCATGCCGCCCATCAGCAGCAGGGGGATGAACACGGCCATCAGCGACACCGAGATCGACACGATGGTGAAGCCGATCTCGCGCGCGCCCTTCAGGGCCGCTTCCATGGGCTTCATGCCCTCTTCCACGTGGCGCCAGATGTTCTCCAGCATGACCACGGCGTCGTCGATCACGAAGCCCACGGAAATCGTCAGCGCCATCAGCGACAGATTGTCCAGGCTGTAGCCGGCCACGTACATCAGGGCGAAGGTCCCCATCAGCGCCAGGGGCGCCGTGGCGCTGGCGATCAGCGTGCCCGCCACGTTGCGCAGGAACATGAAGATCACCAGCACCACCAGCGCGATCGACAGCAGCAGCGTGAACTCGACCTCGTGGACGGAGGCGCGGATGTTCTGGGTGCGGTCCATCAAGGTGCTGACCTGGATGCTGGCCGGCATGGACGCCATCAGGCGCGGCAGTTCCGCGCGGACGCGCTCGACCGTATCGATGACGTTGGCCCCGGGCTGCTTGGTGATCCCCATCACCAGGGAACGCCCGTTCCGGGACACGTCGTTCGGACCCGCCCCCTGGCCGGCGAAGGCCCAGGCGGCCTGCTTCATGTCCTCCGGCCCCGGCACGGCCCTGCCGATGTCGCGCACCCGCACCGGCGCGCCGTTGCGCCAGGCGACGATCACGTCGTTCCAGGGCGACGCGTCCAGCACCTGGTCGTTGGTGTAGATGGTGTAGCTCTGGCGGCTGCCGTCGATCGTGCCCTTGGGCTGGTTGACCGTGGTGGTGGCGATCACGCCCCGGATCGATTCCAGGTCCAGGCCCAGCGCGGCGATCTTCTGCGGATCGACCTGGATGCGGATGGCCGGCTTCTGCTGGCCGAAGATGTTCACCTGGCCCACGCCCTCGACCCGCGACAGCTGCTGGGCCAGGATGTTGTCGGCGAAGTCGTTGACCTCGGTGACGGGCAGCACGTCGGATTGCACCGACATGATCAGGATGGAGAAGTCCGCCGGATTGATCTTGCGGAAGGTCGGCGGGCTGGACAGGTTCGAGGGCAGCTGGCGCGAGGCCGCGTTGATGGCGCTCTGCACGTCCAGGGCGGCGCCGTCGATATTGCGGTCCAGTGCGAACTGCAGCGTGATGCGCGACGAGCCCAGCGCATTTTCGGAACTCATCTGCACCAGGCCGGGGATGGTGGAAAATTCCCGTTCCAGCGGCTGGGCCACGCTGGTGGCCATGGTCTCCGGATTGCCGCCGGGCAGCTTGGCGGTGACCTGGATGGTGGGGAAATCGACCTGGGGTAGCGGCGCCACCGGCAGCAGCGGAAACACCGCCAGGCCCAGCAGGAACAGGGCCATCGCCAGCAGCGAGGTGCCGATGGGCCGCCGGATGAACGGTTCGGAGATGTTCACGAGGCGTTCCCCGGCGCGCCGGATGCGGCTTCCCCGTCCGTCGCGGCCGCGCCGGCCGCATCCGCGGCGGCCTCGGCGATCTTCAGGCCGGGCCGCAGCTTGTATTGGCCATCGACCACGACGCGCTGGCCCGCCGACAGGCCCTCGGTCACCACGGCCAGGCCGTCCTGCGTCACGGCCGTGCGCACCGCCTGCAGGCGCACACGGTCATCCGGTTCGACCACGTAGACGAACAGGCTTTCGGCCCCGCGCTGCACGGCGGATTCCGGCACCACCAGGGCGCCCGCCCGGTCGCCCAGGATCAGCCGCACATCCACGGTCTGCCCCGGCCACAGGGCCAGGTCGGGATTGTCCAGCCGGGCCTTCAGGCGCAGCGTGCCGCTGGCGGCGTCGATCCGGTTGTCCACCAGGACCAGCGTGCCCATGCCCAGCCGTTGCGCCTGGCCCCGGCCGTAGACTTCGACCGCCAGCCCGGGGGCGGAAGGGCCGGCCGCGTGGACGGCGGCCTGGACCGCGGCGAAGGCCGTGTCCGGCACGGTGAAGCTGACGGCGATCGGATCGACCTGGTTGATCAGCACCAGGCCGGCGGCGTCCGTCGCGCGGACCAGGTTGCCCGGATCCACTTGCAGGGCCCCGGTGCGCCCCGTCAACGGGGCCGTGATGCGGGTGTAGTCCAGCTGGACGCGCGCGGCCTGGATCTGGGCATCGTCGGACTGGATCGTGGCCCGCAGCACCGCGACCTGGGCGCGCTGGGTATCCAGGGTCTTGCGGTCGATGGCGCCGTGGCGTGCCAGTTCGACGTAGCGCGCCAGATCCTCGCGGGCATTGTCCAGCTGCGCCTGGTCGCGGGCGCGCTGGGCGACGGCCTGGGCCAGCTGGGCCTTCTGGACGCGGTCGTCGAGCTTGGCGATGAGCTGTCCCTGGCGCACGACCTCGCCTTCGCGGAAACCCACCGATTCCAGCTGGCCGTCGATGCGCGCGCGCACCGTCACGCTGGCCCAGGCCTGGACCGCGCCCAGCCCCTGGAGGCGGATGGGCATGTCGCGGGCCGCCACGGTCGCCGTGTGCACCAGGACCGGGGCCGCCCCGGTGTTTTCCGCAGCGGCGGCCGGCGCCGGGCGGCCCGACCACCAGACCCAGGCGCCCAGGATCAGCAGCGCCGCCAGGCCCCACCACAGAAAAGAACGGCGCACGGAGGAAATCGCCATGGGTCCTCGAAACGGGATGATCGACAGAAGGATCCCCGCCGCGCCACCGCACGGACGGGACAGGCGGCCGGCCGGCCGCCTGTGGGCGAGTATACGAGGAAAAAGAGCCCCCACGCTGCGCAGGCTTGCGCCTGCTTGCCGTCCACCGCGCGGCTTGCAAGCCGCTTGGATTCGCCAGGCACCAGTCAGTCCGCAGGGACTGACCGATGACCGGGCTCATCCCCCAAGGGGGCTCTTTTTGCCTTGGGGCGGCCCGGCGGCAAAAAGAGCCCCCACGCTGCACAGGCTTGCGCCTGCTTGCGGTCCACCGCGCGGCTTGCAGGCCACGCAAAACGAAGCCCCGGGACTTTCGTCCCGGGGCTTCGTTCATGGCCGGCCTCGCGGCCGGCCGGCGATGCCTGTGCCGATCAGGCGGCGCGACGCGAACGCGAGCCGGTCTTGGTGGCCTTGCCGACGTCGGCGGCGGCCTTCAGGGTGGCGTTGGTCGCGGCGGCGAAGTTCGATTCCGCGGCGTTGGCGGCCTGGCGGGCGGCCTTGGAGGCGGATTCGTAGGCGTTGGTCGCGGTGGCCAGCGAGGACTTCAGCAGCGCCACGGCGCCTTCGGAGCCGGTGGGGGCGTTGCGGGCGAACTGCTCGACCACGTCGGACACCTGCTTCTGGCCCTGGGCCAGCTGGGCTTCGGCCAGCTTGCTCAGGTCGCCCTGGATGTCGGCCAGGATTTCGTAGACGTCCTTGCCGTAGGCCACGGCCTGTTCCGGACGGACCAGGGCGGAGGTGAAGGCCAGCAGTTCCTGGGCGTCCTTCAGCTCGGCGGCTTCCTGGGACTTCTGGGCGACGTCTTCCAGGGCGGCCTTGGTGGCCTTCAGGTTCAGGTCGACCAGCTTTTCGAAACCGCTGAAGAACGTGCCCTGGACGGCCAGCAGGTTGTCGATGACGGCCTTCTGGGAGGCCAGCAGGGATTGTTGATTCGCGCTCATGATGACTCCTTGTCAATGGTAGAAGGTTTCCTCAGAGGCACAATGCCCGGCACCTTCTCGATCGCAGCGTTTTGCTGCAACGCACAAATGAAATTCTAAAGGAATGAACAGGGATGTCAACTTATTTTGTTGCAGCGCAACAAAATAATTGGATCGTAGCGCCGGAGACACGGCCGCAAGGCGGGGATCCGGGGATCGCGGCGCCTCCGGCGGACGGGGTTCAGTGCTGCGCCTCGTAGCCCAGGGCTTCAGAAATGCGGGCGCTGGTGCTCATCAGCAGCGGAATCCAGTCGTCGCGCATGCGTTCGGCGGGCGCCGACAGGGACAGCCCGGCCAGCAGCGCCCCGGTATCGTCGTGGACGCCGGCCGCGATGCAGCGCACGCCGAGTTCGAGTTCCTCGTTGTCGCGCGAATAGCCGTGCCGGCGCACCAGCGCGAGTTCGCGTTCCAGCTGGTCGATCTGGGTGATGCTGTTGCGCGTGGTGCCGGCCAGCCCCGTGCGCATGGCGTAGCTGCGCACGCTGCGGGCATCCCACATGGACAGGAACAGCTTGCCGGTGGAGGTCAGGTGCAGCGGCGCCCGGCCGCCGATGGCGCGCACCACCTGCATGCCGGACCGTTCGCTCCAGGCACGCTCGATGTAGACGATCTCGTCGCCCTGGACGAGCGACAGGTTGACGGTCTGGCCGGTCTGGCGGTGCAGTTCGCGCATCGGGCCGATGGCCGCCGCGCGCACGTCCAGCCGCCCCTTGACCAGCGAGCCGAGTTCCAGCAGGCGCATGCCCAGGCGGTACAGGCCGCTGTCCACGCGTTCGACGTAGCGGCCCACGGCCAGGTCGGCCAGGATCCGGTGTGCCGTCGAGGCGTGCAGGCCCGTGGCGGCCGACAGTTCCTTCAGCGTGACGGGATCGCGCTGCCCGGCCAGGACGTCCAGGATGCGCATGGCGCGGTCCAGGACCTGGATCGTCACCGCGCCATGGTCGCCGGCCGCTGGGGCGAGGGCCGGGATGCCGTGTGGAGACGTAGCGGAAGTGTGGGGAAGACGTGCCATGGATTCGCTTTGTTGCATCGCGCCATTTTTCCATACTATGAAAAAACCCATCGCATGGCAAGCATTTTCTGGTGGCCGAGGGACATCCGCCCCGCCCCCGACGCCCGGTCAGACGGGAGGCTCGAGCCGGCCGCCCAGCGACAGGACCTCGGACCGCAGCCAGGCCAGGGCCTCGGCGGCGGCCTCCGGGGCGCCCTTGACCCCCAGTTCGATGTGGGGATGGCCACCCGAATCGCCGACGTTCGGCAGGCTGAAGGCGCGGATGCCCGGCCAGCGCAGTTCCAGCGCTTCCAGCGCCGGCGTGATGCGCGATTCTGGCAGGCCGAACACCAGGAAGGAGTGCTCGACCCGGGACTCGCGGTGATGCCAGCGGGCATAGCGCGTGTCCAGCGTCCAGGCCATCATGGCGTGCGCCATCACCGGGAATCCGGGCATGAAGCTGTGATCGCGGATGAAGAAGCCGGGAATCCTGTTGTAGCTGTTGGGGATGATTTCCGAGCCGGCGGGGAACACGCCCATCTGCAGCCGCTGCCGGTTTTCCGGGGTGGACATGTCGGCGCTGCCCTGGCCCTTGGCGGCCATTTCGGCGCAGCGCTCGCCGATCAGGCGGGCGGCCTCGGGGTGCAGCGCCAGTGGCACCCCCAGGGCGCGCGCGGCGGCCTGGCGGGTGCGGTCGTCGGGCGTGGCGCCGATGCCGCCGCAGCAGAACACCAGGTCCGGCGTGGCGAAGCTGCGGCGCAGGCATTCGACGATGTCGTCCTCGTCGTCGGAGATGAATTCGGCGGCGTGCAGCCGCAGCCCGCGCGCCTGCAGCAGTTCGATCAGCTTGGCGAAATGCTTGTCCTGGCGGCGCCCGGACAGGATCTCGTCGCCGATGGCGATCAGGCGCACGCGCGGCGGCGCCTGGGGAATGGAGCAGGCGTCGGCGCCGCGGGCGGCGGACTGCGGACCGGACGGGCCGGCATCGGGGACGGCGGCGGAGGGCATCATCGGGGTTCCTGGTCAGAGGTCTATGACGGTTTCGGCCCGCAGGCGGCGGATCGCTTCCAGGCAGAAGTGGGCGTACACCAGCGCCGAGAACACCGGCATCACCAGCCAGAACAGCGGGATCAGGTTGACGACCGCCAGGCAGGCCGCGATCAGCCAGAGCTGGCGGTTGTGGCGCCGCCACAGCAGCCGGCGTTCGGCCGCGCTGGCGTGTTCGATCATGGCGTCCACGCGCAGCATCCGGTTCAGCGCGAAGGCCCACCAGAACACCGGCAGCACCAGCGCCATGGGCGGGATCAGCCACAGGGGCATGGTGAACAGCCACCCCAGGCAGAACAGCGCCCCGACCCAGACCGCGTTCCAGATGCCCAGCGCCGTGGTGTTGCGCCCCTGGCGGTCCAGGCCCCGGTAATCGCGGCGTTCCAGGTGGTGCAGCACGATGGGCATGACGAACACGGCGGCGATCGCCAGCCCCAGGATACCCGCCATGGGCAGCAGCAGCCCCGCCGCCATCAGTGGCACCAGCCACAGCTTCAGGGAAAACAGGCCGACGGCGACGAGCCAGCCGTCGACGGTGTTGAACAGCCCCCAGGACGAGGCTTCCTGGTCCAGCCAGCCAGTCAGCGGCTGCCAGAAGAACCACAGCAGCAGCACCGCCCCCAGGAAGGCGATCACGAAGGGCAGGAACAGGGCCGCGAGCATGCGCGGATGCAGCTGGCTGGCGGCGGCGCGGCGGAAGGCCTGCCCGACCAGCGCCAGGCCGTGGGTGGAACGGGGATCGCGCAGGGCGAGGTCTTGATGCGTCATACGGCGGAATGATCCTTGAGAACCCATACAATCATCTTATTCAAAGAACGGGATGCCTGTCTGCATGAAATTGTTCGATCCGCACGCCGCCCCCCGGGCCCTGCGCGACCAGTTGGCCACGGACGCGGGCCGCCGCGTGGCCTGCTATTGCGCCGCCTGGTGCCGCACCTGCGACGCCTGGCGCCCCCTGCTGGAAGCCCTGGCCGACGAATACCCCGGCTGGACCTTCCTGTGGGTGGACGTCGAGGACAGCCCCGACTGGCTGGGCGACGAGGACATCGAGGATTTTCCCACGATCCTGGTGCAGGACCGGGACGGCACGCGCTACTGGGGCGCGCTGCAGCCGCGCATCGAACAACTGCGGCGGCTGATCGACGGCGCGGCGGACCTGCCGGTGCTGGCCGCCGGGCCGGGCAGTCTGGACGCGCTGGCCCGGGATTAGACGGACTTTCCGCCGCCCAGAAGAACACCCACGGGCCGGCGGGCCGGCACCACGGCGGGACGCGGTTCGGCCTCGGGACGCGGCGCGGCCGCGGCGGGCTCGTAGGGCCGGGTGAAGAAGTCGTCCAGCGGCGCCTCGTGCGCATGCCGGGCGGGCGACCCGTGATGCCCCCCGACCGGGCGGCGGCGGGCGATGCTGCGCGGCAGTTCGAGTTCGCCGCGCGGGATCGGGGCCTTGATGAGCTTTTCGATGTCCTGCAGATAGCGTTCTTCTTCGGGCGCGAACAGCGCGATGGCCTCGCCCGAGGCCCCCGCCCGGCCGGTGCGGCCGATACGGTGGACGTAGTCCTCCGCGTTGCGCGGCAGGTCGTAGTTGATCACGCAGGGCACGCCGGCGACGTCCAGGCCGCGCGCGGCCACGTCGGTGGCCACCAGGACCTCCAGCGTGCCGGCCTTGAAGGCGTCCAGCGCCTTCATGCGTTCGATCTGGGTCTTGTTGCCATGGATGGATTCGGCGCGCACGCCGTCCTGTTCCAGCTGGCGGGCCAGGCGGCTGCAGCCGATCTTGGTGTTGGAGAACACGATGACCTGGTTGAGCTTGCGGGATTTGACCAGATGCACCACGGCCCGGCGCTTGGCCTCGCCTTCCAGGGGATAGGCGATCTGGGTGACGGTGTCGGCCGTGGCGTTGGGGCGCGCGACCTCGACTTCGACCGGAGTGCGCAGGAAGGTGCGGCCGAGCTTGCGGATTTCGGGGCTGAATGTGGCGGAAAACAGCAGGCCCTGGCGGCCCGGCGGAAGCAGCCGCATGATGCGGTCCAGGTCCGGCAGGAAGCCCATGTCCAGCATGCGGTCGGCCTCGTCCAGCACCAGGATGCCGACCTGGCCCAGGTTGACGTTGCGCTGCTCGACGTGGTCGAGCAGGCGACCCGGCGTGGCGATCAGGATTTCGCAGCCCTGGCGCAGCAGATCGCGCTGCGGGCGGATGTCCACCCCGCCGAACACCACCGCCGTGCGCAGGGGCACGAAACGGCTGTACTGGGCGACGTTGGCATGCACCTGGTCGGCGAGTTCGCGCGTGGGCGTCAGGATCAGGGCGCGCACGGGATGCCGCGCGGGCGAGGCGCTGCTGTTGGCGAACGGCATCAGCCGGTGCAGGATCGGCAGGGAGAAGGCGGCGGTCTTGCCCGTGCCCGTCTGGGCGGCGCCCATGACGTCGCGCCCGGACATGGCGATGGGGATGGCCTTGGCCTGGATCGGGGTGGCGGACACGTAGCCGGTGGCCTCGATGGCCTGCATGATGCCTGGGTGCAGGCCGAACTGGGCGAACGGAACGGGCGCCTCGGGCGCGGAGTCTTGGGAAGTGGAGTCGGTCATTCGTCGGATAGGGTGCGCAGGCACCCGGAAATCCGGCCCCACGCGTTCATGAACTCCCCATTTTAGCGTGCATCGCCGCGGGCCGGGCAATTGGTACAATGTATCCCTGACAAATTCCGGGAGACGGCGATGTCCATGTCTGATCGAGATGGGGTGATCTGGTACGACGGCAAGCTGGTGCCGTGGCGCGATGCGACCACGCACGTGCTGACGCATTCGCTGCACTACGGCCTGTCCGTCTTCGAAGGCGTCCGCGCCTACCGCACCGACCACGGCACGGCGATCTTCCGCCTGGAAGACCACACGAAACGCCTGTTCAACTCGGCGCACATCTACCAGATGAAGATCCCCTTCTCGCGCGAGGCGATCTCCGAGGCCCAGATCGAGGTCGTGCGCCGCAACGAACTGGAATCCTGCTACATCCGGCCGCTGGTGTTCTACGGCTCCGAAAAGATGGGCGTCTCGCCCAAGGGCGCCTCGGTGCACGTCGCCATCGCCGCCTGGGCCTGGGGCGCGTACCTGGGCGAAGAGGCCCTGAAACAGGGCATCCGCGTCAAGATCTCGTCCTACGCGCGACAGCACGTCAACGTCACCATGCCGCGCGCGAAGATCGCCAGCACCTACGCCAACTCCATCCTCGCCAACGCCGAGGCCCTGGACCACGGCTACGACGAGGCCATCCTGCTGGACACCCAGGGCTTCGTGGCCGAAGGCTCCGGCGAGAACCTGTTCATCGTGCGCGACGGCGTGGTCTACGAACCGGACATCGCCTGCGCCCTGACCGGCATCACCCGAGCCTCCATCCACCAGATCGCCGCCGACCTGGGCCTGCGGGTGGAATCGCGCCGGCTGACCCGCGACGACCTGTACATCGCCGACGAGGCCTTCTTCACGGGCACGGCGGCCGAGGTCACCCCGATCCGCGAGATCGACGGCCGCCAGATCGGCGCCGGCGAGCGCGGCCCGGTCACCGCCCAGCTCCAGAAAGCCTTCTTCGACGCGGTCTCCGGCAAGACGCCGAAGTACCACCACTGGCTCTCCAAGGTCTGATCCCCATCCGAACCCCCAACCCGGACGGCCCGGCCGTCCGGCCCTTTCCAGGAAACACCATGAGCAGCGTGCCCGAAACCGCCCGCAACCAGGACATCGTCGAAGTCGGCGCCGAAGACCTGCCGGTCTATTGCCCCGGCCCCAAGGCACCCCTGTGGAGCCAGCACCCGCGCATCTACATCGAGGTCGTCAAGAGCCACGTGGCCCGCTGCCAGTACTGCGGCACCCGCTACGCCCTGCGCGAGGGCGAGAAGGTGCACGGCCACTAGGGCCTGTTCACACTAATCAAGGAGTCGCGAAGGCATGAAAAATTTGGCTGAACAAGGCGCCTGGCGCCGCGCGTATGTCAATACGCGCAAGACGGGCAACGCAGAGCAGGCGGATTTTTCATGCCTTCCCGCAGGGTTGGGCCTGAGCGCCGCCGATCACTGCGTTGTCCATCCTCGCAAGACATTGAGTCTTGCTGCGGTGGACGCCTTGCGCTCGACAGCGCTCAGGCCCAACGCGATCCCCTTGATTAGTGTGAACAGGCCCTAAGCCCGCGCCCATGTTCCCCACGCCCGAAGAAGCGGAATACGCCTTCTACGAAGCCATGCGCCAGGGCGACGCCGCCCTGATGATGCGCGTCTGGAGCGACGACGAGGACGTGGTCTGCATCCACCCGGGCGGCCTGCGGACCCTCGGCCCCCGGGCCGTCCGGGAAGCCTGGGAACGGATCTTCGCCAACGGCCCGGTCAGCGCCTTCCCGGCCCAGGTCAAGGCCATGACGGGGGTGATGAGCGCGGTCCACACGCTGATCGAGCAGATCATGGTGAACACCCCGCGCGGCAAGGACACCCTGAGCTTCTATACCACCAACATCTACCAGAAAGGCCCGGAAGGCTGGCGGATGATCGTGCACCACGCCTCGGCCGCGCCCCGCGAGGCCGAACTGCTCGACCGGCCCGATCCTTCCCGAACCCTTCACTGAACACATTGATGACCGCGCGCATCGACACCGGCCCGTGTCCCGTGCCGGCCTGGCTGCCGGGCGGCCACGCCCAGACCCTCTACGGGGCCTTCTGCGCCCAGCACCCCGCCCTGCATTTCGTGCGCGAGCGGGTCGACACGCCGGACGGCGATTTCATCGACCTGGACTGGTGCGCTCCTCGCCTGAACCCCAACCAGCACCCCGACGGCCAGGCTTCGCCGCACGTCTCGGGCCTGGTGGGCACGGCGGCGCGGCGCTGGATCGAGGACGCCGACTGGGCCGGACTGGCGGGCGACGGCCCCGTCCTGGTCCTGTTCCACGGCCTCGAAGGCAACAGCCTGAGCCCCTACATGCAGGCCATCGCCCACGATTTCCGCGCCGCCGGCTGGGTGGTGGCGGCGGCGCATTTCCGCGGCTGCTCCGGCGTGCCCAACCGCATGGCGCGGGCCTACTACAGCGGCGATTCGGCCGAGATCGACTTCGTCATCGGCCACGTCCGCGCGCGCCTGCCCGGCGCCGCGCTGCACGCCGCCGGAATCTCGCTGGGCGGCAACGCCCTGCTGAAGCTGCTGGGCGAGGCGGGCCGCGGCCCGCACGGCCTGCGGGCCGCGGCCGCGGTGTCCGTGCCGATGGACCTGGCCGCCTGCGGCCGGCGCCTGTCGGACACCACCTGGGGGCAGCAACTGTATTCCCGGTATTTCCTGCGCAGCATCCGCCGCAAGATCTTCGACAAGGCCCAGGAATTTCCCGGCTCGGTGGACGTATCGCGCACCCAGAGCATGCGCAGCCTGCGCGAGTTCGACGACCTGTACACCGCGCCCATGCACGGCTACCTCAATGCGCTGGACTACTGGACCCGCGCGGCCAGCCTGCCGCTGCTGCCGTCGATCCGCACGCCCACCCTGGTGCTGAACGCCCGCAACGACCCCTTCGTGCCCGAGGCCTCGCTGCCGGGATCGCGGGACGCGTCCGGCGACGTGCTGCTGCACCAGCCGGCCCAGGGCGGGCACGCGGGATTCGTGACGGGGATGTTCCCGGGCAACCTGCGCTGGCTGCCGGCGCGGCTGCTGCGCTTCTTCGAGACCGGCCGCTGAGGCCGTCCACCGGCGCCGCGCGCGTGCCGCCCCCGGCCGGAGCCTATTTCTTGAAAGGCTCCAGCAGCGCGCGCTGGTTGTCCAGGCGTTCGCGCAAAGCGCGGATGCGCATGTCCAGCCGCGACTGGGCGTAGAAATCCTTCGACAGGGCGCGCGCCTGCTGCAGGTGCTCGACCGCCGTGGGCAAGGCGCCGGTCTGCTCGAAATAGCTCGCCATGGCCTCGTGGGCCTCGACCTCGCGCCCCAGGCGCTGCAGGCTGGTCGCCAGCAGCTTCTGGAATTCCGGCGTGTCCGGCCATTGCTGGACGACGGCCTGGAGGAACGTGGCGGCGGCTTCGTCCTGGCCGGCCTTCTGCAGGGCGCGGGCGCGCTCGGCGGCCACCCCCTGGCTGTGGGGCCAGCGCTTCCAGGCGGCCGCCGAAACGTCCACGGCGGCGGCCGCCCCCTGGGCGCCGGCCAATTGGATCGCCAGCATGTCCAGTTGCGGCGCCGCCTGCACGGACTGCGCCTGGGCCAGCTGCGCGCGCGCGCCGGCCAGGTCGCCCGCCGCCTTGTCCAGCGAAGCCAGGCCGAACAGGGCGGCCGCCTGGCGCGCGCCCCGCAGGTCGCGCGCCTCGCCGCGCAGCGTCTGTTGCAGCCGCTGCCGGTCGGCATGGTCGCGCGCCTGGATCAAGGCCAGCCGCGCGCGCACGAACCAGAATTCGGGATCGGGCTTCGCCGCCGTGGCGGGCTGGCCCTCGATCCGGTTCTCGATGTCCGACAGGCGCTGGATGGACAGCGGGTGGGTCGAGGCATAGCCGCCGCCCGTGCCCTCGTTCAGGCGCGAGGCATTCATCAGGCGGCGGAACATGGCCAGCATGCCCCGGGGATCGAAGCCCGCCTGACGCATCATCTGCAGCCCGGCCCGGTCGGCTTCCTGCTCGGCGCCCCGTGAGAAACCGAGCTGCCGGTCGATGGCGGCCGCCTGGCCGAAGGTGGCGACGCCCATGGCGAGGTCGCCCTGGCCGGCCAGGGCCGCCAGCAGGGCGCCGATCAGGCTGGCCACCATGATGCCCGTGCCCTGGGACTGCTGGGCGATCCCCCGGGCGATGTGGCGCTGCATGACGTGGCCGATTTCATGCGCCAGCACGCCGGCCAGCTCGGATTCGCTCTGCGCGCCGACCACCAGGCCGCTGTGGACGCCGATATAGCCGCCCGGCAGGGCGAAGGCGTTGATCGAGGGATCGCGCACGGCGAACACGGTGATGTCCTGGGCCAGGGCCTGCGGCGCATGGGCGGCCAGCCGCCGGCCGAGCGCGGTCAGGTACTGGTCGATGTCCAGGTCGCCGATATAGGTGGGGTCCTGGCGGCCCTGTTCCATGATGGCCTGGCCCAGGGTGCGCTCCACCGCGGGGGACAGTTCCGCGGCCGAGGCCGCGCCCATCGAGGGCAGCCCCATGGGCTGGCCCCAGGCGGGCGGCACGCCGGCCGCCAGGGCGCCGGCCAGGCTCAGGCCCGCGCCCGCGCGGCGCATCCAGGTCTTCATGGCGTATCCCTCATCCACGGCCGGCGCCGCCTCAGGCCGCGCCCGCGGGCCGTGCCGCCGGACGCCGCCGGGGCTGCGGCAGGCGGTTGCGGGACGACAGGCGCATCAGGGTGCCCAGCGCCACCAGCAGTCCGAAGGTCTCGATCAGGCCCGCCGGCACCCACATGATCAATCCGCCGATCACCTGGTCGTCCAGCGCGCTGAAACCGGGCAGCGCGCGGCCGCACAGGTCGAACACCGGATAGATGTCGTGCTCGGAGAAGACGATGACGGCCCCGGCGACCATCTGCGGCGCCATGGTGAAGACGGGCGAGAAGATCCGCCCGCCGGGCGACATCGCGGCCGGCGGATGGGGCCGCCGGTCCAGGATCAGGTTCCAGTACATCAGGCCGGTGATCACCACCGCCCAGTTCATGAGCCGGTACAGCCGCCAGTCGAGCATGGAATAGAACTGCACGGTGGGTTCCAGCCAGACCAGCACCATCAGCAGGAACAGCAGGGGCACCAGGAAGCGGTGCGTCGCCAGGGATTCCAGGGCGCGCACGGGGCCGGCGCGGCGGGCCGCCGCCAGCCGCGTCCGCCAGGCCAGGGGCAGGCCGGCCCGCATGACCTGCCCGGGATAGGCGCCCATGACCAGCAACGGCCCCAGATGGTGCAGGACCAGGTGCTGCAGGCGATGGATGAAGAACATGCGCTCGGCGTAGTAGTCCAGCTGGGTGTGCATGGACAGGTACAGCATCGCCCAGCCGATCCAGAACAGGGACTGGCGCACGGCCCCGACGCGATGGACGCGGCGGCCGCGCAGAAACAGCCATGCCGACGCCGCGAAGGCCAGCACCAGGGCGGGCGAGAATTCCCAAGGCCGCAGCCAGGCAAGCACGTCCATGACGGACCGATTCATCCAGGATAATGCGATCCGGCTAGTTTAAAGCATTCTAAAATGGTCGTTTTTCGCCGTTCGAACCGCCATGGCCTCTCCGACCTACGACATCGCCATCCTGGGATCCGGCCCGGTCGGCTGCGCCCTGGCCCTGGACCTGGCCGACGCGGCCCCGGACCCCGCGCGCATCGCCCTGGTGGGGCCCGAGCCCGCGCCGCGCCCGTCCGGGCAGGCCATCGACCCGCGCGCCCTGGCCCTGAACCACGGCAGCCGCCGCTACCTGGAAACCCTGGGCGCCTGGCCGGCCCGCGCCGCCGACATCCTGACCGTGCACGTATCCCAAGCCGGGCACCTGGGCCGCACGCTGATCGACCAGGCCGAACTGGGGGTTCCCCGGCTGGGCTGCGTGGTGGCCTACGACGACCTGCTCGATGCGCTGTACGCCGCCGTGCGCCGCGCCGGCGTGTCCCTGCTGCCGGAACGGCCGCAACGGCCCCTGGCGGGTTCGCCCGTGCGGCTGCGGCTGGCGGACGGCCCGCGCGGCGCGCGCCTGGCGCTGCTGTCCGACGGCGCCCGCCCCCAGGGCCTGCGGCGCGAATACGGCCAGCACGCCGTCCTGGCGACCGTGCGGGCCGCCGCGCCGGTGACGGGCCGCGCCTTCGAACGCTTCACCCGCACCGGCCCGCTGGCCCTGCTGCCGCACCCGGCCGGCGACGGACTCTACAGCCTGGTCTGGTGCGTGCCGCCGGAGCGCGCCCAGGCCCTGCGCGGCCTGCCGGACGCCGCATTCGACGCGGCGCTGCAGGCAGCCTTCGGCCAGCGCCTCGGCCGCCTGCGGCGGGTGGGCGAGGCCCATGCCTTCCCCCTGTCGCTGCACGCCGGCCCCAGCCTGCCGGGCCGGGGCCTGGTGGCGGTGGGCAACGCCGCCCAGACCCTGCATCCGGTCGCGGGCCAGGGCCTGAACCTGGGCCTGCGCGACGCGGCCCAGCTGGCCCAGGCGCTGCGGCCCTGGCTGGCGGCGCCGGACACCCCGGTCCAGCCCCTGCTGGAACGCCACGCCCGGCAACGCCGCGCGGACCGCGCCCTGACCCTGGGCATTACCGACACCCTGCCGCGCCTGTTCGCCACGGCCAACCCGATGATGCGCCACGCCTGCGGCCTGGGGCTGGCCGCCCTGGACCTGCTGCCCGCGCTGCGCAAGCCCCTGGCCCGCCACCTGCTGCGGGGTCAGCGCCTGTAGGCGCGCCGCAAGCCCCGCACCGGACGGCCTACAATGCCCGCCATGCGCATCGGATCCTGGACCCTGCCCCACCCCGTCTGCGTGGCCCCCATGGCGGGGGTCACCGACCGCCCCTACCGGCGCCTGTGCAAGGCCCTGGGGGCGGCCTACGCGGTGTCGGAAATGGCGGCCAGCAACCCGCGCCTGTGGGACAGCGTCAAGACCGCGCGCCGCCTGAACCACGACGGCGAGCCCGACCCCGTGGCGGTGCAGATCGCCGGGGCCGAGCCCGACATGCTGGCCGAGGCGGCCGTGTTCAACATCCGCAAGGGCGCGCGCATCATCGACATCAACATGGGCTGCCCCGTGAAGAAAGTCTGCAACGTCGCCTCCGGGTCGGCGCTGCTGCGCGACGAGGCCCTGGTGGCCCGCATCCTGGACCGCGTGGTGTCCGCCTGCGCCCCGCTGGGCGTGCCGGTCACCCTGAAGACCCGCACCGGCTGGGACCGCGACAGCCGCAACGCCGTGCGCATCGCCCGCCTGGCCGAAGACTGCGGCATCGCCGCCCTGACGCTGCACGGGCGCACCCGCTGCGACCTGTACGCCGGGCAGGCCGAATACGACACCCTGCGCGAAGTCCGCCGGGAAATCCGCATCCCGCTGATCGCCAACGGCGACATCGACTCGCCGGAAAAGGCCCGCCGCGTCCTGGATTACACTGGAGCCGACGCCATCATGGTCGGCCGCGCCGCCCAGGGGCGGCCCTGGATCTTCCGCGAGATCGCCCACTACCTGGCGCACGGCACCCACCTGCCGCCGCCCACCTACGGCGAACTGCGCGAACATCTGCTGGGCCACCTGGACGACCACTACGCCTTCTACGGCGAACGCACCGGCGTGCGCAGCGCCCGCAAGCACATCGGCTGGTACCTGGCCGACCTGCCGGGCGCGGACGCGCTGCTGCCGCGCATCATGACGCTGGAGAGCACGGCACAGCAATCCGACGCCCTGCGGCGGTGGTTCGACGATCAGCCGGCCGACGCCGTCCTCGAACCCGCGCCTTCCATTCACTGATTTTCCGATCGATCCGACATGAGCACCACCACCCCCCTGGAACACGCCGTCCGCGAACAGCTCGAACGCTATTTCGAGGACCTAGGCGACTCCACGCCGCACGACATGCTGTCCATGGTCGGCCTGTGCGTCGAGCGCACCGTCCTGGAAGTCGCGCTGGAGCGCACCGGGGGCAACCAGACGCGCGCGGCCGACATGCTCGGCATCACGCGCGGCACCCTGCGCAAGAAACTCCAGACGCACCAGATCCAGGCCTGAGGCGCCGCCCGCGCCCGCCCACCCGTTTTCCCTTTCCCTCCTGTTGCCGACATGACCATCCAGACCGCACTGATCTCCGTGTCCGATAAATCGGGCATCGTCGAATTCGCCCAGGCCCTCGCCCAGCGCGGGGTCTCCCTCCTGTCCACCGGCGGCACCGCCCGCCTGCTGGCCGAGGCCGGCCTCAAGGTCACCGAGGTCGCCGCCCACACCGGCTCGCCGGAAATCCTGGACGGCCGGGTCAAGACCCTGCACCCGCGCATCCACGGCGGCCTGCTGGCCCGCCGCGACGATCCCGCGCACCTGCAAACGCTGAAAGACCAGGACATCCCCCCCATCGATCTGCTGGTGGTCAACCTGTACCCCTTCCAGCGGACCGTCGCGAAGCCGGACTGCGTCCTGGCCGACGCCATCGAGAACATCGACATCGGCGGCCCGGCCATGCTGCGTTCGGCGGCCAAGAACCACGGCTCCCCCGCCGGCGGCGGCGTCACGGTGGTGATCGACCCGGCCGACTACCCGCGCGTGCTGGCGGACATGGACGGCCCGGCCCGCCAGCCGTCCTACGGCCTGCGCCTGGAACTGGCCGCCAAGGTCTACGCCCACACCGCCGCCTACGACGGCGCCATCGCCGCCTATCTCAGCAGCCTGGCGGCGCGCGAGCCCGAGCCCGCCGAAGTCCCCGAACGCGAGACCTGGCCGCGCGTGCTGACCGTGCAGATGCGCCGCGAACAGACCCTGCGCTATGGTGAAAATCCGCACCAGGGCGCCGCCTTCTACCGCGACGCCCAGGTGGGTGCGGGCCTGCTGGCCGGCTACCGCCAGATCCAGGGCAAGGAACTGTCCTACAACAACATCGCCGACGCCGACGCCGCCTGGGAATGCGTGCGCAGCTTCCAGGCCGGCGCCTGCGTCATCGTCAAGCACGCCAACCCCTGCGGCGTGGCCCTGGGCGCCGACGCCCTGGCCGCCTACCGCCAGGCTTTCAAGACCGACCCGACCTCGGCCTTCGGCGGCATCATCGCCTTCAACACCCCGGTCGACGAGGCCGCCGCGCAGGCCGTCTCCGAGCAGTTCCTGGAAGTCCTGATCGCCCCGGCCTATACCGGCGCCGCCCTGGCCCTTCTGGCCGCGAAGAAGAACGTGCGCGTGCTGGAAGTCCCCCTGGGCACGGCGCACAACCCCTACGACGTCAAGCGCGTCGGCGGCGGCTGGCTGGCGCAGGACCCGGACGTCCTGCAGGCCGCCGAGGCCGACGTGCGCGTCGTCACCCGCCTGGCGCCCACCGCGGACCAGATGCGCGACCTGCTGTTCGCCTGGAACGTCGCCCGCTTCGTGAAATCCAACGCCATCGTGTTCTGCGGCCAGGGCATGACCCTGGGCGTGGGCGCCGGCCAGATGAGCCGCATCGATTCGGCCCGCATCGCCTCGATCAAGGCCGAGAAGGCCGGCCTGACGCTGGCGGGCTCGGCGGTCGCCTCGGACGCCTTCTTCCCGTTCCGCGACGGTCTGGACGTGGTGGCCGACGCGGGCGCGGCCTGCGTCATCCAGCCGGGCGGCAGCATCCGCGACGACGAGGTCATCGCGGCCGCCGACGAGCGCGGCATCGCCATGGTCTTCACCGGCGCCCGCCACTTCCGCCATTGATGTCCGGACATCGATGATCATCCTGGGGGTCGATCCGGGCTTGCGGCGCACGGGCTTCGGCGTGATCGAGGCCCTGGGGGCGCGGCTGCGCTACGTGGCCAGCGGCACCATCGTCGTGCCGCCCGCCCTGCCCCTGCACGGACGCCTCAAGGTCATCCTGGACAATCTGCGCGAGGTCGCCCGCGACGTCCGGCCCGACCAGGCGGCGCTGGAAAAGGTCTTCCTGAACGCCAACCCGGCCTCGACCCTGCTGCTGGGCCAGGCGCGCGGCGCCGCCCTGTGCGCCCTGGCCGACTGCGGCCTGGACGTCCAGGAATACACCGCGCTGCAGATCAAGAAGGCCGTGGTCGGCACCGGCCGCGCCAGCAAGGAACAGATCCAGGCCATGGTGCGCCACCTGCTGTCGCTGGACGGCGAGCCCGCCCCCGACGCCGCCGACGCCCTGGCCTGCGCCATCTGCCACGCCCACTGCGCGCCCCTGGCCGGCCGGCTGCAGGCGCTGGCGCCCGAGACCCTGTCCACGGGCCGGCGGCGCCTGCGCACCGGCCGCCTGGTGTCCTGATGAGCACCCGGTTCCTCATGCGGTCCGCGCCCCGCATCCACCCCGAACGACGGAGTCCGCCATGATCGGCCGCATCACCGGCACCCTGATCGAGCTGTCCCCCCCCACGGTCTGCGTCCAGGCCGGCGGCCTGGGCTACGAGATCGACGTGCCCATGAGCACCCTCTACAAGCTGCCCCCCGCGGGCCAGACCGTGACCCTGCACACCCATCTGGCGATCCGCGAGGACGCCCACGTGCTGTACGGTTTCGCCACGCCGGCCGAACGCAGCGCCTTCCGGGCGCTGATCAAGGTCAGCGGCATCGGCGCGCGCACCGCCCTGGCCGTGCTGTCGGGCCTGAGCGTGGACGACCTGGCCGACGCGGTCGAGCGCCAGGAGTCCGGCCGCCTCGTGAAAGTGCCCGGCATCGGCAAGAAGACCGCCGAGCGCCTGCTGCTGGAACTGCGCGACAAGCTCGGCGCCATGCCGGGGACGGCGCGGCCGGACGGCGCGCCGGCCGCCGGCGGCGGCAACGACGTGCTCAACGCCCTGGAGGCCCTGGGCTATTCCGCCGCCGAGGCCCGCCGCGCCATGGCCACCCTGCCCGAGGGCCTGAGCGTGTCCGACGGCATCCGCCAGGCCCTCAAGGCCCTGGCCAGGGGTTGAGGACCGGCATGCACGACGTGGACCCGATCCCCTTCTGGGACGAGGACGGCCGACCGATGGACTTCCCGGACGGCGGCGCAACGGCCGGGCCGCGCGGCACGCCGCCTCCGCCGCGCTACGCGAGCGCCCTGGACGCGCTGCGCGAAGTCTTCGGCTACGAGGCCTTCCGGGGCGAACAGCAGGCCGTCATCGAACACATCATCGGCGGCGGCGACGCGCTGGTGCTGATGCCCACCGGGGGCGGCAAGTCCCTGTGCTACCAGATCCCGGCCCTGGTGCGCCCGGGCACGGGCGTCGTCATCTCGCCCCTGATCGCCCTGATGCAGGACCAGGTCGACGCGCTGCTGGAACTGGGCGTGCGCGCCGCCTTCCTGAATTCTTCGCAGACGTCCGCCCAGGCCCGCGAGGTCGAACAGGCCTTTGTGCGCGGCGAACTGGACCTGCTGTACGTGGCCCCGGAACGCCTGCTGACCCCACGCTGCCTGGATCTGCTGGACCGCGGACACGTCGCCCTGTTCGCCATCGACGAGGCCCACTGCGTCTCCCAATGGGGACACGACTTCCGCCCGGAATACCAGGAACTGAAACTGCTGGCCGAACGCTGGCCCGGCGTGCCGCGCGTCGCCCTGACGGCCACCGCCACCGCCGCCACGCGCGCCGACATCGTCGCCTGCCTGTCGCTGGACGCCGCCCCCCAGTTCGTCGCCAGCTTCGATCGGCCCAACATCCGCTACAGCATCGTCGAGAAGCACGAAGTCCGGCGCCAGCTGCTGGATTTCATCCGCGCCGAACACGCCGGGGAATGCGGCATCGTCTACGCCCTGTCGCGCTCGCGCGTCGAACAGACGGCCGAATTCCTGTCGCGCAACGGCATCGCCGCCCTGCCCTACCACGCCGGCCTGGACGCCCGCACCCGCGCCGACAACCAGGCGCGCTTCCTGCGCGAGGACGGCATCGTCATGGTCGCCACCATCGCCTTCGGCATGGGGGTCAACAAGCCCGACGTGCGCTTCGTCGCCCACATCGACCTGCCCAAGTCCGTCGAGGGCTACTACCAGGAGACCGGGCGCGCGGGACGCGACGGCCTGCCCGCCGACGCCTGGCTGGCCTACGGCCTGCAGGACGTGGTGCAGCAGCGGCGCATGATCGATGATTCGGACGGCGACGCCCTGCACCAGCGCCGCCAGATGCGCCAGCTGGACGCCATGCTGGCCCTGTGCGAGACCGTCACCTGCCGGCGCCAGGACCTGCTGGCCTATTTCGGCCAGACGATCGAGCCCTGCGGCAACTGCGACACCTGCCTGGAACCGCCCGCCGCCTGGGACGGGACCGTGGCCGTGCAGAAGCTGCTGTCGACTGTCTACCGCCTGATGCGCGAGCGCGGCCAGCGCTTCGGCGGCGGCCATCTGATCGACATCCTGCGCGGCCAGATGACCGACCGCGTCAAGCAGCAGGGACACGACACGCTCAGCGTCTTCGGCGTGGGGGCGGACCTGTCGGTGGACGCCTGGCGCGGCATCCTGCGCCAGGCCCTGGCCCTGGGCCTGCTGACGGTGGACCTGGAAGGCTACGGCACCCTGGCGCTGACCGAGGCCAGCCGCGCCGTGCTGAAGGGGGAACGCACCCTGATGCTGCGCCCCGTGGCCGTCAAGCGCGCCAAGGCCAGCCGCCAGCGCACCACCACGGCCGCGCAACTGGACGCCCTGCCGCCCGACGCCCTGGCACGCTTCGAGCACCTGCGCGCCTGGCGCGCGCGCACCGCGCGCGAACACAATGTGCCGGCCTACGTCATCTTCCACGACGCCACGCTGCGCGAGATCGCCCTGCGCAACCCCGACAGCCTGGACGCCCTGGCCGGCGTCAGCGGCGTGGGCGCGCGCAAGCTGGAAACCTACGGCCCCGACGTGGTCGCCTGCGTGGGGCAGATCCGGGATTGACGCACTGGCCGGGTGCGCGCCCGGTCATGCCGATCCGGTCGGCGGGCCTGCGCCACGCCGCTCGCCCACCCCGGGGAAAACCCCGAATCCGCACGCATTTTCATGCATTTGAAGGATGCGCGAAAGACCGGTCTTGCCTAGCCTTCAGGCTGGGAGGCGGCGCTTCATCCCGCCCAAGAACAAGAACTCCGGGAGCATCCATGCAATCCATCCACTTGCGGCCCTGCGCCGCCACCCTGGCCTGCCTGGCCGCGTTTTCCGTCCCCGCGTGGGCGGCCAACAACGGAGGCAGCACGGGCACCGCGTGCGGCGCCGACTACATCGGCGTCTGCGCCACGACGGGCGACGCCGCCGGCGGCCGCGTATTCATCGATACCGATCCGGGTGTCCTCTACGTCAGGGGAGGCTACAGCCTGCAAGGTGACGCGCTCAACAATCAAGTCACCATAAACGGCTCAGGCATCCCATCCGCCTTCTACGTTTACGGCGGTTACAGCGCGCACGGCAGCGTCAGCGGCAACACCCTGCTTGTCACGGACAGCCCAGGACTCATGGCGACCTTGGCAGGCGGCTCTACCGATGCCAGCGTCAACGGCCATGCTGTTGACAATCGCATCATCCTGAGCGGCAACAGCACGATTTCCGCCCTCTACATCCAAGGGGGATACGCGCAAAACGGCGACGCCATCGGTAACCTCATTTCTATCCTGGATGATGCACAAGTCATCAACAATAGCCCCCTCTACGGCGGCCACGCCCCCGCTGGCAAGGCCAATGGCAACATTGTTTCCATCCAGGATCACGCTCAGGTCAACGGCAGTATCTACGGCGGTTACAGCAAGGGCGACGCATCGGGCAATCAGCTCGTCTTCGGCGGCAACAGCGACATCACACTCACCAACCCCGGCGGCTTTGGCGGTTACAGCACGGCAGGCAATGCCAACGGCAACACCATCCTGGTCACGGATCAGGCAAGAACCCTTGGATTTCTGACGGGCGGCAGAGCGAGCGGAAACGGCGACGCCAACGGCAATACCATCCTGATCACAGGCCACGCAAATGTCGCTTCGGATCTGACCGGCGGCAGTGCTGTGCTGAACGGCAACGCCATCGGCAACCACATCATCCTCAGCGGCAACAGCATATTTGTTACCGGCACCATCATCACGGCCGGTTCGGCGGGTAACACCGGCGACGCCATCGGCAATACGGTCTCCATCCTGGACAAGGCATGGATTGCCTCCGGCAAGGTCTATGCCGGCCAGTCCCAACACGGCACCGTCCAAGGCAACCGCATCATCCTGGCCGGCACGCCCATTCTCAACAACGTCGAACTCTTCGGCGGCTATAGCCTTGTTGCCGATCCCAACGTTCTCATCCGCGACAACACCCTGGAGGTCCGCTCCGCCGGGCTCACCGCCAAGAGCGTCTCCGCCTTCGACACCTACCAATTCCTGCTGCCCAAGGGCGTGTCGGCGGCCACCCCCATGCTGACGATCGGTGGCGGGGCCGCCACGGACCTCGGCGGCGCCAACGCCCTGATCGACGTCGCGGGCGATGCGGGCGTCCTGGCGACGGGGACCCAGGCAACGCTGCTCAGCAACGCGGCGGGCCTGAGCTCCAGCACCTACTCCGCCACCCCCGCCCGGATCATCGGCCACCAGGGTTTCGCCCTGGATTACCAGTTCGACGTGGTCAACGACGGCACGGCCCTGACCGCCACGGTCCAGGGCGCGGACGCCAGCGAAGCCAGCAAAGCCCCCGTCGAAGGCCGCGCCAGCATGCTGGCCCTGGCCAATCAGGGCGCCGATCTGGCCGCCGGCCTGGGCATGAACCGCGCCCGCGGCGCCGCCGCCTCGGGCGGCTGGACCGCCTTCGGCGCGGTCGCGGGCGGGCATTCGCGCCACGAATCGGGTTCGCACGTCACCGTCGACGGCGTGTCGCTGATGGCCGGCGTCGCGCGGCGCTTCGCCCCCGGCGCCGGTCAACTGACGGTCGGCCCCTTCATCGAAGCCGGCTACGGCAGCCACGACAGCCACAACGATTTCGCCGGCCAGTCCGTGCGCGGCAGCGGCAACAGCCATTACGTCGGCGCCGGCCTGCTGGCGCACTACGACTTCGACCGCGACACGCCCGACCTGGGCGCCTACGCCGAAGCCTCCCTGCGCGCCGGCCGGCTGGACAGCGACTGGCGCAGCAAGGACCTGAAAGGCGCCAATGGACAAACCGCCTCGTACGACAGCGACGCCACCTACGTCGGCGCCCACCTGGGCGCGGGCTGGCGGCTGCCCATCGGCGAGCGATCCAGCGCCGAACTGTACGCCCAGTACTTCTGGACCCACCTGGGCGGCGACAGCGCCGACATCGCCGGCGCCCCCTACGATTTCAAGGCTACCGACTCCAGCCGAACCCGGCTGGGCGCGCGCTTCGTCCACACCTACACCGACCAGGCGCGAGTCTGGGCCGGCGCCGCCTGGGAACATGAATTCGACGGCGTCGCCCGCGCCACCGTCTACGGCTTCGACACCCCCAGCCCCAGTCTCAAGGGCGATACCGGCGTCTTCGAGCTGGGCCTGACCCTGACCCCCGGCAGCCGCCAGGCCCTGAGCATCGACATCGGCCTGCAAGCCACCGTCGGCCGGCGCGAGGGCTTCGGGGGTGCTGCGGCGGTGAAGTACGCGTTTTAAGCGTGTCTCAGCGATCGTCCGGCCTCCTTTGAGGAGACCGTGACATCTTCATCCCACCCTGGGGTGACCCCGCGCGTGACGGATTCTATGATCCGTCACGCGCTTTGCATTTGCGCTCCGTCTGATCAGATTGATACCAATTTGGTATCGGAGTAAGATTCCTCATGCGCATCATCGCACTCGCCACGTTACGGGCCTTCTGGGACCACCATCCCGACGCCGAAACACCCCTGCGATCATGGCACGCTCTGGCAAGCCGAGCGTCCTGGCAAGCTCCATCGGACATCAAGGCCGCTTATCGGAACGCCAGCTTCACCGGAAACAACCGTGTGGTGTTCAACATCAAGGGCAATGACTACCGTCTGGTGGTGGCGGTGCGCTACGACAAAGGGTTGATGTACATCCGTTTCGTCGGCACGCATCGCCAGTACGACCGGATCGACGTCGAAACGATCTGAACGAGGGCACGATGGAACTCAAACTGATCCGCACGCAACAAGAGCACCAGGCGGCGCTGGCTGAGGCCGAACGCCTGTGGGATGCGCCGGCCGGTTCCCCCGCCTCGGACCGGCTGGACGTGCTGGCCTTGCTGATCGAACAATACGAGCGGACGCATGTACCGATCGACGACCCCGATCCCATCGACTTCCTGGGACACATCATGGAGGCGCGCGGCCTGGCACGCAGAGACCTGGAGCCCTATATCGGACCGCGCGGCCGGGTGTCCGACATTCTGAACCGCACCCGTCCCCTGACCCTGAACATGATCCGCAAGCTGTCCGAGGGCCTGCAACTGCCCGCCGACGTACTGATCCGCCCCTACCCGCTCCACCAGCCGGCCGACGACATCGCTGCGGCCTGAACGCCGGCACCCTAAACCCGGCCGGCACATCTCTCCCGAGAAAATCTCGCAGACCGGCGGGCTTTCATCCATTTGAAGGATGCGCCGGTCCACCGCCTCGGCTAATCTGCCGGCACAGGCCGGCTTGTCACGTCGGCGCCCCGAGACATGCTCCATGAACGATGAAAGCAACATCATCGCCGGCATCACGATCCTGGGCATCATCCTGCCCTGGGCCGCCCCCGTGCTGTGCGACAGCGACATGGACATTTCGTCCCGCGGCTATTCCTACAAGCCCGGACAAAGCGGCACGGCCCATACGATCCGCTGCGAACACGAAGGCCGCGTCCAGGAAGTCACGCTCCGGGCCATCGGCGTCGCCACCCTGATCTACGGCGCCGGCGCCTGGGTTCTGCTGACGCTGCTGTACCGGCTGTCCAGGCGTCATCAGGCCGAGAACCCGACAGGAGAGCAAGCAGGAGATCCTGGATGAACTGTGATCGTCTCTCGGTTGCGGCCTTCGAGGCCGGACCGTCGCCGCGCTGGCGCCCGCGATCGCCGGCCCCCGCGCTGGCGGCCCTGCTGGCCGCCGGCTGGCTCGCCGCCCTGCCCGGCCCGGCCATGGCCGAATCCATGCGCGTCGATACCCCCAAAGGCGTGTTCGAGTGCGAAAACGGCATGGCAACCGACAACCGCCAGGTGCTGAAACTCAACGGCCAGGAACTGTACCGCCAGCCCCACGGTCCGGGCGATCCCGAAGAAACCGATTTGCTGAAGGACGGCATCATCGACCGCAACCTGGGCTGCCCGTCGGTGGCGGGTCAACGCGACGGCACCGTCGTACTGGAACGCTACCTGCAGCCGCCCCAGTACGGCGAGATCGGCTACCTGCTCGCCGACTTCAACCAGGACGAGCCGACCCTGACCGACCTGGGCACCAGCGACGGGGCCGTCCCGCAAAGCCACACCCCCAAAGACCACGGACTGTATCTCGACGACGGCGGGCTGGTGCTGCGCTACTCCGGCATCCTGCCCGACGCGCTGGCCCCCGAAAACCAGCCGGACGATCCCCCGCCGGCCGATCACGCCGTCCTGTACAGCTTTTCGCTGGGGACACTGCAGAACCTGGACACCTGCATGCCCCTGAAAGACGTGCCCCTGTTCGGCGACATGGCCTTCCTGGCCAAAGCGGCCGATCCGATCCGCTATCTGCCTGCGGGCTTCAAGACCGGCGCATCCCGGGCCGAGACCGTGGCGGCGCTGCGGCGCTACGGCACGCCCTACGACCCCGACGACACCGACGGCGGCTCGGTCAAGACCGCCCCGCAATTGACCATCCCCCTGTGCGGCGACGCCAACGGCGCCGTCATGCCCCTGTTCCAGTTCGAAAAAGACCGCCTGAAGGCCGTTCGTTTCGAGGCGCTGGCGTTCTAGGCGGAGGCCGTGAAGTCGGGTTTTTGGAGTACGGCACCCATCCCCAGCGCCCTGCGGCCATTCTCCGTGAACATGTCCAGGAAGTCCCGATCGGAAACCCGGCCCTTCAACAGCCGGGACATCGCCTTCATGTAGGTAATGGTTCCGTCCGGGAAGCCCTCGCTGTTGATCTGGCCGAAATCGGTCGACAGGACGACCCGCTCCGGCCCGGTGGCGCAGATGGAATCCGCGAAACGCTCGAGCGCCACGCCGTCCTGCGTGTGGATCGCGAAGCAATGCTCGATGTATACGTGCTCGAATGCGGCCAGTTGCCTGAGTTCCGCATCGGACAGCCGCACCGACGGATAATGGGGGTGGGTCAGGATGATCCTGCGCACGCCCACCTCCACCGCCAGGGGCACCAGCCGCATGACTTCCGCGGCGGACAGATGCCCCGTCGCCAGGACGCAGCCGTTCGCCGCCAGCGCTTCCAGTACGGCGACCAATTCCGCCGTGGGCCGCAGGCCGTTCATGGTGGCCGAAAAAGCGACCACGGGATCCCGCCGATACGGCTCCGCCCCGGACGTGTCTTCCGCCCGGTGGCCCGCGTGGCAGGACTCGGATACGCAGCATCCGGACCATTTCGGATCGAAGCCGAAACCGAAAGTCTCGATATGGGACACGGCGTCGACCGTCGGCATCCAGACGACGACGGGGCTCGCGTCCGGCTTGGCGGCGGTGACATCCGCCTTGTTGCCGGACAGGGCGCCCACGACCGCTTCGGGGTTGAGGCCGCCGACATAGTGATTCAGCACGACGCCGCCGAAGAAATCCACACCGAACTCGGCTCGGGCCAAGGACGCGAGGGCGGTCGTGGCATAGGTGTGATTCTTGAGCACCAGCGCCGCGTTGTAAGGCCTGGCGCAGTCCGCCAGCGTCTTGACGTTGTACCGGCGCATCACGAGTTCGGGGCCGACATGATAGTGCGTGTCGACCACTCCGCCCTGGCGCAGAAAATCCAGAATTTCATTGTCCGAATCAAACATGGGGGCTTTCCGTTCCGTTCAGGATCGTTGGTTCTTGTTGAGCGATTTTTCCAGCGCCCGCAGGCCGAAGGCGCAAGGAATGCTGATGATCAGATAGACAATCCCGACGATCGTCATCGGCTCGAGATAATGATAGGTGCTGTTGGCGAAGACGACCGTTTCTCCCATCATGTCCAATACGGTGATGGTGGACAGCAAGGCGCTGTCCTTGAACATCAGCACCAGATAATTGCCCAGGGCGGGAATCATCGGCAATATCGCCTGCGGCAGGATGATGAAGCGCCACGTGTCGCCCTTGCCGTAATTCAAGGCGGAAGCCGCTTCCCATTGCCCCTTGTCCACCGCGTCGATACCCGACCGGTAAACCTCCGCCATGTAGCTGCCGACGTGGATGCCCATCACGATCACGCCGCACGTGAAACCATCCAGCATGAACCCGACCGAAGGCAGCACATAGAACGCGAAATAGAGCTGGATGAGCGGCGGGGTTCTCCTGACGAATTCCAGGATCGTCCCGACCAGCTTCCTGACAGGCGCGAGGGGCGATCTTTCCAGCATCGCCATGATCAGTCCGTACACGAGGGCCAGCGAGGTGGACAGGATCGTGACCTCGAAAGTGATGATCAGCCCCGACCAGAGGCGCGGCAGGAATTCACGGACGACTTCCATGTCCCACATGGTCATACCCTCCTGGTGCCGGAGAAGCCCTTGACGAGGCTGGACTCCAGCTTCTTGAAAACGTAGATGACGCCGGAAGACAGCACGTAATACGCCACCAGCAGGGCGCTGAACGCCAATATCGGATTACCCGACGCCTGCCGGTACAGCTGGGCGACGAAGGTGAGATCCGCGACGGTGATCAGGGACACCAGCGGCGTCACCTTCAGGATGTCCACCATGATGTTGCACATGGGTGGCAGCATGCGCACGACCGCATTGGGCAGGATGACGTACCGGGCGGTATCGAAATTCGAGAAGTTCAGCGCGATCGCCGCCTCCCGAAGCCCGGTCGGCACCGCCTTGATGGCCCCGCGCACGACTTCGGATCCATAGGCTCCGGCGTTCAACCCGATCGCGACGATACCGACGAACACCGCATCGAGCCGGACGCCGAAGAAAGGCAGGATGAAATAGAGCCAGAACATGAGCACATAACAGGACGTGCCCCGCGACAGTTCCGCGACCACATTGCCGGCGATCGAAACGATCCGGTACCTGGAGGTCTTCGCCAGGCCCAACGCGATGGCGATGGCCCAGGTCAGGCATGCGGCCCCCACGGCGATGAATACCGTGACCATCAGCGCATTCAGAACTTCATTGAAGATATCCATCGCGGCAACCCCGGTTCCGATGTCGAACGTATCCAGCCTTCAATCGAATCACTTCGCGCCGCCGCAGTAATCCGCGCGCGTCGCCCCCTTGACGAGACCGGGATCGAACCCGTACTTCGAAACGATCCGATCGTATTCGCCGCTCGCCTTGAGCTTCGCCAGATGGGCATCGAATTCGTCCCGCACGTCCTTCTGGTCCATGCGGAAGGCGACCGCGGCGCACACCGCCTTCTCCCCGGCGGCGGGCACGACTTCCACCTCGTCACCCTTCGCCATCTTCGCGACCGCGTCGCGCAACGCCAGATCGGGCGCGGAATAGACATCGATGCGGCCATCCAGCAGCATCTTGATGCCGCTCTGATGGTCGGGGGCGATCGTGATCCGGTCCCGTGTCACGCCTTCCTCCAGCGCCCTCCGTTCGGCCGAGCAACCGCCACAGACGCCATACCGGATCGATTTGTCATCGGCGATCCCCTTGAAACTCTGGATGTGCTTGGGGTTGTGCTTCAGCACCACGAACCCTTCGGACGTGCAGAGATCGGGCTCGGAAAAAGCCACCACCTTGCAGCGCGCCGGGTTGATGTACAAACCGGTGGCGATCACGTCGATCCTGCGCGACTGGAGGCTGGGAATCATGGCGCCGAACTCCAGGACCTTGGCGTCGATCTCCTTGACGCCCATGTCGGTCGCGATCCGCCGCAGAATGTCCGGTTCCGCGCCCGTCACCGGCTTGCCCGCCTCATAGATCGTGTAGGGGGGCTCGTTGGCGACGCCCACGGTGATCCTGTCGCCGAAACCCGCCGCCGTGGCCATGCACGGCAGCCAGGCGGCCAGGGCGAATGCTCCCATTTTCCGGAGCAGATTGAGTCCTGAATTCAACATGTCGATTTCTCCTTTATCAACCCAGGTCCTGTCCCGCGGCGGCGATCTTGCTCAGGAACAGGCGTGTTCTTTCTTCTTGCGGTTCACGAAATATCTTGTCCGGCGTTCCCTGCTCGACGATCCTCCCTTTGTCCAGGAACAAAATCTGGTCCGAGAACTCATGGGCGAAGCTCATCTGATGCGTCACCATCAGCATGGTCATCCTGGTCTCGGCGGAAATATCCCGGAGCACCTGCAACACCTCGTCGACCATCTCCGGGTCGAGTGCCGACGTCACCTCATCGAACAGCATGATTTCCGGCTGCATCGCCAGGGCCCTGGCGATGGCCACCCGCTGCTTCTGCCCCCCGGACAGCATCACCGGATAATGATCCATCTTGCTTCCCAGGCCGACCTTTTCCAGCAGGCGCTCGGCATTCTCGTCGGCCTCCTTCCGGCTCTTCTTCAGGACGCGCTGCTGCGGATTGGAGATGTTCTCCTTGGCGGTCATGTTCGGGAACAGGTTGAAGTGCTGGAAGACCATGCCGATCTTCGCGCGCATCTTCCGCAAGTGCGCATCATCGGCCGACACCAGGGAACCGGCGGCCCGCATGTGCCACAGAGGTTCGTTCCCGATCCAGACACAGCCGCCCTCGATGGTTTCGAGCGTCATGAGGATGCGCAATATGGTCGTCTTCCCGGACCCGCTCGGCCCGATCAGGGAAACCTTGTCGCCGGCCTTGATTTCCAGGTCGATCCCGTCGAGTATGGTCAGGTCGCCGTATTTCTTCGTGATCTTGTCGAATCTTATGATTGGATCATTCATCCTTCGTCTCCTCCGCCATGAGAGGTCTCATGGCAAATCCGAATCGGACCGGACCAGCCGCAGCGGATCGTCGATGAGATCCATGAAATCGGGCGGCAGGTCCGAATAGCCTTCCAGCACTTCCCTGATGCTCTTGCCGCTCCGGAGCATTTCCTTGGCGATTTCCGAAGCGCGGACGTACCCGAGGCTCGGGGTCAGGGCAGTCGCCAGCACGGCGCTCGATTCCAGGTGCCTCCGGCAGGCTTCCGTATTGGCCGTGATGCCCGAGACGCATTTCGTCCGCAGCACGTCCACGGCATTCGTCAGCAATTCCAGCGCGTGCAGGATGTTGTAGACGATCACCGGTTCCATCACGTTCAGCTGCAGCTGTCCGGCTTCCGAGGCCAGGGTGATCGACAGGTCGTAGCCGATGACCTGGAAGGCGACCTGGTTCACCACTTCGGGCGCGACCGGATTGACCTTGCCCGGCATGATCGAGGACCCCGGCTGCAAGGGCGGCAGATTGATTTCCCCCAGCCCTCCGCGCGGCCCGCTGGAAAGCAGCCGGAGATCATTGCATATCTTCGAAAGCTTGGTCGCCGTGCGCTTGAGCATGCCGGAAAAGAGGACGAATGCTCCCGTGTCCCAGCAGGCCTCGATCAGATCGCCGGCGGCCACCAGCGGCAGCCCGGTGATCCGGCCGAGTTCGGCGACCGCGATGCCCTGATATTCCCGACTGGCGTTGATCCCCGTGCCGATGGCGGTGCCGCCCAGATTGATCTCGCGGAAGATGGCGGCGATCTCGCCCAGCTTGACGATGTCTTCGCGCAGCGTCGCCGCAAAGGCCTGGAATTCCTGGCCCAGCGTCATCGGCACGGCATCCTGCAGCTGGGTGCGTCCCAGCTTGACCACATGGGAAAAGGCCTCGGCCCTCCCTTCCAGGGCGTCCACCAGCCGCTCCAGGGCCTGGCGCAACTGTCCATGAGACTGCAGGATGGCGATCCGGATCGCCGTGGGATAGACGTCGTTGGTCGACTGTGCGCAATTGACGTCGTCGTTCGGATGCAGGGCGTCGTAGCGCCCCCGGGGCAAGCCGAGCAGCTCGAGTCCGCGGTTGGCGATCACCTCGTTGATGTTCATATTGGTTGAGGTACCGGCTCCGCCCTGAAACACGTCCAGCGGAAAATGCTCAAGGTGCCTGCCAGTGAGAATCTCCTCGCAGACCCGGCAGATCACATCGGCCCGCGAGGCATCCAGGACGCCCAGCCGCGCATTGGCGCGCGCGGCGGCCATCTTCACCGAGGCGAGCGCCTGGATGAAGACCGGGAAATGGTTGATGCGGATTCCGGAAATCGGGAAATTGGCAATGCCCCGCGCCGTCTGCGCGCCGAAATACGCGTCCGCCGGAATCTGCACCGGCCCCAGCGAATCATGCTCTATGCGCTCCTGTCGCACCCTGTCTTCCATCGTCTGTCTCCATCGCCCCCTGAAACCGGTCAATCGATTCACCGCTTGTCGAAATATCCGGCGCGGATCGAGGCGCCGATGAGATTCACGATGAAGCGCCCCGCAGTCACGCAGGTGAGCTTGCTGCCGGTGTCCTTGGACGGCTGGATCTCGACGATATCCATGCCGACGACACGCCCCTTCGCCACCAGGCCCTGGATCAGCTGGCGCGCCTGGACATAGGTGACGCCGCCCGGCGCGGGGCCGTCCACGGCCGGCATGATGCTGGGGTCGATGCCGTCGGCATCGATGCTGAGATAGTAGTGACCGCCGTCGGGAATGCGGTCCAGGATGGCCTGCATGCCGACTTCATGCAGTTCATAGGCCGATACCACGTGCGCCCCGTAAGCCTTGGCGGCCTCGTAGTCGGCCGGCCGGGCGCTGCCCTGGGCGCGCAGGCCGATCTGGAAGATCTGGTCCACGTGGGCCATTTCCGAAGCGCGCCGGATCGGGCTGGACAGCCCCTCGCGCACGCCGTTGACCTCTTCCCGCCAATCCAGGTGGGCATCGACATGCACCAGGGTGACGGGCGCCGCCAGCTCGTCGTAGGCGCGCAGGATCGGCGTCGTGATGCCGTGGTCGCCGCCCAGAACGATGGGCAGCCCGCCCCCTTTCAGGATTTGCCGCACGGCCAGCGTCGCCCGGCGATAATGATCGCCCGGCCTGGCCAGGTCGGGCAGCACGTCGCCGCAATCGACGAAGCGGATATCCTTGCGGCCCTGCAGCAGCGGGCCGTCGATGTCGAAATCGTAATGATCCGGATGGCGCACGATCCGGTCGCTGATGTCGCGCAGGACCTGAGGGGTTCGGGTCTGGTCGTTGGTGAACGAACGCGGACCGTAGGCGGCGCCGAAGGGCATGCCGAGAATCGCGATGTCCGCCCGCAGGTCCTCCAGTTCGGTTACCAGCTCCGAATACAGGAGCGTCTTGTGATGGGCATGGGGGGGAACGGTAAGCTGTTCCATCATTGTTTCCTCGCTTTCTCTGATTGAATATGAAAATGGCGGCCGGATCTGGAAATCGATATATTCATCACGCCGGAAACGATTCCCGGCGCAATTCGATCCGCATATATTCCGGATTGATCAGAAATGAAATTCTTCCGATTTCAGACCGGAATGAAAATGGCGATCCGGCACGCCCCGCCGAAGGCGCTCGCTACAAAATTCGCGGTCTGGAAAAGTCGACGGGGATTTTCCATCGGATATTTTCATGGTCTCCTCCATGACATGCATGTCGATTTATGGACATAGATTAAGCATGATCCGGCCCGATAAAAAGCGACTTTTCTGCCCACATGGTTTCAGGAACCGAAACCTTCGCATGGACCGGCGAATGGAGGTGGTATCCTGATGCCGTCCCGAGGGCGCCCGGTCGGGCCGCAGGATTCGCGGAGCAGGAACCGCGCGCCCTGGAAACGAATGAATGCCGCACCGGACCCGGTGCGGCACAGCAGGCAGCCACGATGGAATCGCTTCAACGCACACTCACCGAACGCGACCTGAAATCCTTGCGCGTGTTCTGCGCCGTCGCGCAGGCCGGCGGCTTTTCCGTGGCGGAGCGGCAACTGCACATGTCGAAAGCCTCCATCAGCCGCCACATCCGCGAAATCGAGGACAAGCTCGGCGTACAGCTATGCGAGCGCGGCCCCGCGGGCTTTCGCCTGACCGTCGCCGGCGCGACCGCGCTGGAAGTCTCGCGCAACGCCCTGCGCGCGCTCGACGGCATCCGCCCGGAGATCGACGCGGTCCGCGGCATCCTGTCCGGCCCCCTGACCATCGGCATGGTCGAACAGGTCCTGACCGACCCCGCCTGTGTTTTGCCCGAGTCCCTGGTGGAGTTGCGGCGTCTCGCCCCCGACGTCAGCCCGGAAATCCTCGTGCTCACCCACTCTCAGCTGAACCAGGCCCTGCGGGAACGGCGCATCCAGATCGGCCTCCGGGGCCAGTACCAGGAAGACAAGGCTTTCCACTACCAGCCGCTCTTCATCGAAACACACCGGATCTACGTGGCGGCGGGCATCGACGACGAGACCGCCCTGAACCTGCCTCTGGTCCACCGTTCCCACCCATTCATCGAGCAGGCCCTGGCCACGGGCCGATTCAGGCGCGGCCCGGACGCGGAAGGCCTGGAGGCCGTCGCGGTCTTCGTCGCCACGGGTCACTGTCTCGGCCTGCTGACCGAGCATTACGCGGACCGCGTCCATGCGCGCTATCCGCTGCGCGCACTATCAGACGGCCCGGTATTCCACAATCCGATCTGCGCGATCACCGAGGCCTACCGGCCTCTGCCGGCCAGCGCGCGCGTATTCCTGGAAATCCTGCAGCGGCGCAGCCGCCGGGATGGCGCGGCCGGCGCCACGCCCCTGGGGAACCTCTGAATAAGTCGAGCGGAAAACGGGCGGCGCGGATTCAGAAGGTTCCTAGAACAGTTCCGGTTCCCCGCCTCCGGCGGCGGGCGCCTTCAGCCCCAGGTGCTGCCAGCAGCGGCGCGTGGCCATGCGGCCGCGCGGGGTGCGCTGCAGGTAGCCGTGCTGGATCAGGTAGGGCTCGATGACGTCCTCGATGGTGTCGCGTTCCTCGCCGATGGCGGCGGCCAGGCTGTCCACGCCCACGGGACCGCCGTCGAACTTGTGCACGATGGCTTCCAGCAATTTGCGGTCCATCAGGTCCAGGCCCTGGGGATCGACTTCCAGCATGGCCAGCGCCGCCTGGGCGGTGGCGGTGTCGATGCGCCCGCCCGCGCGCACGTCGGCGTAGTCGCGCACCCGGCGCAGCAGGCGGTTGGCGATGCGCGGCGTGCCGCGCGAGCGGCGGGCGATCTCGGCGGCGCCGTCGTCGGTCGCGTCCGCGCCCAGCAGGCCGGCGCTGCGCCGCACGATGTGGGCCAGTTCGTCGGCCGAATAGAATTCCAGCCGCGACACGATGCCGAAGCGGTCGCGCAGCGGATTGGTCAGCATGCCGGCGCGCGTGGTCGCCCCCACCAGGGTGAAGGGCTGCAGGTCGATTTTCACGCTGCGGGCGGCGGGGCCTTCGCCGATCAGGATGTCGATCTGGAAGTCCTCCAGCGCGGGATAGAGGATTTCCTCGACCACCGGCGACAGGCGGTGGATCTCGTCGATGAACAGGACGTCGTTGCGTTCCAGGTTGGTCAGCATGGCGGCCAGGTCGCCGGGGCGTTCCAGCACCGGGCCGGAGGTCTGGCGCAGCTGCACGCCCATTTCGTGGGCCACGATGTGCGCCAGGGTCGTCTTGCCCAGGCCCGGCGGACCGAACAGCAGCACGTGGTCCAGCGATTCGCCGCGCTGGCGGGCCGCCGCGATGAAGATGTCCAGTTGTTCGCGCACCCGCCGCTGGCCGACATAGTCCCCCAGGGACTTGGGCCGCAGGGCGCGTTCGACGGAGTCTTCGGCGCGCGAAGCCACGTCCGGCGTCACCAGACGGGGTTCGGGCGGGCGCGCCGAGAGGGAATCTGCTTGGATGGCCATGAAAAGACTGTGTCGATATCCAGTATCGGGATTATGCCATCACCGCGGCGCGGCCGGCCGTGAAGCGCTTCGACCCGAGGATCGCGACTTGTGTCCAGGCCCGTGGTCACGAACGATCCCGGCGCGGCGACAGCACGAAATCGGCGTCCCCGTCCAGGGGACTGCTGAATGAGTCAAGCGGAAAGCGAGCGCTGCGGATCGGGATGGGATGCAAGGCGCGAACCACAGCGATAGCCGTAGCTATCGCGAGGATGAGCAACGCCGCAGACCGCCCGAATCCGCAGATGCGCGCGACGCGACGACTCGTTCAGAAGTCCCCTAAGGCCCGCTTCAGCTGCGAATAGCGTTCCAGCAGATCGGACTTGTAGACCACCCCCAGCAACCGGGCGGGCCGGTCGCGGCTGACCACCGGCAGCCGTTCCCCCTGGAAGGCGCTGAACTGCGCCTGGGCCTCGTCCAGGCTCAGGTCCGGATACAGGGGCTTGACGAAGTCCAGGCGCAGCACCTCGCCGCAGGTCTTGGACTGCACGTCGGTCTCGGCCAGCATCATGCGGGTCAGGTCCTGCTGGGCGATCACGCCCTGCCAGGCGCCCTCGGCGTCGGTCACGTACAGGTACTTCACCGGATAGTCCAGGAACATCTCCTGCGCGCGGCGCACCGGCGCGTCCGTGCGGACCACGGTTTCCGCCGGCCGCATCAGGCTGTCCAGCCGGTCGTGGCGCAGGCGCTGGCGCAGCGCCTGGTTGTCCTCGTGGCGCAGGGTGACCTGGTACATCACCGCCTGGGCCAGGCCGCGCGACACGAAATACGCCGCCACGCAGGCCAGCACCAGCGGCAGCACCATCTGGTAGCTGAGCGTCATCTCGAAGATCATCAGGATCGCCATGAAGGGCGCGCTGGTCGCCGCCGCCAGGAAGGCCCCCATGCCCACCAGGGTCAGGACCGTGCCGTGGCCCGCCAGCGCGGGCCAGGCTTCCCCCAGCCCCTGGGCGAACAGCGTGCCCAGGGCCGCGCCGACGAACAGGGTCGGGGTGAACACCCCGCCCACGGCGCCCGAGCCGGCCGTGAGCGCCGTCGCCAGCACCTTGCACAGCAGGATCCACAGCACCATCTGCCAGGCCTGGGGCTGGTGCAGCAGGGACATGACCACGCTGTAGCCGTTGCCCGCCATCTGCGGCATGCCGATCAGCACGCCGCCCAGCAGCAGCCCGCCCAGGGCCAGGCTCAGGGGCAGCGGCAAACCGATGCGGCCGAACAGCGACTTCACCCCGTGGATGCAGCGCAGGAACTGCGGCGCCCCCACGCCGGCCAGGATGCCCAGGGCCAGGCTGGGCAGCAGCAGGTCCGCCGGCACGGCCTCCAGGCCGGGCATGGCGTACAGCGCCGCATAGTGGCCGCTCAGCCGCATGACCAGGTTCGACACGGCGGCCGCGACCAGCAGCGGGCCGAAATTCTGGAAGGACATGGAACCGAGGATGATCTCGCCCACGAACACGGCGCCGGCGATGGGCGCGCCGTAGGCGGCCGACACCCCGGCCGCCGCCCCGCAGGCCACCAGCAGGCGCAGGCGCGCCGTGCCGGTGCGCAGCAGCCGGCCCAGCACCGAGCCCCACAGGGCGGCCAGGTGCACCATGGCGCCCTCGCGGCCGATGGAGCCGCCCGTGGCGACCGTGCACAGCGAAGACAGGGAACGCAGCAGGCCCTGGCGCACGGACATCCGCCCGTCGCCGATGGCCACGGCCTCCATGTAGTCGGAATGCGCGTCGCGCGACACGCGCCGGGCGGCCACCAGCAGCCCCCCGGCGCACAGGCCGCCGACGGCGGGCGCCAGGAGCCGCAGCCACCAGGGCAGGTCGCGCATCACCTGGGTGATGGCCCCCGAATGCCCGGCGAACAGCCACTGGATTCCGTGGATGCCGGCATGGAAGGCGATCGTCACCCCGGCGCCGCCGACGCCGGCCAGGGCCGCCCAGCACAGCATGGCGACCGCGCCATCGACCCGCAGGTGCAGATCCGGTCCTTTCATCCTCTTTCAGGGCCTGAAGTCCGGCGGGCTGGGCGGCCGCGACCGGCCCAGCATGCGCCAGTACACCCAGAGATTGAAGATCAGCGCCACCGGCAGCGCGATCACGACGGCCGACAGGGCCAGGCGCAGGGTCGCCACCGGCGCGGCGGCGTCCCACAGCGTGATCTCGTCCAGCACCAGGTAGGGGAAGAAGCTGTAGGCCAGGCCGCCCAGCACGGTCAGGACGATCACCAGGACCAGGGCATAGGGCAAGGCCGAGGCGCGGTAGCTGTGGCTGATCATGCGCTGCAGCGTCATTTCCGTCAGGACGAAGCACGCCAGCAGCGTGCTCCAGACCAGGCCGACCGCCAGCCAGTGCGAGCCGTCGCCCCACTTCAGGAACACCCCGGCGTTGGAGAAATCCAGCACCACCGATACCCCCACGGCGCCCACGGCGCCCCAGCGCAGCGTGCGGCGCGCCCAGCCCACGGCGCGCACGCGCAGTTCGCCCGCCTCGCGCATCATCAGCCAGGCCGCCCCCAGCAGGCTGTAGACCGCCACGGCGCAGCCGCCCATCAGGACCGCGAAGCCGGTGTTGCCCCCTCCCGGCTGGTACGCCACCGCCACCCGCGCCAGGATGTAGCCATGGGAAAACGCGACCAGCACGGCCCCCGCGCCGAAGCCGAACTGCCAGCGGCCCTGATGCTCGGCCGGCGCCCGCAGGCGCCATTCGAAGCACACCGAGCGCAGCATCGTGCCCAGGGCCAGCAGCGACAGCGGCAGGTACAGGCGCCCCAGGGTCTGGGGCCAGGCGTAGGGAAACGCCACCGCGAACAGCCCGACCCCGAGGAACACCCAGAATTCGTTGGCGTCGCGCCAGGGGCCCAGCAGCGACAGCATGCGCGGCCGCAGGGCGGGCGGCGCCACCAGGGACACGCAGCCCACGCCGATGTCGAAGCCGTCCAGCAGCACGCCCGCCACGACGATGGCGAAGAACACGACGATCAGCGCCAGGGGGATCCAGAAGGCCGGATCCTGGGCGCCCAGGCCCAGCAAGGCCGCCAATGAATCGATCATGCGCGCCCCCTGTGGCGGGCCACCGGCACCACGCCGTAGCGGGTGGCGTACCGCAGCAGCTGGTAGAAGCCCGCGGCCAGCGCACCGTGGACCACGAGCTGCAGGCACAGGACGACCCAGAGGGCGCCCTCGCCCGCGTCCGTGCCGATCTCGCGCAGCGAGACCGTGCCCTGGATGGCGTACGGCAGGCTGCCGATCAGCAGATGTCCCCAGCCCGCCGCCTGCAGGGCCACGGCCAGCCAGGCCATGGCCCGCAGGCCGAAGCGGCCGGCCCGCGACAGGTTGTCGGGTTCGTGGCCCAGGCGGCGGCCCCGCCACAGCGCCCACCCGGCCATCGCGGCCAGCACGGCGGTCAGCAGCACGGCCAGCCGCGCCGAAAGGTAGGTGGCCAGCAGGGGCGGCCGGATGCCCGCCAGATCGCTCAGCCCCCGCAGCGGGCCGTCGGCCGGCAGCCGCGCCCACTCGGCCCAGCTGGACGGCCCCTCCAGCCGCCAGGCGTCACGCCCCCGGGACTCGTCCGGCCAGGCCGCCAGGGACAGGCGTTCCGGCGGACCGCTGGTCCATTGCGGCACCACGGCCGCCACGCGCGCCGGCTGCAGCGGCAGCAGTTCGCGCCCCAGGGCCGCCGCCAGCAGCGCCTGCAGCACCAGCGCCAGCAGCACCAGCCGCAGGCCCCAGGCATAGACGCTGCGGTCGCCCGCGTCGCTGGGGCGGACCTCGGTGCGCCAGGCGGTCACGGCCAGCATCAGCGTCGCGGCGAGCAGCAGGCCGCCGGCCAGCAGCACCCCGAACAGCGCGGGCGCGAGGCCGCCGCCCAGCAATTCCAGCCAGTCCGCCACCTGGTAGCGGCCCTCGGACAGGACCGCGCCCGCCGGCCACTGCAGCCAGGCCAGCAGCACGGCGATCCACCAGGCCGTCAGGGACGTGCCCACCGCCACCATCCCCACGACCAGCGTGTGGGCCCGGTCGGACAGGGACCGCTGGCCATAGAGCATGGCCCCCAGGAAGCAGGACTTGAAGATGAAGGCCGTCAGCACCGCCATGCCCACCAGCGGGCCCGCGACCTCGCCGGCCCGGTCCATGAAGCCCGGCCACAACGTGCCCAGCTGCAGCGCCAGCGGCAGGCTGGCGGCGAAGCCGAGGATCAGGGACAGGGCGAACACGCGCGCCCAGAAGCGATAGGCGAGCAGCGCCGCCTGGCTGCGGCCGGCGAACAGCCGGAAGCCGAACAAGACCCAGGCCAGGCCCAGTTCCAGCGCCAGGAAGAACAGCACGAACCCCAGGCTCAGGTAAAACTGGGACAGCGACAGAACCCATGCGGTTTGCGTCATAATGTGCGCTAGTTTATATGAACCCCCTTCGAGCCTGTACGCCTTTCGCGGCCCCCGCCGGCCGGCCCCCGCGCGAACATGGCAAAATGCCCGTTTACCTTCCCGCCCCAGGGGCCCGTATCCTCGCACCATGACCACCGATTCCGCGCCTGCCTCGAATTTCCTGCGCACCCTCATCGACAACGACCTGAAATCCGGTCGCTACCAGGACAGGCAATGGGCGCCCCCGCCCAGCCCGGCCGAAGTCCGCCGCGCCGGCGCGCCCGACCCCGCCCGCATCCGCACCCGCTTTCCGCCCGAGCCCAACGGCTACCTGCACATCGGCCACGCCAAGAGCATCTGCCTGAATTTCGGCCTGGCGCGCGACTACCAGGGCATCTGCCACCTGCGCTTCGACGACACCAACCCCGAAAAGGAAGAGGACGAATACGTCCACGCCATCATCGACATGGTGCACTGGCTGGGCTTCGACTGGACGCAGGGCGGCGTGGAGCACTGCTTCTACGCCAGCGACTACTTCGAGACCCTGTACCGCTTCGCCGAGGCCCTGGTGCAGGCCGGCCACGCCTATGTGGACGAGCAGTCGGCCGACGAAATGCGCGCCACCCGGGGCACGCTGACCGAGCCGGGCACGGATTCGCCCTGGCGCGACCGCCCCGCCGCCGAATCCCTGGCGCTGCTGCGCGACATGCGCGCCGGCAAGTTCCCGGACGGCCGCATGGCCCTGCGCGCGCGCATCGACATGGCCTCGCCCAACATCAACCTGCGCGACCCGGTCCTCTACCGCATCCGCCACGCGACCCACCACCGCACCGGCGACGCCTGGTGCATCTATCCCATGTACGCCTGGGCGCACCCCGTCGAGGACGCCCTGGAAGGCATCACGCACAGCATCTGCACGCTCGAATTCGAGGACCAGCGCCCCTTCTACGACTGGATCCTGGAACGCCTGGCCGAACTGGGCCAGTTGGCCGAGCCGCTGCCGCGCCAACACGAATTCGCGCGCCTGAACCTCAGCTACGTCGTCACCAGCAAGCGCAAGCTGCGCCAGCTGGTCCTGGACGGGCACGTCGACGGCTGGGACGATCCCCGCCTGCCGACCCTGGCCGGCCTGCGCCGCCGCGGCTACACGCCCGGCGCCATCCGCCTGTTCTGCGAACGCCTGGGCGTGTCCAAGGCCGATTCCCGCATCGACTACGGCATCCTCGAGGCCGCCCTGCGCGACGACCTGGACCCCGTCGCCGCACGCGCCGTGGCCGTGCTCGACCCGATCAGGCTCGTCATCACGAACTTCCCGGAAAACCACGAAGAACCCTGCTCCGCGCCGCTGAACCCGCACGAACCCGAAGGCGCCCGGCGCAGCTTCCCCTTCACGCGCGAACTCTGGATCGAACGCGACGACTTCCGCGAAGAGCCGCCCAAAAAATACTTCCGCCTGTTCCCCGGCAACCTGGTGCGCCTGAAATACGGCTACGTCGTGCGCTGCACCGGCTGCGTCAAGAACGACCGGGGCGAAGTCGTCGAGGTCCACGCCGAATACCTGCCCGAAACGCGCAGCGGCACCCCGGGCGCCGACAGCGTCAAGGTCAAGGGCACCGTCACCTGGGTCAGCGCGGCCCATGCCGTGCCCGCCGAGATCCGCCTGTACGACCGGCTGTTCACCGAGCCGCACCCCGACGGCGGCGACCGCGACTTCCTGCAGGCACTCAACCCCGACTCCTGCCGGGTCGTCAACGCCTGGCTGGAACCCGGCACGCGCGCCGAGCCCGGCGCGACCTGGCAATTCGAGCGCCTGGGCTATTTCGTCGCCGACCGCGAGGACTCCACGCCCGAGCGTCCGGTGATCAACCGCGCCGTCACCCTGCGCGACACCTGGGTCTGAACCGCCATGCCCAAGACCGCCGCCGCCCTGGACTTCAAGAGCGCGTCATTGCACGTCCTGCGGGCCGTGCTGCGCACGGCCGACACCGCCGAGCTGACCCGGGCGCTGGACCAGCGCATGCAAGAGGCCGGCGCCTTCTACGAGAACGAGCCCGTGGTGCTCGACGCCCAGGGCCTGGACCAGGCGCCCGACTGGCAGGCGCTGGCCGACGCCCTGCGCCGCCACCGGCTGCACCCGATCGGCGTGCGGGCGCCGGAGGCCCTGCTGGCCTCGGCCCACCAGGCCGGCCTGGCGCCCCTGGACATCTCCACGAACCGGCAGGAAAGCCGCGCCGACGCGTCCGCCAAGACCGCCCAGGCGCCCAAGCCCGATCCCGAACCGGCATCCGCCCGCCACGCCAAGTCCGCGCCCCCCGAGGCACCGGGCGGCACCGATGATCCCGCTCCGCCCGCCGGCGCGCACGCCGAGACCCTGGTGATCCGCCACCCGCTGCGCTCCGGCCAGCGCATCTACGCGCGCGGCGGCGACCTGATCGTCATGGGCATGGTCAGCCAGGGCGCCGAGGTCATCGCCGACGGCCACATCCACGTCTACGGTCCGCTGCGCGGCAAGGCCATGGCCGGCGCGCGCGGCAATCCGCACGCCATGATCCTGACCACCCAGCTCGATCCCGAACTGCTGGCCATCGCCGGGGTCTACCGGGTGGTCGAGACCCGCCTGCCCGACACGCTGCACAACCGCCCCGCCCAGGTCGAACTGGACGGCGACACGCTGCGCATCCGGGCGCTGCAGGGCGGCCATTGACGAGGCGTGTCCGCGCCCCGGGGCCGGCCAGGCCCCCCGGGCGGACCTCCCGTCACATCCGGACACGCCCCGCCGACGGCGAGCCGGCCTTCCCGGGGCATTTTGCTTTACGATGTCATGAATTTTTCGAACAGGGGAACACAGTCACCATGGCGCGCATCGTTGTAGTCACCTCCGGCAAGGGGGGGGTGGGCAAGACCACCACCAGTGCGAGCTTCTCGGCCGGCCTGGCCATGCACGGCCACAAGACGGTCGTGATCGACTTCGACGTCGGCCTGCGCAACCTGGACCTGATCATGGGCTGCGAACGCCGCGTGGTCTACGATTTCGTCAACGTCATCCAGGGCGAGGCCACCCTGAACCAGGCGCTGATCCGCGACAAGCAGCTGGAAAACCTGTACATCCTGCCGGCCTCGCAGACGCGCGACAAGGACGCCCTGACGCGCGAAGGCGTGGAAAAGGTCCTGAACGACCTGGCCGCCATGGACTTCGAATACATCGTCTGCGATTCCCCCGCCGGGATCGAGACCGGCGCCATCATGGCGTCCTACTTCGCCGACGACGCGCTGGTGGTCACCAACCCCGAAGTCTCCTCGGTGCGCGACTCCGACCGCATCCTGGGCATCCTGTCGGCCAAGTCCCGCCGCGCCGAAAAGGGCGAAGAACCGATCAAGGAACACCTGCTGCTGACCCGCTACAACCCCAAGCGCGTGGCCGACGGCGAAATGCTGTCCCTGGGCGACATCGAGGACATCCTGCGCATCCGCCTGATCGGCGTGATCCCGGAATCGGAAACCGTGCTGCAGGCGTCCAACCAGGGGATCCCGGCCATCCACATCCGCGACTCCGATGTCGCCCTGGCCTACCAGGACGTGGTGGCCCGCTACCTGGGCGAGGAAAAGCCCCTGCGCTTCGTGGACTACGAGAAACCCGGCCTGTTCAAGCGCCTGTTCGGGGGTAAATAAGCATGTCGTTCCTGGATTTCCTGCGCGGACAGAAGAAGACCTCGGCCAGCATCGCCAAGGACCGCCTGCAGCTCATTCTGATCAACGAACGCGGCAGCGGCCGCAACGCGCCCGACTTCCTGCCGCAGATGCAGAAGGAACTGATCGCGGTGATCTCGAAATACGTCCAGATCAATCCCGAGGACATCAAGGTCAACCTGGACCGCCAGGATTCGCTGGAGGTCCTCGAGGTCAAGATCGAGATGCCGCAGGCGGAAACGCGCAACTGAGCGATCAGGCATCCTGCCCTGGGATGCATCCGGCCGCACGACGGCACACCAGGGTCGGGGGCGGGCCTTGCCGGACGCGAACTTCGAACCCGCCGGGAGAAATGGCTTCAGCGGGGAGGCAAGCGAGCCACCGTTCAAGCGGGACGCTTGTGCTCAGTCCGGGGGACTGAGCACCCCGCGCGTTTGGCGAGCGCCCCGATGGGGCCATTTCTCCCGGGAAGCCCCGGCAAAGCCGGGGCCGGGTGAGGTGAGCGGTCTGGCAAGGCCCGCCCACGGCCCTGCGCAATCCTGTGCGGTTTCTAGACACCCGCTCAAATCCAAGTCAGCGTCGCCCATACCACCAGCGGGATCGTCGCCACCGACAGCACGTTGCCCAGCAGCACCACGCTGGCCACGGTCCTGGGCTCCACGCGATACTGTTCGCACAACAGGTAGTTCAGCACCGCCGGCGGCAGCATGACCGACAGCGCCACCATGCGTGCCCATTCGGGCGTCAGGGGCAGCAGCCACAACACGATGGGCAGCGTCAGCAGGCCCGCCAGCAGGTACAGGACGTTGATGCGCAGCGCCAGGCCCAGTTGCTCGATCCGGTCCTGGGACAGGCGCACGCCCAGCCCGAACAGCATCAGCGGAATGGCGATCTGCCCGGTCAGGTCCAGCGTGGTCGTCACGAAGGGCGGGATCCATTCCCGGTGCGGCGCCAGGGCCACGCCCAGCAGGGCCGCCCAGACGTTCGGGTTGCGCAGCCACATCCAGCGGCTGCCGCCGCGCGACAGCAGGAACAGCCCCAGGGAAAAGTGCAGCAGGTTCGACAGCACGAACAGGACGACGATGTCGCCCAGCAGGTCCTTGCCGTAGGCCAGCATCATCAGCGGAATGCCGATGTTGCCGGTGTTGCGGAACATCCCCGGCACCAGGAAGGCGGGGCGGGACACCCCCGGGGAGCGCACCAGGGCCAGCAGCAGGCCCGGCACGACGATGATCAGCACCCCGGCCGCCACCAGCGGCCAGCCGCGCGCCAGATCGACCGGGTTGTCCAGCAGCGCGGAAAACACCAGCGCCGGGCAGAACACCATCACGTTGGCGTGGTTGATGAACGCCATGTCCGGCGTGCGCGCCTGGCGGCGGCCAAAGGCGAAGCCCAGGGCCGCCACGGCGAAGACGGGCAGGACGATGTTCAGCAGGGTGAGAAACATGGAAGACGGGGGGATGACGACGGCAGCCCAGAGTGTACAGCGCCCCGCCCATGCGAACGGGGCGGGCCCCCGTGCGAAGGCCCGCCCCGTCGTTCATCGGCCCGGCCGCACCGGAGCGCGCCCCGCGGGCTCCGGCGGGCCGTGCCCGCTCAGTGCTCAGTACCCCAGCGCGAAGTCCTCGGCCGGCAGGTCCATCAGCACGTCGGGACCGGCCTTGATGGCCTCCACATGCGCGCGGGTGCGCGGCAGGATGCGGGCGAAGTAGAAGCGCGCGGTGTGCAGCTTGGCCTGGTAGAAGGCCTTGTCGCCCTCGCCCGCCGCCAGCTTCTCGGCCGCGACGCGCGCCATGTCGGCCCAGAAATAGGCCAGCGTCACGTAGCCGGAATACATCAGGTAGTCCACGGACGCGGCGCCCACCGCCTCGCGGTTGGTCATGGCCTTCATGCCGATCTTCAGGGTCAGGTCGCCCCATTCCTTGTTCAGCTCGGCCAGGGGCTTCACCAGTTCGGAGATCGCGCGGTTGCCGCTATTGGCCTTGCAGAACTTGTGCACGATCTTGGTGAAGATGCGCAGCGGCTCGCCCTGGGTCATCAGCACCTTGCGACCCAGCAGGTCCAGCGCCTGGACGCCGGTCGTGCCTTCGTACAGCATGGAAATGCGGCTGTCGCGCACGTTCTGCTCCATGCCGTGCTCGGAGATGTAGCCGTGGCCGCCGAAGACCTGGACGCCCAGGTTGGCCGCCTCGAAGCCGGTCTCCGTCATGAAGGCCTTGGCGATTGGGGTCAGGAAGCCCAGCAGCTTGTCGGCCTGCTCGCGCTCGCCGGCGTCCTGGCTGTGCTGCATGATGTCCACCTGCTGCGCGGCGTAGTACAGCAGCGCGCGGTTGCCTTCGGCGTAGGACTTGATCGTCAGCAGCATGCGGCGCACGTCGGGATGCACGATGATGGGATCGGCCGGCTGGTCGGGGAATTTCGGACCGCTCAGGGCACGCATCTGCAGGCGCTCGCGGGCGTAGGTCGTGGCGCCCTGGAGGGCGACCTCGGCGTGCGCCAGGCCCTGGATGGCGGTGCCCAGGCGCGCCGTGTTCATGAACGTGAACATGCAGTTCAGGCCCTTGTTGGCCGGTCCGATCAGGAAGCCGGTGGCGCCGTCGAAGTTCATCACGCAGGTGGCGTTGCCGTGGATGCCCATCTTGTGCTCGATCGAGCCGCAGGACACGCCGTTGCGCGCGCCCAGGCCACCCTGGCCGTCGGGCAGGAACTTGGGCACGATGAACAGGGAGATCCCCTTGGTGCCGGCGGGCGCGTCCGGCAGGCGGGCCAGCACGATGTGGACGATGTTTTCCGCCATGTCGTGCTCGCCGGCGGAAATGAAGATCTTGGTGCCGGTGACCTTGTAGCTGCCGTCGGCCTGCGGCTCGGCCTTGGTGCGCAGCATGCCCAGGTCGGTGCCGCAGTGCGGCTCGGTCAGGCACATGGTGCCGGTCCACCGGCCGGAGACCAGGGGCTCCAGGTAGGTTTTCTGCTGTTCCGGGGTGCCGTGCGCCTGCAGGGTGTTCATGGCGCCGTGCGACAGGCCGGGATACATGCCCCAGGCCCAGTTGGCCTCGCCCATCAGTTCGCTGATGGCCATGCCCAGGGATTCGGGCAGGCCCTGGCCGCCATGGGCCGCGTCGTGCGACAGCGCCGGCCAGCCGCCTTCGACGTACTGGGCGTAGGCTTCCTTGAAGCCCGCCGGGGTCTTGACGCCCTCGGGCGACCAGGCGCAGCCCTCGCGGTCGCCGACCGGGTTCAGGGGCGCCAGCACCTCCTGGCAGAATTTCGCGCCTTCTTCCAGGATGGCATCGACCATGTCCGGCGTGGCCTCTTCGCAGCCCGGCAGGGACTGGTAGTGGGCGGGATAGTTCAGGACCTCGTCGCGCACGAAACGGATGTCGCGCAGGGGGGCTTTGTAATCGGGCATCTCCAGATCTCCAGGTATCGTGATGGTTCTTAAATTCAAACAAACGTTTGAATTTAAGAACAGACGCCGGAGAAAGTCAATAAAAAAAGCGCGCCCTTGCGGACGCGCCTGGTGCCGGTCCCGGAAACGAAGCCGCCCCCGGGATCCCGCTGAAGCGGGAAAGAGGGAATCAGCGGTTCTTGCCGATCTGGTCGCCGATGACGCCGCCGATGGCCGCGCCGCCGACCGTGCCCAGGATCCCGCCGCCCGTGACGACGGCACCCGCCACGCCGCCCAGGCCCGCGCCCGTGACGGCCGATTTCTGGCGGTGGCTCATGTTGTCCCAGGACGAGCATCCGGCCATGGCCGTCGCCAGCATCAGGGCCGCGCCGATTTTTCCGAATGTCCTGATCGTCATGATGGTTCTCCTTCTCGTGTGCTGCGTGATGATCCGCGCCCGATCGGGCGTCCTGGCTTCTTTATAAGCGCCGGGTCCCGAAAAAGCTGTGAGCCAAGATGTCGAACCTTGTAACTTGTAACAACGGTGGCCGCGGCTCACTTCACCAGGGCCAGGACGTCCCGGAAGGCGGGATGCGCCGGCGTTTCGAGCCATTCGTAGATCGCCATCTCGGACGTCACGGTCTCCAGCCCGTGATGGCGCCAGCGTTCGCAGGCGGCCGACCAGTCGGACTCGCGCCGGGAACCGATGCCGTCGGCCACCAGTACGGGCCGGAAGCCGGCCTGCGCCAGGCCCAGGCCGGTTTGTAACACGCAGATATGGGCTTCGGTGCCTGTCAGCAACACCCGCGTGCGGCCCGCGGGCCAGTCCGCCAGGAAATCGGCCTCGCGGCAGGCGTCGAAATGGGTCTTGGCCACGACATGGTCGACGTGCGCCAGCAGATCGGGGTGGGTGGCGCCGATCTTGCCGGGCCAGTGCTCGGTCGCCCAGACCGGCACCGACAGCAGGCGCGCGGCCTGGGCCAGGCGCGCGACCCGGCCTCGCAGGGCGTCGGCGTCGCGGATGGCGGGCAGCAGCTTTTCCTGCATGTCCACCACCAGCAGCAGGCTGTCGTGCGCGGCCAGCGTCGATGCGGTCCCGGGCATCATTTCAGGGCCTTGTAGCGCAGGCGGTGCGGGCGGGCGGCCTCCTCGCCCAGGCGGACCTTCTTGTCGGCCTCGTATTCCTGGTAGTTGCCGTCGAAGAACACCACCCGGGAATCGCCCTCGAAGGCCAGGATGTGCGTGGCGATGCGGTCCAGGAACCAGCGGTCGTGGCTGATCACCAGCACGGAGCCGGCGAATTCCAGCAGGGCGTCCTCCAGGGCGCGCAGGGTCTCGACGTCCAGGTCGTTGGACGGCTCGTCCAGCAGCAGCACGTTGCCGCCCGCGATCAGGGTCTTGGCCAGGTGCAGGCGGCCGCGCTCGCCGCCCGACAGCTTGCCGACCTGCTTGCCCTGGTCCGCGCCCTTGAAGTTGAAGCGGCCCAGGTAGGCGCGCGCCGGCATCTCGAAGCGGCCCACGGTGAGCAGGTCGGCGCCGTCGGAAATGGCGTCGAACACGGTCTTGCCGTCGGGCAGGGATTCGCGCGACTGGTCCACATAGGCCAGTTTCACCGTCTGTCCCAGGACGACCTCGCCGGCATCCGGGGTTTCCTGGCCGGCGATCATGCGGAACAGCGTGGATTTGCCGGCGCCGTTGGGACCGATGATGCCGACGATGGCCCCGGCGGGAATCCTGAAGCTGAGATCGTCGATCAGCAGGCGGTCGCCGAAGGACTTGGACACGTTGCGGAATTCGATGACCTCGTTGCCCAGGCGCTCGGCCACGGGAATGAAGATTTCCTGGGTCTCGTTGCGCTTCTGGTATTCGTGCGAGGACAGTTCCTCGAAACGCGCCAGGCGGGCCTTGGCCTTGGCCTGGCGGCCCTTGGGATTCTGCCGCACCCATTCCAGCTCTTTCTTGATGGTGCGCTGGCGGGCGGATTCGGCGGCCTCTTCCTGCTTCAGGCGGTCTTCCTTCTGTTCCAGCCAGGAACTGTAGTTGCCCTTCCAGGGAATGCCGTGGCCCCGGTCCAGCTCCAGGATCCATTCGGCCGCGTTGTCCAGGAAATAGCGGTCGTGGGTGACGGCCACGACCGTGCCGGGGAACTGGCGCAGGAAGACTTCCAGCCATTCGACCGATTCGGCGTCCAGGTGGTTGGTGGGTTCGTCCAGCAGCAGCATGTCGGGCTTGGACAGCAGCAGGCGGCACAGGGCCACCCGGCGCTTCTCGCCGCCCGACAGCTTGCCGACCACGGCGTCCCAGGGCGGCAGGCGCAGGGCGTCGGCGGCGATTTCCATCTGGGTCTCGATGTCGTCGCTGCCGCTGGTGGCGGCCGCCGCGATGACGGCTTCGAGTTCGGCCTGCTCGGCGGCCAGGGCGTCGAAATCGGCGTCGGGCTCGGCGTAGGCGGCATAGACCTCGTCCAGGCGCTTGCGGGCCTCGAAGACTTCGCCCAGGCCGGCCTCGACGGCCTGCCGGACGGTGTGGTCGGGATCGAGCTGCGGTTCCTGCGGCAGGTAGCCGATGCGCAGGCCCGCCATGGGGACGGCTTCGCCCTCGATGTCCTTGTCCACCCCGGCCATGATCTTCAGCAGGGTGGACTTGCCCGAGCCGTTCAGGCCCAGGACCCCGATCTTGGCGCCGGGAAAGAAGGACAGGGAGATGTCCCGCAGGATCTGGCGTTTGGGCGGCACGATCTTGCCGACCCGGTTCATGGAATAGACGTACTGTGCCATGTCTCGACCGTATAAGGGCGCGCCGAAGGATTCGGCCGCGCAAAGCTTCGATTGTAGGCCGGACGCGCGGCGCCTCAAACCGTACAATGCCGATCATCAGCCACCCCAGCCCATTTCCCATCATGCCCCTCTCTCTCGCATTCACTCCGGCCGAGGCCGACCTGCTGGGCCGCACGGCCGACGCGCTGTGCGCGTATCTGGGCAAGCCGGTGATCGCCGAAATCGTGTCCGAGCCCGACGAAGGCTATGAATGGGCGCTGTTCGCCCTGCCGCTGGGCCCCAAGGACGAGGACGGGGACCGGCCGCGCGTCCAGGCGGGCGGCCCCGGGACGCGTTTCCTGGGCAGCTGCGGCGGCCTGGACCTGGGCGACGGCCAGGCGGTGGACTGCGAATTCCTCTGGGCCGTCCAGCTGTCCGACCTGGAAGGCGTCCGCTACATCAAGGTGGACGCCCAGGGCGAGGAAGTCGCCTGGACCGACACGCTGACGGATCTGCTGCCCTTCGATCTGCAGGAGGCCGAGGCGCCGCCGGACGACGAAGACGAAGACGAAGACGAAGACGACGAGGATGAGCCCGGACACGGGTCAGTCCCTGCGGACTGACCCGCGCCGGACGAATCGGAGCGGCTTGCAAGCCGCGACGTGGGGAGATGCCGAGCGGACCGCCTGGAACGCTCAGGTCGTCACCGGGTGCTTGGCCCGCGCCGCCGCGTCCCGCAGGCGATCGCGCACATACAGCGCGGCCCCGGCCGGCCACATGGCGGCCACCAGCAGGCGCGACGTCCAGCGGTTCAGGCACCGCCCGGCGGGCCGGGCCACCCGCTGCGCGCGCAGGTGCAGGCCGAAGCGGGTATAGCGGATCGCCGCGCCGAAGAACGAGGCCGGCTGGTAGCGGAACCAGCCCAGGCAATACGCCACCGTGTCGTGCGCCAGCAGCCACAGGCCCAGCGCATGGCGGCCGCTGTCCGCCCGCCCCTCGCGCGACAGGCCGCCCGCGTCGTCGTGGTACACGCGGAACACCTGGTTGACGAAGCGGGTCAGGTAGCCGGCCCGGGCGATCGCCCGCCACACCAGGCTTTCGGGCACGAAGCCGGGAATGTCCTCGGGAAAGGGGAACTGGCGCAGCACGTCCGTGCGCAGACAGCCGAATTTCTCGCCCCGGACGTGGTAGCGGAAGGTCATGTCCAGCGAGGACACGTCCATCACGTCCCGGGGATACATGTCGCCCACCACGCGGCCGTCGGGCCGCGCGCACAGGCCCGTGATCGCCACGGTGCGGCCGCGCTGGGCGGGCGGGATCTGTTCCCAGACGCCGGCCATGTGGTACAGGGCGTTGGGATCGAGTTCGTCGTCGCTGTCGATGGCCACCAGCCATTCGCCCTGGGCGTGGCGCACGCCGTTGTTGAAGGCTGTTTTCTTGTGTTGATTGGGTTGCCAGACGTAACGGATGGGGAAACTGGCTTCCTGCTGCCACCCCTGGACCAGGGTCCGGGTGGCATCCGTCGAACCGTCGTCCACGACCACCCATTCGAAGTCCTGGAAGGACTGTTCCCGCAGCGAACGGTACACGCGTTCCAGCGTGTGCGCGCGGTTGTAGGTAGGCGTGACCACGGAAAACAGATGACGCCAGCAAGCCATGCCGGAAGGCTCCTCCTTGTTCCGATCAGCCCATGATAGCCGCAAAAAAAACCACGAACCGTCGGGTCCGTGGTTTCCCTGATGCCGAATTGTATATAAACAATACGGCTGGCCGGCGCCGGACGATCAGACGCGCTTGACCTTTTCCAGCATCTTGAAGACGCCCTTGGGCGCGCGCACGAACAGACGCTTGAAGGCCTTGCCGAGGCAACGGCGCTCCAGCGTGTTGCGCCGCGTGCGTTTGATTTCTGCCATGTGGATCTCCTGGTGTAAAGCGGGCTTGAAAGCAAAACACGCCATTTTAGCAAAGTTTCACCAGACGGCGGCGCCCGTTCGCAGGGCGGCCGATCCCCGCGATGCCCGCCGGCCTACTGGCGCACGCCTTCGATCTCGATCTGCAGGCGCACGGCATCCGGGATGCCCGGCAGGCCGAAGCCCATGCCCCACTGGCTGCGCTGGAGTTCCGCCCGGAAATCCCCGCCGCAGACCTCGCGGTCCAGGCGCTTGTTCTGGTAGCAGTTGAAGCGGACGGCGTTCAGCTTGACCGGATGCGTCTGTCCCAGCAAGGTCAGGTTGCCTTCCACGGCCCGCACCAGATCGCCTTCGAAGCGGAAGGCGGTGGATTCGAAGCGGGCCTCGGGGTGCTGCCCGGCCTGGAAGAAGTCGCCGCCCAGCAGGTGTTCGTCGAAGCCCTTGGAGCCCGTGCTGATCGACTTCATGTCGATGCGGATCTTCGCCTGGCCCGTCCTGGCCTCGCGATCGAAGACGACGTCGCCCTCGACCGTGTCGAAACGGCCTCGCACCGTGGACGTGCCGTTGTGCAGGACTTCGAAATAGACGAAGGTGTGGTCCGCGTCGGTCTTGTAGTCGGCCGCCTGGACCAGGACGGGGGCGGCGCACAGCAGGGACAGGGCGAGCAGGCGTTTCATGGCGATTTCTCCGGTTTTCCGTGGGGGGCCGGGATCGGCCCGGCGACGTTCAGACGATTGTAAGATTCGGGTGGCGTCGACGGGCCCTCGCCCCGCCCGAATCTCTGACGCGGATCAAGCCGGACGGCATCCCGGACCATCGCCCGCCCCCGGAAACAAACCCCCGCTCACGGCATCGCAACGACGCTTCGCGCCGGATTATGATGGCGGGATGAACGCACCCATCCGCATCTTCGGCGCCCGCCAGAACAACCTGAAGAACCTGGATCTGACGATCCGCACCGGGGAACTCCTGGTGGTGACCGGCGTGTCCGGATCCGGCAAGAGCTCGCTGGCCTTCGACACGCTGTACGCCGAAGGCCAGCGCCGCTACGTCGAGACTTTCTCGCCCTACGCGCGCCAGTTCCTGGACCGCATGGACAAGCCCCAGGTCGACCGCATCGAAGGCATCCTGCCGGCCATCGCCATCGACCAGGTCAACCCGGTGCGCAATTCGCGCAGCACCGTGGGCACCATGACGGAGCTGAACGACCACCTGAAGCTGCTCTACGCCCGGGCCGGCCACCTGCATTGCCGGAACTGCGCCCGGCCGGTGACGCGCGACGACCCCGCCAGCATCCGGCGCCAATTGGACGGCCTGTGCGCCGCCCGCGATCCCCGCCTGGTGATCACATTCCCGGTCTCGGTGCCCGCCAATTTCACCGAGGACGAGGTACGCGGCTTCCTGGAGCAGCAGGGCTACACGCGCATCCACAGCCAGGACGATCCGGCGCCCATGGCCGAGGCGACCGCCGGCAAGGCGGCCGGCAAGCGCAAGGCCGGCGATCCCGGACGGCGCGTGCTGCACGTCGTGCAGGACCGCTTCCGCCTGGGCAACGCGGAAGCCGCGCGCGTGGACGAGGCCCTGGAAACGGCCCTGCGCCAGGGCAACGGCCGGCTCGCCGTCCATGCGCTGTTCGACGAGGGCGAGGAAACCTGGCGCTTTAGCGCCGGCCTGCACTGCGCGCAGTGCGACATCGACTACGGCACGCCGCTGCCCAGCACGTTCTCCTTCAATTCCCCGCTGGGCGCCTGCGAGCACTGCCGGGGCTTCGGCCGGGTGATGGGCATCGACTACGGCCTGGTGGTGCCGGACGAGACCCGCAGCCTGCGCGACGGGGCGATCAAGCCCTGGCAGACCGCCAGCTACAAGGAATGCCAGGTCGAAATGGAACGCTACGCCCCCAAGGCCGGCGTGCGCCTGGACGTGCCCTGGCGCGACCTGACGGACGCCGAGCGCGGCTGGGTGATCGGCGGCGCGCCCGACTGGAAGGGCGGGCCGTCCGCCTGGAAGCATCAGTGGTACGGCGCGCAGCGCTTCTTCGACTGGCTGGAATCGCGCGCCTACAAGATGCACGTGCGGGTGCTGCTGTCGAAATACCGCAGCTACACACCCTGCCCGCACTGCAAGGGCGCGCGGCTCAAGCCCGACGCCACGCTGTGGCGCCTGGGACGGGACCGCGACCCGATCCCCGGCGCGGCCCGATTCCTGCCGGTGCATGCGCGCTGGACGCCCGAACAGCTGGCGACCCTGCCCGGCCTGGGCCTGCACGACCTGATGCGCCTGCCCATCGAGCGGGTGCGCGACTGGTTCGACCGCATCGAACTGGGCCGCTCGCTGGACGAGGCGCTGGTCGAACTGCTGGACGAGGTCCGCGCCCGCCTGCGCTTCCTGTGCGACGTCGGCCTGGGCTACCTGTCGCTGGACCGCCAGAGCCGCACCCTGTCGGGCGGCGAGGTCCAGCGCATCAACCTGACCACCGCGCTGGGCACGTCCCTGGTGAACACCCTGTTCGTCCTGGACGAGCCGTCCATCGGCCTGCACCCGCGCGACATCCACCGCATCGTCCAGGTCATGCACCGCCTGCGCGACCACGGCAACACCCTGGTCGTGGTGGAACACGATCCCCAGGTCATGATCGCGGCCGACCGCGTCCTGGACATCGGCCCGGGGCCGGGCGAGCGCGGCGGGCACATCGTCTTCGACGGCACGCCGGCCGAACTGTCCGTGGCCGACACGCTGACGGGCCGCTACTTCGGCGGCCGGATGCGCATCGAATCGCCGCGCCCCCTGCCGGTACAGGACAACACCCCGCGCCTGCTGCTGCAGGGCGCCCGCGCCAACAATCTGCAAAACGTCGATTTCTCCCTGCCGCTGGGCCGGCTGGTGTGCCTGACCGGCGTGTCCGGCTCGGGCAAGTCCACCCTGGTGCAGGACGTGCTCTACCCCGCCCTGCTCAAGCGCCTGGGCCGCGCCACCGAGGCGCCCGGCGAATACGCCGCCCTGCTGGGCGCGGAACGCATCGCCGACGTGGTGATGGTGGACCAGACGCCCATCGGCAAGACGGCGCGCTCCAACCCCGCCAGCTACGTCGGCGCCTTCGACGCCATCCGCAAGCTGTTCGCCGCCGCCTCGCTGTCGCAGGAACGCGGCTACACGGCCGGCACCTTCAGCTTCAACACCGGCGACGGCCGCTGCCCCGGCTGCGGCGGCACCGGCTTCGAGCACGTCGAAATGCAGTTCCTGTCGGACGTGTACCTGCGCTGCCCGGACTGCGACGGCCGGCGCTTCCGGCCGCAGGTGCTGGAAGTGCGCATCGAGCACCTGGGCCGCGGCGCGTCCATCGACGAAGTCCTGGACATGACCGTGAGCGAGGCGCTGGACTTCTTCAAGGGCCTGCGCGACGTGCAGTGGGGCCTGGCGCCCCTGGCCGACGTCGGCCTGGAATACGTGCGCCTGGGCCAGCCCGTGCCGACCCTGTCGGGCGGCGAGGCCCAGCGCCTGAAGCTGGCCGGCCACCTGGCCGAGGCCGCGCGCTCGCGGGCCCCGCAGGGTGCCCTGAAGGGCAGCCTGCTGCTGTTCGACGAGCCCACCACCGGGCTGCACTTCGACGACATCGCCCGCCTGATGCGGGCCTTCCGCAAGCTGCTGGCCGCCGGCCATTCGCTGCTGATCATCGAGCACAACCTGGACGTGATCCGCGCCGCCGACTGGGTCGTGGACCTGGGGCCGGAAGGCGGCGACCAGGGCGGCCGCATCGTGGCCGAGGGCACGCCGGACGATCTGATGCGCCACCCGGACTCGCACACCGGCCGGGCGCTGTCAGACTACGCGCGGCAGATCGACGGCCCGGCGCTGGTCCTGAACGAACCCGCGCCGCGCCTGCCGACGGCGGCGACGGCCAGCCCCGACATCCACATCCTGAACGCCCGCGAGCACAACCTGAAGGGCATCGACGTGCACATCCCGCGCGACGCCTTCACGGTCATCACCGGCGTGTCGGGCTCGGGCAAGTCCACCCTGGCCTTCGACATCCTCTTCAACGAGGGCCAGCGCCGCTACCTGGAATCCCTGAACGCCTACGCGCGCGCCATCGTGCAGCCGGCCGGCAAGCCGGACGTGGACGCGATCTACGGCATCCCGCCCACCGTCGCCATCGAGCAGCGCACCAGCCGGGGCGGACGCAAGTCCACCGTCGCCACCATGACGGAAATCCACCATTTCCTGCGCCTGCTGTACGTGCGCCTGGGCACCCAGATGTGCCCGGACTGCGACGTCCCCGTGGCGCCGCAGACGCCGGAGCAGATCGTCGCGCAGCTGCTGCGCGACCACGCGGGCGAGCACATCGGCCTGCTGGCGCCGCTGGTGGTGGCGCGCAAGGGCTACTACACCGACCTGGCGAAATGGGCGGCCTCGCACGGCCACACCCACCTGCGCGTGGACGGGGAATTCATCCCGGTCAGCCCCTGGCCGCGCCTGGACCGCTACCAGGAGCACACCATCGAACTGCCGGTGAGCGACCTGATCGTGGACGTGCGCGACGAGGCCGGCCTGCGCGAGGCCGTGCGCGCCGCCCTGGCGCTGGGCCACGGCAGCTTCCGCGTGCTGGCCGGCCTGACCGCGCCCGGCCCGGCCACGATCGAGGCCCGCCGCGCCGCCGGCCTGGCGCCCGATCCGCGCCTGCTGACCTTCTCCATCAAGCGCGCCTGCCCGAACTGCGGCACCAGCTTCCCGGAACCCGACCCGCGCCTGTTCTCCTACAACTCGCGCCACGGCTGGTGCCCGGGCTGCTACGGCACCGGCCTGCAGCTGACCGGCTTCACCGAGGACCAGACCGGCGAGGAATCCGTCTGGCTGGACGAGGCCACCGGCCTGCCGCAACCCTGCCCGCAATGCCAGGGCCAGCGGCTGAACCGCGTGGCGCGGGCCTTCCGCTGGCGCGACCGGTCCATCGCCGAACTGGCCTCGATGCCCGTCAGCGACGCCCAGCGCTTCTTCCTGGGCCTGGGCGCCCAGGGCCGCGAGGCCGAGATCGCCCGCGACATCCTGGCCGAGATCCGCGGCCGCCTGGACTTCATGATGGACGTGGGGCTGGGCTACCTGGCCCTGGACCGCGCCGCCCCCACCCTGTCGGGCGGCGAGGCCCAGCGCATCCGCCTGGCCGCGCAGCTGGGCTCGAACCTGCAGGGCGTGTGCTACGTGCTGGACGAGCCCACCATCGGCCTGCACCCGCGCGACAACCGCATCCTGCTGGACGCGTTGAGCCGCCTGGAAGGCAACGGCAACACCCTGGTGGTGGTCGAGCACGACGAGGACACCATCCGCCGCGCCGGCCACGTGATCGACATCGGCCCGGGCGCCGGCGTGCGCGGCGGCATGGTGGTCGCCCAGGGCACGGTCGAGGAAATCACCCGCAACCCGGCCTCGGTCACCGGGCGCTACCTGCGCGAGCCCCTGGTCCACCCCATGAACGGCCGCCGTCCCGTCGACGCCGCCACGCCCAGCCTGGACATCGAGGACGCCACGCGGCACAACCTGCGCCAGGCCAACGCGCGCATTCCGCTGGGGCGGCTGAACGTCGTCACCGGCGTGTCGGGCTCGGGCAAGTCCACCCTGGCGCGCGACGTGCTGCTGGACAACCTGGCCCGCCGGGTCGGCCAGCGCCTGACCGGCCCCTGGCAGGGCTGCCGCACGATCCGCGGCTGGGAGGCCGTCGACCGGGTGCTGGAAGTCGACCAGACGCCCATCGGCAAGACGCCCCGGTCCTGCCCGGCCACTTACGTGGGCTTCTGGGACGACATCCGCAAGCTCTACGCCGGCACGCGCGAATCGCGGCTGCGCGGCTGGACGGGCTCGCGTTTTTCCTTCAACACCGGCGACGGCCGCTGCCCGGAATGCGAAGGCCAGGGCATGCGCACCATCGAAATGAGCTTCCTGCCGGACGTGAAGGTGCCATGCGACGCCTGCCACGGCGCGCGCTTCAACCAGGAAACCCTGGGCGTGCAATGGAACGGCCGCAGCGCGGGCGACGTGCTGCGCATGGAAGTCGACGACGCCATCGGCCAGTTCTCCGCGCACCGCCGCATCGCCCGCGCGCTGCAGCTGATGCAGGACGTGGGCCTGGGCTACCTGACGCTGGGCCAGCCCTCGCCCACGCTGTCCGGCGGCGAGGCCCAGCGCATCAAGCTGGTCACCGAACTGACCAAGGCGCACCTGGACGAGGGCGTGCTGCGCACCGGCCGCGCCTCGCGCGTCCCGCACACGCTGTACGTGCTGGACGAGCCCACCGTGGGCCTGTCGACGGCGGACGTGGAAAAGCTGATCCGCGTGCTGCACCGGCTGGTGGACGCCGGCCACACCGTGGTGGTCATCGAGCACAACCTGGACGTCATCGCCGAGGCCGACTGGATCGTGGACCTGGGCCCCGAGGGCGGCGACCAGGGCGGCCGCGTCGTGGCCCAGGGCAGTCCCGAGCAGCTCTGCCGGGGCGACACGCACACCGGGCGGATCCTGGCGGAATTCCTGGGAGCCGCCCCGGGCGCGGATGCCGGGACGCGCGGCGCGAAGGCCCTCCGGTGAACTGCCTGTTCGAAGACCGGCTGGCGGACCGGTCGCTGCGGCTGCTCGACCCGGTGGCGCGCATCGCCGTCCACCACCGCGACGAACTGCCCGCCGCCTGGGACGCCATCGAGGCCGCCCGGCGGGCGGGCCATTGGGTCGCCCTGCTGCTGGACTACGAACTGGGCGAATGGCTGGCGCCGGAGGCCGCCGATCCGGCGGACGGGGACGCGCGCGACGCCCTGCCCCGCCTGACGGCGCTGATCCACGCCCGCGCCGAATGGGGCGCCTGCGCAGGACCGGACGCGGCGTGCGGACCACCCGGGCCCGATCGCACCGGCGTACCGGCGCCGGACGGTCTCGCCGATGGCCAAGGCCGGCCGTGGCGGCCGGATCCGCGGCCGAGCGTGTCCCGCGAACGCCATGCGCAGGCCATCGAGGCCATCCGCGCCGGCATCGCCCGGGGCGACTACTACCAGATCAACTACACCCTGCCGCTGCGCCTGGACTGGCCGCCAGGCCTGGATCCCGAGCGGGCCTACGCCTGGCTGGCCGGGCGCCATCCCGTGGCCCATGCCGCCTGCGTGCGCGACGGCGAGCGCTGGGTGCTGTCGCTGTCGCCCGAACTGTTCGTGGCCCGCGAGGGCGCGCGCCTGCGCGTGCGGCCGATGAAAGGCACCGCCCCGCGCCACGCCGATCCAGCCTGGGACCGGCAGGCCGCCGAGGCGCTGCGGCGCAGCGCCAAGAACCGCGCGGAGAACCTGATGATCGTGGACCTGCTGCGCAACGACCTGGGCCGCATCGCCGTGCCCGGCAGCGTGCGCGTGCCGGCCCTGTTCAGCCTGGAGGCCTACCCCTCGGTCTGGACGCTGACCTCCACCGTGGAGGCCGAGGCGCCGGACGTGCCGCTGGCCGAGGTGCTGCGCGCCCTGTTTCCCTGCGGCTCCATCACGGGCGCGCCGAAGATCGCCGCCATGCGGGCCATCCGGTCGCTGGAGGCGCGCCGGCGCGGCATCTACTGCGGCAGCGTGGGCTGGCTGGCGCCGGACGGGGATTTTTCCCTCAACGTCGCCATCCGCACCATCGAGCTGCGCGGCGGCCGGGCCGAGTTCGGCGTGGGCGGCGGCATCGTGTACGATTCCCGGGCCGCCGACGAATGGGAGGAATGCCTGTGGAAAGCCCGCGTCCTGGACCCGGACTGAACCGGCCCGGCCCGGATCTGCCCGCGCCCCCCGCCGCCGAGATCCGGCGGCTCGCCCCCGACCTGATCGAGACCATGCGCCTGGAGCGGGGCCGGGTCGCGCTCTGGCCCGGCCACCGGGCGCGGCTGCGGGCCTCGGCCCTGGTGCTGGGCTACCCGCTGGACGCCGCGGCCCTGGACGGCTGGCTGGCCGGGCGGATCCGGGGGCTGGATGCGGACAAAGCGGCCGGCACGGACACGCCACCCGCCAGCGCGCCACAGCGCCTGCGCCTGCTGCTGGCGGCCGACGGCCGATTGTCCCTGGAAGCCGCGCCGCTGCCGCCGACGCCCGAACCCGTGCGCATCGCCCTGGCGGCGGACGTCCTGGGACCGGAGGCCGCGCTGGACGCCGACGATCCCTGGCTGCGGCACAAGACCACCCACCGCCCCCGATTCGCGGCGGCGCAGGCATGGCTGCAAGCCCATCCCGAGCATTTCGACCTGATTTTCCGCAATACCGCCGGAGACGTGTGCGAAGGCAGCCGCAGCACGATCTACGTCCGCGACGCGGCCGGCGCCTGGCTGACGCCGCCCCTGGCCAGCGGCCTGCTGCCCGGCGTCAAGCGCCAGGCCCTGCTGGACGAAGGCGCCGTGCGGGAAGCCCGGCTGAGCCTGGCCGACCTGCGCCAGGCCCCTGCTTTACGCGTTTCGAACGCCCTGCGGGGGTGCCTGGACGCCCGACTCGTTTAACGCGCCGCCCCCAGCCCCTGGCGCAACGCCCAGTCGGCCGCCGCCATCCCCATGGTGGCGGTGATCGCCACGGCCGAGCCGTAGCCTGCGCAAGACAGGCCCTGCGGCGCGGCGGCCGGCGCGGGCGCGGATGCGCCCTCCGATCCGCCCGCCGACGCATCGGCGCCCCCCGGTCCGGCGGGCGCCCGGTTCCAGGCGGCGGGCAGCACGACCGGCTGGTCGAACCACAGGCAATGCACCCCCATGCGTGGCACCCGGCGGCGCGGCTTGCCACCTACCACCCCGCCCTTGGGATAGCCGTGGCGCTGGCGCAGTTCCTGGCGCACCCGCCCCAGCAGGGCGTCGTGCGTCACGACCGACAGGTCCCCGGCCCGCAAGGCCAGCGGATCCGTCTTGCCGCCCGCCCCGCCGCACACCAGCATCGGCCAGCCCGCCGCGCGGGCCCGCAGGATCATGGCGATCTTGGCCGTCACCTGGTCGGTGCAGTCCAGCAGCGCGCCGGGCGGCCCCGACAGGATCGCGTCCACGTTGTCCGGACCGATGAAGTCGTCGACGCACTCGACGCGGCAGCCGGGATTGATGTCACGGATGCGATCGGCCATGGCGGCGACCTTGGCCCGCCCCAGGGTGCTGCCCAGGGCATGGACCTGACGGTTGATGTTGGATTCGGCCACGTGGTCCAGGTCCACCAGCGTCAGCGCCCCCACGCCCGAGCGGGCCAGGGCTTCCGCGCACCAGGCGCCCACGCCGCCGATGCCCGCCACCACCACGCGCAGTCCCGCCAGCGCCCGCCGGGCGCCGTCGCCGTACAGGCGGTCCAGGCCGCCGAAACGGCGCGCGGCGTCCACGTCGGCATCGGGGGAATCGGCGGGCAGGGGATCGGGCATCACGGCGGCGAAGGGAAGAAGGAATCCTGCATTTTAGCCAGGGGGCGCCTTCCGGCGAGTCTCCGCGCCGCCCCGCCGCGCAAGTCCTCTACAATACGGACTGTTTCTTTCCAGACGCCGCCCACCCCCCGTGAACACGCCCGCCGCCCGCGCCAGCCAGCTTCCGCCCCCGCCGGAAACCTTCCATCTGCGCGACGAGACCTGGCACCAGGCGTCCATCGGACAGACCCTGCGGCACTGGGACGGCCGTTCCGACCTGTGGGTGTTCGGCTACGGCTCCCTCATCTGGCGGCCGGAATTCGATCACCTGGAATCCCGCCGCGCGCGCATCCACGGCTACCACCGCGCCCTGTGCCTGTGGTCGCGCATCAACCGGGGCACGCCGGAACGGCCCGGCCTGGTCTTCGGCCTGGACCTGGGCGGCTCCTGCGAGGGCACCGCCTACCGCATCGCCGGTGCCCGGGTGCCCGACATCCTGGGCCCCCTGTGGCAGCGCGAGATGCCCAGCGCGTCCTACATCCCGCGCTGGCTGAACTGCCACACGGCGTCCGGCCCCGTCCCCGGCCTGGTCTTCACCATGGACCGCCGGGACACGGGCTACGTGTCGGGCCTGTCCATCGAAGAGATCGTCGCCATCGTGCGCCAGGGGCACGGCCGCTACGGCCCCTGCACCGAATACGTGCTGCAAACCGCCGACGCCCTGGACGCCGCCGGCATCACCGACCGCCGCCTGCGCGCCATCGCGCGCGCGCTGCGCCACCCCCTTTGACGCCCTTTCCCGACCGAGACGCCATGTCCATCGCCGATATCCGCCAGACCTACCAGAAATTCGAACTGCTCGAATCCGCCGCGGCCGCCGACCCCTACACCCAGTTCGACCAGTGGTTCCAGCAGGCCCTGCACAGCGAGGTCCGCGAACCGACCGCGATGACCCTGGCGACGGCGGACACGGCCGGCCGCCCCTCGGCGCGCATCGTGCTGCTCAAGGACTTCGACGCCCGGGGCTTCGTGTTCTACACCAACTACCAGTCCCGCAAGGGCCTGGAGCTGAGCGCCAACCCCCAGGCCGGGCTGCTGTTCTTCTGGCCGGAACTGGAACGGCAGGTGCGCATCGAAGGCCCCGTCAGCCCCGTGTCGGCGGCGGAATCCGACGCCTATTACGCCAGCCGCCCGCTGGGCTCGCGCATCGGCGCCTGGGCCTCGCCCCAGAGCCGGCCCATCACCCACGAGGCCCTGGCCGAACGCGTGGCCGAACTGACCCGGGAACTGGGCGACGATCCGGCCCGCCCGCCCCACTGGGGCGGCTACCGGCTGGAGGCGACCCGCGTCGAATTCTGGCAGGGCCGGCCTTCGCGCCTGCACGACCGGCTGGTCTACGCGCGCGACGCCGAAGGCGACTGGGCGCTGGACCGCATCGCGCCCTGAAGCCCCCATGCGTCCACAACCCACGCCCGCCGACTTCCCGGCTCTGTACTTCCGCTCGGCCCTGGGCCGGTTCCCCACCGGCGTCACCGTGATCACGGCGGAACACCCCGATACCGGCGCGCCGCTGGGGCTGACGATCAGCTCCTTCAGCTCGGTCTCGCTGGAGCCGCCGATGGTGCTGTGGACGCTGACGCACACGGCCGCCTCCCTGGCGGCCTTCAAGGCGCTGGACCGCTATGTCATCCACGTGCTGTCGGCCGGCCAGGTGGACCTGGCCCGGCGCTTCGCCAAGGGACCGCAGGCCGAACGCTTCGCCGGCCTGGACCTGGAACGCGCACCCAACGGCACCCTGATGCTGGCCGACACCCGCTGCGCCGCCTGGTTCGAATGCCACAACACCCAGCGCCACGAGGCCGGCGACCATACGATCTTCGTCGGCCAGGTGGAGCACTGCCACCGCCAGCTGCTGTCGCCGCTGATCTATCACGCGGGCGACTTCGAACTGACGCCCGGCAGCGAGCCCCTTTCCCGGAACTAGTGTCACCCCACCGCCCCGGGCGCCTTCCCCGATCTCCGCCATGCACGACTACATCCTGACCCTTTCCTGCCCCGACCGCATGGGCATCGTCCATACCGTCAGCGGCTGGCTGCTGACGCATCACGGCAACATCGTCCACGCCCAGCAGTTCGGCGACCCGGATTCATCGCGCTTTTTCCTGCGCGTCCATTTCGCCCTGCCCGTCGCCGAGCCGGTCGAGTCCCTGTCGGGCGATTTCGCCGGCATCGCCGAGCGCTTCGAGATGCAGTGCCAGTTCCACGACGCGGCCCGCAAGGCCCGGCTGCTGGTGCTGGTCAGCCGTCAGGGACATTGCCTGAACGACCTGCTGTTCCGGGTGAGCGGCGGGCAGATGCCCGCCGAGGTGGCCGGCGTGGTGTCGAACCACGCGGATTTCCGCGCGCTGGCGGAATCCCACGGCCTGCCCTTCCACCACCTGCCCGTGACGGCCGACACCCGCGCCGCGCAGGAAGCGCGGATCCTGGAACTGGTGGAACGCGAGCGGGTCGATCTGGTGGTGCTGGCGCGCTACATGCAGATCCTGTCGCCGGAACTGTGCCGCGCCCTGGCGGGCCGCGCCATCAACATCCATCACAGCTTCCTGCCCGGCTTCAAGGGCGCCCGGCCCTACTACCAGGCGCATGCGCGCGGCGTGAAGCTGATCGGGGCGACGGCGCACTACGTGACCGAGGATCTGGACGAAGGCCCCATCATCGAGCAGGACATCGAACGCGTGGACCACGCCATGGGACCCGGGGACCTGACGCGCATCGGCAGCGACATCGAGTCCGTGGTGCTGTCCCGCGCCGTGCGCTGGCACGTCGAGCACCGCATCCTGCTGAACGAGCGGCGCACCGTGGTGTTCCGCTGACGGCGGCGTTTCGCCGGAACCGCCGCCGAAGCCGCCTACGCGGCGCCCAGGTCGAACAGGCTGGTGACCTCGGCTTCCAGCACCTGGGCATCATCCTGGTTGTACAGGCGCCAGGTCCAGCGGACGATGCCCAGGTCATCGCGCGTGGACGATACGCGCTTGGTGTCCACCGTGGCCTCCAGGCGCAGCCGGTCGCCCGGGCGCACCGGCGAGATCCAGCGCAGGCGTTCCAGCCCGGGCGAGCCGAAGGATTCGGAATCGTGCAGGACGGCCTCGGTGGCCATGCGCATGGCCAATCCGCAGGTCATCCAGCCGCTCGCGATCAGGCCGCCCCAGCGGCCTTCCCGTGCGCGTTCGGCATCGACGTGAAACCACTGCGGATCATAGGCGCGCGCGAACGCCAGCATTTCGGCTTCGTCCACCGTGACCGGCCCGTGATGGATCACCTGGCCAGGTTCGAGTTCCTTGAATTTCATCGGATCATGCTCCGGAAAGCGGCAACCGGGCAGTTTAACGCATCCTCAGCCGAACGCGGCCGCCGCCCGGGAGATCCGGTCGTTGACGCCCTGCCAGGCCGGACCGGTGGGGGGGCGCTGCAGCAGGATCCGGTCGTAGCCGGCTTCGTCGAGTTCGCGCAGCAAGGCATACAGGCGGCGCGCATAGGCCGCCGGATCGGCCGGCAGGACGACCCAGTCCACCCCGGCGGGCGCCTCGCCCGGCGCGGCCTCCAGGACGACCGCGGCCATGCGCCGGCCCGCCGCCGGGGCGCCCGCGCCCCGGACCCAGCCGGCCAGGGCCTCCGCGGTCACCAGGGACACCGGCGTGCGCGGCGCGTAGTGCGCCTTGAGCGAACCCGACACCCGGGGCGCCGCGGCGTCGGGCAGGGCCGGCGCCTCGCCCAGCACCTCGGCGATCTGCGCGGCCGTCACATGCCCGGGCCGCAGCAGCACGGGGCCAACGCCCCGGTCGAGCCGCGACAGGTCCAGGATCGTGGACTCGATCCCGACTTCCGAGGCGCCGCCTTCCAGGATCATCAGCGCCTGCCCGTCCAGGTGCGGGAATTCGCCGCGCACGTGATCGGCGCGCGTGGGCGAGACCTGGCCGAACTGGTTGGCCGATGGCGCCGCCACCCCGCCGCGGCCGTGCGGCTTGAGGGCCGCGAAAACGTGCAGCAGCCGCTGCGCCACCGGATGCGAGGGGCAGCGCAGGCCGATGCTGTCCTGGCCGCCGCTGACCGCGTCCGGGATGCGGGCCGCGCGCGGCAGGATCAGCGTCAGCGGCCCCGGCCAGAAGGCCGCCATCAGCAGCCGGGCCTGGGACGGGATCGAGACCGCCCAGTAGCCCGGATCCGTGTCGGGCGACAGGTGGACGATGACGGGATGATCGGCCGGCCGCCGCTTGGCGGCATAGATGCGCGCGACGGCCTCGGGGTTTTCGGCGTCGGCCCCCAGGCCGTAGACGGTCTCGGTCGGGAAGGCCACCAGCCGGCCCTGGGCCAGCCGCTGGGCGGCCTCCAGGATCTGGCCGGGCCCGGCCTCGGCCGGGCCCGCATCCGCGCGCGGATCAGGCATCGGGCAGCCCCAGCACGGCCGACACCCGGGCGATGCGCTCGCGCAGCTGCGCCGCGTCCGCGCCGAGGATGTTCACGTGGCCCATCTTCCGGGCGCGGCGCGCCTCGGACTTGGCGTACAGGTGCAGGCGGGTGCCGGGCACGGCCAGCACGCCGGCCCAGTCCGGCTCGCACCGCCGCCCCTGCGCGTCGAACCACAAGTCCCCCAGCAAGTTGAGCATGGCGGCCGGCCGCAGCGTGCCGGTGTCGCCCAGCGGCAGCCCGGCCATGACGCGCGCCTGCTGCTCGAACTGGCTGACCAGGCAGCCGTCCTGGGTGTAGTGGCCGCTGTTGTGGGGGCGCGGCGCCATCTCGTTGGCCAGGACGCCGCCGTCGCGCAGCACGAAGAATTCCACGCACAGCACGCCGTGGTAGTCCAGGTGGTCGGCCAGGGACAGGGCGTGGCCCCGCGCCCGGTCGGCGATGCCGGCCGGCACCGAGCCGTCCGCGACCGACAGCGCCAGGATGCCGTCCCGGTGAGCGTTGCGCGAGGGCGGATAGCTGACGGCGCGGCCGCGCAGGTCGCGCGCCACCACCACCGAAATCTCGTAGTCCAGGGGCTGCAGGGCTTCCAGGACGCACGGCACGCCGCGCAGCGCGCCGAAGGCCTGCCGGGCCTCGTCGCGCGAGGCCACGCGGACCTGGCCCTTGCCGTCGTAGCCGAGGCGGGCGGTCTTGAGGATGCCCGGGAACAGCGCGTCGGGACAGGCGTCCACGTCGGCCGCGGACCGGATGGCCGCATGGGCGGCCACCGGCACGCCCGCCGCCTGGATGTAGGCTTTTTCCGCCAGCCGGTCCTGGGCCACCGCCACCGCGTCGCCCGAGGGCGCCGTGATCCGGGTCATCGCCAGGCGGCGCAGGCTGTCGGCCGGGACGTTCTCGAATTCCGTGGTCACGGCGGCGCAGCGCCGCGCCAGCCGGTCGAGCCCGTCCGCATCATCGTAGGCGGCGCGGATGTGCTCGTCGGCCACCATGCCCGCCGGACAGGACTCGTCGGGGTCGAGCACGGCCACCCGGTAGCCCAGGGCCTGGGCGGCCTGGCAGAACATGCGGCCCAGCTGGCCGCCGCCCAGCACGCCCAGCCAGGCGCCCGGGGGCAGCGGCGCGGCCCCCCAGGCGTCGGCGGCCGGAGCCGCGTCCGTACCGTCCTGGCCCGGCGCGCTCATGACGCCTCCGGCGGCACGACCATGGCGCGCGCGGCGCCGGTCTGGCGCGCGCGGTAGTCCTGCAGTTTGCGCAGCAGCGCGGGATCGGTCATGGCCAGGTTGGCCACCACGTGCAGGGCGGCGTTGGCCGCGCCCGCCTCGCCGATGGCGAAGGTGCCCACCGGCACGCCGCGCGGCATCTGCACGATGGACAGCAGGGAATCCTCGCCGCGCAGATAGCGCGAGGGCACGGGCACGCCGAACACCGGCACCGGCGTCAGCGCCGCCATCATGCCGGGCAGGTGGGCCGCGCCGCCCGCCCCCGCGACGATGGCCCGCAGGCCGCGTTCCACCGCCTGGGCGCCGTATTCGACCATGTCCAGCGGCATGCGGTGCGCGGACACCACACGGGATTCATAGGCGATGCCGAATTCGTCGAACACCGCCGCCGCATGGCGCATCACGTCCCAGTCGCTGGACGAGCCCATGATCAGGCCGGCCACGGGGCCCTGGCTCATTTCGCCCCCTGCGTCAGGCGGTCCAGGGCCTCGCGGTATTTGGCGGCCGTGCGTTCCAGCACGTCGGCGGGCAGGCGCGGCGCCGGCGCGGTCTTGTCCCAGTCCTGGGTTTCCAGCCAGTCGCGCACGAACTGCTTGTCGAAGGACGGCGGGCTGATGCCCACGGCGTAGCCGTCCGCCGGCCAGAAGCGCGAGGAATCCGGCGTCAGGACCTCGTCCATCAGGTGCAGCGTGCCGCGCGCGTCCAGGCCGAACTCGAACTTGGTGTCGGCGATCAGGATGCCCTGGCCGCGCGCGTATTCGGCGGCCTCGGCGTACAGGGCCAGCGTGACGCGGCGCAGTTCGGCCGCGAGATCGGCGCCCACCTGGGCCACGACGTAGTTGAAATCGACGTTCTCGTCGTGCTGGCCGAACTCGGCCTTGGCCGCGGGGGTGAAGATCGGTTCCGGCAGGCGTTCGGCCTGGCGCAGCCCGGGCGGCAGGGCGATGCCGCAGACCGCGCCTGTGGCCTGGTAGTCCTTCCAGCCCGAGCCGATCAGGTAGCCGCGCGCGACGGCTTCGACCAGAATCGGTTCCAGGCGCTTGACCACCATGGCGCGCCCGGCCACCTGATCGCGCTCGCCGGGGGCGACCACGTCTTCCGGGGCGATCCCGGTGGCGTGCGTGGGAATCAGGTGCCCCAGGCGCTTGAGCCAGAACTCGGTCAGGGCCGTCAGGACCTGGCCCTTGCCGGGGATGGGGTCGTCGAGGATCACGTCGAAGGCCGAGATCCGGTCGGTGGCGACGATGAGCAGTTTGTCCTCGCCCACGGCATACATGTCGCGGACCTTGCCGCGCCCCAGCAGGGGCAGCGACTGGATGGTGGATTGGAGCAGGGCCTTCATGTAGGTTTATTTCACCAATTGCGTGAGTTCGCCGGAGGCGTAGCGCGCCGCCATGTCGGACAGCGGGATCGCCTTGATCTTCGAGGCGTGGCCGGCGGCGCCGAACTGCTCGTAGCGCGCCAGGCAGACCTTCTTCGCGGCCTCGCGGGCCGGCTTCAGGTATTCGCGCGGATCGAACTTGGACGGGTTTTCGGCCAGGAAGCGGCGGATCGCGCCGGTCATGGCCAGGCGGATGTCGGTGTCGATGTTGACCTTGCGCACGCCGAACTTGATGGCTTCCTGGAGCTCTTCGACGGGCACGCCATAGGTTTCCTTCATGTCGCCGCCGAACTGGCGGATTTCCGCCAGCAGTTCCTGGGGCACGCTGGAGCTGCCGTGCATCACCAGGTGGGTATTGGGCAGGCGGGCGTGGATTTCCTTGATCCGCTGCACCGACAGGATGTCGCCGGTGGGCTTGCGGGTGAACTTGTAGGCGCCGTGGCTGGTGCCCACCGCGATGGCCAGAGCGTCCAGCTGGGACCGCTTGACGAAGTCGGCGGCCTGCTCGGGATCGGTCAGCAGCTGCTCGCGGGTCATGGTGCCTTCGGCGCCGTGGCCGTCTTCCTTGTCGCCCTTCATGGTTTCCAGGGAACCCAGGCAGCCCAGTTCGCCTTCCACGGTGATGCCCAGCTTGTGGGCCATGCCGACGACCTGCTGGGTGACGTCCAGGTTGTATTCGTAGGAGGCGATGGTCTTGCCGTCGGCCATCAGCGAGCCGTCCATCATGACGCTGGAGAAGCCGAGTTCGATGGCGCCCCGGCACACGTCGGGCGACTGCCCGTGGTCCTGGTGCATGACCACGGGGATGTGCGGGTAGGATTCGACCGCGGCCTGGATCAGGTATTTCAGGAAGCCCTCGCCCGCGTATTTGCGCGCGCCGGCCGACGCCTGCATGATCACGGGGCTGTCGGTCTGGGCGGCGGCCTCCATGATGGCCTGGACCTGTTCCAGGTTGTTGACGTTGAACGCGGGGATCCCGTAGCCGTGCTCGGCCGCGTGATCGAGGAGCTGACGCATGGAAACCAGGGCCATGGCTGGACCTCCAGAAGAGAATGGAATGGTGGAAAAAGCGGATTCCGGGATTTTAAGGCGGAACGGGAATCGATGCTGGCCGTCCGGCGCCGGACCCGGGACCCCGCCGCACGCGGCGCGCCCGGCCGGCATCCGCGGGAATCAGGACGCCGCGCGCCGCGCGGACTTGGGCCGGAATGCCCGGACGACCTCGTCACGCGTCTCGACGTAGGGGCCGCCGATCAGGTCCAGGCAATAGGGCACGGCCGCGAAGATGCCGGGCACCAGGACGGCGCCGTCCTCGCCGCGCAGGCCTTCCAGCGTTTCCCGGATGGCCTTGGGCTGGCCGGGCAGATTCACGATCAGGGCCGCGTGGTCCGGCAGTTCGCGGATCACCGCCACCTGGCGCGACAGGATGGCCGTGGGCACGAACTTCAGGCTGACCTGGCGCATCTGTTCGCCGAACCCGGGCATTTCGCGGGTCGCCACGTCCAGCGTGGCCTCGGGCGTCACGTCGCGCCGCGCCGGGCCAGTCCCGCCGGTGGTCAGGACCAGGTCGCAGCGCGCCTCGTCCACCAGTTCGCGCAGGACGGCGGCGATGCCGGCCCGCTCGTCGGGGATCAGCCGGGCGACCACTTGCGGCGGCCGTGTCAGGGCGGATTCCAGCCAGTCCCGCAGGGCGGGGATGCCCTGATCCTGGTAAACGCCGGACGAGGCCCGGTCGGACACGGACACCAGGCCCACGATCAGTTCGTCGGGGTGGCTGCGGCGCAGGGGAAAGGAATCGCTCATGGGATTAGACTGTGCGGACATGGAAACACGGACATTCTATAGGCCCGCGGACGCGGACCGGGCGGTGACCCGGTGATGGCGAACACCCTGCTGCTCATCGGCGGCGACCTGTGCGCGCGCACGGCCGGCGCGCTGGATCCGGAAGCCTGGACCTGCATCGGCCTGCGGCGGCGGGCCATGGACGCCCGCCCCGGCGACCGGATCCGCTGGCTACAGGCCGACCTGGGCGATCCCGACGCCCTGGCCGGGGCGCTGGCGGTCGCCCCCGTCACCCACATCCTGTACGCCCCCGCGCCCGACGCCCGCACGCCCGAGGCCTACGCCCGCGCCTATCCCCTGGGCCTGCGGGCGCTGCTGGGCGCCCTGCCCCATCCCGATCGGCTGCGACGCTGCGTACTGGTCGATTCCTCCGCCGTCTGGGGGCCGGACGCGGCCGACGGCACGGTGGACGAGGACACGCCGCCCGCGCCGGCGGACTTTCGCGGCGCGGCGATGCTGGAAGCCGAGGCCCTGCTGCACGGCCGGCTGTCCGGGCGCGGCGTGGCCCTGCGCCTGTCGGGCCTGTACGGCCCCGGCCGGCTGCGCCTGCCGGACGGCCTGCGCGCCGGCCGGATCGCCGCGCCGGGCGGGCCGGGCCACTGGGCCAACCGGATCCACGTCGACGACGCGGCCCGGGCCTGCGCCCATCTGCTGGCCCTGGCCGCCCCCCTGCCCTGCTACATCGGCACCGACGACCATCCGATGCCCACGGCGGACCTCTACGACGCGCTGGCGCGGATGGCGGGCGGACCGCGTCCCATCCGGGAGCGCCGTCCGCCCGACGGCAAGCGCCTGTCGAACGCGCGGCTGCGCGCCAGCGGCTGGGCGCCCGCCTGGCCCGACATGCTCGATGGCTACACCGCCTGCCTGGCCACCGCACGCCCTTGAGCCGCTCCGGGCCACCGCGTACACTGCCTGGCATGACGCACACGCCCCCCCACCTCGAACTGAGCACCACGTTGAGCCTGCGCAGCGGCGACCAGAGCTGGGGCACGGAACGGCGCATGGCCCTGCTGGCCGCCATCGGCACCGAAGGCTCGATCAGCGCGGCGGCGCGCAAGGTCGGGCTGAGCTACAAGGCGGCCTGGGACGCGGTGGACATGATGAACAGCCTGTCCGGCGGCCTGCTGGTCGAACGCGTCACCGGCGGCAAGCGCGGCGGCGGGGCGCACCTGACCAGCCGGGCGCGCGAACTCGTCGCCTGGTACCAGGCGGCCCAGGCGGAACACCAGCGCTTCATGGAAGCCCTGTCGCGCTTCGGCCCCGACGGCACCCGGCACCTGGACCTGCTGCACAGCATGGCGCTGCAGACCTCGGCGCGCAACCGCTACGAGGGCGCCATCGGCGCCATCGAATCCGGCCGCATCAACGACCGCATCCGGCTGGACCTGGGCGAAGACGCGTGCCTGACCGCCACGCTGACCCACGCCAGCACCGAAAGACTGGGCCTGGCCGAAGGCCGGCGCGCGCTGGCCTTCCTGAAGGCCCAGGCGGTCCGCATCCGTCCCCCGACGGCCGACGATCCGCCCGCCGGAGGCACCGCCGCCGACCCTGAAGGCCTGAATCGCTGGACCGGCCGCATCGGCCACCGCGCGGACGACGGCACCCTGACGGAAATCAGCCTGGACATCGGCCCGAAAATCCGCATCACGGGGTTGGCCGATCCCGGCGTCCCCGGAGACGCGCTCGCCCCCGGCGACCTGGCCGTGGCCTGCTTCCAGGCGACCGACGTCCTCATCGGCACGATGGATTGAGATCGGACATGAAATAGGGTCTGTTCACTGCGGACCATTTCATGCCTATCCAATCCGAGTGCCTTGCAAGGCACGAGGTGGAGGGATGCCACCATTTGAAAATGGCCCCAGCCGCCTCAGGCCCCGGCGCCTCGTCCAACACGTTCGGCCTCGCCCTGGATCTCTCCATGGGCGATGTGGAAGACCTCGTCGGCCAGGGCCTGGACGTCGGCCCGGTCGTGCGTGATCAACACCGTCGGGATGTCGATGTCGCGCTGCAACTGCGCGAGTTCCTCCCGCATCCGCACCCGCAGTCCGGCGTCCAGGGCCGACAGGGGCTCGTCCAGCAGCAGCAGGCCCGGATCCGTGGACAGCGCCCGGGCCAGGGCCACGCGCTGACGTTGGCCGCCGGACAGCTCGGCGGGATAGCGGTCCAACAGCGCGGCCAGGCCGAAGGCCCGCACCCAGCGCTGCGCCCGTTCCGGCAGATCGCGGCGGCCATGCAGGTTCAGCCATCCGTGCCGCAGGCCGAAGCCGATGTTCTGGCGCACCGTCAGATGGGGAAACAGCGCATAGTCCTGGAACAGATAGGCCAGCCGCCGGTCGCGCGGCGGCACGTCCACGCCGGCCCCGGCATCGAACAGGACCCGGCCTGCGACCTCGATGCGGCCCCGGTCGGGGCGCAGCAGCCCCGCGATGGCCTGCATCGTCAGGCTCTTGCCCGAGCCCGACGGCCCGAACAGCGCCACCCGCCGGGCGTCGGTGCGCCAGCGCGGCCGCAGCAGGAAGCCGTCGTCGCCACCGACGCGGCATTCGATATCGACCAGCAGACTCATGACACGCTCCGGCGCGCGGACCGCCCATGGCGGCCGCCGCGCCCGCCGGGCACCAGCCAGGACGCCAGGCACAGGATGGCGACGCAGGTCGCCGACGTGACCAGCACCAGGACGTTGGCCGTGTCGTCGTTGCCGGCCTGGACCGCCTCGTAGATGGCGATCGACAGGGTCTGCGTACGGCCTGGGATGTTGCCGGCCACCATCAGCGTGGCGCCGAATTCCCCCAGGGCCCGCGCGAACGCCAGCAGGACCCCGGCCAGGATGCCGCGCATCGCCAACGGCAGGCTGACGCGGAAGAAGACGGCGGCGGGCGGCACGCCCAGCACGGCGGCGGCCTGCTCCAGGCGGTGGTCCACGTCCAGGAAGGCCGCGCGGGCGGCCTTCAGCACCATCGGGAACGCCACCACGGCGGCGGCCACCACCGCACCCTGCCAGGTGAAGACCAGCTCGATCCCGTGCGACTGCAGCCACTCGCCCAGCCACCCGCGCCGGCCGAACAGCACCAGCAGGTAGTAGCCGGTCACCGTGGGCGGCAGCACCATGGGCAGGGTCAGGAACGCGTCGACCACGTCGCACCAGCGCGAAGACCAGCGCGACAGTCCCCAGGCCACGGCGATCCCGCCCGCCGTCGCCAGCACGGTCGCCCAGCCGGCGACCTTGAGCGACAGCAGCAACGGGACCCAGACGCCGCTCATCGGGTCAGGGCCTGGCGAAGCCGTAGCGCGCCAGCACGGCCTGGCCGTCGGCCGACATCACGAACTTCAGGAAGTCCGCGGCCTCCGGCGCGCGGCCGTCGCGCTGGACCAGGGCGATCGGATAGACCACCGGCGCAGGGGTCTCGATCGCCTGGACGACCTTGACCTTGTCCTTCATGATCGCGGCATCGGTGGCAAAGACGAAACCGGCGTCGACCTCGCCGCGTTCCACGTAGCTGAGCACCTGGCGCACGTTCTGGCCCAGGATCTCATGCGCCTTGACCGTGTCCCAGGCGCCGGCCTTTTCCAAGGCGGCCTGCGTGTAGCGGCCCACCGGCACGGAGGCCGGGTTGCCCAGGGCGATGCGCGTCACGCCCGCCTTCTTCAGGTCGGCCAGCGAAGCGATCCCGCGGGGGTTGTCGGCCGGCACCACCAGCACGACCTCGTTGCGCACGAAATCCACCCGGGTCGCGGGATCCACGGCCTTGGCGGCCTCCGCCTTGTCCATGGCCTTCTGGTCCGCCGAGGCGAACACGTCGGCGGGCGCGCCTTCGGTGATCTGGCGCAGCACCACGTCCGACGCGCCGAAAGTCGTCAGCACCTTGGTGCCCGGATGGGCGGCCTCGTACTGCGTCACCAGTTCCTTGAACGCATTGGTCAGGCTGGCGGCCGCCGACACCAGGACTTCGCCGGCGACGGCCGGCATCGCCGCGCAGGTCAGGGCGCACGCGGCCACCCAGGTACGGATCTTCATGCAGGACTCCTTGGTTTCGATCTGTGTTTCGAGCATGGACCGCCCGGCCCCATGGCTCCGGCGGACAGGATACCTATCGTAATATATATAGGTATATTTCGCCATTCCAATGGTGTGATGATTGATATTGGACAAGCGCGGGGGCCAGCCCGCGCGCGCCCGGAACGCGTTGGCCGGTCCCGCATCGGACCCCCGGGCGACCGCCCGCCCCGCCCCGGGCGGGTAAAATCCCCGCATGCCCACGACGGACGCCCTAGTATCCCGTTTGGCTAATTCAAATACTCATCTTCGGCGCCTGGGCTCGCCATACTGCGTTCCAAATCCTCGCGATAGCACTGGCTATCGCTGCGGTTTGCGCCTTGCCTGACAAGCCCATGCATCCGAATCTGAATACACGAACTAACCAAACAGGACACTAGCGGACATGGCGCAGCCCTCCCCCTTCCCGACGATCGACGCCTTCCTGGACGCCCTGTGGCTGGAGGACGGACTGGCGGACAATACCCTGGCCGCCTACCGGCGCGACCTGTGCGCCTTCGGCGGCTGGCTGCGCGCCGAACACGGCCGCCCGCCCGAATGCGCGCTGCGCGAGGACATCCAGGCCTGGCTGGCGGCCCAGCACCGGCAGACCAAGGCCAGCACGGCCAATCGCCGCCTGGCCGCCCTGCGGCGCTTCTTCCTGTGGGCGCTGCGGCGCGGCCTGTGCGCCGAAGACCCCTGCCTGGGCCTGCGCAGCGCCCGCCAGCCCGCCCGCTTCCCCAAGACCCTGTCCGAGGCCCAGGTCGAGGCCCTGCTGGCCGCGCCGGACATCGGCGCCACACTGGGCCTGCGCGATCGCGCCATGCTGGAAACCCTGTACGCCACCGGTCTGCGGGTCAGCGAACTGGTCGGCCTGGACGTCCAGGACCTCAGCCTGAGCGACGGCGTGGTGCGCGTCGTCATGGGCAAGGGCGGCAAGGACCGCCTGGTCCCCCTGGGCGCCGAGGCCCTGCACTGGATCGAGCGCCACCTGCGCGAAAGCCGGCCCGCCATCCTGGGCGCGCGTCCCTGCGACGCCCTGTTCGTCACCACCCGGGGGGCCGCCATGACGCGCCAGGCCTTCTGGCTGCTGATCCGCAAATACGCCCTGCAGGCCGACATCCGCGTGCCCCTGTCGCCCCACGTCCTGCGCCATGCCTTCGCCACCCACCTGCTGAACCACGGCGCCGACCTGCGCGTCGTGCAGATGCTGCTGGGCCACGCGGACATCTCCACCACCCAGATCTACACCCACGTCGCCCGCGAACGGCTCAAGACCCTGCACGCGCAGCATCATCCGCGCGCGTGAGGGGCGTGACATACGCAAGGATCCTTTCATGTCCAAGGCCAAGCACACCTCCGAGACCCCCGCCACCCATTGGCTGCGGCAGCAGAAGATCGCCTTCGGGGAACACCCCTACGACTACGTCGACCACGGCGGCGCGCGCGAGGCCGCGCGCCAGCTGGACGTGCCGCTGCACCAGGTCGCCAAGACCCTGATCATGGAAGACGAGCAGGCCCGGCCGCTGGTCGTGCTGATGCACGGCGACTGCGAAGTGTCCACCAAGAATCTGGCCCGCCAGACCGGGGCCAAGAAGATCGCGCCCTGCGCGCCGGAAACGGCGCAACGCCATTCGGGCTACCAGGTGGGCGGCACCTCGCCCTTCGCCACGCGCAAGCGCATGCCCGTCTGGATCGAGGCTGGCCTGCTGGACTACGACACGGTGTACCTGAACGGCGGACGGCGGGGCTATCTGATCAGCGTGGCGTCGAGCGTGCTGACCGGGGCGCTGGGCGCGAAGCCCGTGTCGGTGGCGCTGGGGGAAGAGGCGTGAACACGCAGTCACGACATATCCTCTCCGTCCATGCCATTCCACGATTCCCCATTGAAAACGGAAAGGCCATGGGTTAACATTAAACAAGCGCAATAGCTGGTGAGTCTTGGACAATAGCGCTGCCCGCCGACTCGGTTCTGCCAAAAGCAGAGGCAACGGATTCCAGACTACGAGGCCCCTTCACAGGGGCCTTCGTTTTTATCAGCGCGGCGGCTTTGGCCGGATTCCATCCAGCGTCAATTCCACCAACCGCCTGAAATGAATCTTCCCTCGACCCGGCAAGGGTCGACCTGGGTCGAACACATAGGCACTTTGCACGGTCAACAAAATGCAAGGATCGCCTCCCCGCCAACGTTTTACGTTGAAGAACACACCATACTCCACGGAAACGCCGTCGCAGCCTTCGACCTCGATGACTACATAGTTGTCGTTCTTGGCATACCGACAATGATTATCCGCCAAGGCACGCACCAGTCCAGGCAAAATCCTCGAATGCTGGTAACGGTCGCGGCAGAATGTGCGCTTTTCCCGATGATCTGCGTAAAAATCCGCCGGAGCATCTTCCGGCAAGACATGCCTGGTAAAACAATGCATGGCGAAAGCCACCGCAATGATCGCCGGACCACGCTTGAGCTCCACGGAAAATCGGAAAGGATGGAGATGATTCAAAGGAAATGACTTTCCCGCTCCGTCGACATGCGGCTTCCACCGCATCAACCCTTGGTTCCAGTTGACTCCCACCCACAGCTCCCTCTCGCATAAGGGTCGTAGGAACATTGGAGCACATTCAACAGCCAGCTCCGCACCGTCCGTGACGCATTTGTCACTGCCAGGAAGCCATGGAATTGGCGTCTCCTGCAGGAATCGAACCTGCAATCTTCCCTTAGGAGGGGAAAGTTATATCCATTTAACTAAGGAGACGGGGCGAGCCCGGCAGACGCGGCCGCCGGACGCCGGAACGGAACCGGCCGGGGCTCCAAGGCGGGGCCGGCCGATTCGATGTGAACCCATGATTATATAGTCTACGACCCGGCCGCCAAGTCCACCACCGCGCCGATCTCGCGGGCGGTTTCCTGGACGGCCTCCAGGAGGCGACGTGCCCCCGGGCTGTCGGCCTGGGCGGCCAGCAGATTGCCCGACACGCGGATGTATTCGGGCCGGATCTCATGCAGGTACAGCAGCGCCTCGGGCTGTTCGGCGAAGCGCCGCAGTCCCAGGCGCACACCGTGTTCACGCAGCATCGCGGCGAACGCCACCACCGGTGCACGATGCGCCACCAGTCCGTAGGAATCCAGGTCCATCAGCAGGCGGGCGCTCTGGTCGGGCATCTCGGCCAGCAGGCCGGCGACTTCGCCGCGGAACTCTTCCTGCAGGATCGAGGCCAGCGACACGCGCAGCACCAGGTCGCCCGGATGCGCGCGCAGCCACCCCAGGCCCAGGCCCACGGCCTGGACGTCGCAGGCCGCGGACAGCCCCAGGCGCACGGCCGGCGGCATGAACAGATAGCCCGACAACGGTTCCGAGGCGCCGGGCTCGTGCAGGGTCAGCAGGCCCTGCGCGCGATCCTCCGGCCCGGCGGACGGATCGCGCTGGGTCGCCAGGGCGAACCAGCCTTCGTCCAGGGCATTGCGCAGCAGCGCGCGCCAGGCCTGCTCGCCGCCGCCCCGGCCGCCCGTCACGCTGCGCAGGTCCTCGCCCGGCAGGTATTCCACGTCCGTATGGCCGGCGCTTTCGGCGCGCATCAGGGCCTCGTCCAGGCGCGACAGCACGTCGCTGAGCCCTTCCCCGGGCTCGAAATCCGTCAGCACCATGCGCCAGCGGCACAGCCCCGCCTGCCCCAGCTGGATGCGCTGGGCCTGCAGGATCTCGCCCACGGCCTGCGCCACGCGCACCGCCACCGGGCCGGGCATCATCGGCAGGATGAAGGCGAAATCCGACCCGTTCAGGCGCGCCAGCCAGGCCTGCGGGCCGAGCCGTTCGCGCAGCACTTCCAGCACCAGCTGGCCCATGTTGCGCAGCCACTGGTCCACGACCTGCCGGCTCATGGTCTGGTTGATCGACTGCAGGTCGCACTGGCGGAACAGCATCACGTGGCCGTCCTCGCCCTGGCCGGGCGTGGATTGTTCCAGCAGCCGGCGCAGTTCGTTGATGAAATACTTGCGGTTGGCCAGGCCCGTCACCGCGTCCTGGTTCAACTCGAGTTCCAGCGACTCGATGCGCGACTGATGTTCGGCCGCCGTCGCCCTCACCCGCTCGTGCGTGCGCGTGATGATCTGGGCGACCTCGCGCAGTTCCACCATCGCGGGATGGCGCACCGGAGGCAGATCTTCGCCCGCCGACGCCTGCGCCATGGCCTGGACCCGCGCCGTCACGTCGTCCTGCAGCGCCCGGCGCAGCCAGCGCATCAGCATGAACACGAACAGCCCCCACAGGATGCCGGCGCCCACCGTCAGGGTCACGATCCGCGCCGTGCTGGCCCATAACGCGTTGCGCGCATAGGCGTCGCTCGCCTGCAGCCGCACCACGCCCAGCTGGGTCCAGCCGTTGGTCACCTGGCGCTGGGCCTCGTGCCGTTCCAGGGGCAGCAGATGGCTGAACCAGTCCGGCGCGGTCACCCGGCCGTCACGGCCGTCCTCGATCTCGCGGCGGATCAGGATCCGGCCCGTGGGATCCAGGAATTCCACCACCTGGAACTGGCCACTGTCGAACAGCACGGAAATCAGCAGTTCCCGCACCGTCGGGTCCTGGTTGGACGGCTGCGACAGCGTCAGGGCCAGGGACGTCGCGGTGGAATCGCTCTGCCCCTGGAGCTGGGCGTCCAGGTACTGGCGCGCCGAGCCGATACTGAAAATGGTCGCCCCGGCCAGGATCACCAGGATCGCCAGGGTCACGCTCAACAGCAGTTGTCTCAACAGGGACATGACATTCCTTTCATTCCATCACGGCTGAAAACCTTCGGCCCGCATGCGGGACAGCAGATCCCGCCAACGACCGATGCCTTCCACCGAAGACCGCTTCCCACCGGGCATGTACACCCCCTGGGCATTGAAACTGAACACCGGCGTCAGGTCCGGCCGATTGTGCGCGGGCTGGATCCGGTCCACCAGGCTGTCGAGCACCAGAGGCTCGGCCTGGGGCTGCGGATAATAGCCCAGCACCATGTGGGCGATGCTCTGGCTGCCGATCTGGGCGCGCACATAGACGAAACGCAGCTTTTCGGGCGCCACCCCCAGGTACAGCAGGGAAAAATACTTGCCGATCACGTAGTCTTCGCAATCCCCGGAGCCCTTGGCCAGGGATTGCAGCGGCGTGGCCCAGTAATCCACCTGGCCCCAGACGGAGAGGTCTTCCCCCCCGATCAGGGCGTTGTTCCAGAAGCCGTTGACCATGCGCAGCTTTTCCTGTTCGTCCAGCCCCGCGGCCTGGCCCAGCATGGCCTGCCAGGCTTCCACCGCGCGGCCGGCCTTGGCCCCGTAATGCTGCCGGGCATAGGATGCCAGAGCCCCCGGATCGAACGTGACCGCAGGCGCCGGCCCCCAGGCCAGCGCCAGGCACAGGACCAGCGTCGTCAGCCCTCGCGACAGGGCCCGGACCCTGGCAGCGGTCGGCTGGCAATAGGGCATGCACGGATTCTGATACAAATGGAGACGCCAGGAAAGAGGCGGCGCAACAATTCCATGATTGTCACAAGGATACTACCGGCGGTGCGGGGATTGCGCCATTGGCGCGGAAGACAATGGCACACCGGCGAGGTGCGGGACCGTCCTGGCCCGGCGCTCCCCCTGGGAGCGGCGCCGGGCCGGGATGATGAGGATCAGCCGTTGTCGACCTTCAGCTTGCCGGATTCGATCAGGCTGGCGATCAGTTGCGCCTGGTGATCATCATGGCCGGAGGTCAGGTCGACATTGTCGATGACGATCTGCTGGTCGTGGCCTTCGGTCGCAAGGAGCCCATCGGTATTGATGTTGATGATGGTCTTGCCGGCGTCGGCCCCGGTCCCGCCGTTGACGCTCAGGTACCGGGTCAGATCGTCGGCGTCCGAATGGACCGACAGCAGCTCGCTCAGGTCGATCAGGTCCTTGCCGTTGGCATCGGAGCCGCCCACGCCGAAATCAACGATGTGATCGACCGCCGGCCTGTCCGTGGTGCCCTGGTCGCCCGGGGTCCACACGAACACATCGTCGCCCGCGCCCGTCCCGCCGGGATCGTCCGGCGTCCAGGCGAAGACGTCATCGCCGGAGCCCCCCGTCAGGAGATCGTCACCGGGGCCGCCCATCAGCCGGTCACTGCCGTCACCGCCATCCAGGCTGTCGCCACCCGCGCCGCCGTAAAGAGCGTCGTCCCCGACACCTCCCAGCAGCGTGTCGTTGCCGTCGCCGCCATGCAGGGCATCGTGGCCCTGCCCGCCGTGCAGCTCGTCCTTGCCGGCCGTGCCATGCACCAGGTCATTGCCATGGTTGTCGTAGGCATCCCGGGCATCGACGCCGAATGTCGCGCCGATGTCCGCGTCGGCGATATGCAGATGGACGGCCGGCTCATGGCCACCGACGTTGAAATCGGCGAAAGCCGAATCGCCATCGCCATCCGTGCCGGTGACGTGGATGGTGAAGTCAGGAACCCCCGACGGCGTGGTCTGGGTATACGAGACTTCGTTGCCGAAGGAAATCATGAGATCGTTGCCACCGATATCCGTGCCGGCCACGACCACCCGGTCGAACTCCGTGAATGTCGCTCCCGCGGCCTGCAATTGATCCTGGGTGATCTCCAGCGCATCGACACCCTTGTCGATATGCACGGTGATCGTCTCGGACTCGGCGCCGTTCCAGAGCGTCACCGATACCTCGCCGGCCTTCTGGACCGTCTCGATCTCCAGCTTGAACCCGGATACGGCCTCGTCGAATTTCATCTCGAAGCGTTCACCCCGCTGGAACCACGTATTATTGACGCCAAAGCCATGGCCATCATTGCCATTCAGGCGATCGCCGCCGGAAGTGGACAGCTTCACGAATCCCCAGTCGTAGCTCGTGGTGGGCGGATTGGGTGTCTCGCCCGCGGGCAGATTCACAATCGTCGTCCCCGTCTGTTCACTGTGCTGGACGACGCTGTAGGTTCCATCGCCGTTCAGCGTCACGGTGAAGACCGCATCCCGCGTGTTGCCGGGTGCGAAGATGTCGATGGAATCCCCGCCTGTCGCGCTCGTGGTCCAGCCATCGGGCAGCCCGGTCACACCGGACACCGCCAGCGTCGCGCCATCGACATCGGCCCCCGCATTGAACTCCAGGGTGCCCTCCGTGGCGCCCACCTGATTGGGCAAGATGGCGTCCGAAACGACGCCGAAGGTCGGCTCATCGTCCACGATATCGACCGTCAGCGTACCGCTGGCCGTGCTGCCACCGATGCCGCTCACCCCCACGTCGATGCTGTCCCGGACCACATTATCTCCGTCGCCGTCAGGGTGCGGCTGCCCGCCCGACAGCGTGTAGCTGTACGTGAGTTCCACCGTCTTGCCGTCGGGCGAAACCGTATGGCCCGTCACCGTCAGCACACCTGCGTCCGTATTCACCTGCCGACCATCGATCTGGTCCAGCGTATAGGACTTGCCAGCCAGCGTCACGCCAGCCACCCCGTCGGTGGCCGCCAGCGTGATCGTGCCTCCGGTCGTTTCACGCCCGTCGCTGTCATTGTCCGAATCACCGTCACTCATCTCGCCCGTGCCGGCCGGCAAGCCTGCCTCGAACACCTTGCCCGCGTCCGGTCCCGTGCCCGCATCGAAGCTCACGCCCGCCGTGTCGTTCGTTCCCGTGACCGTGATCGTGATGTTGGCCTCGGACTGATCCCCATCGGCATCCTCGATCCGATAGGCAAACACATCCTCGACCCGATCCTTGTCGGTCAGGCCCTGGACATCGGGATACCGGGGATCACCCGGGCCCGCCAGGGTATAGGTATAGGATCCGTCGGCATTCAGGACCAGGTCGCCATACTGGCCAGCCAGCGTGATCCGGCCATCGGTCAGGGGACTGAGCACCCCCAGGTCGTTATCCAGACTGCCCGCGCGGGCCTCGGTCACCTGGACACCATCCACGTTCGGGGAATCATTGCCCAGAACGTCGCCCGTGACGGTCGGGGCGATGTCTTCGGTGACGGCTCCCTGGTCATCCTTTGCATCGGGCGCCGTATCCGTGACGTTCGCCACCAGATCGGCGGAAGTCTCACGGCCCAGGCTGTCGACGACGGTGATGCCGATGGAGTCCAGCACGGAATCGCCATCTCCCTTGCCGTGATCCTGCCAGCCGTCAGAAACATAGTTGTAGGTGACTTTGCCCGTGGCCGCGTCGTAGCCGATGATCCGCAGCAAACCGCGATCCGTATCGATCTCGATCGGCGAATCCACCGAGGCGCCTCGAAGCTCGTCGGCGGACACGGTCACGGAGGCGTCGTCCGGATCGGCGCCGCCGCCCTCCGTGCCGGTTTCAGCGGCGAACCGGAACACCAGGGAACCCAGGCCGGCCGGGGCCGAAAGGGTGAACGAGCCGGTCACGCCATCCGCGGTATCGGCTTCCGAAACGTCGAAAGTGCCAGGGACGACGACCGGTCCCTGATCGTTCATATCGGGAATATCGATCGTCGGCCCGGAGGGCTCGGGCTGATCGGGTTGTCCGGGTTGTCCGGGTTGTCCGGGCGCCGGGTCCAGCGGCGGCACGGTCGCATCCCCCGCACCCGCCGCTCCGCCCAATTGCATGAATTCCGGCGTCTCCACACCCGGGCGCGGATAGGCCAAATCCAAAGGCGAAATCGTCTCTAACACGCCGGACAAGCGGGTAAACGAGGCTCCGCCGCCACCGCCGCCAGCCAGCACCGCGGCGGTCGGGTCCAGCACGGCGAACGGATCCTGGCCCGCGTCCAGCGCGGCCAGCACCTGGTCGGCTACGTTGTCGGCCGGGGGCATCACGGCGTTGTCCGCCGCCCGCGGCTGCGCCTCGGCCAGGTCACCGGTGACCAGCATGTCGGTGTCCTGGCCGACGATCACCGGCGACACGCCCGTGGCCTGCAGGGTCACCGAAGCGCTCTCACCCGTCACGATGTGCGCATCGACGGGCACGCGCATGCCTTCGTGCAGTGCGACCGTAAGCATCCGCCGAAGACACCTTGAAGGCATGCGGCGATTAGGACGATAGTCCCCACTTGTTTTTAGTGGGGACTATTCATGGATACAGGCGCTTCGGCGCAACGCCGCGCGCGGCGTACGCACAGCGATACCTTCAAG
>JACDJA010000051.1_pt1 | contig 182954 bp, 173 predicted proteins | sample 7449241 | NCBI WGS metagenome assembly JACDJA01 (sample SAMN14253289, study PRJNA609438) | sludge metagenome | isolation source: initial anaerobic sludge | collected 2018-12-20 | reverse complement strand
GCGTGCGGTGGGTGGCAGGGGCGGCAAAAACAATGTCTTGGGTGTTTTTCTGGATTTTGATTGCCGCCCCTGCCGCTTCCAACCCTACAGCCGCCTTCCTTCAAGACCCCCATCATTTATTTGGTGGGGGTCTTTTTTTTTTGGGCTGATCCCAAGACCCGCTCTCCCGCGTGCGGTGGGTGGCAGGGGCGGCAAAAACAATGTCTTGGGTGTTTTTCTGGATTTTGATTGCCGCCCCTGCCGCTTCCAACCCTACAGCCGCCTTCCTTTAAGACCCCCATCATTTATTTGGTGGGGGTCTTTTTTTTTGGGCTGATCCCAAGATCCGCTCTCCCGCGTGCGGTGGGTGGCAGGGGCGGAGGGGATGGCCCTGTTCCCTGCGGTTTTTTTTCCCGTCCCTGCCGTCCTGCCCACAGAGCGCCTTCCTTCAAGACCCCCATCATTTATTTGGTGGGGGTCTTTTTTTTTGGGCTGATCCCAAGACCCGCTCTCCCGCGTGCGGTGGGTGGCAGGGGCGGAGGGGATGGCCTTGTGGGGTCTTATCGTTATGGAGGAAAATAGACCTAAGAGGTTTTCAAAGCCTCTTAGGTCTTAAACAACAATACACGACAATAGGTTAAAAAAATTGGGGTTACTGGAGAATCTATGAAAGGATTTACAGCAAAAAGATTTAAAAAATCGATTTTATAATAGTGTTGATGCCCTTAAAACTTAAATATATGGCCGCTGTGCCAGACACGATTCCTAAAATGAGAAAGAGGTAGAAGATAAGGGATTCCTGGTTTAAAAAGGATAGGGTGAACAGGTAAGGCGCCAAAAACAAAAGTGGTACTGCAAATGCCAAATATTTTAATCCTTTTTTCAATACTGTAAAATCGGTGTGCTCTCTGCTCATTGTAAATAATTTTTGATTGCTTCTCTTACGTTTTTGTGCTTATCCAATAACTTTTGTGCCTCTCGTTCCGCAATATTTAACTCGTTCATTATTATCTTAACCCCGCGCTTTACCAGTTTCTGATTGCTGAGCTGCATATCAATCATTTTGTTGCCTTTAATTCTGCCTAAATGAATCATCGTTGCAGTGGATATCATATTCAGTACCATTTTTTGGGCCGTACCCGCTTTCATTCTCGAACTACCCGTTACGAACTCGGGGCCCACAGTTACTACAACCGGATATTTTGCTAAACGGGCCAACGGACTTCCTTCGTTGCAGGTAATTCCACCCGTTGGGATATTATTTTCATTGCATTTTTGTAGGGCACCAAGTACGTAGGGAGTTGTTCCAGAAGCTGCGAGACCAATGACAATATCCTTGTCTGAAATGTTGTGTCCCAATAAATCATCCCATCCTTGGTGGGTTGAGTCTTCTGCAAATTCTACGGCTCTACGGATGGCCGAATCACCTCCAGCAATAAGCGCAACAACTACATCAGGTGACACGCCAAAAGTGGGAGGGCATTCGCTTGCGTCCAAAATTCCTAACCTACCACTGGTACCGGCACCGATATAAAATAACCGACCTCCACTTTTCAATCTTTTAATTACGTTTTTGGTTATTGTTTCTATTTGGGGAAGGGCACGGGCCACTGCGTCTGCCACCGTCTTATCCTCACTGTTGATATTTTCAAGAATTTCGGAAATCCCCATCGTTTCTAAATGGTCATATTTTGAATCCAGTTCTGTTGTCTTAATATATTTCATATTACTTTTTTCAAGGATAGCCAAGAAGAGTAAAATTAACCACTATTTTAATTATGGAAAATTAATACCCGAGATTTTACATTTTTTATTATTGTTGTCCGACTAAAATTAGAGGTGCACCTTAAAAGATAGACCAATAAAGACTTTCGAGGGATTCCTTAAATAATACCTTCTTTTTCAATTTGTCTAAGAATAAAACTGAAATATCATAATTTCGTCTACCTTTTCATTTTATGAGCTACATTATCAGTGCTTTACATTTTTCCTGATAGCTATCGGGATGGCTCTTGGTTCTTGTAGCGGCGGTTGCTGAGCTTGCCTATCCTGAGTGAACTTGTTCTGAGCCTGACGAAGGATTGAAGGGCCGAAGCCTATCGATTCTTTCTCGGACAATACTGATTTTTTTATTTAACTTTATACTCAAGGATGGATAATTCCGACATGCGAAAATATCCGAGAGGGTAGTTTTCTGGGTTCGTTTCGTTCACAATGTTTCCTCTTACCGTAGCGGGTTGCGTTTCAAAAGGCCCTCCGTTTCCTCCTGTTTGCTGGAGAAGTATAAACATATAATTGTAATATTCCTCCGTAATCCCATATAGATTGAACTGTACTATGTCGCCTGCGATCAAATCATCGGCGAGATAGAGACCAAAGATGGAATTACCTTCAAAAAACTCATCGTTGAATACATCTCGGCGAATTCCTCTTTCTGAGGCGGCAAAGAAAAAGTAAAAGTTCCTTTCGTTCGGGAAATCGGTGAAGTAGGCCTTGAGTTCAATTTGGTCTCCAAAAAACCCTCCATCATCTCGCTGCTCCACATATTCTAGTTGTGGCGTGGGAACGAGGTGAGTGGTAGCCGTATATAACTCGTTATCATAAAGCACTTGCAGTGTGTAGTCACTATTGATTTCAGGGAAAAATGTACCCTCGTATATCCCGTCCTCCTGGTGCTCAAATGGAAAAACAGTACCTTGGCTATCGACAATTTGTACGGACGCATCTTCAACTACCGGAATTTGATTATCGAAAAACGGAGCCGTAGTGGTGAGCTGTACAAAACTATTGAAGGAAGCTCCACTGTCGATCAAAATATTTATATGAGCGTCGATCACCAACCGTGGGCCAGCTTCATTTAAGTCCACGTCAACAACATCTTCACAGGAAGAGAGAAGTATTGTGCACATCGATATTAATAGGAACTGCTTCATCTTATTAAAATTTAAAATTATAAGTTATTGAAGGAATAATTCCGAAGATAGATAGCCGTACTGCCTCATTTTGTTTCGTATCACTATTTTCCCCAAATGAAATGGAGGCGGCGTTTTTGTGATTGTACACATTATAAATGCTAAATACCCATTCCCCTCGCCATGAATTTACGCCTTTCGCTTTCGTCTTGGATAGACCTCCGTTGGAGCCCATTTTATCCCGACCTTTTTTAGGGGTCCAAGCAGCCGAAAGATCCAATCGGTGGAATGCTGTTAGCCTACTACTGTTTCGAGCTTCGTAAACGGGAATCACCATCCCTTGATATGTATATTGTCCCTCAGGAAAAGTAGTAAGACGGCCCGTTTGAAAAATCAGATTGGCCCCGAATGTCCATTTCTTTGACAATTCATAGGAACCTGTGAGGGACAGATCGTGTGTTTTATCCCAGGATGCGTTATACCATCTGCCATTGTTTATCCCACTTTCCATAGGAGTTCTTCCAGGGGTCCTTTGTTCGCTTTTCGATAGGGTATAGGCGAACCAACCTTGGAGCTTACCGGTGTTTTTTCTCAGGAGAATCTCGAGACCATAGGCTCTTGCTTCGCCCTTCAATAATATTTGCTCAATGGCATTGTTTGCAATTAAATCGGCACCGTTGATATAATCCAATCGGTTTTGAACTTTTTTATAAAACGTTTCTACTTCCAAGGCGTAATTTTCGAAACTCCTGAAATATCCCAGGGCCACTTGATTGGCTAATTGGGGCGCTATATATTTTCCACTCGGAGCATAGATGTCGAAAGGGGTAGGGGAAGTGGTATTGCTTATCAAATGGATGTATTGCGCCATGCGGTTGTAACTGGCTTTGATGGAGGAATCATCGTTCAATAAATATGAAATTGCAAAACGTGGCTCCAAGTGAGCGAAAGATTTTATTGTTTCACTTCTTCTATACGAAATGGTGTCGATAGGTTTTGCTTTCTCATAGATTTCAAATGTTTCGTTGTACAATAATGGGTTGTCGTTTTCATATAAAAACAATTCAGATTGCCCCAATCTACTAAATGCGGAAATTCGCAGTCCGGCCTGAATCGAAACAGCATCAGAAACCTTAATTTCCGTATCGCCATATATAGCGTTTTCCCAAGCAAATTTATCGGTCAATTTAGAAGCATTTACGCCAGATGTTTCGGTAGTGGGCGTCACATTTCCGGGGTTGAACTTGTAGTAAATGCTACTCAATCCAAATCTCAGATCGATGTTTTCTGAAAGGTAGTTGGTGAAATCATATTTCAGATTGAAGTTTCTGATGCCACTGTCGAACTTAAACTCTACAAATTTTAATTCCAATCCGAAATAATAATCGGAGTAAATCAGAGAGAGATTGGAGAATAATCTATCTGATAGAATTTGATTCCACCGTAGGTTTAAGGTTGTATTTCCGAAGGTATTTCCAAAGCTTTCTGAGATTTTAAAGACGTCTCTTCCGAAATAACCGGAAAGAAAGAGCCGATTGTTTTTATTTAAATTATAGCTCACTTTGGTATTCAGGTCGTAGAAATAGGCAATGTTGTCATTGTCGAACAAGGGAAGAAATAAATGGGCATAGCTACTTCTACCTCCGACCAAAAAGGAAGTAGTGTCTTTTTTTATGGGGCCTTCCAGAAGTAAACGGCTCGCCACCAGCCCTATTCCTCCGGTTGCGTGATAGTTGCGTTTGTTGCCATCTTTTTGGTAAATGTCTAAAACAGAAGAAATTCGACCACCATATCGAGCGGGGATACCCCCTTTGTACAAAGTCAGGTCTTTTATCGCATCGGGATTAAAAACCGAAAAGAAGCCGAATAAATGTGATGAATTGTATAAGGTAGCTTCGTCTAAAAGAATGAGGTTTTGATCTGCGGCACCTCCGCGAACATTAAAGCCACTAGCGCCTTCGCCAGCGCTCGTAACGCCTGGAAGCAACGTGATGGATTTTATAACATCTACTTCGCCCAAGACTACGGGAATCTTTTTAATGGTGCTGGAAGAAAGTGTATTCGCACTCATCTGGGAGCTTCGAATGTTGAGGTTTTCACCATCGGCCTTTAGCACTACTTCCTCCAGACTTTCGGTATCTGCAGCCAATGAAAAATCCATTTTTATATTTTTGGATAAATTGATTTTGATGTGCTGGGGAGCAAATCCTATGCTGCTAACTGCAACTTTATACATTCCTTGGGGAAGGGTTAAGGAGTAAAACCCATATTCATTGGTGGCCGTTCCCGTTTGAAGCTCCGGAACTATTACATTTACCCCCATAATTGTTTCTCCAGTCTCTTCAACAGAAATGGTCCCACTCAATGTGAATCTTTCTTGGGAGTGGACATAAAGACTTGCGAAGAGAAAAAGAAACAAGAAGGTTTTTTGCACGACCGCGAACATTTTGGATAAAAAAAGCCTCCAGTGAAAACTGAAGGCTTTAGAACAGTTTATTTATTTATTGCAAGGCAACCTCCGGACTTACTTTTTGCAAGATTCGGTTTAAAGTTTTACTGGGACGCATCACCTTATAGACCAATGTTTCGTCGGGTCCGTAGTAGCCTCCAATATCTATGGGTCTTCCTTGATCATCGATAAGTTCGCTGTTTATTTTATTCTCATTCTCTCTCAATTCCTTAGCGATAGGAGCAAAGGTATTTTTCAGTTCTACATCCTTGTTCTGTTTTGCAAGTGCTTCTGCCCAATACATTGCCAAGTAGAAGTGGCTTCCGCGGTTGTCAATTTCCTTGGCATTTCTAGAAGGGGATTTGCTGTTATCCAAATATTGCTCTGTCGCCTCATCCAATGTTTCTGCCAAAACGACGGCTTTTGGGTTGTTGTATTTTGTGCCTAAGTGTTCCAAGGAGACAGCCAAGGCGAGAAATTCACCCAAGGAATCCCAACGAAGGTGATTTTCCTCTAAAAATTGCGTCATATGTTTGGGTGCGGAACCGCCAGCACCTGTTTCAAACATACCCCCACCGGCTATCAAGGGAACGATAGAGAGCATTTTTGCACTTGTTCCCAATTCCAAAATAGGGAAGAGGTCTGTTAAATAATCCCGCAACACGTTTCCGGTAACCGAGATAGTTTCTTTTCCTGCTTTTACTCTTTCCAAAGTATATTCAGTAGCCTCATCTGGGGAAAGGATTTTTATTTCCAAACCATCGGTATTGTGTTTTGGGAGATATTTGTTGACTTTTTTGATAAGTTCGGCGTCGTGGGCTCTATTCTTGTCCAACCAGAATACGGCTGGACTTCCTGTAGCACGGGCTCTTTCAACAGCCAATTTTATCCAATCTTGAATAGGAAGATCCTTGGCTTGGCACATTCTCCAGATATCGCCTTTTTCTACTGAGTGTACTATAATTTCCTTTCCAGAGCTATCCAATACTTGTACCTTTCCGTCTGCTGGAATTTCAAAAGTTTTATCGTGACTTCCATATTCTTCGGCTTTTTCCGCCATTAAACCCACATTTGGGACCGTTCCCATCGTTGCGGGATCGAAAGCTCCGTGTTTTTTGCAAAACTCTATGGTCGTTTGATAGATTCCAGCATAACTGCTGTCGGGAATAACAGCTTTTGTATCGTGTAATTCCCCATCGGGCCCCCACATTCTTCCCGAGTTCCGGATCATCGCCGGCATGGAGGCGTCGACAATGACATCACTGGGCACGTGTAAGTTTGTAATTCCCTTATCACTATCGACCATGGCTAGGTCTGGATTTTTGTCTAAAATTTTTTGAATGTCTGCCAGGATCTCATTTCTTGTTTCATCAGACAATTCCGAAAGCTTGTTTTCCAGGACTCCTAAGCCATTGTTTGCATTAATTCCTAGTTCGTTGAAAACCTCCGCATATTTGTCAAAGAGGTCTGCAAAGTAAACCTTCACGGCATATCCAAACATAATGGGGTCGCTTACCTTCATCATGGTAGCCTTTAAATGGATGGAAAAGAGTACTTTCTTTTCCTTCGCATCTTTAATTTGTTCTTCAAGAAAGGCTACCAGTGCTTTTTTGCTTAACACTGTGGCATCGATAATCTCTCCCTTCAGGACTTTTAAGCTTTCCTTTAAAACAGTTTTATCTCCATCTTTTTTCTTCAGTACGATCTTTAGGGTATCGTCAGAGGCCATGGTCAGTGATTTTTCGTTATGGAAGAAATCACCTTGCTCCATCGTCGACACGTGGCTTTTGCTGTCACTGCTCCAAGCGCCCATTCGGTGGGGATGTTTTTTCGCGTAATTCTTCACGGCTTTTGGTGCACGCCGATCGCTGTTACCTTCGCGAAGTACAGGGTTTACCGCACTTCCCTTAATTTTATCATATTTGGCCTGTATCTCTCTCTCCTCCTCATTTTTGGGATTTACAGGATAATTGGGCAAATCAAAACCTTTCTTTTGAAGCTCCGCAATAGCCGCATTCAATTGAGGCAATGAAGCACTGATATTGGGAAGTTTGATAATGTTCGCTTCCGGTTTTTTTACAAGCTTCCCAAGTTCCGCCAGGTGATCACTTACGCGTTGGTCTTTGGAAAGAAACTCGGGGAAAACAGCTAAAATCCGGGCGGCTAAGGAAATATCTCGACTTTCCACCGTAACCCCTGCGGGTGGGGTAAAGGCCTTTATGACAGGTAAGAATGAATGGGTGGCCATAGCAGGAGATTCATCTGTTTTGGTATATATAATTTTAGATATGTTCGTCATGGAGATGTTTTTTTGAGATAAGGTATAATGTTTTAATACAAATTTTAAGAACGGCAAAGATAAGGATTTGCAAGGGCTTTAAAAAGACGGGTGTGAATAATTTTGGCGATTCCAACAACACATTTCTTCCGGAAGTCCAGGTGGGTTGTTGAAGTTTTAAAGGGCCAGTATGATCGCGCCAAAAACAAGAAAAGCCATATCATAGTATAAATACTTTGATATGGCTCCTTGTAAAGTAAATCTTTGCCGACAGATGCACCGAAGTGTATCTTGACACAAGCTTATTACAGGCCTGTGATCGTGATTTACTTACACGGGTTTAACCTCTTAATTGATTTTCAAACAATAATGTTTGAACCTTTATAAAAAGTTGACCCAGTTCTTTTTCTGATCTCGATACTAATAATCTAAAGATCTTGAGTATCTCAGGCAATCAAAAAAAGAGTTTAAAGTGATTTCTTTTTATCTTTTCAAAACTTGAGACTAACGGGTCTTACGATCGTTAGTTTCATGGACGCTTGAAAAAACAATGTAAAAGAACGTAACTTTAGTTATCAATTTGATCGGATGATCATTTTGATACTGCTAATATACTAATAGAATCTTAAGTTGCAAATTTTGTAGTGGTCAAAAAGTCCACAGTTTACAAACAGTGGTTACTAACAATTGTTAATAAAAAAAGCCCCGTGAATACAGGGCCTTTATGGGTTTTCAACAAAATGTTAATTTCGTTTTTCTTTGATACGGGCTTTACGTCCTGTAAGATCCCTGAAATAATAGATACGCGCTCTACGAACACTACCTCTTTTGTTGATTTCAATTTTTTGGAGTGCAGGCATGTTTAACGGAAAAATACGTTCCACGCCAATAGTGCCACTCATTTTACGGATTGTAAAAGTTTTGGTCAGTCCTGTTCCTTTTACTTGAATCACTACCCCGCGGAAAAACTGGGTACGTGTTTTTTCCCCTTCGCGGATTTCATAATAGACGGTAATAGTATCCCCAGCTCCGAATTCCGGGAAATCTTTTTTGACGACAAATTCGTTTTCAACAAATTTTACTAACTCTTCCATTGTATTGAGTTGATAAGGTTTAAAATTAAAACAACGTGCACGGTTTTCGCCAGAGGTTGGATTAAGTGGGTGCAAAAGTAAGTAAAAACATGTATTGAACAAGCATTTCACCCCTAATTTATTGGAAGTTTTGAAAAGGAAATTTTCAAATCGACTTTTCCACAATACTACTCCAATAAATCTGGACGGCGCTCCTTAGTTCGCCGATAAGCTTCTTCCTCACGCCATTCCTCAATTTTTGGGGTGTTGCCGCTGATAAGAATCTCTGGCACTTTCCATCCCTTATATTCTGCAGGTCGGGTATAAATGGGAGGTGCTAACAAATTGTCCTGAAAAGAATCGGTGAGAGCACTGGTTTCATCGCCCAGTACTCCAGGCAATAAACGTATTACAGCATCGCAAACTACGGCCGCAGCCAGTTCTCCACCGCTCAATACAAAATCACCTATTGAGATTTCCCGAGTTATAAAATGATCACGGACGCGTTGGTCCACCCCCTTATAATGGCCGCAAAGAATGATGATATTTTCTTTTAATGAAAGTTCATTTGCCATTTTTTGATTGAAGGTTTTCCCGTCGGGGGTCATATAGATAACCTCGTCATAATCTCTTTGACTTTTTAATTCAGTAATGCATTTGTCAATAGGCTCGATCATCATCACCATTCCGGCGCCTCCCCCAAATTGATAATCGTCTATCTGTTTGTAGGCATTTGTGGAATACTCTCTTAAATTATGGGTGTGTACTTCTACCAAACCTTTTTCGATTGCACGTTTAAGGATTGATGCTTCAAATGGACTTTGAAGCAGTTCGGGTAGGACGGTGATAATATCGATTCGCATGGCAGGACCTGGATTGTACTATTGGGTTCCAAAAATACATAAAAATCATCCTTTCCTGTTCGGTTGTTGTTTTTTGCACTTTTGCCCGACTGTTTTATTCCACCATTGCCTTACTTTTCTTTTCTGGTTCCATTGTTGAAACGTGGGCGCTCATTAGGTCAGAGCTTTGTTCCATTATTGAAAAAGTAACCGATCCTTTATTGGTACTTCCTTCAACGGTTCCGATTGATTGGCCGTTAGTGGGTTTTCATCCATTGTGGTTGAAAAATCAGCGGTAGTTACCGTTACAGGTGTTTCTATAGGGCTTGGCTCATTGCTGTCTTTTGAGCAAGAAACAAAGCTGAAAAAGGCAATAATTATTATAGTCTTAAAAGTGAAGATTGTGTTTAATTGTTTCATAAGTATTTTTTAAAATTATAAACTGCAATTGCCGTCTATGATATCTTGTTTAGTTGGGTTGTAGGCGTTATCCATAACTCTGTAATTTCCATTTAAACCATTTTCCAGGAGGTGGGGTTGTAGGGCACAAAAATCGGTTAACGTGGTATTTTCAAGAATATACAGATCTCTTCCTATTAAGATGAGATTTTCCAACCCATTCAAACTGGAAAGTCCCTGGTTGTTTTCTATTTTAACATTTGTGATTACCGATTCCAGGTTAGAGAGTCCACTTATATTGTCCAAGCGGTTATTCGACATTACTCTTATCTCATCCACGGATTTAAGGCTGTTCAATGGATTCAAATTTTGAATATTGGCGTTATTGGAAATGGTTAAACCGGAAACGCTTACTAAATCATTTAAGCCTTCGAGGTTGATCAAGGAAACATTGCCTGCGATATTTATAACGCTGGCACTCTCTAGCCCTCCTAGTCCAGCAATGCTTTGCAGAGAATTGTTATCCCGAATAACTATCACTTGTGGAGAAACAACCAAATTCTGTAAACCGTCAATATTTAATAACGCACTGTTATTTGATATGGTTAAGTGTTCTTTGATTTGGATGAGGTTCCTAAAACTATTAAGGTTGCTTAAAGAGGCATTGTTTAGAATCCGAAGGTCACCTTCCACTTTTTTCAGGTTTTCTAATCCCATTACGTTTTCCAGTTGCTCATTATCGCTAATTCTTATACTGTAAGCTCGAGCTATCCCCGAAAGTCCATCTATATTATTTAAAGAAGGATTGTCTGAAATAATGAGTACCGCTAATTCTTCAAGCCCTTCAAGGCCATCCAGATTTTGTAAACTCGTATTTTCCATTATAGACACCGAATTATAATTACCTGTAACGTGGTTAAGGTTATGGATTGAGGATAGCGATTCGTTTTCTGCAATTACGATCTGCAACCCGACCTTTGAAAGATTATCAAGGCCATCGAAAGTTTCGAGATCTGGATTTAGACCAACGATTAAATTTGCCCCGATGGACCTTATTGAGGATAAAGGAGATAAGTCGTGAATATCTGAAATTTCTCCATCTAGGTATTTGCCAATGTTCAAAGTGCTGCCTAAATGGGTATAGTTATTGGCACCAAAAGCATCCACATCGGCCTGACTTCTAAGGTTAACGAGGTCATTAAAAATTTTAATATCCCTTAACTCATTCAGCGTTATGACAATATTAAGATTCTCACTTACATCACCATTGGTCACTTTTGCAATGGCCGTAATATTAGGATGGGTCTTAAAATTGAATAGACTGGGCTCATTTACGGTGAGTTTTCCAGAAGTTGCGTCAAGAGCAAGAGCGCCGGTGGGATTTTCTTCCATAAGGGAAAAGGTAAGGGATCCCTGATTGGTGCTGGCCAATAAGTTGCCAATTTCAAAATTGGCTACTGGATATTCGTCAATATTCTTGGAAAAATCATAAACAGTAATGGAAGTTTGTACTGGATCCGGGGTGTTGTCGTCGTCCTTTGAACAAGAGAGGAGGCTAAAAATGGCAACAAGAAAAAGTATCGGAATAAATTTTACTATATAAGCTTTCATTTTATTTTTTTTGGGTTAAATACTGCAATTTCCATCAAGAATATCTTGTACGGTAGGATTGTAAAAATTACGCAAAACCGTATAGGATCCTGGACTTCCATTGTTTAGGAAATCGGTCAATCCGCAAAAATCCCTTAAAGCGACATTGTGTTCGATGGACAAGGAGCCGTCAATTCGGCTAATTTCGCTTAGGCCATTCAAATTTTCCAATCTGATATTTTTCTTGATAATTAATCCAGATTCACCGATGATGTTTAAACTACTAAGTCCTTGCAAATCGATAAGTGAATTGTTGTCGCTTATTTCTAACCCGTTAATATTCTTGGTATTAGAAAGACCCTCTATGCTTTTTAAGGAAAAATTATAACTGATTCTAATCTTGTCAGTAATCTCAATATTCTGTAATCCATCTAAGTTTTCAATAGCGGCATTATTGTAAATGGTTAAACTAGAAACCGTACCTGCTAAATTAGAAAGTCCATTCAAATTTTGCAAAAGATCATTATTGCCTATATAAATATCATTTACCGAGCTTAGATTTATGAGGCCGTTAATATCTGTTAAGTTTTGATTATATACTATGGTAAGGTGGTCTCCTATTGTATTTAAATTGCTTAAAACATTTAGGTTGGTGAGCTTACTGGCAGATAGTTTCAAATTTTGCCTAACAACTTTTAATGGTTCCAATCCACTGATATCATTCAGAGAGTAATTATCCCAAAGGGATAACGTTTCCAAATCTTTGATATGGGGTAAATCGGTAATTCTTTCTAGGCGTGGATTCCCCTCAATTGATAATAGGTTTCCGATATAGGAAAGATTTTTCAGACCATCGGTACTTGTAAGGCGTGAACAATTAAAGATAATAATCGAGGCATCTACATATTCTAGGTTTAATAGAGGCAACAAATCATTTATATCATTAGAATACGTATTTCCTATAATTAAATCTCCCAGAATGTGTGTGTATCCGGCAGTGCCGAAATCAATAATTTCAGACTGCGATTTTAAATACACATCCCCCTCAAAGGCTCTATATTCTTCCACATCATTTAGGTTAATTGTTACGGTAGCTATTTCAAATAACGTTCCGTTGGCCACTTTCACAGTTCCAGTTAAAATGGGATATATTTCAAAATTAAAAAGGTCGGGATCGGCCACTTTTAAATCACCGGTGGTAGCATCAATGGAAAATGCGTCCTCCGGGGATTGTTCAACCACAGAAAAGGAAAGAGTCCCTTCGTTGGTGCTTCCGGAAACAGTTCCTATCAATTTACCATGCTCAGGATTTTCGTCTATAGAAACCGAAAAATCCGAAGTGGTTATAGTCTTTTCCAATGGAAGAGGATCATCGCTGTCTTTTGAGCAGGAAATGAAGGTGAACATTAAAAAAAGAAGTAATATCGAAAAGCTGTTATAAAGTGAGAATCTCATTATTAAAAAAATGTTAAAATTCGAATTTTCAAATATAAAAAAATCCCGTTACGAAAGTGACGGGATTACTTTTTAATTAAATTTCAATAGCTATTAATAGTAGGTAAACCTTCTAACTTGTGCAATGTATTTGGCCAAGCGCATTACTTGATGGCTATAGCCATATTCGTTGTCATACCAAACATATAGCACCATATTCTTTCCGTCCTCGGTTGCGATGGTTGCGTTGCTATCAAAGATTGCAGGCTGGGAAGTGCCAACGATATCACTGGATACCAGCTCATTGCTGATTGCGTATCTAATCTGTTCTACCAGCTCGCCATCCAATGCGTATTTTTTCATTGTGGCATTGATTTCATCTCGGGAAGCAGGTTTGGCTACTTCAAGATTTAAGATCACCAAAGAACCGTTTGGAACGGGAACTCGAATGGCATTGGAGGTCAGTTTGCCCGCCAACACTGGCAAGGCTTTGGCAACTGCGCTTCCTGCTCCGGTTTCGGTAATAACCATGTTCAGGGCTGCGGCTCTTCCACGACGGTATTTTTTGTGCATATTGTCAACCAAATTTTGGTCGTTGGTATAGGCGTGAATGGTTTCCAAATGTCCGCGAACCACGCCCCAAGAATCCTCGACGACCTTTAGGATTGGAGTGATGGCGTTCGTGGTGCAGGAGGCCGCGGAAAAGATATCAACCGTGTTTGGGTCGTATTCCTCGTGGTTGACGCCATAAACTATGTTTGGCACTCCTTTTCCGGGAGCTGTCAACAATACTTTTGAAACGCCTTTGGCTTTTATATGGCGCCCAAGTGTCTCTTCATCGCGGAAAGCTCCAGTATTGTCTATTACCAAGGCATCTTCAATTCCGTATTTAGTATAATCGATTTCATCAGGATTATTTGCGGAAATGACGTGGACGGTTGTACCATTGATGATCAAAGCACTGTTTTCGAGGTCTGCACGCACGGTACCAGAAAAATCCCCGTGAACAGAATCGTGCTGCAGCAGGGAGGCTCTTTTATCCAAAACCGTTTGGTTTATCTCTCCCCGAACCACAATAGCACGCAGGCGAAGCTGATTTCCTTGGCCTGTTTTGGTCATGAGCTCTCGTGCAAGCAATCGGCCTATCCGTCCAAAACCATACAGGACAACATCTTTAGGGATTATCCCCTTAAACTCTTTTGCGTTCTTTAGCTTGGCAGAAACAAAGGCCAGGGCATTGGAGTATTTGTCATCTTCCAAATGGAACTCGTATGTCAATTTTCCGATATCCAACTTCGCTGGGGGAAGGTCCAAAGTTTTGATGGCTTGGGCAATTTCAACCGAGTCAAAGATTGAAATTGGTTTTTGTACAAATTCGCCCGCATATTCGTGGAGATTCAGTATCTCGCTCACATTGCGGTCGATCAGTTGGTTTCGGAAAAGCACCAATTCAATGGACTTATCATACCATAGGTCGCTAATAATCTTTATAAATTCTACCGTTGCTTTACGGCGATCGGTTTGAAAAGACAGTTCTTTTTCATAAACGTCATCAAAACTCATAATTGTGGATTTTTTGGGGCTTCCTGCCAGGGCTGGGAGCGTGTTAAAATTTGGTGCAAAAGTAACTATTTTCCTCGGTCTGGGGAAATATAATCTATGGTTAATGGAAAATGTTTTCACGGTGAATCTCTGGGAACTATTGGAACATTCAATTTGGTCAAAATAGGGATCAAATTTACGAGAGTTCTATTTTCTATGGCTAATCTCGGCACATTTTAAAACTTCAGGGGAAGTAAAGAAAAACGCCGCTAAATATCTGTTGACTTCAGCGGCGCCTTTCGTTTCTATTGGCTGAAATTATCTAAATATAAAGGTGTTCATGGTTCCCGAAGTATCCATAAATGTCATTTTTATTGGAGAGCGTTGATTGCGATCGGCCATTATTCTATTTACGTCGTTGATATCACGCACCGTTTGGTCGTTGAGTTTGGTAATGATGATACCCTCAAGTTTGTATTGGGCTATTTCAGGAGTTAGCGCACGGGTGACCATTACACCGTTTTTCAATCCCCGATCTTTCAGTTCGGCTTGGTTCATATTCTTCACTTCCAATCCAAGGTCTTCAATCGAGGTCGTTTCCAGTTTTATAAGTTTTACGGGAAGGACTTTTTCATTGCCGTCGCGCAACACGGTGACCTGTACAACGTCGTTTGGTCGTTTTGAACCGATATATCCCGCCAAATCAGCAAATTTTGTTATTTTGATTCCGTCCAGCTGTTTGATTACATCCCCCTCTTTCAGGCCAGCTTTGTCTGCACCGCTACCTTTTTCTATTCCGCCCACAAAAACTCCTTGGCTTGCATCGATTCCGTATTTTTCGGTGATCTGGGGATTCAAATTTCCCACTTGGATTCCCAATATGCCACGTTGCACATTTCCGTACTCCAGAATGTCTTCTATTACCTTCCGTGCATTGTTGGAGGGAACGGCGAAGGCATACCCAACATAGCTTCCGGTTTCCGAGGTGATCGCCGTATTGATACCGATGAGCTCCCCTCGTGTATTTACCAAGGCTCCGCCACTATTTCCACGGTTTACGGCCGCATCGGTCTGTATAAAGGATTGCGGACTTCCTTCAAATTGATTTAAATTACGAGCTTTGGCACTTATGATCCCCGCAGTGACGGTAGAGGTGAGATTGAATGGATTGCCCACTGCCAACACCCATTCTCCTATTTTCACATTGTTGGAATCACCGAAAGGAATAAAAGGAAAATCGCCATCGCCATCAATCTTTATAAGAGCGATGTCGGTAGCCGGGTCAGTGCCTATCAATTTGGCGGTATAGGTTCTGTTGTTGTTTAAGGTAACCTCTAAGTTTGAGGCGTTGGCAATAACGTGATTGTTGGTCACGATGTATCCATCAGGGGAGATTATTACGCCACTTCCGCTGCCAATCATGGCCCGGGGCTGTCCCCCGCCTTGAAAATATTCAAAAATATTGGTGGGTTGAGTGGTAACCGTAATGTTTTTAACGTGAACCACCGCATGAACCGTCTTTTCTGCCGCGTCTGTAAAATCAGTATTCATTTCGGCACCAATTGCCGAAAGATTGGTGGGAATGTAGTTTGAAGTTGAAGTGGGAGCGAAGGAAATAGGTTTTTCCTTCTCGAACATTTTGTAGCCTCCCAGTGTAACAGCACCGGCAAACAGTGCTACCACAAATAAACGGACTGTTTGTTTCATTGTAATCTCAATTTATAATTAATGAAAAGTTGTGTTTAAATTATCAGGGATAAATTCCTCTATATAAAATTGCTCATTTCTATATTACTTTCATTTTCTAAAGACTGAATTAATCTTTTAAAAGAATCCTTCTCAAAGAACGCTCCCACAAATTTAACTATGCTAACCTGAAAATAGTATGCCATATTTGGCCATTTAACTTGCATTTAACGCGCAATCTTTCTTAGTACTCGCTCACAGTTTTCATATCTTTGCGCGATTATGGAATTCAGCTTTTTTAAATATCAGGGCACCGGCAATGATTTTGTTTTAATAGACAACCGAAATGGGGAATTTCCAAAGGGGGATGAGCAATTGATCGCACAGATGTGCCACAGGCGTTTTGGCATAGGGGCTGATGGTCTTATCTTATTGGAGAACCATTCATCGTTGGATTTTCGGATGGTTTATTTCAACAGCGATGGGAAGCTCGGCTCTATGTGTGGCAACGGAGGGAGGTGCATCGTCCACTTTGCGAGGCTCTTGGGCATTATTTCAGAAAGGGCCACTTTTGATGCTATAGATGGATCGCACCAGGCAACTCTCACAGAAGATTGGGTTTCACTTAAAATGGCGGATGTGAAAAAGATACGAGTGTCCAAAGATTATGTGTTTATGGATACGGGTTCTCCCCACCACGTGCAGACGGTTTTAGGACTTTCAGATTACGATGTCTTTTCGCAGGGCAGGGCAATACGGACTAAAATTTATGGCACGGAAGGTGCAAATATAAATTTTGTGGAACAGGTGGATGATGACATTTTTTCAGTACGCACCTATGAAAGAGGAGTGGAGGATGAAACTTTGTCGTGTGGAACGGGAGTGACCGCTGTGGCCTTGGCGATGTTTGAAATTGGAAATACCAAGAACAAGAAGGTCAGACTGAATACCCCGGGAGGCTCGCTGGAGGTTCGATTTAAAAAAACGGATTCCGGATACGAGGATATTTATTTGGAGGGACCGGCCCTCATCGTTTTTAAAGGAATATGGAAATGAACACTCTAAAAGGAGATACTATCTTATTGCGCGCCTTGGAACCTGCGGATTTAGACTTTCTCTATCAATTGGAAAACCGGGAGTCCCTTTGGGAGGTCAGTAGCACCATTACACCATATTCACGGTATATATTACAAGAATACATCAATAATAGTTATCGGGATATTTTCGATGTAAAACAACTGCGCTTAGTGATTTGCACTGTGGAATCAACCCGTCCCATTGGACTGATCGACCTGTTTGATTTTGACCCCAAAAACAGGAGAGTAGGAGTGGGGATTGTAGTTTTTGTTGAAAAGGAGAAACGAAAAGGGGCGGCCTTTGAAGCCTTGCAGCTTATCTGTGAATACGCTTTTCGCCATTTGAACGTCCACCAGGTTTTCGCTGGAGTGGGCGACAATAATACAGCCAGTATTCGTCTGTTCGAAAAAGCGGGCTTTATAAAAACCGGAACCAAAGAAGATTGGAATTTTTGGGATGGAAAATTCAGGGATGAATTTTTCTATCAATTGATTCGGTAAAATTGACAATCTGTTATCCACCAAATTATTTTTCACTTCAAACACTTTTAATACCTTACAAGGAAATGTACATAAAAAGAATATTGGTCGCGGTAGTGCTGCTCGGAGCTGTGGGCATGGGTATTTTTGCTTGGAATATTTACACCACGGCCTTTGCGGACAATACGGCTTTCAACAATACCGAAGCCCATGTTTATATCCCTACCCAAGCCTCCCTCCAAGATGTGGTTCAAGAATTAAACCCGCTGCTGCGCGACATGGACGCATTTCAGATCGTTGCCCATCAAAAGCAATACGATTCCAACATTAAACCAGGTCATTTTATTATAAGGCGAGGTATGTCCAACAACGATATAGTAAATGCTTTGAGAAGCCAAAACATCCCCGTAAATGTAAAATTTAATAATCAAGAGCGCTTGGAGGATCTCGCCGGGAATATTTCAAAACAGATTGAAGCCGACAGTCTTTCCCTTATGAATGCTATGCGCGATCCCGAATTTTTAAAGGAAGTTGGATTGAATGAGAATACCGCCTTATCACTTTACATTCCGAATACTTATGAATTTTATTGGAATAGCTCGGCCAAAACTTTTCGGGAGCGGATGCGAAAAGAATACGAACGCTTTTGGGAGGGAGAGCGCCAGCAGAAGGCTGAGAATTTAAACCTTTCCACGGAACAGGTGATGGCCCTGGCGGCAATCGTCCAAAAAGAAACTTCTAAGGTGGAAGAGCGCCCTAGGGTAGCAGGGGTGTATCTAAACAGATTGAAATCAGGAATGCTCCTTCAGGCAGATCCCACCGTAATATATGCGCTAAAGCGTGAAACAGGCGATTACAATCAAATTATTAAACGGGTGCTCTATGCCGATTTGGAGTTGGACTCCCCTTATAATACCTATTTGTACCCCGGGATTCCTCCTGGCCCTATCACGATGCCCGACATTTCCTCCATTGATGCCGTGTTAAATCCTGAAAAGCACGATTACTACTATTTTGTGGCAGATGTTAACAATTTTGGGTATCACAAGTTCAGCAAAACCCTTGCCCAGCACAACATCAACAAGGCCGAATACGTGCGTTGGGTAAATAGCCAAGGTTTAAAGCGTTAGAAACAATCTCTGCCATTTAAAAGACCGTTAAGAAGATAGGGTTAAAATTTGTTAAGTTTTATTCTCCAGCACGCTATTTCATTAGTTTTAATATTGGATAATCACTTGAACCCAGTTCAGGAAGGGTTGTTACTCGTTCTTTGATAGAATAATTTCATTTAACGCGGCGAACATGCCTTTGCCGTAAATGTGTGTTTGCTGTTTAAAGATTTATTTCGCCCCCACACAAAGTTGGGGCGCAATAATTATAATTTAAACTAAGTAGAACATGACACAACGTTTTATGAAATTGTCTGCGCTGCTGGCTGTTTCAGTTTTTACTGCGATGGCATTCTCTTCAGAAAAAGAAGAGTACAGCAGTTCTATATTCTCCACAGATGTTGTGGGTAATGTTGCCCACGTTCCCTACAGCTATGAGGTGAATATGAATTCCCAAGAGAGTGTTCTCTTTCTTGGGAAGTCGTTTTTGGGTTTCTGTTATGACCTCGGCTTTAGTGAAAGCAGTGGCAATTACAGAGCCGTGAACAGATTGGGGTACCTGGGCAAATACCAGTTTGGCCGTTCCACCCTAAATTGGGTGGGGATTCACAATAGACACCGATTTTTAAATTCCCCTTTGTTGCAGGAAAAAGCCTTTGAGGCTCTTCTTTCCAAGAACAAATGGGTGTTGCGGGATTATATTGATGAATACGACGGCAAAACAATTAATGGTGTTAAGATATCCGAATCGGGCCTTTTGGCCGCGGCACATTTGGGAGGAGCCGGAAATGTGATGAAATTTCTGGACAGCAAGGGAACCATTGTATTTGAAGATGCCAATCACGTGCCCATAACTCGGTATATGAAACGCTTTGTCGATTACGATATCTCGAGTATTCTTCCCGACAACAATGCCCGAGCGACATTATAATTATTGAGAAAGCTAGGTTGACAAACCTAGCTTTTTCATTTTCACATTTATTTAACGGCCTAAAAATCAGATTTTTAAAAAATTCCTTATCTTTGCCGGCTGAAACGAAGATGCATGTTTTTTTGCATCCGAATTTTAACCTTAATGAAAAAAAGATTTTATCTCATTACAATTTTACTTGTTGTTACCATACTGGTAGGGACAGGTTTCAGTTCAAAAAAAGACTTCGACTTTTCAGCTTACAGTACAGAAGGATTGGAGTTAAACTACAATGTACCCACAGAAGCCGAGGTGTCTTTATCATCGGCTCCTGTTACCCCAAAATATTATTTATTTCTAGGGAAATCGTATCTCGGTTTTAAGGAAGCCTTGGGTTTCAAGGAATCCAGAGGGAACTATCAGATAGTAAACGATTATGGATATATGGGAAAATATCAGTTTTCCAGAGCCACTTTAAGAATGATGGGCTTTAGAAATACCGATAATTTTCTTTTTGACACCCGACAACAAGAAGCCGCTTTCTTGGCCTATACTTCCCTGAACAAATGGGTGTTGCGGAGAGATATAAAGCGGTATTCCGGAAAAACTATCGGCGGGGTAAAGATCACTGAATCGGGAATATTGGCTGCGGCGCATTTGGCAGGCGCCGGGAACGTAAAAAAATTCTTGAGAAGTGGTGGCGAAAATGGATTTGCAGATGCCAATGGCGCTTCGATTCGCTACTATCTGAAAAAGTTTTCAGGGTATGACACTTCGCATATCGTCGCCAAGAAAAAACCAAGGGTTATTTAAAATATTAACCCTGAACGATGAACAAGGTGGGCCTTTTGTGAAGGTCCACCTTTGTTTTTTTCCAGTAGGCCATGGTTGCAGTTTTTATAAATTCCGTTGACAAAGTAATATCGCTGGCAATGCACAGCCGGGTCTGCGGATGTAAAGTTTCTGCCAAACTCTGCATCATTTGATTGTTTCTATAGGGGGTCTCGATAAATAATTGAGATTGGCCAGAATCCTTTGAAACTTTTTCCAGTCGTTTTAATTCCGCCTTTTTTTCCCCTTTATCAATGGGTAAATACCCGTTGAATGCAAAATTTTGGCCGTTGAAACCGCTGGCCATCATGGCAAGCAATATGGAAGAAGGACCCACCAAGGGCACCACCCTGATCCCGTTTTCATGGGCATAGTGAACCACTCTTGCGCCTGGATCGGCAATGCCGGGGCATCCTGCATCGCTTATCACACCCATATCAAAACCGTTCATACAAAAATCGAGCATGGGGGGAATTTCCTCGGGAAGCGTAAATTTGTTGATTTGCTGCATGTTAAGTTCCGATTGTTTTTTATGGGGAACAATATTTTTGATAAACCGCCGTGCGTCCTTTTCGTGCTCCACAATATAGTGGTCTATCTTTTCGATGGCCTTCTTCACCGAGATAGGAAGAACAGCCAACGGGGGTACCTCCCCCAGCGGGCATGGAATAAGGTATAGGATTCCTTTGGATGTGTTCATTTAACGATTATTGCACTATTAGTTTTTTTACAGGGGAATTTCCTTTCTTAGAGGTGATACCCACCAAATAGATACCTGCTTTCAAGTTTGAAACTGAGATGGTTTTTTGATCGCTGAAAATCTTTTCTGCGGAATAGACTAACCGTCCTCTAATATCGAAAATATCGATGTTAGTGAGCAGATCATCCTTTGATCTGAAAATTACCTGCCCAGAGGAAGGGTTGGGAAACATACTAAGGGAGCTCTCAAGGGAATTACCCTCCGTTGCCAAGATGCTGTACAAAGAATAAATACCACCGCCAGCTATATCTATTACATAAAGCTCTTTTCCCATATCTTCTCCAAAGGAAACCCATCTTTTTCCCGGATAATAGGCTTCGTCCAACAATTCTCCATATTTGTCAATCACTGTAATTTCTCCACTGCAATAATCTGCATAAAAATAAGATCCTCTGAAGACTAGGCCGTATGAATTTCCTCTATAAACATAGCCGCCGGTAATGGAGCAGTTGCCATTATCGTGAGGATATTCTGCAAAGGGAAAGGTAAATTCAGATTGCGGAGGACAGTTTTGAGTGTTATATGGTTGGGAACCTTCATAGCACCGCCAGCCATAATTTAATCCTGCTTCAGCTACACCGGCTTTGTTTATTTCTTCTATCGCAGATTGTCCCACATCTCCAATCCACAAATTGTTGTCCTGAAAATCGAATGAAAAACGCCAAGGATTTCGCAGGCCATACGCCCATATCTCTTCTCGAGCATTTGGAATGCCAACAAAAGGATTATCTGCAGGAATACCGTAATTATTTCCTCCAGAAGGATTATCAACGTCTATTCGCAATAATTTACCCAATAATACATTGATGTTTTGAGCGTTATCGTTCGGATCTCCGCTACCACCACCATCCCCAGAAGAGATATAGAGGTAGCCATCAGGGCCAAAAGCTAAATGGCCACCATTGTGATTGGCAAAGGGTTGGGCATAACCTATGATCGGCAACTCAGAATTTGGATCTGCCCGATTGGGATTGGTAGGGTCTACAGAAAATCGTGAAATCTGTGTATCGCCATTGGGTTTGGTGTAATTTATATAAAAATAGCCGTTGTTTTCATAGTCTGGATGAAAGGCAAGCCCGAGAAGACCTTGTTCATTTCCATTGGAAACCTGACCTGAAATATTGAGGAATGGAGTTGGAATTGTCATTCCGTTGGAAAGAACCTTTATTTTTCCACCCTGCTCAACAACATATAATCTGAATTCGTTATTATTAAATATGGCATCATTGGTTACATACAAGGGTCTGTCAAAACCATCGGCATATAAATTGATTTCGAGAGAGCCAAGTTGGGAATGGAGATTTAAAGCAAACAGAAATATAGCAAAAGCTAAATATTTTTTCATGGCTATTTTTTTAGAATCTTCTAAATATAAGAAAATCAGCCTTTTGTTTCTGTTAAAGTCTGTCCGCAATTTTGGTACAAGCTTCTTCGAGCATCTTGAAAACACTTTCAAAGCCTCGATCTCCACCAAAGTACGGGTCTGGAACATCCACGTTTTCTCCCGGAAAAATTTCGTCTAGGATGAGCTTTACTTTTTCTTTTTGGGCCTCGTTTTCAGCTAGGGCCAAAATGTTTTCCCTGTTGGAATTGTCCATGACGTAGATAATGTCAAATTCATCGAAATCTTTGGTGCTAAATTGGCGTCCGCGCTGGTTTGAAATATCAATGTTATGTTTTTTCCCGATGGTGATACTGCGTTGGTCCGGCTGCTCGCCAACGTGCCAATGCCCAGTTCCCGCGGAATCGACAACCACTTTTGAAGTATCGACTTTTGACTTTAATATTCCCTCGGCCAAAGGGGAACGACAAATATTGCCGAGGCAGACCATAAGGATTTTTTGAGTTTTCAAGGTGAATTGAAGTTTGATAAAAAATTACAAAAAATATTATTTACGGCAGCGAAGTTAACGAATTTAAAAGTTTAACACACATCCATAGGTCTACACTTTTGCTACCGCACGCCTTTCCAGTCCCCAATATAGAAGTTTGGGTTTATGGAAAAAGCTATGGTCTATAAGGTTAACTTTTTGTGGAGATCATCCACGTACTTGCGGAACTGCTTATCGGTGGAGGAAAGATTGTCCACGGTTTTACAAGCGTGGAGAACAGTGGCATGATCCCTTTGCCCAATTTGGGAGCCGATGGAAGCCAGAGAGGCCTTGGTGAATTTCTTCGCGAAGAACATGGCCAACTGCCGGGCCTGTACAATGTGGCGCTTCCTGGTTTTGGATTGGAGGGTAGCCACATCCATCTGGAAATAGTCGCTCACCACTTTTTGTATATAATCTATGGAAACTTCACGTTTGGTGTGCTTCACATAGTTATCGACAATTTTACGGGCAAGTTCTATGGTTATCTCCTTCTTGTTAAAGGAAGAGTGTGCGATCAGCGAGATGATGGCACCTTCCAATTCGCGAATGTTGGTCTTTATGTTGTTGGCCAAGAACTCGACAATATCCTCTGGCATTTCTACGCCGTCCCTATAGAGTTTGTTCTTGATAATGGCTACACGGGTATCGTAATCGGGATGGTTTAGCTCTGCCGAAAGTCCCCATTTGAATCGCGAGAGCAAACGTTGCTCAATGTCAATCATATCTACGGGCGCCTTGTCACTGGTTAGGATAACCTGTTTGCCATTTTGGTGCAGGTGGTTAAAAATGTGGAAAAAGACATCTTGGGTGCCGGCTTTACCCGAAAACAATTGAATGTCGTCCACGATAAGCACATCGATAATTTGATAAAAGTGGATAAAGTCGTTACGGTTGTTTTTCCGAACCGACTCGATGTATTGTTGGGTAAACTTTTCTGCCGAGATATAAAGTACTGTCTTTTCGGGATATTTGTCCTTGATATCCACCCCAATGGCGTGGGCCAAATGGGTTTTTCCCAATCCAACTCCCCCAAAAATAAGCAGGGGATTAAATGAGGTCCCTCCAGGTTTGTTTGCCACTGCCAGCCCTGCCGAACGTGCCAATCGGTTGGATTCGCCTTCCAAGAAGTTTTCAAAATTGTAATTTGGATTAAGCTGCGATTCAATTTTTACATTCCTAATTCCCGGGATAACAAAAGGGTTTTTAAGTTCTGGGCTTTTGTTTTTTAAAGGGACATCCACTTCTTGCGATTGCAAATTACTCCTGTTGGCACTGGGTATTTTTTCTGTAAAAGGCTGTTTGTTGCCATAGGTGTTTTCCATCCTAATAATGTAGACCAACTTGGCTGAGGAGCCCAATTCCTTGGTTAGGGCCACCTTTAGTATTTTCACATAGTGTTCCTCGAGCCACTCGTAAAAAAATTTGCTGGGCACTTGGATGCTAAGGGCGTTATCGGAGAGTTTTACCGCTCTAATGGGTTCGAACCAGGTTTTATATGCTTGCGAAGTAATATTATCCTCGATAAAAGCCAAACAATTGTTCCAAACCGATTCCGCAGTTCTGCCCATAGTGAAAATTTGTGATTCTGTTTTTAAAAGTTCCTGTCGAAAAATAGGGGGTGGAGTATTTCCGAGCTATTTATCAACTGTGCAAATATGTGAACAAAATAGTTATAAAAAAAACCCGATGAGGGTTGAAATATTCGTTTTTTTTCCCCATACTTCACTTGCGATAAAACTACGAAAAAACTTTCTTTTAAAGCCGGGAAATTTTGAAGAATACACTTACACAAATTAGAGTTCGATATGGAGAGACCGACCAAATGGGAGTAGTTTATTACGGTAACTATGCTCAGTATTTAGAACAAGGGCGAACCGAATGGCTACGTGAGCTCGGTTTTTCTTACAAATGGATGGAGGCCCATAACGTACAACTCCCAGTGGTGCATTTCAGTATCGATTATAAACTTCCCGCGCACTACGATGATCTTCTTACAGTCAAGACCACGTTAAAGAAAATGCCCACCGTGAAAATCGAATTTTACTATGAGATTTATAACGAATCTAAACAACTTTTAGCCGCTGCAACAACCGTTTTGGTTTTTGTCGATACAACCACAAAAAAATTGATAAGGGCTCCCGATTATTTGCTCGATAAACTTTCATAGCAGAGAGCTATAATTAAAGAAGTCAATACGTAGCTTTCTCGGGTCCAGAAAAAAGATTTGACCCAGATGAAAGGTAAGGATCCAAGAATTAAACTTTTTTTATTTGCACCTTATAGGTGTTTTCAAACATCTGAAAAATCCTGTCAGATTCCTTTTTCCTTACGGATATCTCAAATTCACAACTGAGTTCCGTCTTTTGATGGACGATATGCAAGTCTTCATCCTTTATTATTCGCATTACGGTGTTCATTTCAGGGTAGTCAAATTTGAGGATATAAGTTTCGTCAATGGTCCTTTCCAGAATCTCGCAACTTTCCACGGCCATTTGTGCGGCGGTTTTATAGGCCTGTACCAAACCGCCCACCCCGAGTTTGGTGCCTCCGAAATAGCGGACTACCACCACCAATATATTGGTCACGTTAAACGCTTGTAGCTGCCCGTATATCGGCATTCCAGCACTGTTGGTGGGCTCACCGTCGTCATTGGCCCGATAGTGCTCGTAGTTTTTGCCCAATTGCCAAGCATAACACCAATGGCGCGCCTTATGATGCTGTTTTTTCAGATTTTGAAGATGTTTATTTATTTCTTCTTCAGATCTTACAGGAAACGCATGACCGAGGAATTTGCTCCCTTTTTCTTTATATAGAACTTCTTGTGACGGTTTGCTGATGGTTTTATAAGTGTCATTGTTTTTTTCTAAACTCATGGGGTTCACTCTGGGTTTTCGGTGGATCTTTTGAAATATGCCTGGGGCGTTGCCTTTTCTTCAAAGTTATATATAAAATTGCGAGCGAGGCAAATGCAATACCGAACTGGTTTTTACCCGCCAATGGAGGAAGCTTCTCGAATTGTTGCAGACGAACAAACGGCCTGACGGCGCCCTCAACGTAGTGGGTTTTTAAAGATGGTAAGGGAGTCGTCTTTTATAGTGCTATTCCTTATTGCCACACCGTTTAATGAAGGGGCCTTTACGCCCTGCCGGAAGGTTTTTCTTCCTACGAAAACAATGGCTTCATCCCATAGATTCGCATCGATAAAGCTTTGGATTGTTTTTGTGCCTCCTTCCACAATTAAAGATTGCAATCCCTTTTTATACAGTACCCGACATATTTGGGAGACAATTTTCTTTGAGAAATCGATTCTTTCAAATTCGACATTGGCTTTGGAAGGAATTGTTTTTGACGTAAAAGTGATGGTCTTGACCTTTCCGTCGAAAAGACACAGCTTTGGGGATAATACGCCCTCCTTGTCAATCCCAATTCGCAGCGGATTGCTGCCCGCCCAATCTCGAGTGGTCAACGAAGGATTGTCCTGCAAAATGGTATTTGTGCCTACAAGAATACCCATTTCCAGACCTCGCATTTTGTGTGCTAACTGTCTGGAAAATTCGTTGGTGATCCATACGGGTGCAACTTCTGTACGGTCAGATCTTTTTGGGGCGACAAATCCGTCCCTGGTTTCTGCCCATTTTAAAAATATATAGGGTCTTTTCTGGCCGTGAAAAGTAAAAAAGCGTTTGTTAAGTTCCTCGCATTCCTTTTGCAATACTCCAACAACAACGTCGCAACCGGCCTCTTGCAGTTTTTTAATTCCCCTTCCAGCCACCTGTGGATTGGGGTCTGTACTGCCGATGACTATTTTTTTAATTCTTTTTGAAATAATGAGGTCAGAACACGGTGGGGTTTTCCCAAAATGACTGCAGGGCTCCAGGCTCACATATAAAATGGATTCTTCTAGCAAGTTCGCCTCGGGCACACTTGCGATCGCATTTACTTCAGCGTGGGGGAAGCCCGCTTTATAGTGCCAGCCTTCCCCAATTATTTTGTCGTTATTAACAATCACACATCCTACCAAGGGATTGGGATAGGAAGTGCCCAAACCATTTTTGGCCAATTGGAGGCAGCGCCACATAAATTTTTCTTGTACTTTCACCGTGTAAAAATACGAAGGATTAATTATATGAATATTCCCATTATCCGTCTTATTGAAAAAAGAGATAATCTGCATATTGCCAAGGTAATACGATCGGTCTTGGAAGATTTGAATGTTCCAAAGGTTGGTACGGCCTACGCTGATGAAACCCTCGATTCCATGTATGAGACCTACCAGGGGCCATATTGCGCCTATTTTGTGCTTGAGCAAGAGGGGCAAATTCTGGGTGGCGCTGGAGTGGCGCCCCTCGCCAATTACGCTGGAAACGTCTGTGAATTACAGAAGATGTACTTTCTTCCCGAAGCCCGAAATAGAGGTATGGGAGCCCAAATGATGGAGTTTTGTGTGGCTAAGGCCCGAGAGTTTGGTTTTGATGCCATATATCTTGAAACCATGGAAAATATGGCACATGCACAAAAGCTGTACCTGAAAACGGGTTTCCGGTTAATCGATTCCCCTATGGGCGATACTGGGCATTATTCTTGCCCTGTACATATGCTGAAAACTCTGTGAAATCAATATGGGAGCTACTGAGTCCGTAAAAGAGATAATCCAAATCCTTTTATGTAAGGTGCTTCCGTAGTAAAACAGGCTTAATGTGGGTTTAACAACTGCTATGAAACTAAGGGACCTAAAGGAAAACTTTAAACGTTCTATTTCCAAATTATATCCACCGGAAGAGGTAGAATCGTTTTTTAACATTCTATCCGAAAAATATCTTGGGCTTTCCCGCATAGAGATTGCTTTGCATCGTGAAAACGAAGTCTCCAGAGAACAAGCGGAGAAATTTAAGAATGCTTTGGCCCGCCTTCGCGATTGCGAACCGGTTCAATATATAGTTGGAGAAACCCAGTTTTTTGAACTTTCCTTTAAAGTTAACGAGCACACGCTTATTCCACGACCCGAGACGGAGGAGTTGGTAGATTGGATTTTATCTGGAACTACCGCTAATGCACTCATTGATGTTTTGGACATTGGAACGGGCAGTGGATGCATAGCTATTGCGCTGGCAAAAAATTTGCCCAATGCAAAAATTTCTGCTCTGGATATTTCGGGCGAAGCCTTAAAAATCGCCAGGAAAAATGCAAAGATCAACGAGGTGGAGATTGATTTTTTTCAAACAGATATTTTGAGGGCAAAAACCCTCGACAAGAAGTACGATGTCATTGTTTCCAATCCGCCCTATGTTCGGGAAGTTGAAAAGGATCTGATGAGTAGAAACGTCGTGGCGCACGAACCTTTTTCAGCACTGTTTGTCAGCGATGAGGATCCATTGCTTTTCTATCGTGTAATTTCCAATCTTTCAAAGGAGTATTTAAGGCCGGGCGGAAAAATATTTTTCGAGATTAATGAGTACCTTGCAGAGGAGTTGACAGCTCTGTTGCGTCACCTTGGCTTTTATGATATTCTTGTACAAAAGGATATCTTTGGAAAAGATCGAATGATACGGGCTTGTGCGAGAGACGCGTAATAATATCCAAACTGTTGATTCTCTCCCAAAAGAGATGGATAAAAGAACGCACAGACAGACATTACAAATAATATATCTATGAACGACTTAAAAAGTATATGTGTATTCTGTGGCAGCAATGATGGCAACGATCTAGCTATCACCGATGCCGCAAAGAGATTAGGTGGAATTTTTGCCGAACGGAATATCACCCTGGTGTATGGAGCTGGGAAGATAGGAGTAATGGGTGCGATTGCCAAAAGTGTGCTTGACCTTAATGGGGAGGTGATCGGCATTATCCCAGAATTTTTAAAGATGAAGGAAGTGGTGCATCTGGGCCTTACAGAACTTATTACTACAGAGAACATGCACGAACGAAAGCTGAAAATGCAGGAAGTTAGTGATGGCTTTATTGCCCTGCCAGGTGGGATGGGCACCTTAGAGGAGCTTTTTGAAATTATTACCTGGTTGCAGCTTGGGCTTCACCAAAAGCCAATTGGCCTCTTAAATGTGAATAATTTTTATGACGACCTCATTGCATTGCTTGAAAACATGGTCCGCAAAGGATTTCTTTCCATGGAAAACTTTGAGTTGCTGTTGGTAGATTCTGATGCATCGCGCCTGCTTGCTAAAATGGAGGAATTCAAAAGACCTTCAGTTCCCAAATGGCTAAATTCTGAGCGGGCTTAATGATTTATTTCCAGCCAGGAAAATGTTATGTTTCATTTTGAGGGAGATATGGTTTTTCCAGATTAAATCTGGAGGTCAGGGCCAATTTGACATTATATTCCAGTAGCTTTTCATCGTTCTTTATTTTATATTTGTTTTCATGAATGTCGAACAGCAAATCCTCTCGCTTCGCAACGAGCTTCGCGAACACAATTACAATTATTACGTACTGGACAATCCTACTATTTCCGACTTTGAATTTGATCAAAGACTGAAGCAACTTCAAGAGCTTGAAATAGCCCATCCCGAGTTTTTCGATCCCAACTCCCCCACCGTAAGGGTAGGAGGCGAAATCACAAAAAACTTCAAGACGGTTCAGCACAGATATAGAATGTATTCCTTAGAAAATTCCTATTCAAAAGAGGATCTTGAGGAATGGGAAAAGCGAATAGAAAGAGCGATTGATGGTCAAGTGGAATTCACTTGCGAACTTAAATACGATGGAGCTTCTATAAGCTTGACCTACGAGCGAGGGATACTCAATCGAGCTATTACCCGTGGCGATGGGTTTCAAGGGGATGATGTAACGGCAAACGTAAAAACTATTCGCTCCATTCCTCTTCGGTTGAAAGGGGATTACCCAGATTCGTTTGATATCCGTGGTGAAATTGTACTGCCCTTTGAAGGCTTTGCCAAAATGAATGCGGAAAGGGTTGAATTGGGAGAGGAGCCCTATCGAAATCCTCGAAACACCGCCTCAGGGAGTTTAAAGCTACAGGACAGTGCCGAAGTGGCCAAACGTCCCTTAGATTGTCTTTTCTATAGCGTTCAGGGAGAGAGGCTTCCCTTAAAAACCCAGTTTGAAAGCCTACAAAAGGCGCGGGAATGGGGATTTAAGGTGCCCGAAGCTGCCAAACTCGCCAAGAATATGGCCGAGGTGCTTGAATTTGTGAATTACTGGGATGTCCACAGACACGAACTTCCTTATGAAACCGATGGAGTAGTGGTAAAGGTCAACAGCCTCCAGCAACAGGAGGAATTGGGATATACCGCGAAATCTCCGCGTTGGGCCATGGCCTATAAATTTAAGGCAGAACGTGTTTCCACCCTTTTAAACCAAATAACCTATCAGGTGGGAAGAACTGGAGCCATCACGCCGGTGGCTAATTTGGAACCTGTGGAATTGGCCGGCACTATTGTAAAAAGAGCTTCTTTACATAATGCCGATCAGATTGAAAGGCTCGATGTCCGGGAGGGCGACACGGTTTTTGTTGAAAAAGGGGGAGAGATAATCCCAAAAATAATCGGGGTGGATTTCACACAACGCAATCCAGATTCCAGCCCGACAAAATATATTACCCATTGTCCGGAATGTGGGACCCCATTGGTGAGAAATGAAGGCGAGGCACAGCATTATTGCCCAAATGTCGAAGGGTGCCCCCCACAGATTATTGGCCGTATTCAGCATTTTATATCGCGGAAAGCTATGGATATCGAAGGATTGGGAGGCGAAACGGTGGCTCTTTTGGTGAATAACGGATTGATAAACAATTATGCCGATCTTTATTTACTTCATACGGAGCAAATAATTCCCTTGGAACGTATGGCGCAGAAAAGTGCTGAAAATATTATAAATGGTATTGAGGCCTCTAAGAAGATTCCTTTTGAACGGGTGCTGTTTGCTCTAGGAATCCGGTATGTTGGGGAAACCGTCGCAAAAAAATTAGCAAACCACTACAAGACAATTGACGCCCTTAAGGCGGCTTCAGAAGAGGAACTTGTTACGGTAGATGAAATTGGGGAGCGAATAGCCCAAAGTGTAGTCGACTTTTTTTCATCCGAAGAGAATCTTGATACAGTGGAACGCTTGAGAAGCTATGGAGTGCAATTGGAAATATCCGCAGAAAAACTCGCCAATCAAACTGATGTTTTGGCGGGCAAGACCTTCGTTGTTTCCGGGGTTTTCACAAAAGTTTCCCGAGACGAACTTAAAAAACTCATTGAGGATAACGGTGGGAAAATCTCCAGCTCCATCTCCTCCAGAACCGATTTTGTGGTAGCTGGGGAAAAAATGGGACCGAGCAAGAAAACAAAGGCAGAGAGCCTCGGGATTTCCATTATCTCGGAAGATGATTTTTTGCAAATGATTTGAAGAGGTCATAAAATCTCTGTGCAACTATAATAAAGTCTGATTCCAGGCTTTTTGGATAAAAGAGGAAAAAACCGAAAAAAACTTATTTTTGTAATATATTAGTCAGGCACTCCATGTTGAAAAGAATAAAGCATTGTTCCCTAAAAAAGCATATTGATAAAAATCTATTACAGCGAGATGTTTCCCAACGGAATGCTCCGCTAAAATACTTGGGGTTTTTGGTGGATGAAGGTTTTTTTGACAATTTTGAATTGCTTTATGAATTTGGAAGAGAACTTGGATTGCAGCGGAAAGATGTAAAGATTTTCACTTTTGTGGAAATCCGGAGAAAAATACCCTCCCTCCGACAAAACCAAATTAGCAATAAGGAATTTTCTTGGCGAGGGGAAATCCAGAACCAGAATGCACAGGAGTTTTTAAATTTACCTTTCGATGTTTTGATTGGTTTTTATCAAGGGGCCCATGAATACATGGAAGCCATGATTTCACATAGTAGGGCTAAATTCAAAATAGGCTTTGAAGGTGCCGACGAGCGACTTTTTGATTTGTTGTTGGCTACCAATCCATCAGATTTTAAGGTGACCATGTGTGAAATTGAAAAATATTTGAAGGTCTTGAATAAACTGTAGTTAATTTTTGTTGGCAACGAGCCGTCAGAAAAACAGGATTTATTAATTTTAACCATAAGCACTCATAGAAGAAGCAGTATCATGAAAGAACTAATAGGAACAGGTGTAGCCTTGGTCACTCCCTTTAAAAGCGACTATTCCGTAGATGTGGAAGGGCTTAAGAACGCAGTAAACTTCAACGTTGAAAACGGAATTGATTATTTGGTGGTTTTAGGGACTACAGCAGAGAGTGCAACCCTTTCAAATGAAGAAAAGCAATTAGTTATTGACTCCATTACCGCAGCCAATAACGATAGACTGCCCATGGTTTTGGGGATTGGGGGCAACAACACCAGAGAAGTTATTGCCGAGATTAAATCGAGGGATCTCTCTGCCTTCACAGCGATTCTCTCTGTTTCACCGTATTACAACAAGCCCACCCAAGAAGGTATTTACCAACATTTTGCAGCCATTGCCAAAGAATCGCCCCTTCCTATTATTTTGTATAATGTGCCAGGAAGGACCGCGTCAAATATTCTTCCCGAAACTGTATTTCGATTGGCCAACGATTTCCGCAATATCGTTGCCATCAAGGAGGCCGCAGGTGATATTGTTCAAGCCATGCACCTGATTTCGGGATGTCCTAAAGATTTCCTGGTTATTTCGGGAGATGATATGATTGCGCTTCCCATGGTGCTAGCTGGCGGAGCAGGGGTTATTTCGGTTATTGGAGAAGGATTTCCAAAAGAGTTTTCTAAAATGATAAAACTTGGGCTGCAAAAACAAGTGGAAGAGGCCTATAGCATTCATTACAGGATTGCTCCCGCCATCGAGTATATCTTTGCTGAAGGAAATCCTGCAGGGATAAAGGCTGTTTTTAAAAAGATGGGAATTTGTGATGACACCCTACGACTTCCTTTAGTAGGGGTAAGTGATGGGTTGAGAAAAAAGATAGATTCCTTTGTGGAAAACGCTGAAAAATAACCGCCTGTTATTGATTGTTAATTATTTCAAAAGGGGTGTTGGTACTATGCGCCTATCATCTATTTTCGTTTAATAATAAGTTTGCCCAATCTATAGTAATTACCTAATTTTGCACGATGTTTTTGAAACCTATGCGTTTAACTGTTTTCTCCATTCTTTGTATCAGTCTTGTTTTTTCTTCCTGCAGCCAATACCAGAAAGTGCTGAGGAAAGATGACATGGGCAAAAAATATGCATTTGCCGATTCTCTCTATCAAAAGGGAAAGTACAAAAAGGCTTTAAAATTGATGGAGCAGATTGTGCCAGCGTACAGAGGCAAGCCTCAGGCGGAAAAACTGTCGTTTATTTACGCCAATACGTATTATAATTTAGAAGATTATTTTCTTGCAGGCTATCAGTTTGAGCGCTTTGTCCAGGCATATCCAAAGAGTGACAGCACTGAAATAGCCTTCTATAAATCTGCGAAAAGTTTTTATAATCTCTCCGAGCCCTATTCCTTGGATCAGAAGGAAACCTATCGTGGATTGGAAAAGCTACAGGACTTTATAAACACCTATCCCGATTCTGATAGGCGGGAAGAAGCCAATAAGTTAGTTTTTGAACTTCGAACAAAATTGGAAAAAAAGCGTTTTGAGGTTGCAAAACAGTACTATCACATTGAGGATTACAAAGCTGCTATAGAATCTTTTGACAATTTCATAACGGATAATCCCGGAACTATTTTTAGAGAACAAGCATTTTTATATCGACTAAAATCAGCATATAAGCTGGCAATAAATAGCGTTCCCTCCCTGGTGCAGGAACGGTTGTTGGCTGCTAAAGGCTATTATAAGAGCTATGCGAAATATTACAAGGACACAGATTCGGCCGTAGAAGCCGAGAAAATCAACCAGGAGATTGAGCAGAGGTTGGTGTCCAAAGAATCAAAACCCAATACTTAATAAATTTGAACCATGGATATTAAAAATTCAGAAGCCCCCATCAATACCATTACGTACGATCGTAACCTAATAGATGCGCCAACTGGCAATATTTATGAGGCCATTTCTATCATTGCCAAACGAGCATCCCAAATCAACGGTGACATCAAAAAGGAGTTGTTGGAAAAGTTGGATGAGTTTGCTACCTACAACGATAGTTTAGAGGAGATTTTTGAGAACAAGGAGCAGATTGAAGTTTCAAAATTCTATGAAAGGCTTCCAAAACCGCACGCTCTTGCTGTAGAGGAGTGGTTGGAAAACAAGATTTACTACAGAAATACGAAAGACGAAGCAATCGAAGAATAATTTCCTATATTTAAAAGGAAGTTTTTATTATTCTTATAACTGAAATTTGAACCATGGCTGTTTTGAGCGGTAAAAATATCTTGCTTGGCATCACGGGCGGGATCGCCGCCTACAAAACGGCATTTTTGGTTAGACTTTTGGTGAAAAAAGGCGCCCACGTTAAGGTTTTGATGACCGATTCTGCAAAGGAATTTGTCACCCCGCTTACACTATCTACCCTTTCAAAAAACCCTGTTTACTCTTCTTTTACCACCGAAGAGGAGGATCTGGATGGCCATCGTGAACCCGAATGGAACAATCATGTGGAATTGGCCCTTTGGGCCGATTTGTTTTTGATTGCACCTGCCACGGCTAACACGTTGTCCAAAATGGCATATGGCGCTTGTGACAATTTGCTCATGGCCGCCTATCTCTCAGCGAAATGCCCGGTTTATTACGCTCCGGCAATGGACCTGGATATGTACCAACATCCTAGCACCGCTGAGGTTTTTAAGAAATTGGAGGGTTTTGGAAACATTCAGATTCCCGCTGCCTATGGCGAACTGGCCAGTGGATTGATAGGCAAAGGGAGAATGGCCGAACCAGAGGATATCATTGCCTTCTTGGAAACAGATATTCTCAACACACTACCTCTAAAAGGAAAGAAGATTCTAATCACCGCCGGTCCAACCTATGAAGCCATAGATCCAGTGCGATTTATAGGCAATCATTCCAGTGGAAAAATGGGCTATGCCCTTGCTGAGCAGGCCGCAAAACTTGGCGCAGAAGTGGTTCTGATCTCCGGTCCCGTACATTTGAAACTGGATGACGATCTGGTGAGGATAGAAAAAGTTACTTCCGCAGAGCAAATGTACCAAGCGGCCCATAGGCATTTTTCAAGCTGCGATGTGGCCATTCTAAGCGCTGCGGTGGCAGATTATCGCCCTGCAGAAGTTTCTTCCGAAAAAATAAAGAAGAAAGATGAACAGCTAACCATTCACCTGACTAAAACCAAAGATATTTTGGCTTCTCTTGGAAGGATAAAAGAAAAGCAGTTCTTAGTGGGATTTGCCCTGGAAACGGAAAAGGAGGAAGAAAACGCAAAATTGAAACTCAAAAAAAAGAATTTAGATTTAATTGTTTTAAATTCGCTTCGAGACAAGGAAGCTGGTTTTGGAAAAGAAACCAACAAGGTTACCTTTATTACTTCAAACAATAAAGTACTGCCTTTTCCTGTTAAACCTAAAACAGAAGTCGCAAAAGATATCTTGCATTATATTATAGAAAAAAACCATGCGTAAAATTTTACTGATACTAATTTGTGCTGTTACTGCAAGCACAGCGGTAGCACAGGAGCTTAACTGCACCGTCACCATCGATGCCCAACAGACCGGGCAGCCAAACCTCCAACTGTTCCGTACTTTAGAAACCCAACTGAAGGAGTTTGTGAACAACAGCAAATGGACGGATAGGTCCTACAAAAACCAAGAGCGTATTGATTGCAATATGACATTGGTAATAAGCAAAATGGATGGAGAGGATTTTACCGGCACCTTGCAAGTTCAATCATCACGGCCTATTTTTGACTCTACTTACGACAGCCCCATATACAACTATTTTGATCGACAGGTCAATTTCAAATACAAGGAATACGAGCCGTTAAATTTTAATATCAATAATTTTGAATCGAACTTGGTTTCTGTAGTAGCTTTTCATGTGTATTCTATCATTGGACTTGATGCAGATACCTATACACTGAATGGGGGAGAACCCTATTTCCAAATTGCCAAACAAATTACCAATACGGCTGCCAGTAGCAATTACTCCGGTTGGAAAGCTGCCGATGGAAACCAGTCGCGTTTTCGTTATAATGATGCCCTACTGTCTTCAGTTTATAAGGAATTCCACCAGGCGATGTATGAATATCATCGGAAAGGGCTGGATTTGATGGCGGATAATCCCAAGGAGGCCAAGCGAAAAATAGAAGAATCGATAACTCTTTTAAAAGGTATAAATGACCGTCGTCCAAATTCCTTTCTATTGCGCACCTTCTTTGATGCCAAGAGTGATGAAATACAAGCTATTTTTAGCGGCGGACCTCAGGTAAACATAGCACAATTGGTTGAAAACCTCAATAGAATGGCTCCGACCAAAAGGAGCAACTGGGCAGAGATCAAGTTTTAAATCAAGCGATAGACCACTGATTTTCTGGGGTTGATTTTTTAAAGTAAAATCAATACTTTTCAAATGCCGTGCTGATTTGTCTGCGGACTTCAAATCTACAATACAACAATGTTGACCTCCCTTGCCATAAAAAACTACGCCCTTATCGAAGATATTCGTGTGGACTTTGATACGGGGTTAACAATTATTACTGGCGAAACGGGAGCGGGCAAATCAATTCTTCTGGGAGCCTTGGCGTTATTGCTTGGTAAACGTGCAGATATGGGCAGTGTAAAGGACGCTTCTAAGAAATGCGTCGTGGAGGGCCATTTTCAAATCGGCAAATACGCTATGGAGGCCCTTTTCGATGAGAGTGAATTGGATTACGATAACCACACAATAATTCGGCGCGAAATACTGCCCAGTGGGAAATCTCGGGCTTTTGTAAACGATACTCCGGTTGCATTGGCTCAATTGCAGGCTATAGCTCCGTATCTCGTGGATGTTCACAGCCAACATGAAACCCTGGACATCGTATCTCAAGATTTCCAGATGGAGGTAATTGATGCCCTGGCAGATAATTTGGATCGATTAAAATTATATCAATCCCACCACGATGATTATAAAGAAAACAGAGAGGCTCTTGAAGTTTTAAAACAAAAAAGGATAGATGCCACCAAAGAGTTGGATTACAACCGTTTTCTTTTTAATGAATTGCAACAGGCGAATTTGGAAACTTTGGATCAAACGGAATTGGAGGAAACCTATGAGACGCTGAACAATGCGGAGGCCATTCAAGATGCTTTTTCACAAACCATAAAATTGCTTGAAGAAGAATCGGTTGGTTCACTTGAAACGGTAAAGGAAGCTCGCACGGTCCTGGGCCGGATTAAAAAATTTTCCAGTGTTTATGAAAGTCTTTGGGAGCGTTTAAATAGCGCGATCATTGAGTTGGAGGATATCGGTCAGGAGATTCGCTATACGGCCGAAGGCGTTGCCGCCGATCCACAGCTGCTCACCCAAGTTAATGAGAAATTGCAAAATCTTTATAAACTCCAGCACAAGCACGGACTGGAAACAGTGGCTGAATTGATAGAGTTGCGAGACGAATTGGATGAAAAGGTAAGCACTACAATTGGACTGGATACCAAAATTGAGCAACTGGAGGAACGCGGAAAAACATTATTCGAAGCTGTTTTAAGAGCTTCAGAAGATCTTCACAAAAGAAGAGAGAGGGCGATCCCAGAGCTAAAAAAACAATTGGAAGAAATCCTGAAACCATTGGGACTGCCAAATGCCCAATTCCAATTTAATCTAAGTCGTTCGAAGGAATTTAAAAAAAATGGGAGCGACCTGTTGGAATTGCTTTTTACGGCCAATAAGGGAACAGTTCCCGGACCCTTAAAGAAAGTGGCCTCGGGGGGTGAAATGAGTAGGATCATGCTCGCCATAAAATCGGTTTTAGCCAAGTATAAAAAGTTGCCCACTATTGTTTTTGATGAAATTGACACGGGGGTTTCCGGTGAAATCGCCAAGAAAATGGCCGATATAATGTTTCAAATGAGCCGGGATATGCAGGTTTTGACCATTACCCATCTGCCTCAGATCGCGGCAAAAGGAGACTGCCATTTTAAAGTTTACAAAGAAGATATTGAGCAGGTTACCGTTACGCACCTGAAGTATTTGAACCGTGACGAGCGCATCGTCGAGATTGCACAAATGCTGGGGGGCAAGAAGATTTCTGAGGCCGCTATGGCAAATGCTAAGGAATTATTGAATTAAAACGTATCTTTACTATAGATAATTGAATCCACTATACACTCAATTAACAAATAATACTTAATCACTAACAAATAGAATATGTCATATAATTTACTAAAAGGAAAACGCGGAATAATTTTTGGCGCCCTGGATGAAAATTCCATAGCATGGAAAGTAGCAGAAAGGGTACACGAAGAAGGTGGAAAATTTGTACTTACCAATGCACCCGTGGCCATGCGAATGGGGCAAATAAATGACTTGGCATCGAGGACCAATTCTGAAATTATTCCTGCGGACGCCACAAATCTGGAGGATATTGAAAAATTAGTGCACCAATCGGTTGAAATCCTTGGTGGGAAACTGGATTTTGTCCTCCATTCCATCGGTATGTCCATCAATGTAAGGAAAGGCAATCATTATACGAACCAAAATTATGATTGGACTCATAAAGGTTGGGATGTTTCCGCTGGTTCTTTTCATAAGACGATGCAGGTTCTCTATCAGAAGGATGCCATGAATGAATGGGGGAGTATTGTGGCCCTCACTTACATGGCAGCACAAAGAGTGTTCCCCGATTACAATGACATGGCCGATAATAAGGCATATTTGGAAAGCATAGCCCGTAGTTTTGGTTACTTTTTCGGCAGGGATAAAAAAGTTAGGGTAAACACTATTTCCCAATCGCCCACCCCTACCACTGCAGGTCAAGGCGTAAAAGGTTTTGATGGGTTCATCAGTTATGCCGAGAAGATGTCTCCCTTAGGAAATGCCACTGCTTTGGATTGCGCAAATTATACGGTTGCCATGTTTAGCGACTTGACGAGGAAAGTTACTCTTCAAAATTTATTTCACGACGGAGGTTTCTCAAAAATGGGGGTAAGTGATGCAGTGATGGAAGCATTTGTCAATGGAGTGAATAAATAGATTTATAAATTGGTTGAAATAAAAAAGTCACCTTGGGATAGGTGACTTTTTTATTGGGTTTGTCGTCCTATTATTTAAACTTGGATTACTCCCATATTAAAACGTTTTTCAATAGGAGCGTGGTTAGCCGCTTCAATTCCCATTGAAATCCATTTACGGGTCTCGAGTGGATCGATCACAGCATCGGTCCAAATTCTGGCAGCCGCATAATAAGGAGAGATCTGTTCGTCATATCGCGCCTTAATTTTATCATAGAGCTCTTTTTCTTCTTCCTCTGAAATATTTTTCCCTTGTTTTTTCAATGAGGCGGTTTCTATTTGAAGCAATACCTTGGCGGCGCTGTTGCCACTCATCACTGCGAGTTCGGCACTCGGCCAAGCCACGATCAATCGGGGGTCATATGCCTTTCCACACATAGCATAATTACCCGCACCATAGCTATTCCCGATGACAATGGTGAATTTGGGCACTACACTGTTGCTCACAGCATTCACCATTTTAGCACCATCCTTGATAATCCCTCCGTGCTCACTTTTGCTCCCTACCATAAAACCGGTGACATCCTGCAGGAACACTAAAGGAATTTTCTTTTGGTTGCAATTGGCGATAAAACGAGTAGCCTTATCGGCGCTATCGCTGTAGATTACTCCACCAAATTGCATTTCTCCCTGCCTGGTCTTTACCAATTTACGCTGATTGGCGACTATTCCCACAGCCCATCCCTCGATTCGGGCATAACCGGTGAGAATGGTTTGTCCATACCCTTCCTTGTATTCTTCAAAATCGCTATCGTCCACAAGACGCTTTATCACTTCTCTCATATCGTATGGTTCCGTACGCAATTTTGGAATTAACCCATAGATTTCTTCTTGTTTTTCTTTTGGTTTTTTTGACTTTTCACGGTTATATCCGGCCTTGTCAAAATCCCCAATTTTAGAGATAATATTTTTAATCGTGTTCAGCGCCTGCTGGTCATTCTTTGCTTTGTAATCCGTCACCCCACTTATCTCACAATGAGTGGTGGCCCCGCCCAGTGTTTCGTTGTCTATTGTTTCGCCGATAGCGGCCTTTACCAGGTAGCTGCCTGCCAGAAAAATGCTTCCGGTTTTATCAACGATTAAGGCTTCATCGCTCATTATGGGGAGGTAAGCTCCACCGGCCACGCAACTGCCCATTACCGCTGCAATCTGGGTAATTCCCATACTGCTCATTACGGCGTTGTTTCTAAAAATTCTTCCAAAATGCTCCTTATCGGGAAATATCTCGTCCTGCATCGGCAGAAATACCCCAGCGCTATCAACCAGATAAATGATGGGCAGTCGGTTTTCTATGGAAATTTCTTGGGCGCGTAAATTTTTCTTCGCAGTTATTGGGAACCAAGCACCTGCTTTTACAGTTGCGTCGTTCGCTACGACTATACATTGTTTTCCTTTTATATATCCAATTTTTACTACTACCCCTCCTCCTGGAGCTCCTCCGTAGTCTTGATACATTCCCTCTCCCGCAAAAGCACCTATTTCAACAGACGGCTTTTCAGAGTCCAACAGATAGTTAATTCGTTCGTGTGCGGTGAGCTTCCCTTGTTCATGTTGTTTATCGATACGTTTTTGGCCACCGCCAAGTTTCACTCTTGCCAACTTTCGCTTTAATTCAGAAATGAGTAACTTATTGTGATCTTCGTTTTTGTTGAAGTTTAAATCCATTGAAATTAATTGTTTGCGCTAAAATACGAAATGTGGGGAACTCATTTTGTCTCTGCTTTAAAATAATGGAAATTTCTTGGCCATAGAATGGCGGAATGATCTTTTGGCTCCCCCTTTGGTTTTTGCTGGGTAATTGGCAGAAGTTTTGAAGCGCGGTGGTTTTGGTCCTCTTTTTAAACTATGACATTTTGTTAACGAATATCTATTTTATATTAGCGATATTTGTTTTTACCGTTAAATTTGCATTTCAACCGAAACAAGGATTACTTCACTATGGGAATGAATAAAAACACCGTACTGGCCTGGGCCACTTTTATCATGATTTTTGTGGGCTGTGCCTTAATCGCCCTAGGAGCTTTTCGCTATGATGATGTAGCTGGATATGGTTTTGCTGCTGTTGGTATAGGATTTTTTGCCATTGCATGGGTTTTTAATGCATTAAAGGGAAGGGTATAGCAGTTAACTACCGTTTTGGGAATGAATTTTTGACAAATGAATCCAAAGATATGGGTGAAGAGAATTTAATTCGTGAGAGAATTGCAAAACACCTTGAAGGTGGGGAGGCTTACATGGCAATACCTAAAATTCTTGAAAAGATTTCTTTTGAAGAAATAAATACCCGCCCCTCTAATTTACCGTATTCATTTTATGAATTGTTCTTTCACGTTGTCTTTACACAGAAAGATATAGTGAAATTTACTTGTTCCGATGATTACACGGAACCAAAATGGCCAGACTATTATTGGCCCAAAGATAAAGTATGTAGGGCGAAGGAGGAATGGGAAAATTTAAAGGCGGAATACATTACAGATCGCGAGCGATTGAAAGCGTTTTTGCTCGATACCTCTAATTCGCTTAGCCAACCTGTAAAGAACGGTGCAGCCCAACAAACTTTGTTGCGGGAGGTGCTTTTGGTAATTGAACATTCTTCCTACCACGCAGGTCAAATGCTAATAATCCTCAGGCTGTTAAACCTTCACTAAAACAAGACCCACATTGTTATAAAAGGACGTGGAATATCCAAAATTGACGAATTACAAATAAGAATTTATATAGAAATGAGCGACGATAAAAAAATAATTTTTTCGATGTCGGGTTTGACCAAGACCTACCCCAATGCGCAGACTCCAGTTTTAAAGAATATCTACCTCAGCTTCTTTTACGGAGCTAAAATTGGTATTCTTGGACTTAACGGTAGTGGTAAATCTACTTTGTTGAGAATTATTGCAGGAGAAGACAAGAATTATCAGGGAGATGTGGTTTTTTCACCCGGTTACACCGTTGGCTATTTGGAGCAGGAGCCGAAATTGGATGAATCAAAAACTGTCATTGAGGTGGTAAAGGAAGGCGTTCAAGAGGTTGTCAATGTATTGGAGGAATACAACAAGATCAATGACATGTTCGGAATGCCAGAAGTCTATGAAAACCCTGCAAAGATGGATGAATTGATGGAGAAACAGGCCAAGCTTCAAGATAAAATTGATGCCACCAATGCCTGGGAGTTGGACACCAAATTGGAAATAGCCATGGACGCCCTGCGCACACCCGAGCCCAATAAACCCATAAATGTACTCTCTGGAGGGGAAAAACGGCGGGTTGCCCTTTGTCGCCTTTTGTTGCGAGAGCCCGATATTTTATTGCTGGATGAGCCTACAAACCATTTGGATGCGGAAAGTGTACATTGGCTCGAGCACCATCTTTCCCAATACAAAGGAACTGTGATTGCCGTAACCCACGACAGATATTTTCTGGATAATGTTGCGGGATGGATATTGGAATTGGACAGGGGAGAGGGAATTCCCTGGAAAGGAAATTACTCGTCTTGGTTAGAACAAAAATCCAAGCGTTTGGCCCAAGAGCAGAAACAGGCCGGAAAACGTCAAAAAACATTAGAACGAGAGTTGGAATGGGTGCGCATGGGCCCAAAAGGTCGGCATGCAAAACAAAAAGCACGTTTAAACAACTATGACAAGCTCCTCAGCCAAGACCAAAAGCAATTGGATGAAAAATTGGAAATCTATATTCCCAACGGTCCGCGATTGGGAACCAATGTTATTGAAGCAAAGGGGGTCTCCAAAGCCTTTGGTGATAAGCTCCTTTACGAAGATTTGAATTTCAGGCTGCCACAAGCTGGAATCGTGGGGATTATTGGCCCCAACGGAGCTGGAAAAACAACAATTTTCAAAATGATCATGGGGGAGGAAACCCCAGATAAGGGAACATTTGAAGTAGGTGAAACTGCAAAGTTGGCTTATGTAGACCAGTCACATAGCAATATAGACCCCAATAAAACGATTTGGGAAAACTTTAGTGATGGTCAAGAACTTATTTTGATGGGTGGCCGACAAGTAAACTCCCGCGCCTATTTGAGCCGGTTTAATTTTAGTGGCAGTGAACAGAATAAAAAAGTTTCCATGCTTTCGGGAGGGGAGCGAAATAGACTGCATTTGGCGATGACGTTAAAGGAAGAAGGAAACGTCCTTTTGCTTGACGAGCCTACCAACGACCTGGATGTAAATACACTTCGAGCTCTGGAGGAAGGACTTGAAAACTTTGCAGGTTGTGCGGTGGTAATTAGCCACGACCGCTGGTTTCTGGATAGAATTTGCACACATATTCTCGCTTTTGAAGGTAATAGTGAAGTGTACTATTTCGAAGGCGGCTTTAGCGAATATGAGGAGAACAAAAGAAAGCGCTTGGGAGGTGATTTGATGCCTAAAAGAATCAAGTATAAAAGATTAATACGATAAACCCATGTGGAAAAATCTGATTGTTTTTGGGCTGCTAATTGGCTTTACCTCCTGTGGGAGTAAAAAGACCCTAGTAAAACCCTCAAAGGAATCCAATGAAATTGTCCTGGGAAACTCCAAAACCGTTTCGTATAAAAGTTTAGGGAATGGAGTAGCCTCCATCCAGTTGGATTTGTACGAAAACAATACCTTTAAATTTGATTTTAAAAGTATTCCACAACCCGATACGGACGAAACATCGAGCATTATTTCCGAAAAAGGAACTTATTCTTCGGAAGGGAACTGGAAAACACTGAATTTTAAAAATCCACAGTTCTCCCTTGCTGCTATTTTCGACCCACAATACGCAGACGCAGCCTATTTTAAAGTTATAGACGAAGAGCACGTGAAAATAAATACAGCCCAGAACTCTTTACCCATTTGGGGAGTGGTCTGCGAGAAGAAATAGGACTTTGTCGGCGGGAATAAGGTGTGAATGTGATGATGGGCCCATTATCTTATCTGCCTTATCATACAAATCTTTGATCTTTAATTCCTCACAATCAGCTTTTTCGTAACCGAATGGTTTCCACCGGTAATTCTCACAAAATAGACTCCTGCCGTAATCCCATCTGTTTTTATATGGATCGTTTTGGCGGTTTGAAAGTTCCCATTAAATAAAGTTCTCAGTTTTTTCCCCGAAACATCGAATAATTCTACCGTACCTTCGGAAGTTAGATCTTGGGAGATACTAAATTCAGAATTAGCGGGGTTCGGGAATATTTTTATGGAATTGGATGTCAATAGATCCTCTTCCACTCCCAGGACGTCCGACACATCAATCTTGTGCATTGCCCTGCCAAAAGTACCAGCATATAAGGTCTGGGAAGGTTCATGGAATTTTAGGTCCATAATAACGGTTAGGGGCAGCCCATTTCCTAAAATATCCCAACTCGCACCATCATTTTTAGAATACCAAACGTATAAGTCGGTGGCGATAAAGAGAATGTTCTTAGAAGCATATACAATGATATCGTTTACAGGAATACTCGGTAGGTTGGATGAAATATCATCCCAAGTTTGTCCCCCATCTACAGTTCTAAAGACGTGTGGCGTATAATCCAAGCTCTTAAAGCCAGAGAGCGTTACATAGGCTATCAGATCGTCGCTGGGTACCGTAGCGATAGAGGTAATATATTGATCGGGTAATCCAGTACTAATGTTTGTCCAAGAGTTTCCTCCATCGAAGGTTACATTCACATTGCCATCGTCGCTTCCTGTATAGATTACGTCAAGATTATTATACGATGAGGCTATTGCGGTTAGGGTACCATAAGCTAAAGAGCCACTTGGGTGCAAACCATCCGTAAGATCAGGACTGATTACGGACCAAGATGCTGCTCTATTGGATGTATATAGACGGTTGGTTCCGTAATACAATATCTCGTGGTTGAATGGAGAGATGATAAAAGGGGTATTCCAGTTGTTTCTGTCGCCTCCGTTTATTCCGTTGGTACAACTATTGAAACTAGTACCTCCGTTGGTACTTCTGCCCATATTGCCGTACTGAGATTCCACATAAATATAGTTATTGTCCACCGGATCCACGGCCACGTGGAAACCATCACCTCCCCAGATCGCCTGCCAATCATTGGCACCTCCGCTGGTGGTACGGATGGTGTTGTTGTCTTGAGTGCCTCCATACAGCCTTTCTGGCTGGGAATAATCAACTTCAATATTATAGAACTGGGTAACGGGCAGGTTTAGGAACTTTGTCCAGCTGTTGCCCCCGTTATTCGAAATATAAGCACCTCCATCATTGCCTTCCAGTATAAAACTTGGATCGGATCGAGAAATATCCATAGCGTGGTGATCCACGTGCATGCCATTTAAAATCTGCCAAGAGGATCCACTATTGGTTGATTTGGCTACATCCAGCCCAAGGATATAGACTTCATCTGAATCAATGGGATTAACGCGTACATTCCCGAAGTACCAACCAAAATTGGCATCTATTCCACTCAGAGCGTTTGGGGATGTAACGAGCACCCAATTGTTGCCGTTATCGGTGGATTTATAAAGTCCGTTAAACTGATTGGTAATCGGATTGGTGGTAAAACGCGCATAAACCGTTGCGGGTTCCGATTCTGAAACCGCCAAACCGATTCTTCCCGTTTGTGTGCTTGGAGCGGGCAAGCCGTTTGCGGGGCCTAATTGGGTCCAGGTATTCCCTCCATCCATGGAGCGGTGGATGGCTGAAGTTATGCCCCCGTAATTGCGTTCCCAAGGTTTGCGGGTGCGCTCCCACATAGCAGCATAAAGAATGTTCGTATTGGCCACATTCATCGCCACATCTATAGCTGAAGTAGAATCGGTAACAAAAAGCACTCGCTCCCAACTTCCGCCTCCGTCAGTGGTCCTATAGATACCTCGTTCTTGATTTGTACCGTACAATTTCCCTGAAGCTGCAACAAAAACTCTGTCGGGATCTGTGGGATCTACGACGATTCTTCCCACGTGGTTGCTGTTAGGTAACCCTACATTTGTCCAACTATCTCCTGCATCATCACTACGGTAAATACCATCCCCAAAATAGGCGCCATCTGTAGCACTGCCGTTGGCTTCTCCGGTTCCTGCGTAAATCCGTTGTGCATTTGAACGCGCGATAGCCATGCTCCCAATGGAGGGTTTGCTAATTTCATCGAATATGGGAGTCCAATGGGCACCCTTGTCGTACGATCTAAACATACCGCCTGTCGCTGTGGCCACGTAAAGATGATCATCGTCTATGGGCGAAATAGCAACATCGGTAATTCTTCCACCTGTATTGAGCGGCCCTACAAATTGCCATATACCAGTTTCCTCTGGTCTATTGGTGAGAATAAGCCTTGATTGGACAAGTGCTTCTTCTATTGCCTTTTTGTTGATAAAATTATTGGGATAGGCGCGTTGGTTGTACATCCACTCGGCAGGATATTCCGTTTTACCCACTTCCTTTTTAGCGTTTTCATCAGTTTTCAACTTGGAACGGCCGTTACATCCCAAATTAAATAGAGAAAAAACAAATAGAAAGACCGCCAATACTGAAAAGTGAAGCTTAATTTTTTTCATCTTAGGTATTTTAAAAGGTTAAAGTCTAATATCTAAAGTCTCACGTCTCACTGAACTTCTCTGATTGAGGTTGACCGTTATTAATTATGTTCTAATACTCTTTGTGCATTTATGCATTCTAAGTGAACATTGTGTTTTAATCTAAACAAGGAACGCGAACTGTCCTGTTTCCTGATTCCCTTTAGTCCTGTTTCTATATCAGGGACGTACACAAGTCTCAAGTCTACAGAGAATACCAATCCAACTGCACCACTTTAATCTCAGGATTTCCCGCTTCCACCAAAGTTTTGAATTTATCCACATCGCTCAGGCCATTTTCCCCTCGGTAATGATAGGGGTAGACGGTTTTGGGTTTAAAAGCCAAAACGGCTTCGGCTGCTTTATCAACAGACATAGTGTAGGGCAAGTTCATACATACAAAGGCGATGTCGATGTTTTTCAGATTTCGCATTTCTGGAATATCTTCGGTATCACCTGAGATATAAACACGTTTGCCATTTTTTTCTAGAACGTATCCATTGCCGCGACCTTTCTTGTGATATTTCAGGGCTTCTTTCCGCAGGTTGTACATTGGGATGGCTTCAATGGCAATGCCATAATCACTAGTCTTCCCACCATTTGCAATAACCTCAGTATTATTTTGAAGGGCTTTAGGAAGTTTGTCAAATACTGCCTTGGGTGCGATAATAGAAGTCTTTTCAGTTACAACAGATTCCAAGAGGTCGATATCCAAATGATCTGGATGGATATCCGTAATTAAAATCATATCTGGTTCATCATACTTTAGAAAATCTTCTTTCCGTCCTACGGGATCAATGTAGATAATCTCCCCATCCCATTTAAGAACTAGGCTGGCATGCTCCACAGGATAAATTTTAAAACTGTTCTCCACGCGGGCATCTTTTCCCTCTTGGCTTTTCGTCGGTTGGTCGATGAGGACATTTTCTTGATCTTTATTTTCGATATCTGGATGCTCCGATTTGTTTTTACAGGCAGCCAGTACCAAAGAGAACAGCAATACAACGGCGATGGGTTTCATATTTATTAGAATTAATTGTTTTTATTCGCGCAATAATTTCTTATTGCATGGCAATGGCATCACTCACTAAATAGGCAATCGCTTTTCCCACTTGATTTGGAAAAATGCCCAACGAAGGGGCTCCTTCACAAATGTGAAGATAAACGGCATTTGGATTTCTGGAAAAATAGGAAACAAATTTTCTGGCCTCCGTCAATGTAAATCCACTGGGAGTTAGGGCACTGCTCCCCATCATTTTCACTGCGTCTAAATCGAGCTCAATCCCAAAATTCCTATCGCTGGAAAATCTTTGGGCCTGCTGTAAGGCTTCAGCAAAAGAGATTTTTTCTGTTATAGAAATATCTTCAAACAAATTAAAACCTATCCGGTCCGAATTTTTATCCATAACATTGAAAATCCCCTCAGAAGTATAGTTCCTATGAAGTCCGAATATGAAGTATTTGTCCAAATATCCATCTTCAAAGGCATAGGAAAATCCGTTGCCGCTATGCCGGTGTTCCAAATTTCTGAAATCGGTATGAGCGTCAAAATTGATGCTGTTCACCTTCATTTTTAAGGCCAGTGAAGCGCCTTTCAAATTTCCATAACTGTTGTTGTGACCGCCACCGATGATGATAGGGAATTTTCCGGCTTCCACAATAATTTGTATTAACTGTGACACCATATGGTCTATTTGGATGACCAACTCGCCAAGTTCTTCAACGGCATGACCATTATCCATTGAGATAGCCTCCGCTTGCTCCATTTGATCCTCGCAGTCAACTTCTCCTAAAAGAATCAGGTTTCCAGCATCCATCAAATGAGTATGTTGAATGTTTAAAAGGCTGCCGAGAGCCGCTTTCCAAGCTTTCGAAGTACCTGGGTTCCCATAATTGGCCCTGACGCCAATATCCTCGGGGATTCCCACGAGCACATATGTAGCGGGGTGATTTTTTAAATCCCCCAGTTCTTTGATAAAATTTACTTTTTCCCCAAACTTCGTTTCTCCGGCACGCAAGTTCAGGAATGGCGACACCTCATTTTTAGAATATATCCTTAGAAACTGCATACTATTTCCTCTCCATTTATTATAACTGAATCGATCAAATTACTGCCAAAAGCGTAAGGTAAATATCCATAAGAAGGAATCTTCTTGGTGATGATCACATTTCCTACTTTGCCCTTTGTAATGCTGCCGTGACTGCTGCTAAGGCCCATGGCATAGGCTCCGTTTAAAGTGGCGGCATTGATAGCCTCTTCCGGAGTAAGCCGCATTTTTATACAAGCGGTAGAAATTACAAAATTCATGTTTCCGCTTGGAGTGGAACCGGGATTGTAATCTGTTGCCAGGGCCAAAGGCAATCCAGAGTCTATTATTTTTCTTCCTGGGGCATAGGGAATGCTCAAAAAATATGAGCAGGAGGGAAGTGCCACGGGCATGGTGTTAGTGTTTTTTAGGGCTTTAATATCTTCGTCGGTCATCACCTCCAAGTGATCGACGCTCAGGGCATTGTGTTTTACTGCGGATTGGATTCCGCCAATGCTATTAAATTGGTTTACATGAACCTTTGGCACAAGCCCGTATTTTTTTGCCTCCATAAGAAGGCGGTCCATGTCGGCCACGGAGAAATATCCTTTTTCACAGAAGATATCTACGTATTCAGCAAGGTTTTCAGCGGCTACCTTTGGGAGCATTTCGTTGCACAATACATCCATATAACCGTCTTTATTTTCCTTAAATTCTGGTGGAAGGGCATGAGCTCCCAGAAAAGTGGTTTTGATAGTGATGGGATATTCCTTAGCCAACTTTCTGGCTACCTGAAGCATCTTAAGTTCTGCATCGGTCGTGAGTCCGTACCCACTTTTAATTTCGATGGCCCCTGTTCCCAGGCACATTATCTCTTCAAGTCTTGCCGCCGACTGAGAATACAATTCCTCTTCGGATGTCTCTTGCAATTTCTTGGCACTATTGACAATTCCTCCGCCTCTTTCGGCTATTTCTTGGTAACTTAGGCCGTTGATCCTGTCTACAAATTCTTGTTCCCTATTTCCGGCATATACTAAATGACTATGGCTGTCGCACCACGTGGGCAAAACCATTTTACCGGAGCAATCCAGTGTTTTAAACCCTTCGTGGGGGGGCATGGTCTCCATGGGGCCAAAATCCTCTATTTTGCCGTGTTTTATATATAACCAAGCGTTCTTGATCGTAGGCAGGCTTTTCATTTCTTTTCCACGGAGCTTTAAGGGAGCGTTTTCTCTTACTTGGATGAGTTCTTTTATATGGGTGAGCAATAGGTTCATTAGGAAAAATTGAGAGTTGTTTGTTTTTTATAAAGATAAATAAAGATTGCCTATCCTATGGACGGAATATTTTTCTGGGGAATTTAATGCCACGATAGGGAATGCTGAATTTAGTTTCAACTGCGCAGTTTTTTGAAAGGAAAGAATTGTTTAAATAGCTGGCAGTATGGAATGAAAGAAAAATCCCCGATTATTCCATTTTAAATGTCATAATGGGAAAATGCGCGTGGTTGGCCAAATCTTCCGAGATACTGCCTTCAAAAAAGCGGGCTAATCCTGTTCGTCCGTGGGTAGTAACCGCCACTAAATCGGCATCGACCTTTTTGGCATACTTTAAAATTCCTTTTTCCACTGACCTTTCATCAATATAATGCACATCTTTTAGACGGTTAAGATTGCCTTCAGCTTCCTGAAGAAAAGTTTCTACCGTTGCTTCCATTTCGTCCGTACTCTTAAAGCCGTCCCCGGGAACGTTAACATATAGTAATTGGACATCGGCGTTCAAAGAGTCCAGGAGTTTGGTGGCCGTCAAAAAGCACGGAGTTGCATCCTCGGTGAAATCGGTGGCAAAAACAACTTTTTTTATATCCCAGTCAATTGGCTTGGTCTTGATCACCAATACGGGAATATCGGAATGCCGCACCACTTTTTCTGTGTTGGAACCGATAAAGAATTCGTTAAGCCCACTCGCTCCCTTAGACCCCATTACGATTAAATCGGCATTGTTTTCGGCAGCCACCTCACCCAACTCACTGAAAACTTTGAAATGCCGTACTATCTTGGTTACAGGGATGCCTTGGAGGTAATCCTTGTCTAAGAATTCCTCAAATTTCTTTTCAGCCAATTTTATATAATACACCGCTTTTTCCATATGCTCATTCTGTGTTTCTTTGCCATAGGCATGCACGGTGGCAAGTTCGAGCATATGGAGGGCCAGGATCTCAGCATTGTATTTTTTTGCCAAGATCGAAGCAGCATTTAAGGCGTATTCGGAATATTCAGAAAAATCAATAGGTACTATTATGGTTTTCATATGTTGGTTTTTTAACTGTTTGAAGGAGGAATCGTCTTTTAAACTAATTGCTTGTCAGTGGTTTATGAGAATTTTTGCTTTGTATGGGACACTATTCTTTACCTGGGGCATACCTTGCTACCATAAAATTAGCATTCTTTTGATAGAATTCCATGTTTTAACAACTGTTTTATCAAGAAAGAAAACAGATTTTAGAAAACTTTAGGAATATCCGATAAGGTGTGCACGGTTAAGTGTTTCTTTCGTATTGATCTCTTTTCCTAGGGGAGTGGGAGGGTAGCTTACTTCCAGTTAGGCGGATTGTTCTCGTGATCGTCACTCTTTAACTAAGATAGTTTGATTATAATTTATACCTTTAAACTCCTAAAATTTTAGAGAAATGGATTCACTCAACCTCGGTTTAAACACGATCTGCACTCATGTGGGCGAAGTAGAGGACGAGCAGTTCAAAGGTGCTATTTCGCCATTGTATATGTCTAGCAGCTATGCCTATGAGGACGTCGTCGTAAAACGTTACCCGCGATATTTTAATACGCCCAACCAAGAAGCCTTGTGCAAAAAAATTGCGCGATTGGAAAAATGTGAGAAGGCTCTCATCTTTGGCAGTGGAATGGCTGCTGTGAGTACCACGTTGCTCACCTTTCTACACTCGGGTGACCATGTGGTGCTTCCCCAGACATTATATGGAGGAACGTATAATTTTGTGGTGGAGGAATTTCCGAAATATGGAATTGAATACTCCTTTGCCGAGGGGTTTTCCCACGTAGATTTTTCAAAAGAGATAAAAGAAAACACCAAGGTTATTTTCGTTGAAACTCCGTCCAACCCGCTGATGCAGATAACCGATTTGAAAATGATTTCAAGCTTGGCGAAAGAGCGTGCGATAATAAGTGTGATTGACAATACCTTTGCTTCGCCCGTAAACCAAACCCCAATTGATTTTGGAATTGATATTGTGATCCATAGCGCCACAAAATATATGGGGGGGCATAGCGATATCTGTGCCGGAGCGGTGGCGGCCAGCCAAGAACACATCCATAAAATATGGAATCTCGGCAAAAATCTGGGAGGTAGCCTTAGCGATTACACCGTATGGCTTTTGGAGCGGAGTATGAAAACCATGGGTTTGCGAGTAAGGGCACAAAATGAAAATGCTTATAATATTGCCTTGTGGTTGGAAAAACATCCTCTCGTGGAGAAAGTGTATTATCCGGGGCTAAAAAGCCACCCTGATTTTAAACTGGCAAAAAAACAAATGTCTGGATACACGGGCATGCTTTCCTTTGAGATTAGTGGTTCACTGGATGTTAAGGAGTTTTTAAATTCTTTAAAAATGATAAAGCCGTCGATGAGTTTGGCCGGGGTAGAGTCCACCATTCTTTCGCCCTCTAAAACTTCCCACGCTCTTTTATCGCCCGAAGAAAGAAAACGTCAGAATATCAGCGATAACTTGCTTCGGTTTTCTACTGGAATCGAAGAGGTGGAAGATATTATAGCCGATTTCGGGCAGGCATTTAAAGCGGTTTCAAAAATGAACAAAAACTAAACAGATATTTATGAAAATTGACATACTAGCCATCGGTGCACATCCGGACGATGTGGAATTGGGGTGTGCTGCTACCTTGGCAAAAGAAATTCACGCGGGAAAGAAGGTGGGAATCCTCGATCTTACCCAAGGAGAGCTCGGCACTCGGGGATCGGCAGAGATACGCCGTGAAGAAGCCGAGAATGCTGCAAAGATATTGGGAGTAAAGTTTCGGCACAACCTAAAATTTTCCGATGGATTTTTGGTGAACAATGCGGCTTCGCAAATTGAGATTATTAAAATCATACGGAAATACCGTCCTGAGCTTGTTATTTGCAATGCTGTTAATGACAGACATATTGATCACGGGAAGGCTAGCCAACTTGCCAGTGATGCGTGTTTTTTGAGTGGGCTACAAAAACTGGAAACAATTTTCGAAGGGAATCGTCAGAATGGCTGGCGCCCGAAACAGGTATATCATTATATTCAATGGAAGAACGCAGAACCTGACTTCGTCGTAGATGTAAGTGGATTTATAGAGAAAAAACTGGAAGCTGTTTTTGCGTATAAGAGTCAATTCCACACAAAGGAGACCGATGAGCCGGAAACGCCCATCACTTCCACCAATTTTAGGGACAGCATTACCTATAGGGCCCAGGATTTGGGTAGGTTAATAGGGGTGGAGCATGCAGAAGGATTTACTGTTGAAAGACACGTAGCGGTGAAATCTTTGTTTGATTTGATTTAAAATCAACTTCACTATTGCCAGTACACAATAATTGAATTATATTTGCAACCGTCTTTAGGACCTATCACGTATGGGTTTGTAAATGGTGGTTGTAGCTCAGCTGGTTAGAGCGCTTGATTGTGGTTCAAGAGGTCGCCGGTTCGAAACCGGTCTTCCACCCAAGACAGAGGCCTTTCTGAAAAGAGAGGCCTCTCTTTTTGTTACTTATCACTGTCAGTTCTGTATTTCGGTTTGACGGATGTATGCGCAGTTCCCTCTAGGGCCTGCATCTTTTATTTTTTATCCACTGAAATTCTCTGGTCCCGATTTGCCAACTCCCAAGCCGTTAAGAAAATTAGTTTTGCCCGTTTGGCCATTAAATCGTATTCTATTTTGTCCGGTGTATCGGTCATCTTATGGTAATCGGCATGGACACCATTAAAATAAAAGATTACAGGAATGCCATTTTTGGCGAAGTTGTAATGGTCGCTCCTGTAATAGAAACGGTTGGGATCGTTTGGGTCATCAAATTTATAATCGAGTTCCAAATGGGTGTATTTGTCATTTACTTGAGTGGAAATATCCTGTAATTCCTGACTGATCATATTGCTTCCTATTAGATACAGGTATTCGGGATTGTCCTTTTTGTCTGGATCAATCCGACCAATCATATCTATATTGAGGTCGCAGACCGTATTTTTTAAAGGAAATACCGGATGTTCTACATAGTATTTAGAGCCGTAAAGCCCTATTTCCTCTCCCGTTACATGTAGGAAGAGAATGGAGCGCTTGGGGCCGTTCCCGTCCTGTTTCGCTTGTTGAAAGGCACTTGCCATCTCCATAACCGCGACGGTCCCACTCCCGTCATCGTCGGCACCATTGAATATATTTCCTGCACTATCCATTCCTACGTGGTCCAAGTGGGCGGAGATGACAATTACCTCATCTGGCTTTTCGGAACCTTTAATAAAGGCCAATACATTTTCGGATGGTTTTCCGTTGGTTTTGCCATTAAAATAACTGGCTGGAATGTGTTGAAAATATTCGCCCTTACCAAGTGGAGAGGGTATATCTTGGTCTATGTAAAAATCTCTAATATATTCGGCAGCCCTCTTTTGGCCGGGGGTGCCGGTCATCCTACCTTCCATTTCATCCCCTGCGTAGGTATATAGATGGGTTTTTAGTTTTTGGGCGGTGATTAGGTTGGCGTAATCTACATTTGATCTTTCCGCTCTATGGACGTGCTGGGTGGAATTACACGACAGCACGAAAGAGGAAAAAACAATATAAAGAAGAAACTTCATTGCTTTATACAATAGGATTATTCAAAGGAAATAAGTTCAAATCGGTCTTTTGCTGCCTTTGCATCCTCTCTTTTTTTATACTGCATCGTGTGGATCTTTACAATTTCATTTCCAGATTGGTCCTCCGATTTCACCGTAACTTTTACAATATATACTACCTCGGGCCCTTCTGCATTTTCAGGTTTTGTGGCTACTTCTACGGATTCGTCACTAAATGTTGTTCCTTCGGGAAGTTGGAGTTTTTCAATAATATCTTTTTTTGCCCTTTCACGAACAGTTTCCTCGTCTTTTGTGGCGTTGGAGGAACAGGCCACGATCGCCGTTGTAATTAAAATAAGTGCAAGCTTTTTCATGATAACTATTTAAGGTTAGCGAGTAAAGATAAAGTAAGTTAAATTTCTTAATGCAAAAGTTTTGTGAAAAATGAAGGTTGGATACTCACCAGGGGCATAAAAAATCACACATTGGCTATATTTGCCAAAAAGGAATGTTATGAAGATAGAACAAATTTATACGGGATGTCTCTCTCAAGGAGCCTATTATATTGAAAGTAAGGGAGAAGCTGCTGTCATCGATCCCCTTCGGGAAACCCGGCCTTATTTGGAGCGTGCAAAAAAGAATGGGGCCAAGATCAAATATATTTTTGAAACCCACTTTCATGCGGATTTCGTTAGTGGCCATCTCAATCTGGCCGAAAAGACCGGTGCGCATATAGTGTATGGCCCTATGGCAAATCCTTCTTTCGATTCCATTTTAGCAAAGGATGGAGAGGTTTTTAAACTGGGAGATATTACTCTTACCGCCATACACACTCCCGGCCATACCATGGAGAGTACCACTTATTTGCTAAGGGATGAAACAGGAAAGGATCATGCTATTTTTAGCGGGGACACACTTTTTCTGGGAGATGTGGGAAGACCCGATTTGGCACAAAAAACGAATGAGATTACGCAAGAGGAGCTCGCTGGGATTCTGTTTGACAGCCTTAGAAATAAAATCATGCCCTTGGCAGATGATGTCATTGTTTATCCTGCTCATGGAGCAGGATCAGCATGTGGAAAAAATATGATGAAGGAAACTGTAGACACCTTGGGTAACCAAAAGAGAGTAAACTATGCGCTCCGTGCCGATATGACCCGTGAGGAATTTATAACAGAAGTTACCGATGGGTTGGCACCCCCGCCACTATACTTCCCAATGAATGTTAAGATGAACAGGGAGGGGTATGGGTCTTTTGATGATATTGTGGCCCGAGGAACCCGAGCATTGGATCCGGAAACTTTCGAGCGGATCGCCAATGAGACGGGTGCTATTGTGTTGGATGTCCGTAATCAGATTGAATTTATAGATGGCCATATTCCCAGATCTATCTTTATTGGGCTCGACGGTGGCTTTGCGCCTTGGGTAGGTGCCATGCTCGCCGATGTGCAGCAAAAAATTCTCTTGGTGGTCTCCCCCGGAAGGGAGGAGGAAGCAGTAACTCGATTGGCGCGCGTGGGATTTGACAATACACTTGGATATTTGCAAGGGGGAATCGACGCTTGGAAAGGGGTGGGGAAGGAAGTGGATACCTTGGAATCTGTTGATGCAGAAACCTTTAAGAAGAAGGTGGATAGCAGGGTTCCCGTTTTTGATGTTCGCAATGGCGGGGAATATGACAACGGAAGATTGGCGTGCGCTGCCCATGCTCCTCTGGGATTGCTGCATGAATACGTAAGTGGATTTCCAGATGGAGATAAATGCTATCTATATTGTGCAGGAGGGTATCGCTCTGTTATTGCTGCTTCCATCTTAAAGCGAGAAGGTATCCACAACGTGGTAAATGTGGCCGGTGGCTTTGCTGCCATCAAAAACGTAGGAATCCCTGTGGAAGGATAAGTTTTTTTGAATTTAAAGATAAAGCCCGGGCCATAAGGTTCCGGGCTTCTCTCTTACGGATCTTTCTTTTTCATTTCAACTTTTACTCATTTTCAGCAAGATCTTCCAATCTTTTTACACGTGAAAGAGTTTGGTTTATTTCGTTGTGTTGTTTTTGGAGAAGGTTTGATACCCGCGGCGGGAAACTAAACTTCTGCAACTTTTCCTGATATTCGTCGGCACTGGCCTTCTCACCCCGCATACATTCTTCAAGAACAGCTTCATCTTCATTTCCAGAGATGGCACTTTTAATGTCGATCCAGGCTCGGTGCAAATCGCCTGTTACACTTCCGCTCTCCTTTGGTTCCTCGTTTAAGTTGCGTAATTCTTGGGTCAGCTCTGTAGCAAATCGATCCCGCTGTACCGCCTGTTGTTTTAAAAAGCGCTTTAAATTTTCATTTTCGGCATTTTCCATTGCTTTCTTAAAGCCTTTTTCGGCGTCATAGTTCTTTTCCAATAAATCCTGGAGATTATCCACGAGTTCTTTGTGGATTTTTTGATCTACATTTTCTTTTGTGGTTTTCATAGACTTTCTTTTTGCTAAAGATAAATAACGGAACCAGAGATTATTCTTAGCGATTTCATAATTAAGAGGTGTTTAACGTTTATTTTGCTCGATATTGATAAATTTTTCTAAAAGGGGATTTCCACAATTAGCTTTTCCATATCTTTCAATAAAAAATCATGGACATCCGTTCAAACGAACCTTACTCACTTATAAAAAATGCGTTGGTCCATAGTTATCCTTCACTTAAACAATCGGTTTCCTCTGAAGTTTTAATTATCGGTGCAGGAATTACAGGTGCTTTGGTCGCCCATAAACTCGTGGCAGAAGGCAAGAGGGCCTTGATAGTAGACAAACGCGATATTTGTAATGGCAGTACGGCTGCGAGCACTTCCATGCTACAATATGAAATTGATGTTTCCCTTCATGGATTAATCGATCAAATTGGACTTACTCCCGCAGTTTCCAGCTATCAAAATTGTGAAAATGCAATTAAGGAATTAAAAAAAATAATCGATCAAATTAAAAGTGATTGTGGTTTTAAGTACCAAAAGAGCATTTATTTTAGCTCTTCAAAAAAGGATGTATCATTCCTTGAAAAGGAATTTGAGGCCAGAAAGGAGCACGGGTTTAAAGTGAAGTGGCTTACAAAGGAGAATTTGGAAAAGATGGGACTAAAAGCCTATGCCGCCATTGAATCCTCTGCCGGTGCAACCATGGATGTCTATAAATGTGCTTATGATCTACTTAAGTTCCTGAGCGGAAAAGGTTTGGGAATTTATGATCGAACCGAAATCGATGATATTAGGACGCGGAATAACAAGACGGTCGCCAGGACGACGGATGGTTTTACCATTGAAGTGGACGCGATTGTCCATTGTACGGGATATGAAAGCACAAAAACCGTAAAGAGAGATATTGTAAAGCTAAAAAGCACTTTTGCGGTAGCCTCTGAAGCCTTTACAACCATACCCGGGGCTTTTAAAAATGCGATGTATTGGAACACAGATTCTCCGTATTTATATTTTCGGAGTACGGATGACGGTCGTATTATGATGGGAGGCGGTGATGGTGATTTTAAAAATGCAAAACATCGGGATGCACTTCTTCCTAAAAAGGAAAGAGAATTGGCCAAAGCATTCAAAAAATGTTTCCCGGACATCCCTTTTGTAGTGGATTATTCCTGGGCGGGCACTTTTGGAGAAACCAAGGATGGACTTCCTTATTTTGGAAAGGAAGATCCAAATGGCAAGGAGCATTATGTTCTTGGATTTGGCGGGAATGGAATAACCTTCAGTGTGATGGGAAGGGAGGCAGTGATCCATTCCTTGAACAACACACCGCATCCTTATTTGGAATATTATAAATTTGACAGATGATATTTTAAAAGCAGCTTGGTTTTCGAGCGAAGGCAATTTGTAAACGTAATTTTGGGAGTGCAACCGATTACATTTCCTCATAAACTGCACAGCCGGTATAGGATTGGACTTCCTTATCGCTTATTTCCTTGATAGACACTTCTACTTTGTTTGGAACGCGCTACATAGTTTTACAATGGAATCTGCACAAAAAGACAATGTTCCCAACAAAGCATCCCGGCAATATTTTTTTAAAGTGATAAGATGTGGGATATCTTAAATCTCACTAGCAGTTTCCGATCTCACGAAGTGATAAAACGGAAAGTAATCTGCAGTGTTTTGTAGGTTCAATATAATTTGTGTGCCCAAGGCCGTTCCGTTATCATCCTTTTTATCGATTACTTCGTAGCTGATGAGTCCTGAATACGTCTTGTTATAGAGTTCAATGCGTTCCTTTATAATTTGCATCCCCATACTTTTATGGGTTTTTATTGTATTCTTCTCGGTCTTATTTTCTCTACCCGTTCCATTATCATCAATTATTATTTGGGTATGGTCTTCTTTGTGGACAATGTTGATTTTTAATATTTTTTCTTGCCGGCTACTTGTCAATAACCCATGCCATATAGCGTTTTCAAGAAATGGCTGAAGTAATAGGGGTGGAATAAGAACGTCTTCAATCTCGGGGTTGTCATTTCCACTGATAAAAAATTTAAAATCTTTTCTGAAACGGTTCTCCTCCAATATTAAATAATGTTCCGCCAATTCAAGTTCCTTCTGTAGAGAGATGAGTTGCTGTTTGGAAGTTTCAAGGACCATTCGGGTGTATTGGCTAAAGATTTCGAGATATCTAATGGCTTGCGTATATTGCTTGCTATGAATAAGATAGGTGATGGCGTTTAAGCTGTTGAATAAAAAATGCGGGTTGACCCTCAACCGAGTAACGAGGATTTCGGCCTGTGCCAGATTTCGCTCATAAATAGTGTTCAGTTTCTCTTTTTCGGTCTTGTTTATCTGTGCATTGGTCCTCTTTCGCATTTGATAATTCCTGTATTGCAGGAGGAAAATGATTAAAATAGCCATCATTCCTATACCTAAGAGAATATTGGCAATTTGCTTTCTATCCAGTTGTTCTTTTTGTGTTTCCAGCACGGCTCGCTGTAGTGCCTTGTCTTTTTCCAGCAATTGAATATGGTTTTCTTTTTTCTCGAGATTGTATTCTTGGGTCAGTGCCTCAATCCTGACATTTTGTTCATTCAATTTTATGCTGTCTTTATACACTTGGGATAACTTGTAAAAGGACAATGCAGATTTATAATCCCGTTTTTTTTCTGACAGCTCCGACAATTTATAGGTGTTGGTTCCCATTAGTTTCAATTCGGTCAGTCGTTTGGAAAGTGCGAGAGATTGATGGTAGTATTCTTCGGCCTTGTCCAGTTTATCCTGTTTAAAATAGGTGTCTCCCAGATGAATGAGAAGTTCTGCTTGTTTGTGTTGGTTATTGAGAGACTTAAATTTGTCGAATGACTTTTGAAAATAGGAAATAGCTTTATCCAAGTTCGTTCCTTCTTTTAAATAGGAAATTCCCCTAAATTCATAAGTGATGGCCAGGCCGAAAGGATCTTCCCTCTCTTCGTTGATAGCCAGCAACTTATCCAAGTAGATTCTGGATGTTTGATAGTCGCCGATATAAATATAGTAATCGCTAATAGAGAGATAATTCATTGCTACGCCTAAGGAGTTTTCCCGCTTTTTTTCTGTTTCCAAAGCACGAATAAAATAGGGGAGAATTTCATCCTCTCGACCGGGTATGTTGTTTAAGGTATTTCCAATTCCGTTGCTTGAGATCGCTATGTTTTTTAAATCATTTTCTGCCTCGGCTATCTTCAGAGCCTCCATATAATAGAAAAAGGCAATATCGTATTCGTGGTTATAACGGCCTGCCACCCCGGCATTATTTGCAAAGATCATCTTGTAAAGAGGCTTTATCTCTTTCTTCTTTATAAGGTCATAGGCCTTTATGTGCAGGGCTAAGGCCCGATCGTATCGTTCGTGGTAGCGATAGAGGAGCCCAAGATTGTTAAGGGCTCTAGCATATAGGATGGTATCTTTTAGTTCAAGTGCCCGCTCAACGGCTCCTCGAGCATGGATGAGTTCTCTGTCTTCGTCATGTTTTTCGCGATGGATCTCCTTTGACAAGGTCATTTCGTATATTACCTTAAGCGAGTCATTGGTCTCTTTTTCAAAAGAAATTCGCAAGCTATCCAGACGGGAGTGTGCCTGGGCTAATGAACCTACAGCCAGCAACAGGAAGAGAAGTGTTAAGAAACTCTTTTCAAGCTTGGGCATCTTGATCATTGAAAAAGGAGGGAAAGTGAGGTGTGTTTTCAAACGGAGTTTATTTAATAATTTGGGGTTAGGACTTAAACAAAGGATCGCTCTGGGAATTTTAAATGTTATTCTGTTGTTCTTGAGCTTGCATCTGTTAGTGGGCCTATTTTTTATTGACGCAAATTACAAAAATATAAATCCTTGTGCGCACCTGTCGAATACTTGTGAATGGGAAAAAAGTGCCAGAGAGGTATGCGTGCTGAAGAATTTATCCTTTAAAAATCACATTTTTTTTAACAGTCTCTCCACTATTTTTGGAACTCCGATTGAAGCATTTTCGGCAAAAACGGAAATTCTTTTAGTTTCAGAGATGGATGGTTTAGGATCCACAAAATAGATGGGAACGTGTGGGTTGGCATATTGAACCAGTCCGGCTGCTGGATAGACCTGCATGGAGGTTCCAACAATGATCAGGATATCGGCTTGAGATACAACCTCGGCGGCAACTTCAATCATGGGGACCATTTCCCCAAACCAGACAATATGGGGGCGCAGCTGATGATTGTTTTCTGAGAGATCTCCCAAGTTCAGGTCTTTTTTCCAATCTAATATCAAATCCGCATCAAATGTACAGCGCGCTTTTAGAAGCTCTCCGTGCAAATGGACTACATCGGTACTCCCGGCTCGTTCGTGCAGATCATCCACGTTTTGGGTTATGATGGTTACCTGGTGTTGCCTTTCCAGTTCGGCTAATGCTATATGCGCGGCATTGGGTTCCACCGTTAGAAGTTGTCTTCGTCTTTGGTTGTAAAACTCCAAAACTGCTTCCGGATTTTTTTCAAAACCTTCTGGGGAAGCCACTTCCATCACGTCGTGTCCTTCCCAAAGGCCATCGCTATCTCTGAAGGTTTTAATTCCACTTTCGGCGCTTACGCCGGCACCTGTAAGTACTGCTATTTTCAAGGTCTGGGTAGTTAAGTTCATAAGTTGTTTTAATTACTAAAGGTATTTAAATTCCCTTTAAATATGTAATAACTTTTATCTTAGCCAAATATTACACAAAGAAACCCATAGGCCGATAACCTCATAATTTAGTAATTTTTGGATCTAGAATTATTTGAATATTTAGAATCGTATATAACCCACCGGAGAAAAAAATTATTTCAGAAGATACTGGAAGAACGAACTCGTCATTTTACCGTCGCCACCGAAGATGTTTACCAGTTACACAATACAAGTGCGGTAATGAGAACTTGCGATGTGTTTGGAATTCAAGATCTACATGTAGTAGAAGAGTTGCTCGGGAAAAGGGTAGACAAGGAAATTGCGATGGGAGCCCAAAAATGGGTTGATTTAAATCGGTACAATTCCATAGACGATTGTATTGCAAATTTAAAAGGAAAGGGGTATCAGATCATAGCCACTACGCCCCACAAGGACTCTACCTTGATTGACGAATTTGATGTTTCCAAAAAAAGTGCGTTCTTCTTTGGAAAGGAAAGCGAGGGATTGAGCCATACAGTCATGGAGGCGGCCGATGGTTTCTTAAAGATTCCTATGTATGGATTTACGGAAAGTTTGAACATTTCGGTATCGGTAGCCATCATCCTGCATAGTTTGGTTTCAAAATTGAAACAGAGTGATGTCTCATGGCAACTTTCGGAAGAGGAAAAATTGCAAATACAGATGGAATGGATGAAGAAATCCATTAAATCTTCCGATGCGATTATTGAGAGGTTCTACAAGGAAATATCTTCCAAAAGAACCCGATTATAGTTGTAAAAAATGTTTGTCCATCAAAATCATAACCTGGATGTTCATTTTTTGTTGCGCACAAACAGCAACATCTGCGATGAACGTATAACCTATTAGTTTAAAAGAAATGGAACTTGTCTTTGCCACCCACAACAAAAATAAATTTACCGAAGTAAAATCCATGCTTCCAGGTCATATTAAATTGCTGAGTTTGGATGACATTGGTTGTACTGAGGATATTGAAGAAACGGCAGAAACTATTGAGGGCAATGCTTTGCTAAAGGCCCGATATGTATTTGACAAATACCGCTTGAATTGTTTTGCCGACGACACAGGGCTTGAGGTTGCTGCCCTCAATAATGAACCGGGTGTTCACAGTGCCCGATATGCAGGAGAACACGACTCGGAAGCGAATATACAGAAGCTGTTAAAAAACTTAAAAGGCACGGCAGATCGATCGGCCCAATTTAAAACGGCCATTGCATTCCTGTCCAACACTGTGGAGAAGGTATTTTTAGGCATTTGTGAAGGTGATATAACCCAGGGTCCTCGCGGAGATTTAGGTTTCGGTTACGATCCCATTTTTCAGCCAAAGGAGTTTGATAAAACGTTCGCGGAAATGAGTCTCGATCAAAAAAGTGAAATTGGCCATCGTGGAAAGGCAATGGTTAAATTAATTGAATTTCTAGAACGAATAAAAGAATAGATGAAAGGCTTGGGGCCTGCCGCAACTTGGCTGTTCAATGGTTGTTACGGACTCCTTTTATACATTTTTCAAAAATAGATAGTGTCCACTACTGTCAATCCAAAATTTTAAAGTACTTTTGCACCCTTGAAAAATCTGAGAAAAAAGATTCAGGTGCCAAGAAGATTCCCCAGGGTGGGGAGGTGTTATAATGGAGCTGTTCGTGTATTTATGTGTCCAGTAAGCTTCTCATTAACACATAAATAACTATCTTATTTTATAAAATGACAGCATTTAAAGCACTCGGCTTAGAAGAGCATCTTCTTAAGGCCATTGCCGATATGGGTTTTGAAACCCCTTCGGAAGTACAAGAAAAAGCAATTCCAATTCTATTGGACCGCGAGACCGATATGGTTTCCTTGGCCCAGACGGGAACGGGGAAAACTGCGGCATTTGGGTTCCCCATGCTGCAAAAAATAGACGTAAATAGTCGAACAACCCAAGGGCTCATTCTCTCGCCCACACGCGAGCTTTGTCTTCAAATTACCAATGAGATGATAAGCTACGGGAAATACATGCCTGGACTAAATGTTACCGCCATATATGGTGGAGCGAGTATATCCGACCAAGCCCGTCAGATAAAAAGAGGATCGCAGATCATTGTGGCCACTCCCGGTAGGATGAAAGACATGATTGGTCGCGGAATGGTGGATATTTCAAAAATAGAATATTGTGTTCTGGATGAGGCGGATGAGATGCTCAACATGGGCTTCTACGAAGATATTACTGAAATTCTCTCGCACACCCCTAAAGACAAGAGCACTTGGCTCTTCAGCGCAACCATGCCCAAAGAGGTTTCCACTATTGCGAAGAAGTTTATGCACACACCCGTGGAGATCACGGTTGGGACTAAAAATATTGGAGCTGAAAATGTATCCCATGAATATTTTTTGATAAATGCGCGCGATCGCTACAACACTTTAAAGAGATTGGCAGATGCCAATCCGGATATTTTCTCGTTGGTTTTCTGTAGAACTAAGCGCGACACTCAAAAAGTTGCAGAGCAATTGATAGAGGATGGCTACAGTGCAGCTGCACTCCATGGCGATTTGAGCCAAAGTCAGCGTGATCTGGTAATGAAGTCATTTAGAAACCATCAAATTCAAATGCTCGTGGCCACAGATGTCGCCTCGCGTGGCATTGACGTTGATAATATTACTCACGTAATAAACTATCAACTCCCCGATGAAATAGAGACGTATACGCACCGCAGTGGTCGTACCGGTCGTGCGGGAAAAAAGGGAGTTTCCATGGTCATCGTATCGAAAAGTGAAGTGAGAAAGATCAAGGCAATAGAAAAAATTATCCAAAAGAAATTCGTTGCAAAGGAAATCCCTTCTGGAATGGAAATTTGTGAGGTGCAATTATTTCATCTTGCCAATACCATAAAACAGACGGAGATCAATAATGAAATTGGCCCCTATCTTCCCAATATCAATGAGGTGTTGGCCGATCTGAGTAAGGAGGAGCTTATTAAAAAAGTGTTCTCGGTAGAATTCACACGGTTTTTCAATTATTATAAGAATTCTAAAGATCTTAATATTTCCGGAGATAGCGCGTCGCATGCCGATTCCAAAGACAGCACACGTTATTTTATTAATATTGGGGGAAAGGATGATTTTGATTGGATGAGTTTGAAAGATTTCCTTCGAGACTTGCTTCAACTTGGAAAAGATGATATATATAAAGTGGATGTGAAGGATAGCTTTTCATTTTTTAATACAGATGACATACATCAGGAGCTGGTAATGGGGATTTTTAAGGATTTCAAATTGGACGGCAGGCAAATAAATGTCGAGATAAGTAAGGACACAGGCCGTAAAGGGGGTAGACGTGATCCAGGAAAAAGACGTGGAAAGAGAAACGACCGAAGCAACAGCGGTGACATTGCCAGAGGTAGTGGGCTGAAAAAACGCCGCAATGGCTTTAAGGGTGGGGATAAACCCAAGTTCAGTGGGAAAAGCAGAAGAACCGAGCGTCCACAATCTGCGGGAACTGGTGGAAGACGCCGTAGAAGAGATTAGTTTTTGTATGGAATACTGTTGTATTTATTAAACTTTTCCACGAAAATGATGTCTATATAACTATATTTACGGGCCCTTAAAAGGGTCTGTATTTTTTAAGGTATGTCTGATTTTTATTTTCAAAACGAGTATATAATTGAAAATGAAGTAGTGCTACTTCGTCCATTAAAAATCACGGATTTTGAAAATCTAAAACATTTCGCCATAGAGCAACCGGAGATTTGGAAATATTCTCAACAGCCGGCAAACGGGTTGGATAATTTGAAAACTTATATTGAAGTTGCGCTTAAGGGTAGAATGGAGGAAAGCTCTTACCCTTTTATTGTGTTTGATAAACGGGTGCAACAATATGCGGGCAGCACGCGATTTTACGACTTCCGGAAGCAACATAAAACTGTGCAATTGGGATATACTTGGTACGGAAAGGAATTTCAGGGAACTGGCCTTAACAAACAGTGCAAATTTTTAATGCTGGAATTCATTTTTGAGAATTTGGGATTGGAGCGGGTAGAGTTTCGGGCAGATGCTAGAAATGAGCGAAGTATAGCTGCCATGAGGAGCATCGGCTGCAAAGTGGAAGGGATTTTGAGGAGTAATTATACCGCACCCAATGGCCGACGGGACAGTATTGTGCTAAGTATTTTAAAAAATGAATGGTTTGATGAGGTAAGGGACGGTTTAAAAAATAAAATCGATGAAGGAAAGTAAAGACATAAAGACTGATTTTTACCTGCTAAATGGCCGTGTGGGAAAGGCACTTTTATTAATAATATTGGTTTGTGTGTCCGTTGTTTCTTCGGCACAAGAAAACCATTTGATAAAGGGTACCGTGATGAATGATGCAAACGATGTGGTATTGGAAAATGTGAATATCGTAAACCTCAATCAGGTAATAGGTACCACCACCAACGAAAAAGGAGAGTTTGCAATTAAAGCAGCCGTAAACGATACGCTGTATTTTTCTTACTTGGGATTTAAATCCCTTAGAGTGCGGGTTACCAATGATTGGTTAAAATTTGGTGATATTAAGGTGAAGATGACGGAACTGGGTATAGCCTTGGAAGAAGTGGTTATAAAGCCAGTCCAGCTAACGGGTTATGTAGAAATTGATGCAAAGTTGATTCCGGTGTATGACAATTACCGGTACCGTATTGCAGGCCTCAATTCTGGATATGAGGGGGGAAGCAACCAGCCCGGTGCAGTAGGGAAAGTATTAAGTGCCATCTTTAACCCAGCCGATTTCCTATACAACGTCTTTGGAAAACGGCCCAAACAAATGCGCAAACTAAGACAGATGAAGGAGGATGACGATATAAGAAACCTTTTGCAAAGCAAATTTGACCGTGAAACCTTAATGGCCGTACTACAACTGGAGCGCGTAGATATTGATGAAATCCTTAATAAGTGCAGCTACTCCAAGGACTTTATCCATACGGCAAATGATCTTCAGATTTTAGACGCTATTAGCAATTGCTATGAAGAATATAAAATCTTGAACAGAGAGCGATAGCCCCGGTGTTGAAAGCTTCTGTACGAATCAATGGTCCCAACCTCAACTTCTCTTAAAAGAACCTTAACAAAACTTTTCATTGTTTTTGCCCAGCTATTATAATTTCCCTACTTTTATACAATCCCCTTTTATGTTATGCCAAGCCTTTGTTTTCTTGGTTTTTAAAACGCTCCTATCTTGTCTAGTAACTATTCCCTTGAGTTTGGTGAAATAAAGTTTAATTGATTAAAAGAGGCTACTTGTCACTTCCAGCTAATGCAAGAAAACAATAAACATACGGCTAAGGTGGCCCAACTGTACAGTGCCTTTAGGAAATTTGTGCTTGACCAGCGCTATTTGCCACAATGGGCTGTGGCTGGTATAGATGTGCTCATTTGTCTCTTTTCTTTTCTCGTCACCCTGGCTATTGTTGGCGACACCTCTCTCAAGTTTCATCACGTGCTTAGTTTCCCAGAAAAGGCTTTTGTGCTGATAGGGCTTCATTTTTTGTCTTTTGTGCTTTTTCGCTCTTATTCCGGTATTGTAAGGCACAGTACTTTTACCGATGTATATCGTCTGGTGTGGGCCACGTTCTCAGTGCTTTTTATAGCCATAGCGGGAAATTATATATATGAGTGGACTACTGGAAATAGAATATTCCTCACTGTAGGACTATTGTTATATGGCTTCAACTCCCTTACTCTATTGATTGCCTTTCGGGTGATGGTGAAGGAAAGTTACCGTTTCTTAAGAGCTGCGGCCTCCTCACATTCCAAAAAACGGGTATTGGTACTAGGAATTGATGATCAGACCATCGCGCTTACCGAGGCACTGAAAAACGATTCGAGCTCCCTTTATCGGCCCGTAGCATTTTTGAGCTCCAAAGAAAAGCGTCGTCAGTTTAAAATCATTGGCCTGCCCGTGCTTTATCTCGATGGAACTCTTGCCGAAAACCTGAAGAAAATTAAAGAGAGATTCCAGATTGACGGTGTGTTGATTGTAAGCGACCTGTTTCCCGTACCCGAAAAAAACAGTATCGCAGAGAGCTGTTTTCCCCTGGGTGTTGAAATGTACAATCTAAGTCTACCCGAGCAACTCCTGGCGGGAAATAAGCGAACACTGCGGATTGCGCCACTACAAATAGAAGATCTTTTGGAGCGCAATGAAATATATACGGATACCCATCTTATATCTGAAGATCTCCAGGGAAAAACTATTTTGGTAACTGGAGGAGCGGGAAGTATCGGCAGGGAACTGACCCAACAGATCGCAGGGTTCAATCCCAAAAAACTGATAGTGCTGGACAAGGCCGAAAGTGCACTTCATGAAATTGATGTTTTCTTGAAGAAGAACTTCCCAGAACTTGACTTTCAGTGCTACCTGGCCGATATCACAACTGAAGGACGCATGGAAGGTATCTTTGCTAAATTCAACTTCAACTTGGTCTATCACGCCGCGGCGTACAAACATGTGCCCATGATAGAGAAACATCCCCGTGAAGGAATACGCACCAACACCTTGGGCACCCGTATTATAGCAAAGCTGGCCAGCAAATATGGATGTGAACGTTTTGTGATGATCTCCACGGACAAGGCTGTAAATCCCAGTAATGTGATGGGTGCCACAAAACGAGCGGCAGAGATGTATGTGCAGGCTTTTCAGCGTAAACCTGATGTCACCACCAAATTTATTACCACTCGTTTCGGCAATGTACTTGGCAGCAATGGCTCAGTGATACCATTCTTTAGAAAACAAATTAAAAATGGGGGCCCTGTTACGGTAACCCACAAGGATATCATCCGCTATTTTATGACCATCCCAGAAGCTTGTCAATTAGTGTTACAAGCCGGAACCATGGGCAAGGGGGGCGAGATATTTGTATTTGATATGGGGAAACCCGTTCGGATTCTGGATATGGCAGAGCGGATGATTAAATTGAGTGGCCTTACTCCCCATAAAGATATCCCTATTGAAATTACTGGACTTCGGGAAGGGGAGAAACTCTACGAAGAACTTTTAAACAACGGGGAACACATTCTTCCCACTTTTCACCCAAAGATAATGGTGGGAAGCGTTGTGGAATATGAATATAGCACCATTGATCATGCTCTGGATGAGCTGGATATAATGACGAACACTATGGGCAAAAAAAAGGAAATAATCAAAAAACTAAAACATCTTGTACCCGAGTTTGTCAGTCAGAATTCAGTATATTCAGGCTTGGATTAAATAGTTCCCTTAAGGAAATCTGTTGGAATTTGTTATTGTGCAATGAACATCCTATCGCACCACAACCTGTTGGAAATTCGAGCACAAGTTGTATCTTGTTGATTGTAAACTAGTAATTAATAAATCATAGATTCCAAGCTTTATAAAATACACCCGCAAGCTTTCTGGAAGCGCCTGTTCGACCTGCTATTTTCAGCTCTGGGACTTTTGCTTTGTGGATGGCTTATCCTTCTTTTGGCACTCCTTTCCTATTTAGATACGGGCCGGGCTTTTTTTATCCAGAGTAGAATTGGGCAATTTGGAAGGCTCTTTACTATTTATAAACTCCGTTCCGTGCAAATTTGTTGCGGCACCTCTTCCAGATATGGCCGTTTTTTGCGCCGTTCCAAACTGGATGAACTGCCACAATTGCTCAACATCCTTCTGGGAGAGATGAGTTTTGTTGGGCCACGCCCTGATATCCCAGGGTATTACGATTCTTTGAAAGGGGAGGAACGCATTATCCTAAGCTTGAAGCCAGGGCTTTGCAGCCGCGCGGCCCTTAAATATTTTAACGAGGAAGTCTTCCTTGCCCAACAGCCCGACCCTTTGGCCTATAATGACCGCGTAATCTTTCCCGACAAGGTGCGGATGAATTTGGAATATTATCACCAGCAATCCTTCTGGGGCGACATACGCGTTTTATGGGATACAGTCTTTAGAAAAGTAGGAGGCTATTGGTAAAGACTCTATAATAACTAGTATCCCACCTGATAATACAATCTTTTTAGGGCACTTCGAAAGACTGTAAATTGAAGTAACCAACAGGAAGGAGCTGTTATAGAGACACTATGTGCTGAAAGAAATTGTATCTAATAGGGATCTGGGCATATCCCGTATCTTTGAAAAGGTAAATATCAACAAATGAAGGAATACATATCCCGCCAACGCGATTTTTTTAATACCGGTATCACTAGAGATGTTGCATTTAGAAGAAAGCAATTAAAGGTTCTGGAAAAAGCTTTAAAAAATAATGAAGCCATTCTCCATGAAGCGATTTACGAGGATTTTAAAAAATCTGAGTTTGAAAACTACACTGCAGAGCTCTCGTTTCTTTACAAGGATATAAAAGAGGCGAGAAAAATGATTTTTAAATGGTCAAGAAAGGAAAGCGTTTCCACGGGGCTCATTAATTTTCCGGCTTCCAGCTATATCATACCGGAACCCTTGGGGGTGTGTTTGGTCATTGGAGCTTGGAATTATCCCTATCAATTATCTTTTGCTCCGGTAATTGCGGCCATAGCTGCGGGGAACACAGTAATTCTTAAGCCCAGCGAACTTCCTGAGCACACATCTCAAGTTATTTCAAGGATTGTAAGAGATAATTTTGAGCCAGCTTTTTTTGCGGTTATCGAGGGCGGAGTAAAAGAAACCCAAGAATTGCTGAAACAAAAATTCGATAAGATATTTTTTACTGGAAGCACCAAAGTTGGAAAGATTGTATATAAGGCCGCTGCGGAAACCCTGACCCCGGTAACCTTGGAACTGGGCGGAAAAAGCCCTGCCATTATAACCGAAAGCTGTGATTTAAGAACTTCCGTAAAACGAATTGTCTGGGGGAAATTTCTAAATGCCGGACAAACTTGTATCGCCCCAGATTACATCTTGGTGCAAAAAAGTATAGAGGAAATATTTTTAGAACAGATGAAAAGAGAGATCCTCGGCCAAGAGTTCGCATTTGCAAATGATAATTACGTACAGATTATCAATGATTCAAACTTTGAGCGACTGAAGAAACTACTCGTTCCTGAAAAAATCTATTTTGGGGGAGAAACTAATTCTAAAAATCGATATATACAGCCTACCCTGATGAAAGATGTGGAAATGACGGATTTTGTTATGCAGGAAGAAATTTTCGGGCCCATTCTTCCCATCATCTCTTATGAAACCTTTCACGAGGCCATCGAGAAGGTAAATACCTTACCGAAACCATTATCTGCGTATATTTTTACCAAGAGCAAAGTTGAAAAGCGTCGCTTTTTAAATGAAATATCATTTGGTGGGGGAGCCGTAAACGAAACCGTTATGCACATAACAAACTCTAAACTCCCATTTGGGGGAATAGGATTGAGTGGGATGGGCAGTTATCACGGCGAAGCTGGTTTCCGAGCTTTTTCACATTTTAAAAGTGTGATGGATAAACCCACTTGGTTCGATCCTTCTATACGGTATTCGCCGCGCACCTCGTTGCGGTTGAAATTGATGAAATGGTTTATGAGGTTTTGAAGTCCACCCAGATTGTTTCTGCCTGCAATGATTCGTGGGTAGGAAGCGTGAGAATCAAATATTATATATCTTTCGCAAAAGAAATGTAACTATACAAATGAACCAATTTCAGAAGATGGGAAAACGTGTTGCCGTTATTTTTTTAACATCAATGGTATTTCTGGGAATTGTTTCCTGCGATGGAGAAGAAAAAAACATCATTGCAATTGATGTACTATTGACCCCTTCAGAAAAAATGACCGAACAGGCAATATATTTGAATAAACTAATGATGCAGAATAACCCTGCCAGCTTTCATCTGGATACCTTGAGTATTCCACATATAACCTTAGTACAATGTTTTGTTCACGAAAGTGATCTGCCAAAAATTGAAAACGAGCTGCAAGGGCTGTACCAGTATATCAAAGAGGATACCTTGCGCGCCAAACGCCTTGTGTATTCCCCCGATCAGGAGGAAAGTTTTGCGACGATACAAATACAGAAATCGAAACTTTTACTGTTTCTTCACGAGGAGGCGATCAAGCGATTAAAACCATACATGCTTGTCCAAGGTTCATCTAAGGCATTTGTTCCTAACACAGACGGTACTCCCATCGATTCTTTTACACTAAGCTATGTTCCGAAATTTGTGGAAAAGTACAGCCATGAAAACTTTCAGCCCCACATTAGTCTTGGGGTGGCCCAAGTTGATTTTTTGGAAATGCTCGCCCAAAGGGTTTTCAGTCCCCTTGAATTTCAAGCCAGCTCATTGGCCATCTACCAGATGGGAGATTCAGGCACCGCTAAAAAACAGCTTTGGAAATCACGAAAATGAATTCAGTTTCTAATAATTTCTCAACGATTTTCAGAATATTCTATGGTTCAGCCCTTGGTACATTATAGTCTTCACTTTTTGGCGCCTGGTCTTATTTCATATTTATTCTTTAGGGATATCTGGATAAAGGCTTGGCTTATTATGCTCGCTACCATGCTGATTGACGCGGACCATCTTTTGGCAGACCCTGTTTTTAATCCCAACAGGTGCAGTATCAATTTTCATCCGTTGCATTCGTATTGGGTCTTGACAATCTATATTGGGCTTTTATTTTTTAAAAAAACAAGAATAATTGCAGTAGGCCTTGTTTTTCATCTATTCACTGATTTTGTCGACTGTGCCTTGGGAGGGAATCTACCCATGTTATATAACGAAATAGTGCATTTGTTCAACGAAAATGGTCAACAGATTTAGAGAACCTGTAAATAAAATTCTGTTTTGCCTTTTCTGTTGATATCTCTGGCGTCTTGATTATCGATGGTGGTATGGCTCGTTCCGAAGAATGCTAAAGGCCCTATAAAGTTGCTCAACAAAAAACAAACGCACCATTTGATGTGAAAAGGTCATGGGCGACAGCGATAGTTTGCCGTTGGCTCGCTGGTAGATCTCCTCGCTAAAGCCATAAGGGCCTCCAATGGCAAAGACCAGATTTTTTATTCTGCTGTTCATTTTCTTTTGAAGAAATTCTGAAAATCCTTCTGATGTGTGGGTTTTTCCTTTTTCGTCCAAAAGAATCAATGTATCAGAGGAGGCGATTCTTTTAAATAGTTCGTCGCCCTCAAGTTTTTTTTGGAGAGACTCTGTACTGTTTTTTGCATTCTTAACATCGGGGACGATCTGAAATTCAAAAGGAATGTAAAAACCCAATCTCTTTACGTATTTCTCAAGAAGGGTTTTTAAATGATTGTTGTCTGTCTTTCCAATGGCGATTAGCGTAATTTTCATCGAGAGGATTTATCAAACAAAAATACATATATATATTGGTATTGAATTCCCGATTTTGGTTCTCTTCGGGCCAAGAAGTATCGTGCTTCAAACTTTTTAAAGTATTTTAGCTGAAATTTAGGACCATGATTTCAAAGAAACAATTTAACAAAGAAATAGATCTTATCATCACAAATGCCATTAGGGAGGATGTAGGGGGAGGCGACCACAGTTCCTTGGCCTGCATTCCGGAAGATGCTACGGGTACAGCCAAACTCTTGGTAAAAGATGAAGGCATTATTGCGGGAATTGAGTTTGCACGACAGGTTTTTGAATATGTGGACCCCGGTTTGGAAATGGAGATAAAAATATTCGATGGCAGCCCTATAAAATATGGTGATGTGTGTTTCTATATTTCGGGACTTTCACAATCCATCCTTAAATCGGAGCGACTTGTACTGAATGCTATGCAACGGATGAGTGCCATTGCCACTAAAACCCATCAATACGTAAAATTGCTCGAGGGGACCCAGACTGAGATTCTCGATACCCGGAAAACTACTCCGGGAATTCGCGCTCTTGAAAAATGGGCGGTAAAAATTGGAGGGGGAAAAAATCACCGCTTTGCATTGTACGATATGATAATGCTCAAAGATAATCATATTGATTTCTGTGGGGGGGTAACCAAGGCTATCGAGAAAACCCAACAATACCTTCAGCACAACCATCTGGACCTGAAGATAATTGTCGAGGCGAGAAATTTTTCCGAGATAGAAGAGATATTGAAAATTGGAGGTATTTCGCGAATTCTGTTGGACAATTTTAATTTCGAGGATACGCGAAGGGCGGTAGAAATGATCGGTGGTAAGTACAAAACGGAATCCAGTGGGGGAATTACCTTGGAAACAGCTCGGCGCTATGCCGAATGTGGAGTAGATTTTATTTCGAGCGGCGCCCTGACCCATTCGGTGAGCAACATGGATTTGAGTTTAAAGGCGGTTTAATGGCTAAAGAAAAGGAAGGAGAAACGAATATTCCTGTCATCCGTGATATGGTTCGCGTGAGCAAGAAGATAAAGTTGCCGGGTCTGGGCCGCTTTTCGCTATACCATTTGCTGGAAATCTATGCCACCGGAATCATAAAAGGTTCCTTTTCACCTCGCGCCAGTTCTATTGCATACAGTTTCTTTCTAGCGCTTTTTCCCTTTCTGTTGCTGTTGTTGAACCTAATTCCCTATATTCCAGTCGAGGGGTTTCAAGCCCGTTTTCTGATGTTTGTCGAAGCGCTTTTGCCTCCACAAACAAATCAGTTTTTTTATCCGATTATTGCCGATATCGCAATCAACCCACGGGCGGGACTCTTGTCGTTTGTGTTCTTTCTGTCCTTGTTTTTATCCACCAATGGAGTAAATGCCATCTTCAGTGCTTTTGAGTATTCTTTTCATGTAACGATTAACCGATCTTTTATCAGGCAGTATTTGGTGGCCATGGGTGTTGCTGTTTTTTTGGCATTGTTGTTGTTGACTTCAGTTGGGGTCATCCTTTACGGAGAATTTATAATTCACCGCTTCAAAACTCGGGCCTATATTAATAACGATGTGTTTTGGATATCGTTCTTTCAGTTCCTGGTATTTGTAGTGATGATATATGTTGTAATTGCCACTTTATATTATTTTGGCACCAAGGAAGGAAAATCGTCGCATTTTTTTTCCATAGGAGCAGTGATTACCACGGTTCTTTTTATATTGACCACTTATTTTTTTGGGGTATATATCAATAATTTTTCAAATTATAACGAGTTATATGGATCCATAGGCGCACTTTTGATTGTGATGGTTTATATTTGGATAAACTCAAACCTTCTGCTGCTTGGTTTCGAATTGAATATTTCCATAAAGCGGCTCAAAGAAAAAATATAACTTTTACTAACTAAAATTGATTTGATTATGAAAAAAACACTTTTAACACTGGCGGTGATGCTCTGCACCATAATGGTAGGTACGGCCCAAGATGTCATTGGAAAATGGAAAACCATTGACGATGACACGGGAGAGGCCAAATCCATTGTTGAAATTTACAAACAGGATGGGAAAATATATGGGAAAGTTGTTGACATTCTCAATCCCGATAAAAAGAATGCTACCTGCGAAAAGTGCCCTGGAGATGCAAAGGATAAACCTATTCAAGGACTTGTTATCTTAAAGGATCTTAAAAAAGACGGCGATGAGTACAGTGGAGGAACTATTATGGATCCAAACAACGGCAAGGTATACAAGTGCTATATAGCATTGGAAAATCCAGACAAACTTAAGGTGAGAGGATATATTGGTTTTTCCTTATTGGGAAGATCACAGTATTGGCAGCGGGTTAAATAAACCCTATAAAACCTTATCTTTAGGCTGCTATTTTTTAGCGGCCTTTTTCATTGCGCGCAGGAAGTGAAACCTCCGCGATTAAAGAGCCTTTTGTCGGGGTGGGGAACTTATCGATCTCCAGTAATGTTGACAAACTAAAACATAATTAGTAATATTCAATTAGTTTTACCTAGTGTATTTTATCGATGTTATCCTTCCAATTCCATTAAAGCAGAGCTTTACTTATTCAGTGAATAAGGACGAAGCAGCCTTTCTTAGGGCTGGCATGCGCGTAGCTGTGCCATTTGGAAAATCAAAGATATACACAGCGATAGTGCTCCAGGCACACAGCACGGCTCCCATAGGGTACGAAACCAAGTCCATAGATCATATCCTTGATCAAAGCCCTATTATAACTCAAATCCAATTGCAGCACTGGCAGTGGATGGCCTCGTATTATATGTGCTCGTTGGGCGAGGTTATAAAGGCAGCTCTCCCCAGTGCCTTTTTACTTGAAAGTGAAACAATAGTAAAGCTTGTTCCTACGGAGAAGAGGGCGGAAAGCGATTTGTCTGATGAGGAATTTTTGGTTTATGAGGCCCTGCAACATCAATCCTCCCTTCACATCAACGCCATACGGTCTATCCTGGATAAAAAAAATGTGGTTTCCGTTATTCAAAGCCTGATTGAGAAAGGGGTGGTCCAGGTGGAGGAGACCGTGTATGAGCAATATACACCAAAATTGAAACGCTATGTAAAGCTTACTTCCCAATACAACTCTGAAGAACAATTACGAGATCTTTTGGACGCGCTGGACCGGGCTCCCAAACAGCGAGCAGTTCTCATGAATTTCTTTACCTTAAGAAGTCAAAGCATAAAACCCATTAGCGCCCGAAGGCTGCAAAAGAAAAGTAATGCTTCGTCTTCAGCAGTAAAGTCACTTATAGACAAAGGTATCCTGGAAGAATATTTTATTCGAAAAGACCGGGTAGAATTCACGGCGAATACTCCTCCAGTTAATTATACCTTGAATGAGGACCAACAAAAGGCGTACTCTGAAATAAGAAACTTATTTCAATCTAAAGATGTGGTTCTTCTCCATGGGGTTACATCAAGTGGTAAAACTGAGATATATGCCCAATTGATTCAAGAAGTTCTCACCTCGGGCAAACAGGTGCTCTACATGTTGCCTGAGATTGCACTTACCACCCAATTGATTGGCCGGCTCCAGCGCTATTTTGGTGAAAAGATATCTGTTTACCATTCAAAATTTTCCATAAATGAGCGGGTGGAAGTTTGGAACAACGTACTCGCACAAAAAGATAAAGCCCGAGTAGTCGTGGGGGCCCGATCCTCCTTGTTTCTGCCTTTCCAAGACCTGGGTCTCGTTATAGTGGATGAGGAGCACGAGCCTTCTTTCAAGCAATATAATCCCGCACCCAGATATAATGGACGCGACAGTGCCGTAGTCCTAGCAAACCTACATAAGACAAAATTGATCATGGGCTCGGCCACCCCTTCATTGGAGAGTTATTACAATGCCAAAAATGAAAAATATGGACTGGTCTCCCTGGAAAAAAGGTTTGGCAATGTCCCCATGCCGGAAATTGAACTGGTGGACATCCGTGAAAAAACAAAGAAAAAGCAAATGACCGGTCATTTCAGCGATCGTCTTTTGGAGGAGATTCAGGAAGTACTTAAAAATGGTGAACAAGCTATACTCTTTCAAAACCGTAGGGGGTTTTCTCCCGTAGTGGAGTGCACTACCTGTGGGGTTTCACCACAATGTCCCAACTGCGATGTCAGTCTTACCTACCATCAAAAGAAAAACCAACTGCGATGTCACTATTGCGGCTACCATATGGCGATGATGCAAAGCTGCATAGCCTGTGGAAGCCAAACCTTGGATACCAAGGGATTTGGAACGGAACAAATTGAAAGCGAATTAAAAGCATTGTTTCCGGAGCAAAGAATTGCTAGAATGGATCTGGATACGACCAAAGGAAAGCATGGATATTCCAAATTGATAGAGGCTTTGGAAAACAACGAAATAGATATTTTAGTGGGCACTCAAATGCTTGCCAAGGGATTGGATTTTAGAAGTATTGGTTTAGTGGGAGTGATGAATGCGGACAGTCTCTTGCACTTTCCGGATTTTAGGGCCCATGAGCGCAGTTTTCAATTGTTGTTGCAGGTAGCCGGTAGGGCAGGCCGCACCAAAAAGACAGGCAAAGTACTTATCCAGACCTACAATCCACTCCATAAGATTTTGAAACAAGTGAGCGTGAATGATTATCGCGGCATGGCGAAGGAACAGTTGGAGGAGCGTTACAAATATAAATACCCTCCTTTTTTTAGAATTATAAAACTCGAGTTTAAGGACAAGAGTCTTTTGCGCGTGCAAAGGGCATCTGCCTGGTTTGGACAAGCGCTGGAAAGCAAGTTTAAAGAAAATGTTCTAGGGCCCGAAGCGCCTCCCGTGGGCAGGATCAGGAATAAATTTATCTACAATGTTTTGGTGAAGATTCCCAGGCACCAATCCTTGGAAGCTACAAAGGAATACATCACAAGGGTACATCGCAGTTTTAATTCCGTAAAGGAATTTTCTACGGTGCGTATCAATATAGATGTTGATTCTTACTAAATCACTTGAGAAGCGGCGAGGGCTTCTATCAATTCAGACTTCCGATTACGACTTAGGGGAAGTTTGTCCTTTTCCAGTTCAATTGTTTTACTGCCATAACGTTCTACCTTGCTCAGGTTCACGATATATGATTTGTGGATACGAAGAAATCGGTCACTAGGGAGCAATGCCTCAAATGCTTTCATGGTAGAAAGTACCACCAAGGATTCGTGCTCTGTTACAAGCTTAACATAATCTCCCAAAGCTTCTATATACCGAAGCTCGTTGAGGAAAACCTTCCTTTTTTTGAGATTGCTCTTTACAAAAATAAAATCCTCCCCGTCGAAACCTTCTTCATTCTTGAGTTTATAGGTGGTTATGGCTTTGTGGACCGCATTGAAAAACCGATCCTTGGAAATGGGTTTTCGCAGGTAGTCAACAGCATCATAATCGAAGGCTCGAAAGGCGTATTTTGTCTTGCCCGTAATAAAGATAACCTGTGGTTTTTTGGTGAGGTCGTCCAAAAGATCAAAGCCCGATAATATCGGCATTTCAATATCCAAGAAAATAAGGTCTATATCGGAAACTAAAAGACCCATTTTGGCCTCCACGGCATTCTTATATTCCCCTGCCAGCTCAAGGGACGGATGCATTTGAATAAGTTTCACTATAGAAAGTCTCTGGAGCGAAGAATCGTCGACGACGGCGCATTTTAATATAGTTTTCTCCACGATGGTAGGTTTTTTTTGGGGAATTGTTAGAACAATAATAGTGAAATATCCGATGAAATGCAACTTTTTGTAATCTTTGTCGAAGGAATTGCGCATTTTATCTGTTTTCGGTTTTTTTAATTACATTTTGACATTGGGTTTGGTAATAATAAATAAAGTAGTATTTTTGCACCCTCTTGGCAGAAAGCCAGAAAATATAACATTAATTTTATTCGATTTTTATGAATCATTATGAAACTGTTTTCATCTTAAATCCCGTTTTATCTGATGACCAGATAAAGGAAACAGTGAAGAAATATGAAGATTTTCTTATTTCCAAAGGTGCTAAGATGATATCCAAAGAAAATTGGGGGCTTAAAAAATTGGCCTACCCGATCCAAAACAAAAAAAGTGGTTTTTATCATCTTTTTGAGTACACCGTGGAAGGAGATGCGGTAAACGAACTTGAAACTGAATTTAAAAGGGATGAGCGATTTATGCGCTACCTTTCAGTTAGATTAGACAAGCACGCGATTGCTTGGGCAGAAAAAAGAAGAAACCGCAATAAAAAATCAGCATAAGTTATGGCAACACTGCAACAACAAGCAAAAGGAAAAAAAGATGGAGAGATCAGGTATCTAACTCCATTGAACATTGAGACCAGCAAGGCGAAGAAATATTGCCGGTTCAAGCGTTCAGGAATAAAATATGTAGATTACAAGGATCCGGATTTTCTTTTGAAATTCGTAAACGAACAGGGGAAAATCCTTCCTCGACGATTGACCGGAACCTCGCTAAAGTACCAACGTAAAGTGGCTGTGGCAGTTAAAAGAGCGCGCCATTTGGCTTTGATGCCCTACGTGGCCGATTTGTTAAAATAAAAAACCAGAAAGTATTATGGAACTTATATTAAAAAAAGACGTAGAAAATCTGGGTTTTACAGATGATATCGTTAAAGTGAAAAATGGGTATGGCCGGAATTTTTTAATTCCCCAAGGTCTTGCTACCCTAGCCACCCCTTCGGCTAAAAAAATGTTGGAGGAAACTCTTAAGCAACGTGCTTTTAAAGAGAAGAAAATAGTTGAAGAGGCCCAAACCCAAGCTGAGAAACTCAATGGCCTCGAGATTAAGATAGCTGCAAAAACCGGCGACGCCGATAAGTTGTTCGGTTCCGTTACCAATGCCGACCTTGCTGAAGCCCTTGAAAAAGAAGGGGTTTCCGTTGACAAAAAATTCATTGCGATAGCAGGTGGGATCGTTAAGCGCGCAGGTCAATATGAAGCTACTATTCGTTTCCACAGAGATGTGGTTAGTACCTTCACTTTTGATGTGGTGGCAGAAGCAAAATAAGCAATAGATTACAATGTATAACAAGCCTTTTCCATATCCTGGAAAGGGTTTTGTTTTTTTAAGAAACCCAGACAGCTCTAATCCCATTCGTTCCCCCAATACTATTATTACCCCCTCAATAAATTTTTTAATCCGTATGAAATACGCCAGATTAACAAAAGAGCAATTTGAAGAGCTCCATCCAGAATTCATAAATTTTTTAGCTACCCAATCTATCACTGTAGAGGAATGGTCACAACTGAAATTAGAAAAACCCGAAGTGGCCGAACAAGAGCTTGACGTTTTTAGCGATTTGGTTTGGGAAGGCGTTTTAAATAAAGTCGAGTACGTGGAGCACATATCGCCGCGACAACTGATGATGTTCCATATATCCGATACCCATATGAGTTTGATCGCAATTAAAATTGGGGTTGAGGAGATTGACATTACCACAGATTATGGATATAAATGGTTACAACAAAACATCCACAACGATGCCGTTTCACTCTATACTTCCACCAAAGCCATTAAAGACGATAGGAATAAGGATATTTTCATATTGATACAGCAAGGAGGGGTAATCACCAAAGGAGAACTTTACAACTATTTTAGCGATCTGCTAGAGGAATAATTTTCCACAGTCCACGAGGTGGGCTTCAATATTGCACAGCTAAGAAATAGCCTGGGGGTCATTCATACCGCAAACTTTCAATGGGATCGAGCCGCGCAGCCTTTGAGGCAGGATAAGATCCTGCGATAATTGCCACAAGAAAGGTGATTAATGTTGCCCAAATCATTGCTGCCCAAGGTAGCGTAAAGTTGAAATCAAAGATTTTGGCAAATATAAACCCGGTTATTATTCCCAAGATAATCCCCAAAACACTTCCAAATTGTCCAATTACAATAGTTTCCATAAAAAATTGGGTTGAAATGGTAGCACGTTTGGCCCCTAATGCCTTTCGCACCCCAATTTCACGAGTGCGCTCGGAAACCGACACGAGCATGATATTCATCAATGCTATGGAAGAGCCCAAAATGGTAATGATACTTATTATCCAGGCTGCCACAGACAAATACCCTGTAATCGAGGTTACCCGATTGATCAAATCGTCGCTGCGCTCAACTCCAAAATTATTTTCCTCCACAGGGTTCAGCCCACGAATATTTCGAAAGGTAATGATAGCTTCATCCTGTGCGGCATCCATTAAGTTCTTATCATCCACTTTTACGCTAATGCTGTAATTTATGTTGGGTTCTGTGTAAATTCCACGGGCTACCTGTACAGGTATTAGCACCTTCAAATCTTGGTTGTTGCCAAAAGTGGAGCCCTTCGACTTCAGAACGCCAACTATTTTGAATTTCACCCCACGGATGCTAATGGTCTTATTGAGGGGGTCCTCGTCTTTAAATAACTTTTTTAGAAAATCTGAGCCAATTATGCAAATTTTGTTGTTGTTCTCAATATCGAAAACAGTAAAGTTTCGGCCGGCTTCTAATTCTGAGCCCGTATTCTCCAGATAATTCTCGTTAACCCCATAGACCTGGACTTCGGGATCGGTCTTTTCGGATCCGTATTTTACTTCCGCGGTAGAGGTGCCTCTAAACGAAAGTGAGGTTTTGGCTGTAGGAAATTGATATTTAGTCAAAAACTCACGTACATCATTGTAACTTATTATGGGATTGATTTTCTCCTTTTCTCCACTCCTTTGGCTCTGGACGTTAAACTGATACCTCTGGAGGCTAAAGGTATTGGCTCCCATGGAGGCAAAATTCGAGGAAATTGTGTTTTCCAAGGCCTTTACCGCGCTCAAAATACCCACTAAAGCCCAGATGCCTATTCCAATGATCACTATAGTGAGGATGGTCCGTAAAAGTTGACTTTTAATGGAATCCAATGCGATACGCACATTTTCTCGAAAGAGTGAAAACATAAATGTAGTTTAGTGTTTCTCATTAGACTGATAAACTTGCATAAAGTTACTATTATTTAGGATATTTGCACTTGTGGAATAAAGTGATAGAAAATGGGAAGTAAAGGAACCAAATTTGTCATCGCCACAAACCCACCTTTAACAACTATACACTGAAGATCTCATATTTAATTTGTAACCTGTAGCATTTAAATGAAACCCTCCATTCCAAAAGGCACTCGCGATTTTAGTCCTGTTGAAGTTTTCCGGCGTAATTATATTTTTGAGATCATTAAAAATATGTTTTCCCTGTACGGCTTTCAACCTATTGAAACTCCCTCTTTTGAAAATAGCGATACCCTTATGGGAAAGTACGGGGAAGAGGGCGATCGCCTAATTTTCAAGATTTTAAACAGCGGCGATTATTTATCAAAAGTTGACGACGTCTTATACAGTGAAAAGAACAGTAACAAAATAACCTCCAGGATCTCAGAAAAGGCACTTCGTTATGATCTTACGGTTCCCTTTGCCCGATACGTGGTACAACACCAAAACGAGATAACATTTCCTTTTAAACGTTACCAAATCCAACCGGTTTGGCGGGCAGATAGACCACAAAAAGGTCGTTTTAGAGAGTTCTATCAGTGTGATGCCGATGTGGTGGGCTCCACGTCTCTATGGCAAGAGGTAGAATTTGTACAACTATATGATGCTGTTTTCACTAAATTGGGGGTAAAAGGTGTTGTTATTAAAATCAACAACCGTAAGGTTTTAAGTGGAATTGCCGAAACTATTGGGGCCGAAGACAAGCTAATTGACTTTACTGTGGCCTTGGACAAATTGGATAAAATAGGAGAGGAGGGCGTAAAGAAGGAAATGCGGTCCAAGGGCATTTCAGAAAGTGCGTTGCAGAAACTACAACCGCTCTTCACAATGAAAGGAAGTGCGGCCAATCAGTTGCACAGCCTTAGAAAACTACTGAAAGATTCTAAAATGGGCCTTTTGGGGGTGGAAGAGCTTGAATTTATTATTGAGACCGTCGGCATACTCGGTTTATGGAGTGCAACGCTGCAAATAGATGTTACCTTGGCTCGGGGCTTAAACTATTATACTGGGGCAATCCTCGAGGTTGCTGCTCCCGAGCATGTAAAAATGGGCAGTATTGGCGGAGGAGGAAGATATGACGACCTTACCGGTATTTTTGGGTTACACCAAATGAGCGGAATGGGAATTTCTTTTGGGTTGGATCGGATTTACTTGGTCATGGAGGAATTGGAACTTTTTCCAGAGGCAGCTTTGGAAAACACCAAAGTACTCTTCATTAATTTTGGAAACAACGAGGCCTTGTACGCTATGAAAGCCATAACAAAGCTGCGGTTAAATGGAATAAAGGCCGAACTATATCCGGATACCTCTAGAATGGGAAAACAAATGGGCTATGCCGATAAGCGAAACATCCCCTATACGGTCTTGGCCGGTGAAAAGGAAATGGACCAAAATGTTTTCACTCTGAAGCACATGGGCAGCGGCCAACAGCAACAAATGGATTTAGAGGAATTGATAAAAGTCCTACAGAAGTAATACTTAAGTGTTGTGGAGACTTTGTTTAAAAATGAGTGTAAAAAAACAAAACTAATGTTTGTACCCCATCATTTTGTTTTTATATTTGCACCCGCCATCAAAAACCGTTTTTGTGTATATTAGAAAACATTTCTTGGCGAGGTAGCTCAGCTGGTTAGAGCGTCGGATTCATAACCCGGAGGCCTCGGGTTCAAGTCCCGATCTCGCTACAAAATCCTTTCCTTTTTGGAGAGGATTTTTTTTTTGCGCTCCTTATTTCATTTTCTAAAAATTTTGAACAATCCATTTGAGGATAAGATTAATATCTATATATTGGGCATCAACTAATAAGTAGCTATGGAAGACAAAATAAAGTATGAAATGGAATTTCCCATTCAGGTATCGCCTTCATTGTTATATCAATATATTTCCACGCCTTCTGGTCTGTCTGAATGGTATGCGGACAATGTGAACTCAAGAGGTGAATATTTTTCGTTTATCTGGGCCGAAAGCGAAGAAAAAGCCAAACTTCTGAGCAAAAAGAGTCCTGAACGTATCAAATTCAGATGGGTAGAAGACGAAGAGAAAGACTCTTTCTTTGAACTTCGTATTCAGGTGGATGAAATTACCAAGGATGTATCGCTCATTGTTACCGATTTTGCCGAAGAAGATGAGGTTGAGGAAGGCAAATTGCTCTGGGAGAACATGGTTTCAAATTTGAAACAAGTTTTAGGTTCCACTTAAATCCGTTATAAAAAACAGTAACTTTGCACCATCCCAAAAAGGATGGTTTTTTTATGGTAAACGTCAGTGGAAAATTAATCGAGGGAGATCGTATAAGCTTATCCATAGCCAATCGTGGGCTCAATTACGGTGATGCTGTTTTTGAAACCTTGCGTTTTTCGGGAGGCAAAATACTCTTTTGGGAAGATCACTATTTCCGGTTAATGTCTTCAATGCGCATTCTGCGTATGGAGATCCCGATGAGCTTTACCATGGAATTTTTAGAAAGTGAAATCGTCCACACTCTTGATAATTCTGATAAAAACGGTGATAGCTACCGAGTAAAACTTTTAATCTGGAGGAAAACGGGCGGAAAATACACCCCAGAATCCAATGATGTAGACTATGCTATATCTTTTGAAAAAATAGATCACCCTTTTTATGTACTTCAAGAATCCGAATGTGAAGTAGAGCTTTTTAAGGACTATTTTGTTCCTTCCGGACTGCTCTCCACCTTGAAATCCAACAACCGGCTTATTAACGTTCTGGGAAGTATTTTCGCAAAGGAAAATGGGTATCAAAATTGTTTTTTGCTAAATGAAAAAAAGCAGGTAGTGGAGGCCCTAAATGGAAACATCTTTATGGTTGTGGATAATGTGGTTAAAACCCCTCCGCTGACTGATGGATGCTTGAACGGGATCTTGCGAAAGCAGTTGATAGGAATAATTGAGTCTATGCCACATATAACCCTGGAGGAGGCTTCCATTTCTCCGTTCGAACTGCAAAGGGCAGATGAAATCTTTATAACCAATGTAATTTTGGGATTGGTCCCAGTGAGTAAATACCGTAAAAAGAAGTACGGGAACAAGCTGGTTTTGGAGCTCCTTCCAAAGTTGAATCTTCGGGCGACTATGGGTTAATTAAGGTTTGGATTCTCCGGCGCATTGGACCAAAGCAAGTAATCGCCTCCAAACTCTATCATTTTTTCTTTCCAGAAATTAATATTCGTTTTGCCAATTATGCTGTTGTTATATGTATTGGGGACCACCACCCAACTGTTTACCTCCAGCTCCTGTTCCAATTGTTGACTTTCCCATCCGGAATATCCAAGAAAGAAACGAATTTGATTTTTTTTCAGCTTATCCTTTTTAAGGAGATCGAGAATCGCGATAAAATCACCACCCCAATAAATCCCATTGGAAATTTCGATACTTCCTGGAATCATATCCGGAATACAGTGAATAAAATATAAATTGTCCTGCTCTACGGGTCCACCATTGTACACGGGAAGCCGGGAATTTATTTCGGGGACAAAATCCTTGAGCTTATAAGGTAGAGGTTTATTGAGAATGAACCCAACCGAACCGTTTTCATTGTACTCTGCCAGCAAAACAACGGATCGATTAAAGGAAACATCTCCAATAATGGAAGGTTCGGCAACTAATAAAAGTCCTTTGGAGGGTTGTAATGTGGTCATGTTATTCTTTTGATAAAATAAATCTAAGGATTTATTTTAAAAGTACCAAAACTTAACCCAATTGATATCAAAAATAGCATTAATGGAATAATAAAGTCAGAATTCCTAAATATTGATAATTTTAAGGGCAATAAAAAATCCCTCTTATAATAAAGAAGGATTTTTTAGATCGTAATTAATTGGTTACAATTAGTTTACACTGTTTTGTAAATCGGAACCTGCTTTAAACTTCACAACATTTTTAGCGGCGATTTTAATAGTTTTCCCAGTTTGTGGGTTTCTTCCTTCGCGAGCTGCTCGTTTTGATACGGACCAGGATCCAAATCCTACAAGGGAAACCCTATTTCCTGATTTGAGAGACTTTTCAACATTACCCAAAAATGACTCCAATGCCTTCTTGGCAGCGGCCTTGGTTATTCCGGCATCTGCTGCCATTGCATCGATTAAATCTGATTTGTTCATAATTCTTTTAATTAAATTGTTGGTTAAACTTCGATTAATTGCTCTACAAATTTAATAGGATTATCCGTTCAGGCAAGTAACCACGCGTGAAATCGAAGATTTTGTTGATAACTTGGGCGCATTGTTAATAAACCCGATGGAATAGAACCGAATTTGCTTCCGTCAATGTTCATAAGGGTTTACGATACTTTAGAATCCGGGGCAAAAGAATACCCGTTCAATAAGGAAGAAACTTCCATCCTTCTTTTTCCGGGCAATTGCAATTCTATTAGGTGAACGAAACCATCCACACAGGCTACTTTTAAAACTTTTTTCGATATGTAAAGTGTTCCAGGTTCATAGGAATGGGAGGATTTTTCAAAAGAGGAAGCGTATATTTTCATCTTTAGGTGTTCCCCATTGTTTTGGAGAAGCGTCCATGCTGTGGGATAGGGTGCTAATCCCCTGATAAATGCTTCAATTTGAGCTCCGCTTTTGCTCCAATCGATTCGGGTGTTTTCGTTGGTTAGCTTAGGTGCACCTTTTAAATCAGGAATATTTGTCTGCGGTTTTGGGTTGGCCTGGTCCTTTTTTATTAACTCTATTGTTTCCAATACAAGCTCGCTTCCCAATTCCATAAGTTTATCATGTAGGGATTCTGCCGTCTCATTCTGTTGTATTGAGATCTCCTTATTGGAAATTATTGAACCGGTGTCAATCTTCTCATCGATAAAAAAGGTGGTGACTCCAGTTTTTTTCTCTTGATTTATTATCGCCCAGTTTATGGGTGCTGCTCCTCTATATTGTGGCAATAGGGAAGCGTGAAGGTTAAAGGTTCCATATTTGGGCATTTCCCAGACCGCCTGGGGAAGCATCCTAAAGGCCACGACAACCTGAAGATTGGCCTTTAAACGCTCCAGTTCTTTCAGAAAGGATGGGTCTTTTAAATTGGTGGGCTGGAGCACTTTTAGGTTTTGGGACAGGGCATATTCTTTCACTGCAGAGGCAGTTAGTTTTTTTCCCCGTCCCGCTGGCCTATCTGGGGCTGTGACGACCCCTACGATCGTTAGGCCGGCCTCTATCATTCCTTTTAATACTCCCACGGCAAAATTGGGAGTTCCCATGAATATAATTCGTAGATCTTTAGCCATTATTTTAGTTTAAATAGAATTGGTTTCTCGCATTCAATTTTATCTTCCTGGAATCCATCAGTAAGCGGATTGTCTTTACAATATTGCTCTCGGTATAATTCAATCTTTCTGATAGCTCTCTCGAGGTCATTTCCCTTTCTTCCAATAGAATGAGTATATGCTTGGCAAGTTCCTTAATCTCGGCCTGGGAAAGATGGGAACGTTGGGGACTACATACAGAACATATTCCGCATTTGGGGGCGTTTACCTCCCCAAAATAAGAAACCAATTGCACACTTCTACAAGTTTTTTCATTTTCTATATATGAAAGCATGGCTTTTACCTGGGCTTTTTTCTTCCCATTTAAGGTCTCCACTTCGCGCGAAACTACATTAATGGTTTTGTCATCTTCTCTCGGCAATAAAAAGGAAAGAGTGGCATCCGTGGTACGCAAAGTCATTTCCAGAACTTTATCCCGCTCCATTTTTCGTAAAACAGAAATTATGGTTTCTATGGTTTGGCCGGTTTTTGAGGCGACCAGATCCAAGTCTATGGGAGTGGGCATCTCAAAAATTCCTCCGTACAATCTCAGGATGGTCTTTCCTGTTATTGAGGTGAGTTGATCCTTTATAAAATAATCCAATAACCGTTCTGAAGATATTAGAAACTGCAAAATGGATTTTCTTCCAAATTCTTGGGACAGTTGGATAATTCCCAGACGATCCAAGCTGTTGAGTGCGTTGTAGGTAAGCACACTATTGAGATTGTAAGATTTGCAAAATTCTGAGAAGCTGAAATTGTGTTGGGTAAATTCCCCCTCTCCATACGGGATTTGAAAATAATTGTTCAACTTCCGATAGATTTTTTTTAGATCGGCCGTTCCTGGCAAGGACTCGACAAACTGTTTTTTTACATACTCCTTGTCATACAAATTATAGAGAAGGACTGCTGCTGCATAATCTCCATCACGGCCGGCACGTCCAGCTTCCTGAAAGTAACTTTCCATACTTTCCGGAATTTGAAGATGGATCACAAAACGCACGTTAGGATGATCTATCCCCATTCCAAAGGCGTTGGTGGCCACCATGGTGGATATTGTACCATTCTGCCAGATCTCAAATTTCTTTGCTTTTTCTTTGGCAGAAAGGCCCCCGTGATAAAAAGTGGCCGTAATCCCCATGGAAGTGAGCTGACTACTTATCTCTACAGAGCTTTTTCGGCTTCTCACATATATTATCGCCGCACCCGGGTTGTTTTTGAGCAATCGCTCGGTGCGATACAATTTGTCCTCCTCTTGGAAAACTTGATAGGAAAGATTGTCCCGTACAAAGGACTTTCGAAAAACCTCAGGAAGTTCCAACTTCAATTCTGAAATAGTATCCTCCAACACTTCGGGTGTGGCAGTGGCAGTAAGGGCAATAATAGGAACCAAAGGATGGATCTCTCTCAGTACGACAATATTTTTATATGCAGGCCTAAAATCGTTTCCCCACTGTGAAATACAATGCGCCTCATCCACGGCAATTAAATTGACATTCATCTGGCGGATGTAGTTTTGGACCAACTCCTGCTGCAATCTTTCGGGAGAGAGGTAGAGAAATTTATAATTTCCATATACCGCATTGCCCAATAAGATGTTCAATTCATCAAATGACAGTCCTCCGGTGATTTTTAACGCCTTAATCCCTCGCTCCTTTAATGCTTTTACCTGGTCGTCCATCAAGGCCACCAAGGGGGACACTACAATGCAAACTCCTTCCTTGGCCAAAGCGGGCAATTGAAAACAAAGTGATTTTCCGCCTCCTGTGGGCAAAAGGGCGACGGTGTCCTTTCCATTCATTACAGAAGTGATTATCTCTTCCTGAAGCGGCTTGAAAGAGTTGAATCCATAAAATTTGGACAGAATGTTTTGGACCTGCTTCAATATAAGTTTTTAAGTGTATCAAGAATATACTCTGCCCGGCCTTGAACAGGTGCGGGGGGGACTGGATGTACGTTATACCCGTACTGGCTGTAGCTTTTTTTTAAAAACTGAAAAATTTTTTTGGCCTGCTCAAACGATTCATAACGTTCGTTATCCTGTACATAGATGTCTTCCCATGGCGGCAGCACAAAAACGTGGTCATAACGATATTTCATACATGTTTTCGTAAAATTGCCTGGGTAATGTGTACCCACAGAATCCATATACGCAGTAACATCCGGCATCCCTCGATCATAAAAGAGTATGGGAGCCCTACAGTGGTCTCCCTCATGAAATTGTTTCAATCTTCCTTCCAGTAACTTTTCACTAAAGAGAATTGGATTTTCTAGGAACAATTGCTCAATTCCATCTTTTTGCGCCTGTAGGGTAACGTCTCTTGAAATCTCGTGCATAACCGGGTAGCCCTCTTTTTCCAAAAAATCTATCAAAGCTGTCTTCCCAGAACCGGGTCCACCAGTTATTACAATTCTTTTTGTATCCAAAAATGTCAATTTTCTACAAAGTAAATAAATAAATTGGTAGCGAAAGCGTATATTTGTGGTCACGCATCTAAAATCTTTGATGAAACAAGACAAGAACACAAAAGAATTCTACGCACGGCTAAAAAAACAATTGGAAGAAGATACCAGTTGGCCCTCGCCGTATCTATTCAAATTTATAGTTCCTGCAGATCTTGAAAAAATAGCCGAGATTGGAGCCCTTTTTGATGGATATGATGCAGCAGTCTCCACCCGCGATTCCAAAAATGGCAATTATACCAGTGTTTCGGTAAAGGTCACCTTGGAATCTCCAGACGATGTGGTAAAAAAATATCTGGAAGTTTCCAATATTGAAGGCGTGATTTCATTATGAATTTACTATTTTGCCAGTAGAAAGATGACAAGCTTCCTGCAGCAAATTGAACCCTCCCTATAATTATAATTATTTTGATAGAAGAAGTAGCACAAATTGAGTACAATACCGAACGTCCGCATTTGATCATTCCTGAATATGGGCGCCATATCCAAAAAATGGTAGACTACGCAGTCTCAATCGAGGATCGGGAAGAACGAAACAAGATTGCAAAGAGCATTATCGCGATTATGGGAAACCTAAATCCACATTTGCGGGACGTACCGGACTTTCAGCCGATGCTCTGGGACCAACTTTTTATTATCTCCGATTTTAAGCTGGATGTGGACTCTCCTTTTCCCATTCCCTCAAAAGAGGAACTCAATCAAAGACCTGAACCATTAAAGTATCCACAGAACCATCCGAAATATCGATTTTACGGCAACAACATAAAACGAATGATCGATGTAGCCAAAAATTGGGAAGAGGGTGATAAAAAGGAAGGCCTTATCCTTACCATTGCCAACCATATGAAGAAAAGTTTTCTCAATTGGAATAAGGACACAGTAGAGGATGATGTGATTTTTAAGCATTTGTTTGAACTTTCCGATGGAAAGATAAACTTGAGAAAGAGTGAAGAGGATTTACGTGATGCATCTATTTTACTAAAGAACAAAAAACGCTTCAATACAAGCTCTGCAAAAAAAAGCTATAAATCTAGCAGTAGTAGAAACCGCAAGAGACACTAAAATAGCAATTCAAATTTATGGGAACTTTTCATATTGAAGGCGGTCACCAGCTCAAAGGTGATATTACGCCCCAAGGTGCCAAAAATGAGGCCTTGCAAATTCTTTGCGCTGTATTATTGACTCCCGAAAGAGTCGTGATAGAAAATATCCCCGATATTCTCGACGTCAATAAGTTAGTTGCGATCCTGGAGAACTTAGGGGTAAAGATTCAGAAGCTTGGAAGAGGAAAGTTTGCCTTTATAGCCGACGATATACATTTAGACTACCTTGAATCGGATCTTTTTAAAGCAGAAGCTTCCTCGCTAAGAGGATCTATAATGATTGTTGGGCCATTACTGGCTCGTTTTGGAAAGGGGTATGTTCCTAGACCAGGAGGAGATAAAATTGGAAGACGCCGGCTTGACACCCACTTTGAGGGCCTGATTAAATTGGGCGCAAAATTTCGATACAATAAGGAAGACCGATTTTATGGCGTAGAAGCTCCCGACGGACTTAAAGGTGCCTTTATGCTTTTAGATCAGGCCTCTGTAACAGGAACGGCCAATATCATTATGGCGGCGGTTTTGGCCCAGGGAAGAACCACAATATACAACGCTGCTTGCGAGCCTTATATTCAGCAACTCTGTAAAATGTTGAACTCCATGGGCGCCAATATTAGTGGTGTAGGCTCAAATCTATTGGTTATCGATGGGGTAGAGGAATTGAAGGGGTGTGCACATAGAATCTTGCCCGATATGATTGAAATTGGAAGTTGGATAGGTTTGGCTGCCATGACCCGAAGTGAAATTACCATTAAGAATGTAAGTTGGGAAAATCTTGGGATTATTCCCGATACTTTCAGAAAACTAGGAATAACTCTAAACAAAATAGGTGACGATATTCATATTCCCGCCCATGAGGAATATGAAATACAGGGATATATCGATGGCTCCATACTTACGGTAGCAGATGCTCCATGGCCAGGGTTTACTCCAGACTTGCTCAGTATAGTGCTTGTTATTTGTACTCAAGCAAAGGGAAGTGTGCTTATACATCAAAAAATGTTTGAAAGCCGCTTGTTTTTCGTCGATAAACTCATTGACATGGGAGCGAAAATTATCCTCTGTGATCCGCATAGGGCCACGGTTATAGGCCATAATTTTGAATCCAGCTTGCGGGCTACCACGATGGTATCGCCTGATATACGAGCTGGGATATCCCTGCTGATTGCGGCTCTTTCTGCAAAGGGAAGCAGTATTATCCACAACATCGAACAGATTGATAGAGGCTATGAAAACATTACCGAAAGACTAACGGCCATCGGAGCCAAGATCACTCGTAGTGAACCTTAACTATTAGACCTTTCTGTTTTTATTGATCTCATCCTGTAGCTTTCTACGAAGTTTTTGCTCGCGTTCCAGACTGTTTCTCCGATAGTCTTCCAGCTCGATCTCCATTTCTGCAATTTTTAATTGGGCAGCATTGGTGATTTTATGACTGTTGAGAAATCGATAGAATAGGAATCCCCCAATCAAGAGAAGGATTAAAATAATGCTCCACATAATGGAATTGTAGGTAGCTTTTGAGGTAAGAACCCCAAAGAATTCAATCCCGTCTTCTTTTTCCTTGGAACGGCTTAGTTTTTCCTTGGTGGTTTTTAAATTTTGACGTAGAGAGTCAATGGCCATTCGCTGTTGCCGCAAATCGCTCTCCTGAGCTGTTATTCTCTTATTGAAGGAAGAAATTGAATCTAAGATGTTTCTTTTTAAAGTAGCGAGTTGCGTTTTCTTAATTACCTTGTATTCTTGGTAACTATTGCTCTTCTCGAATACTTCGGTCATTTGGTCGTTGAGTGTGTTTTTTCGTACTTGGACGGAATCTTGAGCTGTAATTTGATGGGTAAAAAGAAATAGAGGAATGGTCAATAAAAAAATCTTCTTCATGATTTCGGGTTTGTTGTAATCTATTAACTGTGCAAGAGTAGCAAAATTGTGAACAATGAGATAAAATAAACATTCATTTACATTTTTTTTAACAAGTTAATCTTGCCGGTTTGTATAATCAATAGGAAATGGCAGTTTTAAAAACAATAAGAAAACGGTTTCGGGCTTCTTTATGGTCGACTATTCTCCCAGGATATTCAGGGCTATTCAGTTCGGGGATCCACTTAGAGATATACTTTAAGTTTTTATCGAACTTCTCTACTTGCCGGGTGGGGTTGAACATCCTGAAGTACGGCGCCGCATCGGCACCGGTCCCGGCGGCCCACTGCCAATTTCCCACATTAGTCGACATCTCATAGTCCAATAGTTTTTCTGCGAAATAGGCCTCCCCCCAACGCCAATCTATTAATAAGTGTTTGCACAAAAAACTGGCCGTTACCATTCGCACCCGGTTATGCATATAACCAGTTTCATTTAACTGCCTCATCCCTGCATCCACCAATGGATATCCAGTTTTTCCCTGTTTCCATATTTCGAATTCGCTTTCATTGTTGCGCCATGGAATGTGGTTGTATTTCTTTTTGAACGCATTATTTACGGTTTCTGGAAAATGCCATAGAATTTGCATGAAAAACTCACGCCAGATGAGTTCCTGAAGAAATACCCCATTGTTTTCCTCCATTGCCCTTTTTATAATTTTTCTAATGCTCACCGTTCCAAAACGCAAGTGAGGTCCAAGATGGGTGGTGGCATTCTGGGATGGGAAATCTCTACGGGTCTCGTATTCCCGAATGGTAGCGGGGCTCACATCGTATTCTGGAATTTGTAGAGCCGATTTCTTAAAACCTATGGCATCTAAAGATAGATTGGGGTAGTGCGAACTTCTATATAGGTTTTCCATAGCCCCTTGAACAGCATTTATCTTTACACCTTTATCCCTGTGAAATTTTTCTTTCCACGATTTCATATAGGGTGTGTAAACGGCGTAGGGCTCACCGTTGTCCTTTACAACCTCATTCTGTTCAAAGATTACTTGGTCTTTGGAAGTATAAAATGGGATGTTGTTTTGAGAAAGAAATCGCTCTATTTGGTGGTCCCGGTATGTGGCATAGGGCTCATAATCGCTATTGACAAAAACGCTCTGCACCTTTTTGGCAGAAATGATTTTTTTAAAAACGTCCACGGGTTTTCCGTAATATAACGCTAGACCACTGTGATATTTCCCTAGCTCTCCTCGAATATTTTGTAGCCTATCAAAAATAAAATTTACCCGAGCGTCATCCTTGGGAAGCTCACTTAAAATTTCGGAATCGAAAATAAAGATAGGGAGCACGGGGAGGCCTTCCTGAAGAGCATTGTTAAATCCCACATTGTCCTCTAATCGCAAATCTCTTCGAAACCAAAAAACATTTATTTTTTCAGACATGCATAAACTTTAAAGAGATTTAGAGGGAAAGATTGATATATTCCAAGAAGATTGGGATGATTGCTACTTGTTAAATACCTGCGGTGTTCCGGTCCTCCTTCGACTTCAATGTCATTTCCAATAATTTGAATTATTCTGCCCGTAATAATTTGCGTTCAAGCGGGTTATTTGTTCTGTCGAATTATCAGCTTTCTGTTCATTCGAAGGAGCCTATACGTGTTGCTGTCCACTACCTTTTCCTGGAGGCGGGTACGGAATATCTTTTTTAATAACTTTATCATGGTTGCGTAAATTTTTCTTAAATATACTTTGTTTGGCGAAATCAAAAAAAGATTAAACAAAGATTTAACTAAATTCTTCAACCCTTTTGAGACAATGTTTTTCGAGCTTTGCCTTCCAGAGGACAGAGAGCTAATTTAAGAAATAATTAACAATTAAAATACTTTCAAATGCTAACTTCGTACGAATTATAAATGTTGTTAAAACCAATACAATGAGAAAGTTACTTTTACTCTTTTCTGCCATAATAGTTGCAGTATCCAGTTCGGCCCAAGTGGAAAGCCCACAGCCCAGTCCCTTTCAAAAAATTGAGCAAAAGGTGGGGCTCACTGATGTAACCCTTGAGTATTCGCGTCCTTCGGCAAAGGGGCGAACCATTTATGGGGAATTAGTTCCCTACGATAAGATGTGGCGTACGGGTGCCAACTCCGACACCAAAATTACTTTTAGTGATCAGGTAACTATTGGAGGGAAATCACTTGAAGCTGGAACCTATGCCATTTTTACAAAACCAGGCGCTTCACAATGGGAAGTATATTTCTATAAAGATTCAGATAACTGGGGCCTGCCAGAAGAATGGGATGACAATAAAGTAGCAGCCCAGGTGTCAACCAAGGTGAATAAAATGCCGATGAATATTGAAACCTTTACTCTGTTGTTTAATGATCTAAAAAATGATTCAGCCACTCTTGGGATCCTCTGGGAGAGAACCTATGTTGGAATCCCAATTAAATTCAATACAGACGCCAAAGTTACCGCGAGTATAGAGCGTACCATGGCAGGTACTCCCACGGCTAAGGATTATTATGCAGCGGCCGTTTATTATTTTGAAAGTGATAGGGATATCGATCAAACCAAGGAGTGGATAGACAAGGCAATGGAAATGACCAAAAATCCTGCTTATTACCAATTGCGCCAAAAAGCACTTATTTACAAAAAGGCCGGAGACATGAAGGGAGCGATCGACGCAGCAAAACAATCTTTAGAACTTGCCAAAAAAGCAGGAAATGATGACTATATTGCCCTTAACACCAAATCGCTGAAAGAATGGGGGGCTATGTAATTATTTACCCCTTAAGTTAAAAAAATCCCCGAACTCCGGGGATTTTTTTATATTTAACGGTTTTCTTTTCTCTCTTTTCCCTGTCTATATCGGTCCAATAGTTTTTTCTTAAAATCATCTTCCGCTTTTCTCAGGCCTATTATTTTTTTTGATGATATAATATTTCGAAGCTCGGCAGTCTTTTGCTTTTGGAGGGCTAGCTCTTGGGCTTCCAGGTTAAAAAATTTATCTAAAAGCTCGTCGGCCTCGGCGTCGGAAAGGTTCTCTAGTCCATTTCTCAGTTTTTGATAAATTTCATTGCGTTTTTGTAATCGTATGGCTTGGAATTTTTCATCAAAATTATTATAAACGGGCCAAAATCTTTGCGCTTCGGCGGCAGTGAGTGATAAGGTCTCGGTTATATAAGCCGTTTTTAAGGCCTTAATTTTTTCATATTTCCCTTCTTGGGCATAGAAAGTGGAAATGGAGAAACATAAAATGAATAGAATTTTTCTCATGGTATTATCAAAGTTAATATGCAATCATAGCTCATAAGAGATCGAGTTATTTTACCGATTATTTACTGAACTCACACCAATAAACCGGGAGTCCTTTATTTTTCATTATCAGCAAGTATTTCTTCATCTGTGTTTTCCCACAGATAGCTTTCCAAAGCGGTTTGAGAAAGTTGGTGGGTTTCCGAATTCAGTGCTGTAATATCGCCTTCGTCCAGATAGTTTGCAATATCGTAAAGATCGAGGTTTAAATTTCCCTCGTCAATATATCTATCCAATGCTGATAGCGAAATGGTGTCGGTGGTAAGCTGGACCTGGCCCATATTGAAAATAAAATATCCCAAGAGAAGGCAGGCAGCTACAGCTGCTGCGTATCCGTAATTTCTTCTTCGAAAGAGAGGCATAACTTTCGCGCGGCTGCCAGAAAGGGGAGAAGAACTTAATATCCGATCCTCGAGTGTATTGAAATATCCCTCGGGTACAGAGAAACCAGCTGATTTTGGGAGCTTTTCCTCTTCGATTCTATTAAAAAGCCTTTCCTGGAAATTATCAAAATAGTTTTCGGGAACCGCAAAGCCACTTATGTTTTTTCTATTTTTCATTTACAAGTATGACTTTTGAATTACAGAAAGGTTTCATCTTGATCCTTTATAAATTTTGTAATCTTCTTAACCGCAATGTGATAACTGCTTTTTAGGCCGCCAACAGAGGTGTCCAGGATTTTCGACAGTTCTTCGAAAGTATGGTCTTCAAAATATTTCATCGTAAAAATTAAACGTTGCCTATCTGGAAGGGTGGCAATGGCTTTCTGCAATTGGAGTTGAATGGCATCTCCTTCAAAATACACATCACTTTCCAATTTCTGGACGGCATTTTCCTTCACATTTTCAATAGAAACATGGTTTCGTCTTGCTTTCTGGTTCAGGAATGTCAGGGATTCATTGGCAGCGATGCGATACATCCACGTGTGCAGTTTGCTCTCGCCTTTAAAGGAATCGATATTTCTAAAGATTTTTACAAAAGTATTCTGAAGCACATCATCTGCATCATCGTGATCCAATACCATATTCCTGATTTGCCAATAAAGCCGTTCCTTGTATTGTGAAATGAGTTTGCGGAAAGCGGCCTCCTTGGCCTCTTCCGTTTGTAATGCCGCTACCAGTTCGTGTTCGTCAATCACCTTAATTGCAATTATAGTTATGACTATGGAGGGAACAAATGGTTTAATCCTAGATTACGAAAGAGATTGCATCTCCACCAAACTGTAATAAATTCCTTTTTTCTCCAGAAGCTGTTGGTGCTTTCCCTGCTCTACAATTTTACCTTTGGAGAGCACTACGATATTATCTGCGTTTTGAATAGTGGATAAGCGGTGGGCAATTACGATAGAAGTTCTGTTTTTCATCATTTTTTCCAGGGCATCCTGTACCAGACGTTCGCTTTCCGTATCCAGTGCGGAAGTGGCTTCATCCAGAATCATAATTGGCGGGTTTTTAAGGACCGCTCGGCCAATACTCAAACGTTGTTTCTGTCCACCGCTCAATTTGTTTCCACTGTCGCCAATATTGGTGTCAAAACCTTCCGGAAGGTCTTTTATAAATTCGAAAGAGTTGCTTATTTCTGCTGCCGCTTTCAGTTCGGCATCTGAAGCCATTGGTTTCCCAAGCTTTAGGTTGTTTGCAACCGTGTCATTGAAGAGTATAGAATCTTGCGAGACAATTCCCATTAAACGGCGCAGGGATTTCTTTGACATTGTCTTGATATCAATTCCGTCAATCTCAATACTACCTTTGTTCACATCGTAAAAGCGTGTTAACAAGTTGGCAATAGTACTTTTTCCGCTTCCCGACTGACCGACTAACGCCACGGTTTTTCCTTTGGGAATTTCAAGCGAAAAATCCTCGAGCACGTACTGGTCTTCGTATTTAAAAGAGATGTTTTTAATGGAAATAGCACGATCGAAACCCTCTTTTTCTACAGGGTTTTCTATATCTGTAATGGTATTTTCGGCTTCTAACAGTTCCAGGATCCTATGGGCGGAACCATCTGCACGCTTTAGGGAATAGCTTGCTTTGGCGATAGCTTTGGCAGGGGTAAGGATGTTATAGGCCAGCATAATGTAACCAAGGAAAAAACTGGCATCTAGAGTGGCATCCACAAAAACCAAGTACCCCCCGTATACCAAAAGAATCCCGATGGTGATGATCCCCAAGAGTTCGCTCAACGGCGAGGCGAGGTTCTGGCGGTTAAGTACGGAATTTGAGTATTTATAAAAACGCTGATTGCTGTCCTCAAATTTTTTCTGAAATATATTTTCCGCGTGGAAGGCCTTAATAATGCGAAGCCCTCCCATAGTCTCCTCCAGGATGGAAAGGAAGATTCCCTGCTCCTGTTGTACCTTCAGGGAACCTTTTTTAAGGGACTTGCCGATTCTGGAAATCAGAAACCCAGAAATGGGCAGAAAAAGAAATACAAACAGGGTTAATTTCGGACTTATAAAAAGCATGACAGCCAAGGAGGTGATAATGGTCAAAGGTTCACGGACTATCATTTCCAAAACGGAGAGGACCGAATTCTTCACTTCGTCCACATCCCCACTCAGTCTGGAGATGGTATCGCCTTTTCTTTTTTCGGAATAAAATGCCAAAGGAAATTGAATTACTTTGCTGTACAGGTCATTCCTCAGATCTCTAAGAACCCCGTTCCTAAGAAAGGTGGAGTAAAACATGGCCATATAATTGCTCAGGTTTTTCAAAAGGAATATACCAACGATGATTCCTATCATAAAGATGAGCACCTTGAAGTCACCATATTCATCTATGTATTGAACTAAATAATAGTTTAAGGCATCTTGGGCGTAGGTTGTAAGTTTTGTTATTCCCTCATAAACCGGAGCCGTTCTCACTTCGCGCTGATCACTGAATATTACTTGTAGAACCGGTATGAGGGCTAAATAGGATAGTGTGCTGAACAGGGCGTAGAGAATGTTAAAAAAGATGTTTAGATAGGCATATCTTTTGTACGGATAGACATATCTGAGTATTTTTCTAAAATTATTCATTAACTGACGTTTAGTTGTTCGGCAATTGCATCTATTCTCTTCTGAAGGACTTCGTGATGGTTTTCCTTTTCTGAAGTCGTTACACTGATGTAAAATTTAATTTTTGGTTCTGTGCCACTGGGCCGGACGGCGATTTTACTACCGTCTTCGGTATAATAGATCAGCACATTTGATTTTGGAAGTTTCAATGCCGTAGTTGTATCCAAAAGAACATTCGTTTTTGTGCCTTTTAAGATGTCATCGATACGAATTACCTTACTGGCCCCAATTTCGATAAAGGGATTTTCGCGAAACCTCTTCATCATTGCGGCAATTTCCTCTGCGCCTTTTTTTCCTTTTTTGGTCAATGAAATTAGATGTTCCCGATAGTTCCCGAATTGGTTGTAAATCTCGTTCATATATTGAAACATGCTACTGCCCCCCGCATTTTTTTGAGCGGCAATTTCGCAGGCGAGTAGGGTAGCGGTAACGGCGTCTTTATCCCGTACAAAGTCACCCACCAAATAGCCAAAACTCTCTTCTCCTCCTCCGATAAATTCGAGCTCTGGATGGTCGTTTATCATTTTGGCAATCCATTTGAACCCAGTAAGGCCTTCCATATATTTCACATTGAAAAGATCGGCTATTTTTTCAACCATAGGAGTGGAAACAACAGTTGAGGCAACAAATTGTTTCCCGTTCAATTTCCCTGCTTTTTTCCATTGCTCCAAGAGGAAGTGCGTCATAAGAACCATCGTCTGGTTTCCGTTGAGAAGTTCCATCTTATTTTTGTCGTTCCTTATGGCTACACCCAAACGATCACAATCGGGATCCGTTCCAATGACAATATCCGCATTTTCTTTTTCAGCCAGTTCCAAGGCCATTTTTAGGGCGGCTGGTTCTTCGGGATTGGGCGATTTCACTGTTGGAAAGTCCCCGTCCGGCTCGGCCTGCTCTTTTACAACCGACAGGTTTTTATAGCCTGCCTGCGTCAGGACCTTAGGAACCATGGTAATGGAGGTTCCATGAAGGGAAGTGAAAACGATTTTAAGATTGTCTCTGGCTTCTTGTGAAGTATGGAAGGTCCCATTTTTAATGGAGGCCATCGCAAAGGCATCATCCACTTTCTTATCGATAAGATTTATTAAGTCTTCCCGAGCTTTAAAATTGGTGTCCTTGTAATCGAGAGAATTTATTTCCTCAATAATTTCGGCATCTTGTGGTGGCACCAGTTGTCCACCATCTTCCCAATACACCTTATATCCATTGTATTCAGGTGGGTTGTGAGAGGCTGTCAAAACAATTCCAGCCTGGCACTTTAAATATCTCACCGCAAAAGAAAGTTCGGGTGTGGGCCGGAGCTCAGAAAAGAGAAATACCTCAATTCCATTTGCCGAAAAAACATTGGCCACAATTTTCGCAAATTTCTTGCTATTATGGCGACAGTCATAAGCGATGGCAACTTTTATGTGTTGGTTTTGGAATTGCGCTTTTAAGTAATTAGAGAGTCCTTGTGTGTTTTTGCCCAAGGTGTATTTATTGATGCGGTTGTCTCCCCATCCCATAATACCTCTCATCCCTCCGGTTCCAAACTCCAGGTTTTTATAAAAGCTCTCCTCCAGTTTTTCTGGATCACGGGCAATCATTTCTTTTATTTCATCCTTGGCTTTACTGTCAAAAAAAGGGGTGAGCCACTTGTTGACACGATCTAAGATCTTTGGGTCGATGTAAATCATGGGTTGCGATTAAAAGTGTAAAAATAAGTATAAAAAAGCGAGGAACTCGATTGGTTCTGAAATTTATGGCGCTGATGAAATTCACAAGATTACGTCCAATATGATCAAGGAATATTTTATACTATGCATAGTGGATTAGAATGTACGGCTGGGTTTTTTCTTTCCTACTCCGAAGCCTTGGGCCAAAGAAAGAAAAATTTCCCATAAAATTATTGAATCAAGAACAACCTTGGCCATTAAGGAAAAGTTGTTGATGCGTGCTTTCTATATGTGAATTCATACTCTATTGCGTGGTAAGGAGGTCACAGCGGATTAATTGACTGTTTCCTTTATAATATAATTTCGGGAATCTTTTTTACTGCGCAGAATCAATTCGCCCAAAAATCCCGCTAGGAAGAGTTGGCTTCCTAAGATCATTGCTGTCAGGGCAATAAAAAATTCCGGACGTTCGGTAATAAGCCTCCCGCTGGGAGTTATGAAGAGCTTGTCTATACCAAGGTACAGGGCAAAGCAGAAGCCTATAAACAGTATAAAAGCCCCCCACGCCCCGAAAAGATGCATGGGGCGCTTTCCGAATTTTGATAAAAACCAAATGGTAATCAAGTCCAAGAACCCTCGTATAAAACGTTCTGCTCCAAATTTTGTGCTTCCGTATTTGCGGGCCTGGTGCAACACGGGTTTTTCCGAGATATTATTAAAACCGGCATTTTTTGCCAGAACGGGGATATACCGGTGCATTTCACCGGTAACCTCAATTGTTTTTATCACATTTTTTTTATAGGCTTTTAAACCGCAATTGAAGTCGTGGAGTTTTACCCCAGAGGTTTTTCGGGCGGCATAATTGAAGAGTTTTGATGGCAGGTTTTTGCTTAAAACGGAATCGTAACGCTTTTTTTTCCATCCCGAAACCAGATCGAACCCATCTTGGGTTATCATCCTGTACATTTCGGGGATTTCCTCGGGATTGTCCTGAAGATCGGCATCCATGGTGATGACCACATTTCCTTGGGCCATGCCAAAACCTGCATGCAGTGCCTGCGATTTGCCATAATTCTTTTGAAAACGTATTCCTTTTACCTCGGGGTTTTCCTTGGAAAGCTGTTCAATAATATCCCAAGAACCATCGGTGCTTCCATCGTCTATAAAGATGAGCTCGTATAAAAAACCATTGGATTGCATTACACGGGCAATCCAATGGTATAATTCTTTTAATGATTCCTCCTCGTTGAGAAGTGGGATGACGATAGAAATATTCATTCAGTTGCTTAAAATTGTTGTGGTGGGGTTCTTTTCATTATCAATCCGGCGATTAATGAAATTATAAATCCGAAGAACAAACTCCCCAATATAGCAAAAGCGGAAATCATCCAAAACGACATAAACTTAGCAGACATTTCCATAGCCGTGTCCACTTGTTCCTGGGTCATGTTGGGGTTGCCCTCAATCATTTGCTGGCGAGAAAACTCCAAAGCTTTCTCTACAAAGTCCGGATCGATATAGTTCATAAAGAAATAATTAAAAATAACCCCGATGATGGCGGCTACCAAGCTTATTGCCAGTCCTGTTTTCAATGCCTGCCCAAGGGTGAGGAATCCTCCATTACCTATTTTGAAAGCCTTTATGCCATAAACTACTACACCCACCGATATCACCAACTGTGATACCGAAAGCCACCAAGGACGGTCGATATGGACATCGAGAACATAAGAAATTACCTGTAGAACAATCGAGAGAAGAGCCAAAAGCACTCCGTAATTCAGAGCGAGCTTTGGAATTGAGACGGGTTGGGTTTCCATACTTTGTTTTTGTTTTTTTGGTTCTGGTTGTTAGTAAACAAAGATAACAAAACGTTACATTTGACTCGGGCAGAGGAACAATTTAAAAAAGTCGATATTTTTGTTGCCAATTTCTATTTAATGATTAAATTTGCAAACTCAATTCCGAAAGGGTTCGGGAGCGTGCATTAAAAAATAAATTAGAAGATGAAAAAAGGTATCCACCCAGAAAATTATAGATTGGTTGCTTTTAAGGATATGAGCAACGATGATGTTTTCCTTACAAAATCAACCGCAGACACTAAAGAGACTATTGAGGTAGATGGTGTTGAATATCCTTTGGTAAAGATGGAGATTTCTCGCACTTCACACCCATATTATACAGGAAAAGCTAAACTTATTGACACTGCAGGACGTATCGACAAGTTTAAGAACAAATATGACAAATTTAAAAAACCGGCTAAAAAAGAAGCTAAAACCGAAGAGTGAACTTCAGGGTACAAAATATATAAAGAGCCTTCGAGAAATCGGAGGCTTTTTTGGTTTTTGACAAATAGCGTCCTAAACGTTTTACTAATCTCTGCAAAACTCCTTATTTTATTAATATTTCTGAAGTTTTAATGTTTTAAGGGGTTGCAAATTAAATGTCAAATCGGCCTACGGAAATTTATCGTAAAATTTGAAATGAGAGCAGCGTTAAAAATTTTATATTTAGCAAGAAATATCAAAGCGAGTTCCTAAAATTTAGCTGCCGAACGATAAATTTAGATAAAGTTTCGTCAGCCTAGACTTTTTTGTTTCTTTTTTGGGCCATACAAAAATGAAAAGAGGTCGAAAAAATTAGAAAATTTTTCAAATGGACAACAAAATTTATTTAGGACAGGATTGGTTTTTAACTAAATAAATAGGTTGTGCTTGCCACAGGATATAGATTTTTTAGTAATATTGGTTCAAACCGTAAATCGTAGATTAAAATGAATTATATCCTATTTGACGGCCATGTCCGTAATCAACTGCTTCCCTTTACCTTTACGCGCCCCGTGGCGGATATCAGGATTGGAATTTTAACCATCCGGGAGAAATGGGAATATCTTTTAGGGTTTACCACCACTACGGTTACCGAAGACTACCTTTCAGACAAATATCCCTTTTTGGAACTTGAAAAAAATATTTTCATCAACTCGTCCTTTCTTCCGTCTAAAAATTTAGTGAACATTATTAATGGACTTGGAGAAAATCAAGCCGTCTTTTTTGAAGCGGAGCCCATCGCCTTTTTTGCTTCCGAAGAGCAAGAAGTAAATTTTGAAACCTATGATATTATCCAGTATTCCCATACAGATGTGCTGCGAATTGAGCATACTTGGGATATTTTCTCAAAGAATGGCGAAGCGATAAAGCGCGATTTTGAAATGCTGACCAGAGGCAGGGAATCACAGCCCATTCCAGAGGGTGTTTGGACCAAAAATCCAGAGAATATATTTATTGAAGAAGGAGCAAAAATAGAGTTCTGCACATTGAATGCATCGGAAGGCCCTATTTACATTGGGAAGGACTCAGAAATCATGGAAGGGGCTTTGGTCCGGGGTCCTTTTGCACTTTGTGATCACGCCACCGTAAAGATGGGAGCCAAAATTTACAGCAATACAACTATTGGTCCCCACAGTAAAATTGGGGGAGAGGTGAACAATTCTGTAATTTTCGGCTATAGCAATAAAGGTCACGACGGATTTTTGGGGAACTCGGTCCTGGGAGAATGGTGCAACCTAGGTGCCGATACCAACAACTCAAATTTAAAAAATAATTATGCCGAGGTACGTCTGTGGAATTACGAAACAAAAAATTTTGCCAGAACAGGCCTCCAATTCTGCGGCCTTATGATGGGTGATCACAGCAAATGTGGAATAAACACAATGTTTAACACCGGTACGGTGGTAGGAGTGAGTGCCAACATCTTTGGAAGTGGTTTTATACGGAATTTCGTCCCCAGTTTTAGTTGGGGGGGTAGTGCAGGTTTTACTATCTATAAAACCGATAAGGCTTTTGAAGTGGCTAAAACGGTTATGGGCAGAAGAAATGTTGAATTTTCAGAAATGGATGCCAAGATTTTGGAACAGGTGTATGAGGAAACAGAGAAGTGGCGGAAATCATTCTAGTTCGAAACGGGAGTTTATTTATTTGGCCAGATAGCTCACAAAGCCTCTCAAATATAGATTAAGGAGATTTTTTCACCTTTTTCAGGATTAAAAAGTTTTGGGGGTTTATTCCCAGGCCACTTACCTTTTTATTGACGAAGCGCACTGCCATGTCGTAAAACAAAGTGACTACGGGTGCTTCTTCCACAATAATGGAGTCCATTTGCACATATAGAAGTTTTCGTTCATCTATATCTGAAAGGGTTAAGGATTTTTCATAGATCGAGTCATATGCTGCATTTTTAAAATGCATATAATTGGGTCCGTTGGGAGCAAAATTCGGGCTGTAAAAAAGAGAAAGGTAATTTTCGGCATCGGGATAATCAGCTATCCAGCTGGCGCGAAAAATGTCCAGTTCCCCACTGCTTTTCATTTGCCGAAGCGTAGAGGGTGGCATTACGTCTATAGATACCTTGATCCCAATTTTCTCCAGTTCCCTTTGAATATATTCACAGAGGTCCAGATATTGACTGTTTGTCCCGATAACAATTTCCGGTTTTAAATCTCCCGTTTCCTCTTTGTACTGTTCGATCAACATTTTTGCTTTTTCGGGTCTATAGGTATACCCGTTAATTTCATCATACCCAGGAAGGCCCTTTGGAATAAAGCCATGCGTGACAGGGATTCCCATTCCATTGCGGAGGTAGGTCACCATTTTTTGTCTGTCAAATCCATAATTTATGGCTTGGCGAAGCGCTTTGCTTTTTATTTCCGAAGAATTTGCTCCCATGAAAAAACCAAGGTACTCGGTATTTAAATAAGGGCCGGTTATCATATAGGCCAGATCTTTGTATTTAGGTTGCAATTTTCCGTGGGTGGTCAACAATTCGTCTTTATAACTATTGTCCAATCCCGATATAAAATCCAATTTTCCCTGTGCGAATTGTAAAAACTCACTCTGCTTGTCTGGCAAGAAGGTAATGGCTACCGCTTCCAGATAGGGCAGTCGGTTTCCGTCCCTGTCCCTTTCAAAATAAATGGGATTCCTTCTAAACACAAGCTTTACGTTCTCTTCCCACATTTTAAACTGGAAGGGACCGGTTCCTACAGGATTTTTTCTGAAATCATTCCCGTAGTATTCAATGGCCTCTTTGGGGACCACTGAACAATATCGCATGGAGAGCAATCCTAAAAATGCGGGAAACGGTTGTTTGAGCTTAATGACCAGGGTACTGTCATTTTCTGCTGTATAACTTTCTACATAATTCATTACCCAACCCCCCGGAGACGCAATTTTTTCATCGGTTAACCGATTGAAGCTATAAACAAAGTCCGACGCAACTACCTTACGCGTAAAACGGATAGGAGAGTGTAAGTCCCTTTGTGCAAAGGCCTCATTCTGATGAAAATAGACATCGTTTCGTAAATGAAAGGTATATGTATGGGTAGAATCGATTACGCTCCAGTTTTTGGCAATGTCAGGGATTAAGTTAAGTGAATCATCCAGTTGCACCAAACCATTGTAAAGTTGGTTGTCTGGCCAAATGGCCTGTGGATTGCGGGCAAAGGCGGGATCGAGGGTGGGAATATTTCCGTGCTCGTTGTATCTAAACACCAGATGGTCTCTCTCATTTTCCGTTGAGTTCGTGCAGGAAAGAAGAAATAGTGAAAAAATGGCGGTAAGGCAAACAAAAATGGAGGAGAAGGAACGTGGGGGGTGGTGAGCCAAGATGTAATTAGTAAATCTCATTTATTCTATAGAAAGTTTGCGGTAAGCAATTATCATACTCTTTAAAAGGACAGCAAAATTCATACTTTTTAACGAAATAATCCCGAGTGATGGAATTTCTATTGTTTGTTAGAAAAATATTCTGGTTGAGGCATTATCTTCTTTACGTGGTTCCATACCTGTCCCCACTATTTTTGGTCATACAGTTTTAAATCCCAATATGCCGCATTTTCAAAGATAGTTTATCTTTTTGTGTTTTTCCATTAGACTGCAACCTCTATGTTCCCGTAATTTCTTGAGAATATCTCTATATTTGTACTTTCAAAAAAAACTTATGGATACTCCCAAAAAAGTAGCCTTTTACACCTTAGGCTGCAAGCTTAATTTTAGCGAGACCTCCACTATTGCCCGAAGTTTTGAGGATGAGGGTTTTATACGTGTGGAATTTGATGAAACTGCGGATATTTATGTAATCAATACCTGTAGTGTTACCCAAAATGCTGACAGGCGTTTTAAGACCATTGTAAAGCAAGCCCAAAAAGCAAACCCGAAGGCATTTGTTGCGGCCGTGGGCTGTTATGCCCAATTAAAACCACACGAATTGGCCGATGTGGATGGAGTGGATTTGGTTTTGGGGGCCACCGAGAAATTTAAGATAACGGATTACCTCAACGATCTTTCCAAAAATGATTTTGGAGAAGTGCATTCCTGTGAAATTGAGGAAGCTGATTTTTATGTTGGCTCTTATTCCTTGGGAGATCGTACCCGTGCTTTTTTAAAGGTGCAGGACGGCTGCGATTATAAATGTACTTATTGTACCATTCCCTTGGCACGGGGTATTTCCAGGAGTGATAGCTTGGAAAATGTATTGAAGAATGCCTATGACATTTCACAGCAGGGAATCAAGGAAATAGTCCTTACGGGTGTAAATATCGGTGATTACGGAAAAGGAGAATTTGGCAATAAAAAGCACGAACACACTTTTCTTGACTTGGTAAAAGCCCTGGATGAAGTTGAGGGAATCCACAGACTTCGTATTTCTTCCATCGAGCCCAATTTGCTCCGGGACGAGACTATTCAATTTGTTTCGAAATCGAGAGCTTTTGTTCCCCATTTCCATATTCCATTGCAAAGTGGCAGCAACGATATCTTAAAATTGATGCGCCGTCGCTATATGCGGGAACTTTATGTGGAAAGAGTGGCAAAAATTAGGGAATTGATGCCCGATGCCTGTATTGGGGTAGATGTTATCGTCGGTTTTCCTGGAGAAACAGACGAGCGGTTTTTAGAGACCTATCATTTTTTAAACGAATTGGATATTTCCTATTTGCACGTCTTTACCTATTCGGAAAGAGATAATACTCCCGCGGCCGAGATGGAGGGCATCGTGCCAAAAAGAGTACGGAACAAGAGAAGCAAAATGTTGCGGGGCCTCTCGGTCAAGAAACGCAGAGCGTTTTATGAAAGTCAAATAGGCACTACCCACACAGTTCTTTTCGAGGGGGAAAACAAAAAGGGATTTATTCACGGTTTCACGGAAAACTATGTAAAAGTGAAGGCGCCCTGGAATCCGGAGTTGGTCAATACCCTCCAGGAAATCACCCTTTCAAGGATTGATGGAGATGGCTTGGTTAGGTTTGAGCCTAAAGCGCAAGAGACGCTCACCGCGTGACCTATTTTGTAACGGATAGCGAAAGAATTTGACCGTTCTTCTTTTTCCTGCTATTTTAAATAGAAGTTTTAATCCAGCTTATGCAAAACCCTGTACTGGCTTTTGACATCAATCTTTCTATAGAAAAATGCAGTCTAAAAGAATGCGGAAAATTGGATGCAGTTTAGCTCCCATAAAAAACTTGGTATAGGTACCGAGAGAAAGTTTGGGTTGGCAAAAACCAGGTTGTTTTCCAAAAACTAGCCTATACGGCGAGGACAGTTAAAAGGATCAAGCAAGATGATAAGGAAATTCCATCCCATTCAATAGTTGCTAGTTTTTGTTACGTAAAAAAAAGGTCTCTTACAGTTTTTTCGTGTGTCTTTCAGAGCTAAAAGCAGGAGAGTGGAGCGGATGGGAATCAAATATTTATTCCCACCGGCAATAAATCTCTATATTTTCTACGGTTTTTTCGCATAAATCCCGCGATTTCAGGACTTGTGGGAACTAAGCTGATTCCTCTTTTTTTCACCTCTTCAAATACGGCTTTTATAAAAATATCCCGAAAGCCCTGCTCTTCCATGTCTTCAGGCATTTCATATTTGGTGAGAAAAATTTTACGTTCTTGCAGAGCGTACTCGATACGCGCCATATTGTCGCCAATTTCAAGCTCAAACTGTCTTAAGAATTCGTTGTCGGTAATTTCTACATCTTCAATCATTGGGAGTTGTTTAAGATTTGCTTCTCAATATTTTAAAATACCGAGAAATTGATGAAAAGGATAAGTTTTTTAAAAAAAGATTGTGGATTCGAACTTAGTGTTATAGTTGCTATAAAGCAATGTATGGTCTGTTTTCAAAGCAAATGTGTACCGAAAAAGTTCCGGTTCTTGGGGAAAAATTAAACTTTATCTTTGTAAACGTAAATTTACGAAAAATCTTTGTGGAATCCCATTTTTTCTTCTTAAAAGACCGATGAAATCAACAAAAGCCCATATTTATTTTGTTCCGGGAATGGCCGCTGGAAGCGAGATATTCAGAAACATTAAATTTCCCAACGAGCACTATGAAGTGGAAGTTTTGAACTGGCTCATTCCTAATCGTCATGAATCGCTGATTGAATATTCCCAACGGATGGCAGAGAGGGTAATTCAACCCGATGCCATATTGATCGGAGTGTCGTTTGGTGGGGTTGTAGCGGAAGAGATGGACCGTTTTTTGAACCTTAAAAAACTCATTATAATCTCCAGTGTTAAAGCCCGGAAGGAATTGCCAAGAAGGATGAGGATCGCCGCTTTTACCAAAGCATATAAGTTAGTCCCTACAAGTTTAGTACTCAGTGTGGAAGATCTAACCAAATTCTCTGTAGGTCCGAAATCCAAAAAGAGGTTGAAACTTTACCAACAATATCTTCACGTGCGCAACAAAAGATATTTGAATTGGGCTTTGGAGAAAATGGTTACTTGGGACCGACGGGAAGCGGATCCTAAAGTCATCCATATCCACGGTGAAAAAGATAAGGTGTTTCCCATTAAATATATAAATGATTGCGTGGTTATCAAGGGAGGCACACATATAATGATTTTAAACAAGGGCCGTGAGATCACGCAAAAATTATTGGAGATTATTGGGGAATAATTTTTGTTCTTTCCATTAAAAATAGGTATAATCCGTATCTTTAGTAAAAATATACACACATGAATACCATAGGGAAAATAGGAGTAGGTTTGGCAATTGTAGCTGTGAGCGCTTTGGGCATACACGCAGTGCAAGAAGCGCCTTCCGATGAGAATTTGGAAAAGAAATTGGTAAACGATTATAATGTTTATGCATTGCCTTTGCCAGAACATATGGATTTTGCAGGCGAGCCGGTGCCATTGAGCGATCCAGATATCCGCGAACGTTTGGATAGGGAGCTGCTTGTAAATACGTATTGGCAATCGAATGGCTTATTACTTTTTAAGAGGGCGAATAGATATTTTCCGCAAATTGAGCCACTCTTAGAGAAATACGGCTTGCCGGATGACTTTAAATATTTGGCTGTGGCCGAAAGCGGTCTGGAATACACCAGCTCCCCCGTTGGAGCTTCTGGAATATGGCATTTTATGAAGGCCACAGGACTTGAGTACGGCCTGGAAATCAATGACTACGTCGATGAGCGATATAACCTTGAAAAAGCTACCATGGTAGCGGCACAGTATTTAAAGAAGTCTAAGGAACGATTCGGTACTTGGACCATGGCTGCGGCTTCCTACAATGCTGGGATGGGTGGAATGAGCAAGCAAATTGGCAGACAAAAACAGACCGACTATTACGATTTGCTGCTCAATACCGAAACTAGCCGGTATGTATTTCGAATTTTGGCCTTAAAGGAAATTATGAGCAATCCTAAAAAATACGGTTTTAACTTTCGAGAAAAGGATCTCTATACCAATATCCCGACCTATAAGGTAAAAGTAGATTACTCTGTGGATGATTGGGCAGAATGGGTTAAGCCCTATAGAATAAACTATAAAATCCTCAAGCTTTTCAACCCTTGGTTGCGCGACACCTATTTAAAAAATAAGTCGGGAAAAGAGTATTTTATTGAAATTCCAGAGAAGGGGTATTTTCGATAGAAGTATTTTTGACGGGTAAGGAGAAGTTTTCCTTGTCATAGTCCAAAATATTCAGCGATGACACTCCGTCTATAAAGAAACTGTAATTTAAATCAAATGAAGTTTCGTATTCCTCCTTGTAGTAATGCTTTGTGGTGCGACGAATATCTACCACTCGTTTATCGGCATCTATAAAGAAGACGGTGGGAAAACCAAAGCTGTGCTTCATTATTCTCACAAGATGATCATTCGTGTTTTCCTTTTCATCCACATAGACGATTTGTACGTCTTTTGAATAACTACCGGATGATTTTCGCACGTTCTTTTTGGTGTCCCAAAAAAGCACGACAAAGTCAAGCTTGTTGCGGTATTTCCTTGCAATCTCGTTCAGTGCAGGTATTTCGCCTTTGCCGGGTGTGCACCAGGTGCTATAAGAAATTAGAACAACAGGTTTTTTAAATTTATGGAGCATTATTTTTTTTCCTGACCGTCTGTGCAGTGGAAAATTATCTAAATAACTTCCTATCACCACGTGATGGACTAGGGAATCAAATAAAAAATCTGCGCGTTCAAAATTGCGACACTGATAAGCCTTTTGGGAGTTTTGAATGTATTTCTTGATGTTTTTTTCAATGGCTTGGGAGAAAGAGACGTGCTCCCTATTTTGAGAATGGGAAAAATGTACAGCAAATAAGAATAGAATGAAAAGTAGTTTTTTCCCCATATCACACGATTCTCACGTAAAGATAAGAGTTTGGAGAACCCGATGGGGATTATTCGACGAACTGCTTTTAAACTCGTTGAGGAGCCATTGGTATTTAAAGGGCTTTGGTAAAAGTTATCTTCTTCCTCCTCTTCCGGCACGTCCGAATTGTTGCCGTGGTTGGCCCATTTTCTTCATTTGCTGCTTCATCAATTTTATCTGATCCTCTAACATATTGTGCTTGTCCAGAGTTTTTGCCTCAGCCAGCAATTGGTCTGCTTCTCGCTTTCTGTTTTTGGTCATTGCTATTCCGGCGAGATTCAACTTGGTCATCGCCATATCGGTAGACATATTCAATCCCAGTCTCTCCGCCTTTCTGAAGTATTTTTCAGCCTCGTTCATATTGGTTTGTGAGACCATAATTCCGTTGAGATAATTATAGTACCCCTGTTGTTTGGGTACGAGCGAGGCCTCGGGATCTTTAATTCTATCGAGCCATTTTTTTGCTCCGGCAAAATCTTGTTTGCGGAGCCGCAAAAAGGCGAGTAGGATAATTTCATTTTTGTAATAGAGAAAAACAAAAACCCCAGCCAATAGCACGAGCATAATTCCATTGCCTATATAGGTCTCGGTAAATTGCCAGATCGCTGCCCCTAAGACCAGGACGGCCAAAACTAATTTTATATTTTTATTGAACATTCCTATTATTTATAATGGCCTGCAAAGGTATAAAATCTAAATGCTATTTTTTGAAAAATCCGTTTTCTTTCCCGTGGACAAATCGCATCTTTTTTTTGCGGAAAACAGCGGGGCTCACTGGGGTATACTACAAGGAAGAAAAAGTTTCAGGATATTTTTTAAAAAACGTTTGTACAACTAAAAAGTTGTTGTATTTTTGCACCCGCCTACGCAAAGAGATGTCAGGGCAATTACATTAATTTTTCGGGCCATCCCGGAAAATTTTTAAAAAGATTATTACAGAAGTTAAAGAACACTATAATGAGCAAGAGAACATTTCAGCCATCAAAGAGAAAAAGAAGAAACAAACACGGCTTCCGGGAGCGTATGGCTACTGTGAATGGAAGAAAAGTGTTGGCTGCCCGTAGAGCAAAGGGCAGAAAGAAACTATCTGTATCCACTGAAGCCCGTCATAAAAAGTAATGTTGATAAAATGTATATAAAAAGGTGTTGTTTTCTAAAGCAACACCTTTTTTTTATACTCCATTGTGCCGTAATTTTGCGGTCGAGAAAAAACACCATACATAATGCCAAAAAACCCTTCTTTAAAATCCGTTCTTATCATTGGCTCTGGCCCTATAGTTATTGGTCAGGCATGCGAATTTGATTATTCCGGCTCACAAGCGCTGCGCTCCCTGCGGGAAGATGGTATTGAAACCATATTGATCAATAGTAATCCGGCCACTATCATGACCGATCCCTCGATGGCCGACCATGTTTATTTATTGCCATTGACCACCAAATCATTGGTGAAGATACTAAAAGATCATCCACAAATAGACGCCGTATTGCCTACTATGGGGGGACAAACGGCCTTGAACCTCTGTATTGAGGCGGATGAGAAAGGTATTTGGAAGGATTTTGAGGTTGAAATCATCGGCGTTGATATCGATGCCATCAATATTACGGAAGATCGGGATAAGTTTAAGGACCTTATGATAGAAATTGGGATTCCCGTGGCCCCTGCCAAGATCGCCAACTCTTATTTAAGAGGAAAGGAAATCGCCCAAGAGTTCGGTTTTCCTTTAGTGATTCGCCCTTCTTTTACCTTGGGTGGTTCGGGCGCCTCCTTTGTGCATACCGAGGAACAATTTGACGACCTGCTCACCTATGGACTGGAAGCTTCGCCCATCCATGAGGTTCTCATAGATAAAGCCCTATTGGGATGGAAGGAATTTGAGCTGGAATTGCTTCGCGACAAAAATGACAATGTGGTAATCATATGTGCCATCGAAAACATGGATCCCATGGGCATCCATACTGGGGATTCCATTACGGTAGCCCCCGCGATGACCTTGAGCGATACCTGCTACCAACGGATGCGCGATATGGCCATCCATATGATGCGAAGCATTGGTGACTTTGCAGGTGGGTGTAACGTTCAGTTTGCCGTGAGCCCTGATGAAAAAGAGGATATAATGGCCATTGAGATAAATCCAAGAGTATCGAGGTCATCTGCACTAGCTTCAAAGGCAACGGGGTATCCCATTGCAAAAATTGCCTCCAAGCTGGCAATCGGCTATACCTTGGATGAACTGGATAACCAGATTACCAAATCTACCTCTGCCTTGTTTGAACCCGCATTGGATTATGTAATCGTTAAAATCCCCCGTTGGAATTTTGATAAATTTGAAGGAGCCGACCGCAATTTGGGCTTACAAATGAAATCTGTGGGAGAGGTGATGGGCATAGGCCGCTCGTTTCAGGAGGCACTTCACAAAGCGACCCAATCCCTAGAAATAAAGAGGAATGGGATTGGCGCCGATGGAAAGGGATATACCAACTATGAGCAAATTTTGGACAAGCTGAAAAACCCGAGTTGGGATAGGGTGTTTGTTATTTACGATGCCATTCAAATCGGGATTCCTTTGAGCCGAATCCAGGAGATCACAAAAATCGATATGTGGTTTTTAAAACAATACGAGGAGTTGTTTTTGCTAAAAAACGAAATCTCATCCTATACATTGGAAACATTGCCCCGTGAATTGCTTTTGGAAGCCAAACAAAAGGGCTATGGAGACCGGCAAATAGCCCATATGCTGAATTGTCTGGAAAGCCAGGTTTATAACAAACGCGAAGAGATGAACATCCAACGGGTCTATAAGCTCGTAGATACTTGCGCGGCAGAGTTTAAGGCAGAAACTCCTTATTACTATTCCACTTTTGAAAATGAAATGCAACTTTCAAACGGGAAGACCTATTCGGAAAACGATAGCGTTGTAACCGAAAAAAAGAAAATAATTGTACTGGGATCCGGACCAAATCGGATAGGGCAGGGCATTGAGTTTGACTACTGTTGTGTACACGGTGTTCTGGCAGCATCGGAATGTGGGTATGAAACCATTATGATAAATTGTAATCCTGAAACAGTATCCACCGACTTTGATGTTGCGGATAAGCTTTATTTTGAGCCTGTTTTCTGGGAACATATCTATGACATTATACGCCATGAAAAACCCGAAGGCGTCATCGTACAATTGGGAGGGCAAACTGCACTTAAGTTGGCCGAAAAACTTGACCGGTACGGTATTAATATTATAGGAACCACTTATCAATCTTTGGATTTGGCTGAGGACCGTGGGAGTTTTTCAACGTTGTTAAAAGAGAACAATATTCCCTACCCCAATTTTGGGGTTGCTGAGACTACCGATCAGGCGCTGCGGTTGGCCGAGGAACTGGATTTCCCACTTTTGATACGTCCCTCTTATGTTCTGGGCGGTCAGGGAATGAAAATTGTTATCAATACAGAAGAGCTTGAAGAGCACGTGGTGGACCTATTGCAAAAAATTCCGAACAATAAACTACTATTGGATCATTATCTGGACGGAGCCATTGAGGCCGAAGCCGATGCCATCTGTGATGGGGAGAATGTTTATATCATTGGAATAATGGAACATATTGAGCCTTGTGGAATTCATTCTGGCGATTCAAATGCTACTCTGCCCCCTTTTAACATTGGCGAATTTGTATTACAGCAGATAAAGGATCATACCGAAAAGATAGCAAGGGCCTTGCATACTGTAGGCTTGATAAATGTGCAATTTGCAATCAAGGATGATATTGTCTATATCATTGAAGCAAATCCGCGGGCCTCTCGCACTGTGCCTTTCATTTCCAAAGCTTTTGGGGAGCCATATGTCAATTACGCAACTAAAATAATGTTAGGGCACAACAAGGTAACCGATTTTAAATTTAATCCTCAATTGGAAGGCTTTGCTATCAAGCAACCCGTTTTCAGTTTCAACAAGTTCCCCAATGTCAATAAGCAACTGGGGCCTGAAATGAAAAGTACAGGAGAAAGCATTCTCTTTATTGAAAACCTAAAAGACGACGCATTTTACGATTTATATGCACGCAGGAAAATGTACTTAAGCAAGTAATGTGGTTTGATTTTTATGTAGTTTTTTGTCATTTTTTTTTGTAAATTGGATTGCTTACTGGATTATATTTCATTTATGGAGAAAACTTTACTTTTTATTTGCTTTATTTTTACCACGGTCCTAAGTGCCCAAAACGTTTATGAAATTCCTTGGGAGCAAGGAGTGAATCGCGCAGTGGCAAGCCCCACGATTGAAACCGGCGATACGGTCAAGTGGATTTGGACAGACGCTTCAGAAAAGAGTGTGACCAGTCTTTTGGGCAGCCAGGAAAACTTCGATAGCGGCCTGATAGAGGGGAGGAATAAATATTTTTCGCATACTTTTTCCCGTGTTGGAACTACCGACTACGAAAATGAGGCAAACCCAAATATGGCAGGGAAGGTCACCGTAGTAAACAGGCTTTCTGTAGAGGATAAATTCCTAAAAAACCTCAATTTTTACCCCAATCCAGTTAAGAATAATTTAATTATTTCCTCGTTGTTTACCATAGAGACATATCAAATCTATAATGTTCTCGGTTCCTTGGTAGCGGAAGGTAAGGGAGGTGGAAAAACTACTCTTATAGATATGTCTCAGCTAAACAGTGGGCTTTATTTTGTAAAAGTGGCTTCAAGTAACCTGCAGACAACCTTAAAAATTGCCAAAGAATAAACGCAATTCTTCTCTATTTTTCCAATAAATTGGAATCCTCATCAGTATCTGCTTTTTTAAGCCAGGTGCTTTTTATTTTTTCCTTAGGCGAAACTCCGAGTTTCTCCAGTTGGTCAATGTCCTTAATGAGATTTTGATTGCCTGTAAGTTTTTTCATAGCCCCTGTATAGGCATTTTGGGTAGAATCAATTCTGTTGCCAAGAGTTTCTAAATCATCCAACAAAATTTTGAATTTATGGTAAAGAGAGGAGGCGTGCTTTGCTATCTCTACGGCATTTTGCTGTTGTTTTTCATTGCTCCACAAAGCATCAATCGTTCGGAGGGTAGAGAGCAGCGTCGTTGGGCTTACCAGTAAAATATTTCGTTGGAACGCCGAATAAAAAAATGAGCTATCTCGGTTCTGTGCCAAATACAGTGCGGGTTCAATGGGTATAAACATCAGCACAAAATCGGGGGATTGGCTACCGTGCAAATCTTCATATTTTTTGCTGCTTAACTGTAAAATGTGGTTGTTTAAGGATTTTATATGTTCTTTCAAATATTTTTCCTTTTGCTTCTCATCTTCTTCACTGACGTATTTTTCATAAGCCACCAATGACACTTTTGAGTCAATGACCATTCTTTTGTCATTGGGTAAATGAATGACCACATCCGGAAGAAGTTTGTTTCCTTCGGGGCCTGTATAGGCTTTTTGTACAAAAAATTCCCGATCCTTTATAAGGTTTGATTTCTCAAGTACCCGTTCTAAAATCAGTTCCCCCCAATTGCCCTGTGCTTTGCTATCGCCTTTTAGAGCCCTTGTTAGATTGTTTGCTTCTTCACTAATCTTTATATTCTGTTCATTTAAAAATTGCAGCTGTTTGCCCAATGCCGCATGTCCTCTAATGAAATCCTCGTTACTCTTTCCTATTTTTTCTTCAAAATCCTTGATCTTTTGGTTTAAAGGTTTTAAGATGTTCTCGATATTTGCCTTGTTGGCTAAGGTGAATTTTTCGGTTTTCTCAACCATTATTTTATGTGCTAGGTTTTCAAACTTATCATTGAAATCCTTTTCAAAAGTTTCAAAACGCGTTTTTTCTTTTATGAGTTCAGAAGACAGGGCATCGAATTCTGCACTTTGCCTTGACAATTGGATGTTCAGCTGTTCTCTTTCCAATCTTAGGCTTTCGTTTTGAGAGGTAAGTTTCCCGAGGGTCTCATTGAATCTCTCCTCCTGGGAATATGCATTCTGCAATCGTTCCTCCAGTTTTGCCGTTTCAGACTTATGCTTTAGCCGAGCGAAGAAATTCCCTAAAAACGCTCCGAATAAAAGACAAATAGCGGCAAGTAAGAAGAATAAAAACATTTCGTTCATCGGGATGGCTTTTAAAAGTAAATATACCTATTTCCGGATAGTAAACCGCCCGGTGTTGGGGTCGAACGCAATGGTTTTGGAAGGGAAAAGAGAGTTGAACCTGCCCGCTTCAATGAGTTTGCAAGGTGTATCGAAAAATATGTTTTTTTCTGTCATTACTATAATCTTGTCGGCGAGTTGAATGGCCAGATCGACCTCGTGAGTGGAAAAAAGGATTGTTTTTTGAGTGGTCTGTGTGAGTCTTTTTAAAAGCTTTAAGACATACGCTCGATGATAAATATCCAAATGAGTAGTGGGTTCATCCAAAAACATGATCGGGGTGTCCTGTGCCAAGGCTCGTGCTATGGCAACTTTTTGCATTTGACCGTCGCTAAGCTCAAAACATTTCCTATCGGCAAGGCTCGTGGTCTCAGTAGTTTCCAAAGCCATCTCTACCGCTTTTTGGTCGTCGGCAGACAATTTGCCAATCCAATTTGTGTATGGCTGCCTCCCCAGGGATACCATTTCGCGTACCGATAGATTCTTGGTAGCTGGCGGCTCGGTTAAAACCACACTCATTTGGGTAGCCCGTTGGAAAGAAGAATAGGTCTCTAGGGGTTTTCCGTTTAGAACGATACTTCCGCCCAGTGGCCGTTGCATCCTGGTAAGCGCGCGGAGAAGGGTGGATTTTCCTATTCCATTGGCACCGACCAAACCGACGAGTTCTCCCTTTGATAGGGCAAAATTGACGTTCTCGGCAATTTTGGTGAGGTTCCTCTTGTCGGAGTATCCCACGCTCAGATTCCGGACTTCCAGAATGATATGTTCAGATTCGGAGTGCATTAAAAGAATAGTTTTCGTTTTCGGACCAAGAGCCAGATAACTACAGGAGCTCCAATCAAGGAGGTTATGGCGTTTATGGGGAGGGTAAACGCGCTAAAAGGCAGTTGGGCAACGGTATCGCACAGCAACATTAAGAAAGCACCAAAGAGGATTACTGCTGGCATTAGGATCAAATGGTTCGAGGTTTTAAAGAATTGCCGTACCAAATGGGGTACAGCCAGGCCAACAAAAGCGATGGGTCCCACAAAGGCTGTGATTCCACCCGCTAGGATGCTCGTGGCCAGAATAATAATAAAAGTTGTTCTCTTAATGTGGAGCCCCATGCTTTTTGCATAGTTTTCCCCCAGTAATAAGGAGTTTAATGATTTACTGCTAATTAGGCTCAAGATCAGTCCCGCCAAAAAACAAAGGGTCAAGATGGTCACTCCCTGCCAGGACTGATCGCCTAAACTTCCAAAAGACCAGAATATATACTGTTGCAGCTGTTCCGCATTGCTGAAATAGGACAAGACCGAGACCACCGCTGTGGTGAGACTCCCGAACATTAAACCAATTATCAGGATGGCCATGGTGTCTTTTATTCGAAATGTTACTGCCAGTACGGCCAAAAGCACTAAAAAACTACCAAAACCGGCAGCCAGTACCAAGCTCCACTGGCTCAATAACAAACTTCCAAAAAACCCTCCAAAGGCCCCTGCCCCCAGGATAAGGAATGCAACTCCCAAGCTTGCGCCGCTGCTGAGACCCAAGACAAATGGGCCCGCTAAGGGATTTCGAAAAAGTGTTTGCATCAACAAGCCGGAAATTGCAAGGCCTGCCCCAGCAATCATGGCGGTTATTGCCTTGGGCAACCTATAATCCATTAAGATATAATGCCAAGTTTCCCTGTTGGCTTCTTTTCCTAGAAAGACCGAGATGATTTCCCTTAAAGGTATAGAAACTGAACCCATGCTCAAGTTTAACAAAAAGGATGTTAACAGGACTACGGAGAGCACAATAAAATGAAGCCGAAATGTTGTAGCCGTCTGCATTATTTTAATTTGTTGAAAAAGTAGAGTTCGTGATCAGGCAATAATTCGGGATGAAGTATCTTTATGTAATCCTTTAAAACCAAATCAGGTCTATTAGGGGCCAATTCGAAGTAAATAGATCCGCCGGTTTCACCCTTTTTTAGGTTATAGGAATACACTTCACCGTTTTTATAAGCTTTGAACTGGGTATAGACATCACTTGCTTCTCTCATCGATTCCAAATTGGTAAACTGTCCCGGACCAATCCACACTTCTGCGTCGTGGCCTTTTTCTAGAACAGACTCCAGGTTTAGGGATAACCCTCCTGTCCCTTTTGAATCTTTCCAAAGGTAATCCCCGTTGGCGTCGGCGATAAATTGTGCGGCCCAACTGTCCCCCCGGGGCATAAACCACACATCCTTATACATTGCACCGCTTATCACTGTAGGTTTTTTTTTGGCGTGCGATGCGATTTCTTTCGCTTCGAGATAGGCTTCTTCTATTTTTCTAAAAATGCTGTCGGCCACATTTTCTTTGTTGAATAAAGCGCCAAAAAATTTAATCCACTCTGCTTTTCCCAAAGGGGAGGTCTCGGTCCAATCGGAATCATAAAGCACGGGAATTCCAGCCCTCTGTAGGCCTGAAAATGTGGAATTGACTCCATCCATTGCAAAGCCAATTACCGCATCGGGAGCTAAATCCAAGATGATTTCCGTATTAATATTTTCATTCTGCCCCAGCTCGCGTATCTTCCCCTTGGAAATGCGCTTTCTGGTAGTTTCTGAAGAAATAAAATCAAGACTGGGGAACCCGACCAGAGCATCCACCTCATCGAGCATTTCCAAAGAGGGAATGTGGGTGGTGGAGGTAACCACGATGTTTTTTAGAGGAACTTCAACTACGGCATCGTAATCTTTGGGATTTGGAAGTACTGTGTTTTTTTCTACCAGGGCATACTTAAAAGTTTTGTCAGTTCCCGGCCACGGGTTTTTTAAGGTGATAATCTTATAGCCTTCAAAAGCACTAATTTCAAAGCCCTTAGCGTATTTCACCTCCGATTTTCTGGGGGTGGAAGAAGGAGTTTCTGATAATTTTTCAGATTGATTCTTACAGGATATAAGTAAAATAAGGACAAAGAAAAGACCTATTTTCTTAAATTTAAACATCGGAGTTATTTTGTGGCATAAAGTTCTGCAAAGGTATCACAAAGTTCCACAAAGCGTTTAACTATAGTGAATTTTGAATTGCCTTGAAGCTGATTTGGGTTGAAATACAAGCTATTTAAAAGACGATACAAAAAAAGGTCTATCTAATGGAGGGTGTCAAAACAATCTTTAGTGAGTCTTTTTTAATTGGATGAGAGTGATTTCTGGCCGCATCCCCAGTCTTCCGGGAAAGCCTAACCAGCCCAATCCCCTGTTTACGTATAAATACTGATTTCCTTGAACATACAATCCTGCCCAATGCTTGTATTTATACTTAATAGGGCTCCAGTGCTTTCCCATAAAATTGATTCCGGCTTGCATTCCGTGGGTGTGGCCGGAAAGAGTAAGAGCGATATCTGTATAAGGTACAACCTCCGAATCCCAATGGGAGGGATCGTGGGAGAGTAAAATTTTAAACGGAACCGTCTCGACTTTATCCAGAGCTTTAATTAAATTCCCATCTTGTCTAAAGGGGGGGAGACCCCAATTTTCCACTCCGACAATCGCGATATCCTGGTCGTTTTTTGATAGGGTTTCGGCTTCATTAAGAAGTAATTTAAAGTCGATAGCTCGGTAGAAACCCTTTATTGCTTCAAAGTTTTTTTTCTTCTCCTCAGGAGAGTCCCAATTGCTGTAATCACCGTAGTCGTGATTTCCCAACACGGCATATTTCCCATTTGTGGATGTTAATTTCTTTAGAACTAAATCCCAGCCGTTAAGCTCCCATGCGTAATTGTTGACCAAATCACCGGTAAATAAAATAAGGTCTGCATCCAGTTTATTTATGGTATCAACGGCTCTTTCCAAAATGCGATACCGATATCCAAAGCTACCGAGATGAAGATCGGAAATGTGAACAATTTTTAACCCGTCAAAGCTTTCCGGCAAATCCTGATGTTCAATGTCAATTTGATAGACCTTGAACCTATATACCGCCTTAGAGATGGCGTAAACAATAACAAAAAAAGGAAGGAACCCAGCCATCAAACCCACGGCTGGAACAATATACAAGGAGTCGGTTTCGGAGAAAATATAATTGGAAAAATACAGGATACTTATAATGATTACAAACAGTATTTTTGGAACAAAAGAAGAAACCGTGAGTCCATAGAGTGAGGATATCAAAGACTGTCTACGGGTAATGGGGATGGTTTCCATTCTGACCTTAAGGATTAAGATGGCCGAGACCAAACCCATGGTGAAGGTCCAGAATAATACATCGATAATCATCCTTATGGTGGAAGAAACTATCAATTGGGTTACTGATTGCAGCCAATAAAAAGTAAGCGTATCAATTCCCACAATAACAACGCACAACAATAGAACGGTGAAAAGTGAATAACTGCGCATAAAATTTTATTTTACCAAGATTTTTTTCCTCTCTTGTGCTTTCATTCCACGATTTGAAAACTGTGAATAATTGACATAGCAATGGATATTTACCTTGGGATCAGCTGCATTTTAGGACGGATGGACTCCCTTCTTATTAAAGAATGTCTAAGACTTCATCAATTCTATGGACGGAATCACCATAATAGGCACATTGGTATGATACACTATTTGTTTTATGACTGGTTTGAACAACAGGTTCTCAAAAAACGAATGTTTGTTTTGGATCATCACCAGAAAATTAATCTTGTGTTTTATTTGAAATTGTGGCACTGCTTCCACTAAATCTACGTACTCCTCTGTATGGAAATGATGGGCATTGTCTTTAAAAAATTCTTCGAGCTTCTCTTTTGTCGCCTCCTGTGATGCGTTGAGTGGTTCGCCAAAATAAATGTTTAAAATATTCAGTCGTGCATCGTGATTGGTACAAATGGATTTTAATAGTTTTAAATATATATTATCGATAGAAAACTTAAAGTCTGTTGGGAATAAAATTTCCTTGGGGGTTTTATAGTTGAATTCTTCCGGAACTGCTATTACCGGACAGTTTACCTTCTTTATCGTATACATGGTGTTGGTGCCCAAAAACACTTCTTTTGCACCGGTAGCTCCTTTTGTGCCCATCACTATCAGGTCGATGCCACGTTCTTTTACTACGGTTTCAATTTCATTTACCAGCAGATTGAACGACGCCAATCTTTTAAATTTGTGTTTGGGATTGCGGTATTTCTTTTTCAAATTTTTCTCTATTTCCAACAATCCGTTCTCTGCGTTCTTTCGTGTAACCTCCTCTATCATCATTGTGGAATACCCATTGGCAAATGTTGCGATATTGTAAGCTATGGGTGTAAAAGTATTGAGCAAATGAAATGTGCAATCGTCATTTTCGAAAAGCTGGACGGCATAATGAATAGCTTGGGAAGCGTTCTCTGAAAAATCTGTGGGAAGCAGTATATGTACCATTATAAGGGATTTTAATGAGATTAAAGCGGGTTGGATACCTTACTTCCAACAGTTTCTGGCCCCCTGATGCGGAGATTATTTTTCTAAATAGGAAGGGACTTCTTTTTTAAAAAACCATGAACTATTTATTCCACGGGCTCGGACCATCGTAATAATATCCTCGATTTATATGTTTCAAAAAGTACCAAAGTAGACTTCAAAACGAATATATACAATGACATAAATCATACTTGCTTATTCTATATTCCTGGGTCATAAGGCAAGCTCCAATTGAATGGGACAATGGTCTGAGCCATAATACTGTGATAATATTTCGATGGAATTTATTTTATCTACCAAGTGGTTGCTCACCAGAAAATAATCAATCCGCCACCCGGTATTGCGTTCTCTTGCCTTAAAACGATAGCTCCAATACGTATAGGCAACTTTTTCTGGATTAAAATGACGAAACGAGTCCACAAATCCAACAGCGAGGAGATTATCCATGCCATCGATTTCTATTTGGGTATAGCCCGCAGTCTTGTTGTAATTGGCTTTGTCATTTTTAAGGTCAATGGGTTGATGGGCCACATTTAGATCGCCACAGACAATCACGGGTTTTGTTTTTTCGAGATTTTTAAGATAATTGCGGAAATCTGCATCCCATCTTTCCCTGTACTCAAGTCTTTCCAATTTTTGTCCGGAATTGGGGACATACACATTGACGAGATAGAAATGGTCAAATTCGGCGCATTGTACCCTTCCTTCTGTGTCGTGTTCTGCAATCCCCATGTCATTGGTAATTGCCAATGGTTTTGTCCTGCTCAAAATTGCTGTTCCGGAATATCCTCTTCTTTCGGCCGAATTATAATATTGGTGATAGCCTGTGATTTTTTGAAGGGCATTTTCCACTTCCAAATCTTGTGCCTTGGTTTCTTGAATGCACAGGATATCGGGATTGATTTTTGAGATATCGTCAAAAAAATCCTTTTTGACAATGGCTCTTATTCCATTTATATTCCAAGAGACTATTTTCATGGGGTGTTTTATCTTTTTGTAAATATCAGAAAGGTGCGTTGATTTTCCAATAAATCGCGGTACTAAAATATGGATATCTGGCAACTGAGATCCGATATGCTTCCTTGATTTTATAAGTTTGTCCATTTTCTTTTCACATTTCAGATTAAGCCGTATCTTCGCCCTGAATTTTGGTGAGCAGTTTTCTATTTGTTATCAATAGAGAAAACGCTCTTAATAGGGAAATAGGTGAAAGAACTCGTGTTGGGCATTTCCAAGTCTTAAATCCTATGCTGTTCCCGCAACTGTAAGTCGTCCCGAGTTAATCTCGGGAGTGCATTTCTTCAAACCACTGTTCCGCTTGATATCGGGATGGGAAGGTAGCACAAATGACAAGCCAGGAGACCTGCCAGAATCATAACATAACATCGTCAAACTTTCGGGATAAAGGTTGAATTATGAATCGACATAGTTTCCATATTGTATTATTTGTATTGTTTTGGCCAGGAGTTGCTTTTGCACAATTGGATTCAATCCAACAATTGCCTGAAGTTATTCTGGCCGATGCCAACTTGGTCCATTTCTCAAAAGGGTTTAAGCTGGAGAAGCTGAAGGATTCCGTTGTAAAAAGAAATCCTACTTCCCTTACCGAAGCTCTTCGTTATAATTCATCCATATACTTTAAGGAGAATGGGTATGGAATGGTGTCTTCGCCTTCTTTCCGAGGGACAAATGCCGCACAGACCGCTGTGATCTGGAACGGAATCAATATCAATTCCATCTTTACCGGACAGACAGACTTCAACATTATTTCACCTTTGGATTACGACGAGATTTCCATCCGAAGCGGTGGGGGAGGAGTACAATACGGAAGTGGCGCTGTGGGCGGAAGTGTTCATTTGAACAATAATTTTTCATTCAACGAGGAAGATCTGACCCAAGTAGGACTGCGCTATGGAAGTTTTGGAACTGTTGGGGGAAACCTGGGTACGACACAAACCTGGGGAGATCATTTTTTAAATGTGGGGGTGGATTTTATAAATTCCAAGAACGATTATGATTATGTGGGTAAAAACAAGAAAAACACCCACGGTGAATTTTTACGGTTTACTGCGAAAGTGAACGAAGCGAGAAAATTGAAGCGGGGAGTGGCCACGTGGAATTCGGAGTATTCCTATAGCGATCGAAATTTTTCTGGCAGTTTGAATACGGTGGGTCGCGATGCCTATAAAGACATCAATACGCGAAATCTATGGAAAATACGACAAAAGTTTGGTCACCTTATGGCCTCTGCAAAAGTTGCACATCTTTTTGAACAGTTCCGTTACTATCCAGATTCCGAAAGACCCAGTTTCTCGCAGGGGCGTGCAAACACTTTTTTGGGTGGTCTGGAATCTGAAATTATGTTGGGAAGGAAACTCAAGATCAATGCCCGAGCAGAATATACGCTTATAGATGCGAAAGGGGACAACACCGGTACCCACACCAGAAGAACCTTATCGGCCGTAGTGTTGATGAACCATAAAATTTCCAAAAACCTCAATTATGGGATTAATTTACGGAAGGAGTTTTTAAACGACTTTGACAATCCGTTGCTCTTTTCTGCAGATGCCAAATGGAAGATTTCTAAAAACTATGCCCTTCGGCTGAACGGATCAAAAAACTATCGAGTTCCAACATTTAATGATCTCTATTGGTATGCAGGTGGAAATTATGAATTAAAACCCGAGACTTCCTATCAAATAGAAGTGGGACAAGAGCTCAAATTGGGGGATTTAAATATCGATTTGGCAACTTATTACATTTCGTCGGAAGATTTGATTAAATGGGTGCCGACTGGGGGTTCTCTATGGGAACCTTCCAATATCTCCCGAACTCGAAATCTCGGTTTGGAGGTAAAAACAAAGTATGTAATTCGTTTGGGTGGCAATCAAAAGATTGATCTACAGGCTCTTTATTCCTACACCGATGCATCGGACAGGGTTAAGAATATGCAGTTGATTTACGTGCCATATCACAAAGGGAATGCCACTTTGAATTACGAATATAAAAACTTAACCAGCTTTGTCCAGGGAATATATTCCGGAATGGTCTATACAACCACTGACAATAGTGACACCGTAGAAGCATCAACTATTTTTAATCTCGGTGTGGAATATAATTTTTCTACGTATTCCATCTTATCTATTGGGGCAAGGATCGAGAATCTTTTCAACACCTATTATGAGAATGTCGCCTATCGGCCTATGCCATCAAGAAATTTTCAAATCTTTTTAAACTTTAATATATAATCCTATGAAATCCATGAAAAATTATTTGCTTCCTATTTCTTTTATTGCGCTGTTTTTTGCTTCCTGCAGCAGCGATGATGACAATAACCAGCCAGATCCGATCCCAGCCGATTATAGAATGGGGATTTTAATTACCAACGAAGGTCCCTTCAATAATGGCAGTGGATCCATCACATTTGTTTCGGATGATTTTTCCACCGTGGAACAGAATGTCTATCGCAATGTAAATGGTTCCGTTCTTGGAAATGTGGTACAGTCCATGGGTTTTTCTGATAATGACGCCTATATTGTAGTGAGCAATTCACAAAAAATAATGATTGCCAATCGATATACTCTTGAGAAAAAAGATTCTATAGTAACTGGTTTGGAAAATCCCCGCTATTTTTCCTCTAACGGCCAAACAAAAGGCTACATTACCGACTGGGGCGATCCCAATGACGAAAATGACGACTATGTGGCGATGATTGATTTAAGAACAAATACGATCACTGCAACCATCCCCGTTTCCTTTGGTCCAGAGAAAATGGTCAATTATGGCAGTAAAGTGTATGTCGCGCACCAAGGTGCTTATGGCCACAACCATCTTATTACAGTAATTTCCGGAAATTCTGTAGAAAATACGATTACCGTAGGAGATGTGCCGAATTCAATGGTTGTTGTTGGAGATTATTTGTATGTAATGGGAGGAGGAAAGCCAGAATATTCTGGAAATGAAACCCCGGGTTCTATAACTAAAATCGATCTGTCTTCCAATGAAGTGGTGGAGATCCATAGCTTTGGCATTTCCGACCACCCCGCGGCCCTTACGGCAAATGGTTCACAGCTCTATTACAATTTGAATGGAAAAGTTTACCGAATAAACTCTGATGCGGTGAGCCTACCTGGAACACCGGTGATAGACGGTTCTTTTTATGCCATGGAAGCCAAAAATGGAATTTTATACGCGACAGATGCGGGAGATTTTGCGAGTAGGGGGAGTTTGTATGTGTACGATCTTTCCAATAACCAACGGATCCACGATTTTCGGGTAGGCGTAATTCCCGGAGGTATTTATTTTAATGAATAGTTAAGTGTTGACTCCTAAATAGAGAATTAGCAAAAAAGAGTCAAATCGATCCAATCCGCGATTTCCATTATTTGATAAAATATTGGATCGCGGATTTTTAATTATTTTCCATTTATCAGTTCCCGAAATCTTTTGGCTTCCCAACCATAATTCCATCTAAAGGAGAATCCTTCTGGCTGTTCGATATTTCTTTTAACTGCCTAAAGCTTCTTGGTGCAGGACGTGGCCCAGATGTTATCTGGCTTAGAGCAGCAGCCAACAATGGTTCGGTGGGATCGCCAAGTTCACCCATGTTAAAAAAATCTTCTCTTTGCTCAATATCCGGAAACAAACCGTCTACAAAATCGGTGTATCCGTCTTTATTGGCCGTTTTAAAGACGAGGGGAAGCATGACGTAGCTATGGCCGGGATTTGCTTGCTGCCTACTGAAATTGGGAGCAGGGGCATCATACAGAATAAAGGAGGCTTGAAATTTACCTGTTGTGGTATCGCCAACCTGAACGGTTCGAATGTACGGATCCAGGCCGTTAATTACCAATTCACTTGCAGAGGCTGTACTTCGCGTGGTAAGAATGTAAATATTGGTTAGATTTAAGCTATTGATGGGTGCACCTGTACTGATGGTGTTATCAAAAAGGCCGTTTTCTGCCCGTTCTTCCTGTCGGTCTGCGTTCCAGAACTCCTGATAGAAAATTTGACCATTGAATTGTCCGGTAATCATACTTGCCAAATCGGTTGCGGTTTCAACAGAGCCACCGCCATTGTACCGAAGATCAAGTACCAAGTTTGTAATCCCTTCCGCTTTAAATTGAGCAAAGGCATCGTTTAGTTCGCGATCATATCGTTGTGTGAAAGAATTGTACATTAGATATCCAACTTTTTCTCCGTTATAGTCAAAGGAACGACGGAGGTATACAGGGTTTTCATCGTATTGCATTTTAATGAGTTGGACTGATTCTCCCGTAAGGTTGAATGTGTTGCCGTCAAAAGTAGCGAGACCAATGGTATAGTTTTCTCCTGAAAGTAATTCACCGTAATTATTTTCATTTAGTTGGGTGCCATCCACCGTAGTAAAAAGCTCTCCCCGTTGTAGGCCCTTTGTTTCCGCATCGGAATTGGGAAGTACATATCGAATATATCCAAACACGTCTCCGCTATTATCCGGATAATAAACCAGCCCAAATTCCATTCCATTGCTCAGGCTTACACCCCCTAAGGCATTTTCAATTACAGCGTAATCACTGTACAATCGACTGAATCGATCCTGGGGAGATTTCAAATAATCAAAAAGTGCTTCGGGTGTATCAAATTGACGAAGGAAATTCTCCTTCGCATCATTGTTCGGAAAGAAATCGTTTGCGAGTTCAGGTGTATCTGCCTTATACAGATAGTAGTAGTTAAGTCCACGGTAAATAAAATTTTGTATATCCAAGGTGGAAGCGGTATGGAGCGTATCGTCCATATCTTCAAAGCAGGATGTGAAGAGGGCGGAAATGGCAAGAAGGAGAACCAACAATCGAATTTTCATAAGTTTTGATTTAAAACAAATAATTTAAAATGATTATATAGACGTAAAAATATGGTATTTTGATGGAAATCCATACAATTTGAAAGGATAGCTACCTTAGATGCATAATCTAAGTTAAAGATACTTCAACTAATAAGCATGTAACAAAATAGGTCTGACCTCGTCATTATATTAGAACATCGAGAGAAACCACCATTGACTGAAATGGAGAAATCAGAATTTATCGGTTTAATACAACCTTTTAAGGATAAGTTATATCGCTTGGCCAAAAGGATATTGATTTCTGCCGATGAGGCGGAAGATGCCGTACAAGAGGTTCTCTATAAACTATGGAAGGGAAGGCAGAAAATAGAAAATTATGACAGTCCAGAAGCTTTTGCAATAACGATGACCAAAAATTATTGTTTGGACCGTTTAAAATCGAGACAGGCATCCAATTTAAAAATTGTTCATTCCAACTATCAAGCTGCAGATAATATGGAAAGAAACTTGGAGGTATCAGACGAAGTAGCTTTGGTTTTTAGAGCGATGGAAAGCTTGCCGGAACAGCAAAAACTGGTCCTTCAGTTGAGAGACGTGGAGCAGTTTGAGTTCTCGGAGATCGCAAAAATGTTGGGCAGTAACGAAACCGCGATACGGGTGGCACTTTCCCGTGCGCGAAAAACCGTAAGAGAAATTTTGATTAAAAAACATAATTATGGAATTGAATAACATAGAAAGATTATTGGAAGCCTATTTTGAGGGCACAACCAGTCTGGAGGAGGAGGCTGTTCTACGTGATTATTTTAATAACGATAGGGTACCGGTTCACTTACTCCAGTATAAGCCGATATTTGTGGGACTGCAAGCGGCCCAAAAAGAGAGGTCTAAAAGAGAGTTTTACTTGCCTACGGAGAAATCTAATAGCCGGGACAAAACCTGGTGGTATTGGATTGCTGCAATGCTTGTGGTCACCATTGGAGTAGGGATTTTCTATACCTCCCAACCCCGAATGACGCAAGAGGAGAGAGAAGCTTTGGCGGCATTTGAAAATAGCAAAAATACAATGTTATTACTTTCAGAAAACCTGAACAAGGGAGTTGAACAGCTTTCCTATGTGGAGCAATTTACAATCGCCAAAGACAAGGTTTTTAAAAAAGAGTAAAATAAAGGAAGATCATTTTAGAGCCTAAATCAATAAATCGAAGATTTTAGATCTTTACCACAAACTACAAACATAAATAAAGAAATATATGAAAAGAATAGCAATTATAATCGCAATGGCATGGATGCCCATCCTCTCTTGGGGACAGAGTATTTTTGATTCCTTCGAAAATGAAAAGGACGTAACTTCAGTTGTGGTTACAAAAAACATGTTCAAGCTTTTGAGCAAAATGGATCTCAATTCCTCAGATCCCGAGGCGCAGGCGTATTTAAATATGGTGAACAACCTGGACAATATTAAAATTTTCACCACCGAGAATCCCACAGTGGCCAAACAGATGGATGCAGCTGTAGATAAATATGTGTCCTCGTCGAAAGATCTAGGTGAACTGATGCGCGTTAAAGACAAAGGTCAGAATATTAAGTTCTACAGCAAGGAAGGGAAGAATGATAACTTTGTGAGTGAACTGTTAATGCATCTGGATGGAATGGTGGATGGAAAACAGACTACCGTTATTATGAGCATAACCGGCAATATTGATTTAAAACAGATATCCAAATTGACCGAAGATTTAAAGGTTCCCGGTAGTGAGCAATTGAAAAACATCGATACGAAGAAAACCAATTAATGATGAAAACCTTACAATATTTTATAGTCTTGATGACGGTTGCCATTACATTGGTTTCATGTAGCGAAAAATCCCTTCAAAAATATTTGGTGGAAAAACAAGATGACAACAAGTTTATGAAAATGGATATCGCTCCTAGCATGCTCGAAGGGGAAAACAGCAGTTTTACTCCAGAAGAAAGAGAAGTCCTGAACACTATTAAAAAGATAAATATTGTTGCCTATCCAATAACTGAAGGGGATACGGTTGAATTCAGACAAGAAAAAAAGGAGCTTGAAGGTATTCTCGACCAGGAGCGATACAAAGAATTGACACGGATAAAAACCAATGACTGGAGTGCGACTCTAAAATACACTGGTGATGAGGATGCCATCGATGAGGTTATTGTTTTTGCGAGCGACAACCATCGGGGTTTTGCAGTTTTTAGACTGTCCGGAAATCACATGCGCCCTGATGAAATGTTAAAGCTTATGAAGTCTGCCGAAAAAGGTGATCTGGATTTTTCAAAATTCGATGGCCTTGGGAAAATCTTCAAGGATTGAGGTGCTTGGAATAGAAGTTATAGCGCATTTAGCTACTTCATAGAATACAAAGCACAATCCCTTCTTGTCGCCATCACTGGTGTATTTCCAGTTTTTCCTATAAATAATCAGGGGGCATAAAGCCATTATATTCCTGTGTAGCTTGTTGGGGTAATATTTCGCATTTCTTGTTTTATGTTCTCAGGAACTTCCAAGGTTTCTATAAAATTGGCAATGACGGTTTGATTTATTTTTTGATTGGTACGGGTCAATCCCTTTAATGCCTCATACGGATTGGGATATCCTTCCCGCCGAAGGATGGTTTGGATAGCCTCTGCAACCACGGCCCAATTGTTTTCCAGGTCTTCTGCAAATTTTGGTTCATTCAAAAGCAGTTTGTTTAATCCTTTAAGCGTAGATTGAAAAGCAATGACCGTATGGCCAATGGGAACTCCAATGTTCCTCAATACCGTGCTATCGGTTAAGTCTCGTTGGAGTCTGCTTATGGGAAGTTTGGCTGCCAGGTGCTCAAACAGTGCGTTGGCAAGTCCAAGGTTCCCTTCACTGTTCTCAAAGTCTATTGGGTTAACTTTGTGGGGCATGGCGCTGGACCCCACTTCTCCTTCTTTTATTTTCTGCTTGAAATAATCCATGGAGACATAGGCCCAAATATCCCTGTCTAAATCTATCAAGATAGTATTTATGCGTTTAAGACAATCAAAAAGGGCAGCCATATGGTCGTAATGTTCAATTTGAGTAGTGGGAAAAGAATAATATAGCCCCAAAGTATTCTCTACAAAATTTCTTCCAAATTTCTTCCAATCAATATTCGGGTATGCCACTTTGTGTGCATTGAAATTACCCGTGGCACCACCAAATTTCGCGGCATTCTTCACATCATTGAGCACGTTGAGTTGTTCATCTATACGTACGGCAAACACTTCAATTTCCTTTCCCAAACGAGTGGGAGAGGCTGGCTGACCGTGGGTTCGGGCGAGCATTGGGATTTCAGCCCAATCTTCGGATAAGGTTTTTAATCTATTTTTTACTTTCAGCAGAAGAGGAACATATACTTCGTTAATAGCATCCTTCAGCGATAAAGGAATGGCTGTGTTGTTTATATCCTGCGAAGTTAGGCCAAAGTGGATGAATTCCTTGTATTTAAGGAGACCCAAGGTGTTAAATTCTTCTTTTATAAAATATTCCACGGCCTTCACATCATGATTGGTCACCTTTTCAGTCTCCTTGATTTTATTTGCATCTTGTACAGAAAAATCTGTGTACAAACTGCGTAGGGAAGCAAATAAGTTTCTGTCGAAATCTTTTAGCTGTGGAAGATCCAACTCTACCAAAGCGATAAAATATTCAATCTCCACCTGGACCCTGTATCGGATAAGGGCCTCTTCTGAAAAAAAAGGTATCAGACTCGCTGTAGCGGATGCGTATCGTCCGTCTATCGGTGAAATAGCTTGAAGGGAATTGGTATACATAGGTCCGAATTTTAAAAACCCCAAAGGTACAGAACTCTCTCCATTCTTTTCTTAATGAAGCCCTGAATATCTCATGGGGAACACATATAAAAAGGAGTTAATGAAATTCCCAATTATCCTGGCGAGCAAGTAGAATAGCTCTGCATTACGGAATATTTGGTAGATTTAGTTGCAGGCGAAACCCCTTTTTCAACACAATGAGAAAGGGGTTTCTTATTGTGGGGATATAGAAAAGGAGATTTTTGAAGAAAGTCAAATATACATAAAATTAACTGATTTTTAGAAAATAGTACACCATTCGTGTTAATAGTAATGGCTTATGTGGCAGGCTGGGGTTTCAAAGCAGGTTATCTTTATACTTTATTTGCTTTCCTTTTCGATTTCGAGAGGACACACTGGAGAAATTGCTATGAAAAAGATAGCCTCCCTTTTTTAATATGGGGAGGCTTTTCTATTTTACTTGAGGTTTTTCCTATTTGGAAAGATATTTTTTAATGGGACTCCTGTTCGTCATAAAACGTCATGGAAATGTCTGAGACTGCGGGCAAAGTGCTTTTTTCAATCGTAATATTTTTTCCGTTTTTTTCCACGCGTCACAAAGAAACTGACAGTTGTAACTACGATGAGACAAAAGAACAATATTCGAGCAATGTAAATAGGGCCATCACCCAAACCAAAAAACCCAATTATCCCCATAATGAGTGTTAAAAATGCAAAAAGCAAAGTAAGATACATAGCTCCAAGGTTTATGCTGATATTACATCACGCAGTTAAACCATAAAGCTAACCAATTTGTTAATAATACATTAACGCTATTTATGATTTTATTAACGCAATTGGGATAAATGGGATTTTTCAGGAATCATAAAGCATTATCCATTATTTCCTGAACTATTTCAGGATTCACCAAAGTGGAAGTATCTCCAAGACTGTCAGTGCTTTTTTCTGCGATCTTTCTAAGGATTCGCCGCATTATCTTGGCACTTCGAGTTTTAGGCAAGCCGTTTACAAACTGAATCTTATCAAGCTTAGCAATCGGTCCGATATGTTCGGTAATAATCTGGTTTATTTCTTTACGCAGATTGTCGTGTATCCTGCTCTCCCCAGTTTCCTTTAAGATGACGAATCCGTAAAGTGCATTGCCTTTAACTTCGTGTGGAAAGCCAACGATGGCACTTTCCGAGACTGCCGGATGTTCGTTTACAGCGTCTTCAATGGGAGCAGTGCCCAGATTATGGCCAGAGACAATGATGACATCATCCACACGGCCGGTGATTCGGTAGTATCCAGTGCTATCTCGCAAGGCGCCATCACCTGAAAAATAATAGTTTTTGAAAGTGGAGAAATAAGTTTCTTTAAAGCGCTGATGATCGCCCCAAATGGTCCTGGCCATTCCAGGCCATGGAAATTTCATACATAATTTACCCTCCACCAGATTTCCTTTCAGCTCCTTTCCGTTCTCATCCATAAGGGCCGGTTGAACACCCGGCATAGGCAGAGTAGCATAGGTAGGAATTGTGGGCGTAGCATAGGGAATGGGGGAAATCATGATTCCACCGGTTTCGGTTTGCCACCAAGTGTCCACAATGGGACATTTTTTCTTCCCTATATTGTCATTGTACCAGTGCCACGCTTCCTCATTGATAGGTTCGCCTACACTTCCCAGTATTTTTAAGGTAGAGAGATCAGACTTTTCCGGAAAGTCCAGGCTCTCCTTGGCCAAAGAACGAATGGCGGTGGGGGCGGTATAAAATTGATTTATCTTATGCTTCTCGATGATTTCCCAGAATCTTCCAAAATCGGGATAGGAGGGAATTCCCTCAAAAAGGACTGTCGTAGCCCCATTGGCGAGAGGACCATAAAGAATGTAGCTGTGGCCGGTAATCCAACCAATATCTGCGGTACACCAGAAAATATCATTATCGCGATACTGGAATACATTTTTAAACGTGTGTGCAATAAAAACCATGTATCCTGCAGTGGTGTGTACCATACCTTTGGGCTTTCCAGTGGAACCTGAGGTATAGAGGATAAACAAGGGGTCTTCGGCATCCATGATTTCAGGTTCACATTCGTTGCTGGCTTGATCGAGCAAGGGCTGTAACCATTTGTCACGGTTTTCCATCATGCTTACTTCAGAATGGGTGCGTTTGGCCACTAAAACAGTTCCTACGTTTGGGCAGGATTCCATCGCCTCATCGACAATTCTCTTTAGGTCTATAATTTTATTCCCACGGAAAGAGCCGTCGCTGGTTATCACAACTTTACAGTCGGAATCGTTTATTCGGGACGAAAGAGCGGTGGCCGAAAATCCCGCAAACACCACCGAATGGATCGCACCGATGCGTGCACAGGCTAATAGGGAAACTGGAAGGTCTGGAATCATCGGCAAATAGATGCAAACGCGATCGCCCTTTTTCACGCCGTGGTTCAACAGTACATTGGCAAATCTGCACACCCTATCGTGCAACTCCTGATAACTGATGTGCTCTGCCATTTCCGAAGGATTGTTGGGTTCAAAGATAATGGCGGTTTTGTCACCATGGGCATAGAGATGCCGGTCGATACAATTTTCAGTAATATTTAACTTGGCACCCTTGTACCATATTATTTCCGGTTTTAAAAAATCGTATTCCAACACCTTGTCCCAACGTTTGCGCCATAGGAAATTCTCTTCGGCTATCTCCTCCCAAAAATTTTCTGGGTCCCTAACTGATTTACGGTACACGTTAAAATATTCCTCCAAATTTTTAATGTGGTAGTTGCTCATAATAATATAGGTTTATTGTGTATTTATGCTCAATATGGCACTGATCTGATAATTGTAAGAATCTATCTAATTACACGGTATCTAGCATCAAAGAAAATTTTTCAAAAGTCAGAAATCCATCACTGAAATTAGATATGATGTCATAATTACGGGATATGAAAAATCCTGTCGAGTAAAATTAGGGAAATTTGTGAGTTATCTTAATTAAATTATAATTTAAAGTTAACGAGCTGTTTTTTATTGGCGTACACAACCCATAAACGTAGCTTTGGAGTTTTTGGGAGCTAATTTTGGCATTCCCCTGGAAAACACTCAAATTTTGTAGAATTTAAAAAACATTTATGTTTAAAACAATGAAACTTAAAAACTTGTTCCTCTTTGTGGCTATTTTAAGCACCGTGGGACTTCTCGCTCAGGAAAACACCATCAGTGATTCAGAATTGACCCAATTTGCCGATGCATACGTAAAACTGCAGATGCAAAACCAAGAGGCACAGCAGAAAATAGCCGACATTATCCAAGATGAAGGATTGGAATTGGAACGGTTCAGTGAAATTCAAGAAGCCGCCATGGATCCAAATAAAGAAACAGATGCTTCGGCAGATGAAATTGAGAAGCACGCGAATGCCATTTCCAAAATAGAGAAAATACAACCGGAACTGGAGAAAAAGGCAATTAGTGATATAGAATCCGCCGGTATCACTTTGGAACGATATCAGGCATTGGTCTCCGCTATTCAACAGGATCAAGGTCTTCAGCAACGATTACAAGCCATTTTAACGAAGGAACAAGGGCATTAAGTAATCTTTTTAAATACAAATGAGGCTATTCCAACTCGAAGAGTGAGGCCTATGAGGTTTTGACGAACAGTACGGATTTTTTGGGTTTAATCCATCTTGAACATAATTCAAAAATCCGGATGTAACATCAAAAACTCTTTCTTTTGAGGCAGCCTTTTAAAATTTCCATATTTGGGTTTATTGAACTACTCGAAGAGAAGAATATCCCAAACTGCCTTTGTCGAGTCTGATTTGGGTAGTGATCCGTTCCTTTAGTGCGCTTACATGCGAAATTATGCCGACCGATTTATCGCCTTCGCCCTGCATTTTTTCTAAGATGGTAATGGCCTGATCCAAAGTTTCCGGATCTAAAGTACCAAAGCCTTCGTCGATGAACAGGGATTCTATCTTTACGTTTCTCGCGGCGATATCCGATAGGGCAAAGGCCATGGCCAAACTTACCAAAAAGGTTTCGCCTCCGGATAAGGTTCGAACGGAACGGCGGGCATTTCCCATATATTTATCAAAAATCTTAAGCGTATCACTTTTTTCGGCTTCGTCTGCTGTGGGAATATCCAGCAAATATCGATCGTTGAATTCTGAAAGACGTTTGTTGGCAAAACCGATAAGTTGCTCCAACGTCAAATCCTGAACAAAATTTGAAAATTTATTGCCCGTTGCATCGCCAATCAAATCGTTCATGGTTTTCCATAAGGTCAAATCCTTTTTTAATAAATTCAGTTCATCAAGGACTTTTTGTTGGCGTTCGCGCGATTTTTTGTCCTCTTCCAAACTATTGGTGATTTTTCCTATGTTGAAGAGCAAATCGTCCCATTGTTTTTTGGATTCGTCAAAAACTGCGGTCAAGGCTTCGAGGGAAAGCGTACCATCATCTTTTTCGGCTAATTCCTTTAAGGCTTTTTGAAGTGCCTTTTCTTTTTCTGAAATTCGGGTTTTTCGCTCGTTGAGGTCGTTTTGCTGTTTTCGGATTCTATGGGCTATTTCTTCGGAAAGTATAGATGTACGCAGGGTTTGTAGATTTTCCAATTGCTCCTTGAGAACAATGCTGTTCAGTTCTTTCTCTTTTTTGCTTTTGTCCAGCGCGGTGCCTTTTAACTTTTCGTCAATTTCCTTTAATTGTTTTTCAAGGGAAGAAATATTTGCAATGGAATGAGTTATTTTGGATGATAAGGAATTGGACTTCCCATTAATGTCATCGCCCGCATAAAGTGCCACTCGATCTTTCTTTAAAGAAACATAAGTGCTCAAGGCGTTTTTCCAAAGTTTTAAACTTTCCTCCAAATCATCCAAAACAGAATGCGCTTGAAACGCCCGTTTTGATTTCTCCATTTTCTGGATTGAATTTGCCAATTCGACGCGATATCCTTTCAGGGTATCCAGACTTTCTTCGTGATCCCATTTTAATGATTTCGCAAGCTCGCGAAGTCCAATTTTATTTTTGACTTCTTCTTCTGAAGTTGTTTGAATCTCAGATTTTAAGTCGGAAATATTTTTTAACTGAAACTTGTTTTTTTCACTCAATGCAATAACAAGCTCGGATTTGGATTTTAGAGAATTCTTCTTTTCTTTTAGCAATTCTTCCTGTGAATCAAAATATGGCTCCTCTGAAGCATAAGGATGCTCCAAGGATCCACACAAAGGGCACGGTTGGTCTGGTTCCAATTGAAGGCGATACTGTTCCAGATTCTGGTGCTTGCGATGTTGTTCCAGATTTTTTTCCAATTTCTCGACTTCCTCGGTTAAAATGGCAACTTCTTTTCTGGAGGATTCTATGGTTTTGGAATCTTTGGTAATACTTTCTTCCTCAGTTTTTAATTTGCTTTTAAGGGTTTCCAGATTCTTTTGAAACTTTAGTGCCTGTTCTTTTTTTACGAGGAAATCTCCAGCTTTTTCGTTCGATTCACGACTGCTGTCCAATTGTGAATTCAATTCATCTATTGACTTTGCCCCCGAACTATTAATACTTTCCTGAACAGCTTTTTTATATGATTCAAATTCAGGAGTAAACTGTTCCGGTGTTTCCGCTTTTGTAAGCTCATAACCCAACTGATTGATATTGCGTACAAAACCGTTTAACTGGTTTTGAAATAATGTGGCCTCTCCTTCCTTTTTTTTCTCCTCAGCTTGAAGAGTTGTGATTTTATTTCGGAAAGCTTCCAGTTTCTGATTCGCCGTTTTGATATCGACTTTCTCTTTGAGGATGGCAGTAATTGCGTCCAAATAGGAAACTTGCTGCGTTTCGGCTCCCGCTTTGGACTTGCGAAGATTATTTAGCTGTTCCTTGAGTTGGTTGACTTCTTTCACGGCTGAATCGTAATCCCTTAAATTATCACTGTATTTTGAAAGCCTTTCGTGATTGGTCAATTTCAACTTATAAGGATCAAAAACTTTAAAATCTTCATTCAGCTTTAATCTTTCATCTTCCAACGTCTTTTCTTCCGTTTGCTTGGTTTGGATTTCTTGGCGGATTCTTATTTTATCTGTAGCAGCTTGATAAGCTTTTTCTATTTTGGGTTTTGATTTCGTTAGGGTTTTTAGTTCCGTGTTCTTTTCAGCGATAAGTTCTGGAGTCAATAATTCAATGCCTTCTAGTTTGGATTCTACTAAATCAATGTTCTTTTCAATTCCTTTAAATCGGAAATAAACGGCTCTTCCAATTTCACGATAGGAGCGGGCACCGGTAATGTCTTCAAGTAATTTATTGCGCTCGTTTCTCGGTGCTTGTAGCAGTTTGCTGAATTCTCCTTGCGAAAGAACCATAGCTTTTACAAACTGTTCATAGCTCAAACCGATAATTTCCTGATTTTTTTCTGGAGTTTTTGTACCCGATTCAAGAATATGACCCGTGGTCACTTCCACCAATTCTTGTTTGCGTGGGTTGAGATTGTTATTCCTATTGCGTTCAATTGACCAATGGCTACGGTAGTCTTGGCCATCAACACGGTATTCCACTTCGGCATAACAGCTTCTCATATTTCGGGTCATAATCCCGCCGTCGTCCTCAAGAATAGTGTTGCTAACGGCTTTGTCCACTCGGGCAATCCGGTTGTAAAGCGCAAGGGTGATAACATCCAATAACGTGGATTTCCCTGAACCCGTAGGGCCGGTAATGGCAAATAATCCAGCTTCTCCAAGAATCCCTTCCCCGAAATCTATCTCGTGCTCTCCTTTTAGGGAGTGGATATTTTCAAATCTTATTTTTAGAATTTTCATAAGTTATAGATTCAATTCCTCCAAAATTTCGCGAAAAGCGTTCTTCAATTCATCGGTGTTTTCCAGGCCACTTTGAAGCTCGAGTTTCTTTTCAAACATCTGCATGGGTGTTACATCTGCCACATCAGTACCAACGGCAAAGGCATCGCTGGCACCTCGGATCTTACTCTTAAAATTTAGCCTCGATTTTACTATTTCTATACGGGGATTGGGTTGTGAGTTAATTAACTCCTCAAAAGCTTGCCTTCTTTCCAAGCTCTCGTTCCCTTCGTTTACGATAATTTCGGCCAAGGAGGTCAAAGTGGTTTCTTCTGAATAAGAGTTTAGTTTTTCCTCCACCTCTTGTAAGCTTCCTTCAAAAGTAACGAGGTTTCTGTGTTTGGGGATGGGAACGATTTCCACATTGGCTAATTGATTGTTTTCGATTGTTATTACATTAATTTGCTTGCAATCCTCTTTTTCCGAAAAGCTCAAGGGTATAGGGGAGCCGCAATAATGAATATTTTTTTCGAGTGAAACGATTTGTGGTTTGTGGATATGGCCGAGCGCAACATAATGTGGAATCCCTTCAAACATTTCGGCTTCCACACCGGCTTGGTTTCCTATTTGAATATCGCGTTCACTTTCTGAAAGTTCGCTGCCCTGCACGTATAAATGACCCATTAAAACAAACACCTCTTCAGCATGATGTTCGCTGTAATGAATATTTACATTTGAAAAATAAGTACGAAGGCCTGATTTTATCTGTTCGATTTTAGTGGCATACGTTTCCCCAGCAACTGACTTTCGAATATCCCGATCTTTTAGGAATGGAATGGCTGCCACGACAATCCTTTCATTGTTCTTTTCCGCCTTTATAAACATATCCATCATTTTATCCGTCGCCCCGCCAATTACACTTATATCAAATGCTTTTAGCAGCTCGGCGGGTGCGTTCAATACCGCTGCGGAATCATGGTTTCCTCCAGTTAGAATAATTTTGCAATCCAAATTGATAAGCTTTTTCAGCAAATCGTAATATTGTTTATATGCTGCTTGTGATGGATTTGCCTGATCAAAAATATCTCCGGAAACCAAAAGCACATCGATGTTTTGGGTTTTGATATAATCGATTATCCATTCAAAAAACAGTTCGAGATCTTCGCTCAGGTCGTATTTAAGAAGTTGTTTCCCGATATGCCAATCGGAAGTATGGAGGATTTTCATGCCGTAAAATTATTAGGAATGGTAAATTTATAATAATAAGGATTATTAGGGAATTGTGCGAGCTTTGTTAGGAAGATTATTTGGACGAACTGTGTGAATCTGCCATCTGTGGTGGGCCAAGAGCACCGTCAATATTTAAGTTCATAAATTTGTGCTTTATAAATATATTAAAATTGACCATTAGCCGTTATTTACTGTAAATTTGGCCATTAAATTTAATTTAAATGAGAGTCCCCGTAACACGAAAACAAGTAAATCTTCTTCCCGATTCCAGCAGAGTAGTAGCTCGATTTTTTATGAATGGAGGAGAAGCTCCTATGAAAGATATGCTGTCATTGGTTTTTGCCATGGACGAGAGGGAAGTGCATGTAGTCTTAGATCAGGTATTAAGAGAATTTGCCTACCGACACCGAAGCATAACCTCACTTTTTAAGCGGCATTTTAATAATATAAGGGGTACCATAGAGCGTATGCAGATAAATCCCGAAGACTTATCGGAGGAGCGAAAACTTCTTATAGGTTCCTATCTTACCATGGAATATTCCATAGAATCTACTGCTTTTTTTAATCCATCGATCATTCCCGATTTTGATCAAACCTTTCTGGAAGAGGGTGAGATGCGGGTTTTAATGTCATTTAGGGCTACGGGCGAAGGGCATATTTCATCAATTGTGTTCAGAAGGGGCATCCTTGATAAGCACAACAATCTTACATTGATGAACATAGGAAAATCGATGGATGTGGCGGAAGTTTCCCAAAAGAAGTCATATCACAAGGGAAGATTCGTGAAAAAAATGAAGGAGATGAATATTCCCGACAAATATTCACAGATTATTGTGAAGGATCTTCCAGATCATTTTGAATATGGGGTGCTAAAGAAATCGGTAAACAATATTTTAAAGGATCCCGATATCAGCGAGAACAGAAGGCTTGCCCTGGAAGAAATAACTTGGTTGGTAGATTCTTACTACGACATTCAATTTACGCGGGATTCGGATATCAGCGAACGTGTAATTTACCCTATATCAGAATCGGAAAGCAACGGGATAGAGGATGCGCGCTTTGTTCGATTTGTTGACGATGATGGAAGTGTTAAATACTATGCTACCTATACTGCGTATAATGGGCACACCATTTTGCCAAAATTTCTTTCCACTGACGAGTTTTGCAGATTTCGCATTATGCCATTGCATGGAAAAGGTGCCATGGGCAAGAACCTTGCATTTTTTCCGAGAAGGATCAAGGGCAAATACGCCATGCTGTCTCGTTTAGACGGGGTCAATAATTATATAATGTTCTCTGAAAGAGATACTTTATGGAAAGATCCCATTCTTCTTCAAAAACCGAAATACCCGTGGGAATTTTCGAAAATGGGAAACTGTGGCTCTCCTATTTGGACAGAAAAAGGGTGGCTAATTATCACCCATGGGGTGGGGCCTATGCGCCGCTATTGTATTGGGGCAGCGCTATTTGATTTGGATGATCCCACCAAAGAAATTGGGCGACTCAAGGAACCCCTGCTCATGCCGCTGGAAAACGAGCGGGAAGGGTATGTTCCAAACGTGGTGTATTCTTGTGGTTCTCTCATTCACAACAACAACTTGATCCTGCCCTATGCGGTTTCCGATTATTCCACCACTTATGCGGTTGTGGAAATGGACGCCTTGTTTAAAGGATTGGGAGCGTAGCCCTTTTTACTCAACCTTGGGTATTTTCTCTACCCGATGATCTCCAAAATCTCTGTTGACGTGCGGCATTCCGTTTACGGAGGCTTTTTTCAAACGGGAGTCTGATTCCACTTTTCTTAGTTGGAAGGATTCTTCGTATGCCTGCAACACCTCTAAATGCGAAATTAAGTATGCGAGGGTACTTTCAGCTCCCTGGTTTCGGTTTATTCCGTTATTTTCAAAACCGTCGCAACATCCTTCAGTTTCAGTGTCATACAAGGTTACGCGCAAATCATTTTCACCCAGAAACCATCTGAAGGATATGAAGAGCTTTTTCAGAAAATTCCGATTTCCAGTTATTTTATATGCTTGGTGATAGAGGAGGACCATAGCTTGAGCATCTAAGGGTTGTTGCGCAAATATAGATCGCTCTTGGTCTTTAATATACCACTCCTTGTTTCCAATAATGGACAGATAGTCATCTTTTAAGGTATGTTCGGTAAGAAAATCCATGGTGGCAAAGGCGACATCCGCTATCCTTTTATCCTTGAAAATTTTATAGGCGTGCATTAGGGATAATGGTAAAATACCATTATCATAGGCCAGCAGGGCCTCAAACCATTTCCAGTCCTCCGATTGATTTCGGTCGTAATGGGAAATAAGCCTATCTGTTAATGCGCGTAAAATTCGCTTCATAGGTTCTTCAAAAGAGTGATTCTTAAGATAATGGGAAATTCCGATCACGGTGTAGGCGATACCTCTAATGGATTTTATTTTTTCAAAATTTGGAGCTGCTTTAGAGAAAATTAATTTTCCTGCCTGATAATAGGCATCCTTGGGTGCATTTGATAAAAGATATCCCAGAGCCCAAATGGTTCTTCCAAAAGAATCCTCGGACCCGACCTCATCCAAGAAATTGCGATTGAAACTCAAAAAGTTATGGAAACTGCCATCTTTGTTCTGCATATAGTGGATAAAACTTAAATACACCGTCATCAGCTCCAAAGCCTTGGTGTTTTTGTTGTGTTTATAGTTCATACACACCATTAAAAGTGCTCGGGCATTATCATCGAGACAATAGCCTTCACTAAAATCGGGAATCCCAAATTTGGCGTGTTGTATAATACCGGTACTATCAGTGAGTCTTTTAACGTGAGTTAATGAAAATGGGGGCAGTAGAAGCGGGTCTATCTCATCTTCCGTGATCGATGCCAGTTCTTTAGGTGCTGATATGACCTCTGTTATAAGTTCAACGTATTTTTTGCCGATTTTAGGCCAGGTTATATTTTGTCCGTATTCAGAGGCTTTTTGTTGTATCTGTTGTAAGGTTTTTGGTTCGTCCAACAATTCGTTTAAAACTGTGGACAAGCCCTCAGAATCACTAAAGTCAAAGAGACGGCCTTTATTGCCCGTCAGGAGTTCAGCCGCATGCCAGTAGGGTGTGGACACTATGGCACAACCTGCACCCATAGCATAAGAAAGAGTTCCACTTGTAATCTGCGCCACACTGAGATAAGGAGTAATATAGATGTCGCAGGCAGCGAGGTACTTAAAAAGTTTGGTTTCATCTATAAACTCATTGAGCAACAGTACATGATCCTCCACATTTAATTGGGTTATAAGCATCTCGAGATACTCGCGATATTCTTCTCCTGAATCCCGCAATACATTGGGATGCGTTTTTCCCAGGACGATATACAAAACTTCTGGATGCTTTTTAATGATATTTGGCAAAGCCTTGATTACAGTTTCTATTCCCTTATTTCGCCCCACGAAACCAAAGGTTAGGAGCAGTTTCCTTTTCCTCAGTTGAAGTTCTGTTCTGGATTGTTCCTTATCAAAGTGAATGTCTGGAACCCCGTGTTCGATAAGTTTGATTTTTTCTTTGGGCACATCATAAAGCTCTACAAGGAAACGAATGGCCTTATTGCTCATTACCACAACCTGGTCAGACATCCTACAAATTTCCTTTAAAATAGCCTTTTCATTATAAGAGGGAGTCTCGAGAATGGTATGCAAGGTGGAAATCAGCGGTATGTTCAAGCGGTGAAGCAGTGACAATATATAAATTCCACTAAGGCCCCCGTATATCCCAAATTCGTGTTCTAGTATACAGACGTCTGCACCGCTCTCATTGATGAAATTGGCTGCCTCTCTATAGTCAGTCTGCTTTTCCTGATCAATACTCAGTTTTACCTCTGGAGGATAGGGATATCTCTGTTCATGGTCGTTTATTGCAACAATCATGATTTCATCAACTTCTTCGCCACTTGTCAACATTGCATCGGCGAGATTTTGAGTAAAAGTACCAATACCACATTGACGTGGCGGATAAGTACCAACATACGCTATTTTCATTTTTTAAATTATTTTAAGTTATATCGTTCGCTCAATTCTTCAGAAACCCAATTGGACCTATTCCGTTCGCCCTATTTTATATCCTGAATTTTATGTGTGTTTTCCTATCTAAAGCATACAATGGGATAAATTTTAAAATCTCTTTTCCTTCTTACCTTCATCGCTCCTCTTTGAAAAAACCACTGTTGCTCCCATAGCTACCGGGTGATTTTTAAATGGACCTTTAAGGTACTTGAAATCGAAATAAAAAAGACAAATAAAAAGTTAATAGACACTTATCGCTTTCACAAAATTGAGTATTCCCGATACCTATGTCCTTCCAATCTAAATTTAAAGGCCTAAACATTTTAATGGGAGGCAATTCGTACGGAGTCAAAGAAAGGGGTTTTCCTATCTGTTACGCAGCTGGCTGCATAGAGATAATTGGAAGCACTCCACGTTTGCCAATCCTGCCCCATCGGTTTCCCTGATTGGGCTTGGTACCATTCATTAAAGCCATATTCCAACTCTTTATTCCTCGATTTTTTGATCAATTGGGTTAGGGCCAAGAGCTCCTTTTCGGCCTCCTCATATAATTTGGCGGCGACAAGAGCAGCAATATAAAAGCCGCTTACGAAGGGCCAAATACCGCCATTGTGATACTCTCCAGGTTTATTGTATTCTTCATACCTTGGCAACCAGTCGTCATCCTCGGGCGTTATAAAAGGAAAAAAATTAGGCGCCACCCCAACAGCTAAAATCTTCTTTTCTCTCATGGTATCACATTCTTTTCTTATCCACTCAACTATTTCCTTAGCCTTAGGGGGAGAAGCCACACCGGATAAGATGGAAATACTGTTTCCCAATAAATCAAAGCGCTCGCTGCTGTACACTTTATAGGACCACAGCGCATAATAGGGTTTGTTTTTTATGACAAGACCTTCGTCCGGACTTTCATGTGATCGATCAGAAGCATACGTATATTGGTTCATCGCTTTACACAGATTTTCAGCGCTCGTATTTTTTTTTATCAGTTTAAGACCAGCGTAGAAGACCGCGTTCACAAAGAGTCCATAGCCCAATACCCATTGCTCATCGCGCCAATCGCTAGTAGGCTGTTGTGCGATTAGATAATGGCTTGTTGGACATTGGTATTCCATCCATTGCCACGCTTTGTTCACGGCGTTTTCAAGGAACTGTGGGTTGTCCGTTTGCCTTCTAAAGATCCCGACGGCCATTAAAAATAGGGGAGTGGTGTCACTGGAGCCACGGTTGTTTTTGTCGTTGACAAGCGAGGGAATCTGCCCATTTTCCGATTGATTATCGGCAAGAGCGATAAGAACGTTTTCTACACTCTGCATAAGCTCCCCATTGCCACTTGTTGCTATTCCCAAAACGGAAATCAACAAGTCCCTTGTATAAGGTTCGGGATAGCCCCATCCAGCAGTCCGTGGTAAATTGGGAACCGTTCCATGCGAATTGTGCAATAGCACCTCAATGGCAGCTTTCTTGGCTTTTTCAATCTCTTGTTTTGTTTCAGGCAGCATAGTGTTTTATTAAGAGGTTTATAGATGACGTCCACGGGTGGAGATTCGACCAATGTCCTTGAAATATTTTACAGTTTTAACCTGCAATTCCATGGTAGCAGGTTCATCGCAAACTAGAATACATTTTTGATGTATTTGAAGGATGGAAGCGGGCCACATATGGTTTATAGAGCCTTCCACCACTTCTTTCAAGGCTCTTGCCTTTTTGTAACCCACGCATAGGATCAACACCTCCTTGGCATCCATAATTGTTCCCACACCCACTGTAAGCGCTGTGGTAGGAACTCGGTGCATATCGTTTTTAAAAAATCTGGAATTTGCTTGAATGGTATCGTAGCAGAGGGATTTAATCCTCGTTCTGGAACTCAAGGAAGACCCGGGTTCATTAAATGCAATATGGCCGTCCATGCCGATGCCTCCCAGGAAAATGTCAATACCTCCATACTTCAGGATCCTCTGTTCAAATTCCGAGCACTCTTTTACCAAATTGTCTGCGTTCCCATTGAGAATATGAATGTTTTCTTTAGGGATGTCAATATGGTCAAAGAGTTTTTTGTGCATGAAAGTGTGATAGCTCTCAGGATGATCTTGAGGAATTCCGATGTATTCGTCCATATTGAAAGTAATTACATGACCAAAAGATATATCTCCCCTTTTGTTTCTTTCAATAAGTTCGTTATAAGTAGGAATGGGTGTTGATCCCGAAGGTAACCCAAGGACAAAGGGCCTTTCTGCTGTAGGGCTGAAATCATTTATTTTTTTGATCAAATAATTCGCAGTCCATTGGCCCACCTCTTTTTCGTCTTGTTTTATCAGAATTCTCATGAATATATGATTTGCGATCTTGATCGCCTTTATATCAATTTATTCCTAACCGATCTTGGATGATTCCCATAAATTTTTGGGCCACCGTTTTATAATTAAAATTTTCCACTACGTGGGCCCTTCCCGCGCTGCCCATTTTATTTCGCAAATTTTCATCGGTCATTAGTCGAAGCATATACTGGGCAATATCCTGAACGTTGGCGCGATAATCAACAGTTCTGGGTTTATCGAATTCAATTTTATGGTTGTTTTCAAAGCCAGATTCCTCTCCCAAGATCACTTCCTTTATAACAATCTTTTGAGCTACCTCGGCGAGTAGTGCTGTTTTATCGTGTATAAGAGTATCCAGCATTCCCATAGCTCTAATTCCGATAACCGGTCTTCCACAAGCTCCAGCCTCCACTTGGGGCATGCCAAATCCTTCCAGTCTCGATGGGGCGGCATAAATGTCGCAGGCACCAATTAAATACGGCATAAAATTTCTCGAAATGGTATTGGTAGCAAAGGTGATGTTCTTTTCCAGTCCCAATCGGGTGGCCATCTCAAGATCCAATAAATTCTGTGCTTTGGTTCGAGGTTGGGGCCATACCTTGCAGACATATTTCCAGTCTGGTGCTTCCTTGTCAATTATGGATAAGGCCTGCATCACTTCTTGGGCTCCCTTGGAAGTAGCATCGCCTCCCACGGTGAGTATCATTAACTGCTCCTTGGAAATACCCAAGGATTCCCGAACGGCGAGAATTTTAGGATCAGTTTTTTCGAAGGGAACAAACGAGGTGGTATCACAGCCCACAGGGAGTACCTCAATGGTTTCGGCTTTGATACCATCGCGTACATACATTTCTTTTACCCAATGTGAAGTGACCAAAATTAATGGCAATTCATTCAGGATTTCTTGGAAATTGGCAATATAACCATCTGCCACCAACCAGGGTACCGCTCTGATTCCATACCGTTGTGGGTGTAGGATCAATTGTGGGGTGTGCCCCCAATAACCTACTCCCACCACGATATCAGGTTCAAACCATCGGTAATACCATTCTTTTTCTTGTGCCGATTCAAAATGTGCGGCGTAACAATCTACTCCCAGTTCCCGCAGCCCTCGGAAAAGCAAATCTCCTTGGGTGGCAAGCCCCCCAGGTGAGGGCGGATAATCGTAAAGCATTAGAACTTTCATAGATTGATATATGGATTATGGTTTGTTCCTGTGTTGCCTTAGCCACATTTGTGCCTCGGCTGGATTTCTAAATTGCCAGAAAGCTTCTGCCAACGGAGTTGTTCTAGCTTCAAACCCAGTTTTTTTAAAACCGTATATTTTTGTAATTATTCGGTATTTATCCTTCCATATATTTTCAGGAAGTTTTTGATGAATATCGGCCCCCGCCATGGCCTTTGGGTAATACTTTCTATCTCCATCTTCAAAGGCGAAAATCCAGAGTTCTTGTGAAGTAATCTGCTTATCCTGCCATAACTCAATGACAGCTGTTCCAACTTCTTCGTGTCGTAAGTGCTTTGTGTACTCTCCTTGAGGACTGTGGGTTATAACTAAGTGGAAATTCCAAGCGGGCAGTAATGCTAAGATGGCGTTTTTAACCTCTTTTATATCTAAGGGCTCTTGTGCCGGGCCATCATCCAAATCACCCATGGTTCCATCTGCCTTATAAGCCGCAAGAGCCTTATGAAACCTTGGAGCACGGTCAGGATCCTCCTTTCGGCATAGACAGGCAATAAACCAATTGCACTCGGGATGTTGTAGAATGGTTCCACCACACCACAAGGTTTCATCATCGGGATGGGCCACGATAACCAATATGTCATTTTGACCTTTTATAATCTGGGACGCTTCTTCCATTTCGTTCTCTTATCTTGTTCCATCTATTGGGTTATTTCCATTTCATTACAATTTTGAATCCTCTTGTATTTATTAGTTTAGAGTACGACTTCTCAATGGGATTGCTCTTTAAACGAGAATGTGTCAGTAACCTTAATTCTCTTGAAATTTCCAACTATTTGGATGTATTGATTGTCTCATTTAAAATAAATATGGTCTCTATAAATTTTGTTGGGATATAATTATAATTTCATTATAACAACTATAACTTAAAGGGATCATCACAAGGCTGTGGAGACGATTAAAAACGAACTCTACAGCTTGGCTTCCCATATACCTACCTTCTTGAGGAATTTATTTGTACCCAACAAAGGAGATGGAAATGCTCTTGAAGAGTGAATGGCTGTTCCTTTTTCAACCATTCCTTTTGGATTTCCGGGTTTTTAGCAATCGCCCCCATGCCTCAAAAACCTTATGGTATAATCAAATAGTTCAGGCAAAATCCATTTTAAATGAGAATTTTATAAAAACTATAAGATTGTTTTATCAATCTTCTTAAAGTTAAATCTTTAATTTAGTAATGCCCAATTCCAAACCGAATTATACCTAACTGACCTTTTGGGTTGTTAATACGGAGTGCATCCCCCAATTCATTTCAGAGTAATGGGTAAAATAAATCTTCGGCAAAATCAAAAAAAGAACAGGAAATCAAATAAAAATGTAATGGACAAACAACTTTTAAAAAGTACGATACAACAAATCTTTTCCAATGGAAAGGGAATCCTCGCCATGGACGAAAGCAATCCCACATGCAACAAACGTCTTGCGGCACGTGGAATTCCCCAATCAGTGGATATGCGAAGAAAATACCGGGAACTCATAGTTACTACCCCTAACTTGAATGAAGGCATTGGAGGCGCCATTTTGAGTAATGAGACCATTAGACAGGAAACAAGTGACGGGCAGCCTATGGCGAATGTATTGATGAACGCCGGAATTATTCCCGGAATAAAAGTAGATATGGGCACCAAACCCTTGGCCGGTTTTCCAACCGAATCAGTTACCAATGGTCTGGATGGGCTGCGGGAGCGATTATCGGAATATAAGACTATGGGTGCTCGCTTTGCCAAATGGCGTGCAGTAATATCTATAGGTAACAACAGTCCTACCCCCGCCTGTATCATGGCTAATGTGCATGCCCTGACAAGATATGCCGGATTATGCCAAGAGGCCAATATTGTACCTATTGTAGAGCCAGAGGTTTTAATGGATGGAGATCACTCTTTGCAAAGATGTTATGAGGTAACGGAAAACGTTTTGAAAACTCTTTTTTTTCATCTATATCAATTTAAGATTGATTTGGAAGGAATAATCCTAAAGCCGAATATGGTGCTTGCCGGAACGGATAGTGGGGAGAACAATAGTGTTGAGGAGGTGGCCGAAGCCACCGTGAATTGTCTGTCTTCCTCTGTTCCTGCCTCTGTGCCTGCTATTGCATTTTTGTCTGGTGGTCAATCTCCGCAAGAGGCGTGTGAGCATCTTAATGCAATGAATAGGGATTTTAAAGAACGTCTTCCTTGGATTGTTGCTTTTTCCTTCGCACGGGCTATTCAGCAACCTGCATTGGACGCTTGGAAGGGGCAGGAATCGAATAGAAAAGAAGCCCAAGGAATTCTACACCAACGTGTAAAGTTGAGCGCTGCAGCAAGACAAGGGCAATATAAGGTGGAAATGGAGAGCTAACCTTTAGTTGAATGATTTAAATGCTTTCTATAATACATATCAAAAGAAAATGCGCCATGAAAAAAAACGAGAAAAAAATCAATAAGAAGTCGCAAGAACATTGGAATCAGAATAATGTGTCTCAAAAAACAGATACAGAAAAAAATGGAGATTATCCAGGCTATCCCCATTACCCTCCTTCAGAAGATATCTATAACAATGAAAAAGAAGTGGAACTTAATCCAGACGATCTTACCAAAAAGAAGAAAACAGAAATTCCACCAGAAAGTGGAAATGAAAAGAGATTTTCTGAAGATATGACAGGGGAAGACTTAGATGTGCCAGGATCCAAAGCCGATGAGGCCCAACCAAATGAAGGAAGTGAGGATGAGGAAAACAATTATTACAGCCTAGGCGGAGATGATCATAACGACCTGGAAGAAGACCAGGGTGAATGAAAAATAAATTTAAAGGAACTGTGCATTGACAGAGGTGGAAAAGCTGCAATAACAGATTCTTTCACAAGATAAACTTAGAAAACTATTCATAAATTAAAAATAAAAAGTCATGGGCATGTATAACGGTTATTATTTCGGGGGAATGCATTTAGTTTGGTGGTTCATCTGGCTTATATTCATATTCTGGATATTTTTCACACCGTGGAATATTCCCGGAGATCAAAGGAAAAGGGAATCGCCACTTGAAATTTTACAAAGACGTCTTGCATCGGGAGAAATTACAAAGGAGCAATATTTGGAACTAAAGAAACAATTGGACGCAGATCAGCAAAAGTAAGACCTTTTACTATCTCTCCCTTTAAGTTGTCGGCAATACATTAGGCCAATCCACGATGCCTATACCAGAGATTGTTTAAAAGCTAATCCTCGTTTGGGTAATGCGCGCTTTGAGCCGATTTCAATTGGCTGTGGTGCCCCGTTTATGTCGCAGTAGAAGGAGAGAAATGAAACCGATGAATACTTTGGTTTCTTGGCAATACATAAGTTTCAAGGTCTTTTAAAGAAATAAAATCCTAAAAGAGTAACCCAATGGAAAATAGAACATCTAAACAGAAGGTGGATGTTATGACTTTCTCTTTCTGGGGTAACCAACTTACCCCGCGCAAGAGGATATGGCATCGATTTCAATCTAAAATCGCCCTATCTCGAAGGTTCGGAAAATTCCCAAAGCACATTTTCACGAGAATTCGTCGTAGAAAAGAAACCTTCACCAAACTTAAAATGAATTTTTTGGTGGAATTTCCCGAGATCGTTTTATTCCAAAGCGGTGTGTTTAACGTCCAGTTTGCCAAATGAGTTCAGTATTAAGAAACGATTTTATAGAATATAAACAAATAAACATTTATTATTATGTCAAAAGTCAATATCAAGTTAAAAAGCAGAAAGGAAGTAGCAAACAACACTATGATGTTTCATTTTTCCAAACCTGAAGGCTTTACATTTAAGGCTGGTCAATTTGCAGATTACACACAAATCAATCCCTCCGAGACGGATTCCGAAGGAGATACCCGGGGGTTTTCGCTTGGTGCTCCGTATGAGGAAGATATCATATTCACCACACGAATGCGTGACACCGCTTTCAAGAACAACATGAAAAAAATGCCCATCGGCACGGAAGTGATTTTTGATGGTGCCTATGGCTCGTTCACCCTTCAGAACAACACCAAAATTCCAGCGGTTTTTCTCTCTGGTGGAATTGGGATTACTCCTATAAGAAGTATCGTCCTTCAAGCCACACACGATAAAACAGATCATAAAATTTTTCTTTTCTACGCCAATAAAACCCCAAAGGACACTGCCTTTCTCGATGAATTGGAAGCAGCAGAAAAAGCAAACCCCAACTTTAAGTTAATTGCCTCCATGACGGATGAAAAAAACTCCAAAGATTGGCAGGGGGAAACAGGTTATTTTACCGAGGAAATGTTGAAAAAATATATTGGAGACCTATCAAAGCCTATTTACTATATCTCCGGTCCCGCCTCAATGGTGACCTCCATTAGAAAAACTCTAAACGAGGCCGGCATAGATGACGATAATATCCGAACCGAGGAATTCTCCGGGTATTGAGTGAGAGGGGAGAGGTGAGAGGTAGTAGTCTGTACGTCGTGAGCGGTGAGAGGTTCATCGGGAGTTGGTAGTCGATAGGTGGTAGAGGGTAGTTGGTGGACTGGGTGACGGGTGAGGAAAGATGGATGGCATTGAGAAGTGGTTTGTGGGTCGTACAATGCAGGAATCGATGTTTTTGTTGACCCTGGGTGCCCCTTTTGAAAAGAAGGTTTGGGGATGGTTTTAGACAAAAAATTAAATTGGGCAATACGGTGGGAATCCCAGTATAATTGGGACTTTAACAAAGCTTAAGAATGTTTTATGTTTTATGTGGTATTTATTGAAATATAAAAAGGGTAATTTTAATGGTGGATTTTTAAAAAAATATTGCCAATCCGCTGATTTATGCAGGCTTTCCTTTAAAACATAGTTTTCCGTTTAGAACTAAATTCTGTTTTTGATCAGTGTCAATTTGTGGTAAATAGTTTTATCAATTGAGTTGAATGTTGAAATCAAAAATGTTGAAAACACCTAAAATAGTGATTGTTGGCGCAGGGTTCGGAGGCGTCAAAATGACCAAGACTTTCCGAAAAGAACCTGTAGAGGTTCTGCTGATCGATCGCAATAACTATCATAATTTTCAACCGTTGATGTACCAGGTTGCTACCGGTGGACTTGAACCTGGAAGCATCGCCTATCCGGTTCGCAGGATTTTCAGAAAATATAAGAATGTCAATTTCCGAATGGCAGAGGTTTTTGCTGTCGAGACTGCCAATAATCGCATTTCAACTTCCATTGGATATATAGATTATGATTACTTGGTGATTGCTTCGGGGAGCGATAACAATTTCTTCAATTTTGAAGCGGTAAAGAATAGATTGATGACCTTAAAATCCCTTCCCGAAGCACTGCAAATGCGGAATCGGATTTTTAAAAATCTAGAGCGGGGATTGGCAAATAACAATAAGGAACCGCTTGAGCAGATAATGAATATCGCCATTGTAGGTGGAGGGCCAGCGGGAATTGAACTTGCTGGTGCTCTTTCAGAAATGAGAAAGCATATTCTTCCAAAGGAATTTCCCGAATTGCCCCTTTCCAAAATGAGCGTAAACCTCTATCAGTCCGGCCCAGTATTGCTCGCCGGTATGTCTGAGGAGGCTTCGCAAAAATGTCTTGAATATTTAATGGAAATGGGTGTGAATGTATTTCTCAACACCCGGGTAAAGGAATATATCGGCAAGACCCTGTTTATGGAAGACGGTACCACTTTTACTACCGATAACGTGATTTGGTCTGCGGGTGTTAAGGGAGCACCGATTAAAGGTATTCCCGAAGAGGCCCTGGAAAAGGGAAATCGCATTTCGGTAGATGAATTCAACAGAGTAAAGGGCACCGATAATATTTTCGCCATTGGAGATGTATCGATACATATCACTCCAGACAATCCAAAAGGTTTGCCCATGATGGCACCTGTAGCACAACAACAAGGGCAGCACCTGGCCAAAAATATTGTCAGGGAATTAAAGAATAAGCCTATGAAGCCTTTTGAATATCACAATAGAGGAGTAATGGCCACCATCGGAAGGAAAAAAGCAGTTGCGGACCTTCCCCATTTTAAGCTACAAGGGGGGCTTGCCTGGTTTGTATGGATGTTCGTGCATATTTTTTCCCTCGTAGGTTTCCGTGACAAAACCGTCACTTTCATTGACTGGATAGTAAGTTATTTCAGTTATGACCAACCGCTTGGAATGATATTAAAAGCAGCGGAATTTGAACCTGAAGAAAAAGAGAAAGAAATTATAGAAGTAATTCAAGCATAAGAGTATGGAAACAAAAAGCATAGTACAAAAAGGAATAGACACAGTAAGAGTGCTGTCAGTAGATGCCGTACAGAGAGCAAACTCCGGACATCCCGGTACCCCGATGGCATTATCACCTCTCGGTCACATTTTGTGGTCGGAGGTAATGCATTACAATCCCAAAAGTCCCGATTGGGTAAACCGCGACCGTTTTATCCTTTCCTGCGGCCACGCCTGCATGTTGCAGTACAGTTATCTTTTTCTCACAGGTTACAAAATAACCATGAACGATATAAAGAATTTTAGACAACTCCACAGTATAACTGCTGGCCATCCCGAATATGGCCTTACTCCCGGAATAGAAGTTACCACGGGCCCTCTGGGACAGGGTTTTGCAAATGGAGTTGGAATGGCCATTGCCCAACAATATATGGGAGCACGCTACAATCAACCCGACTTCAAAATCTTCGACTATAAAATCTATGCAATTTGCAGCGATGGCGATTTGATGGAAGGTGTTTCGGCCGAAGCTGCTTCCCTTGCAGGGCATCTCAAGTTGGGAAATATCATTTATTTCTATGACGACAATAATATCACCATTGAAGGTGATACCGACCTTACCTTTAATGAAGATGTGGATAAACGATTTGAAGCTTATGGTTGGCATGTCCAAAATGTTGCCGATGTCAATGACTTGGACGCTCTTCGCAAGGCTATAAAAAATGCCCAGAAAGAAACCAGTCGTCCGTCACTTATCAAGGTCAGTAGTATTATTGGCTATGGAAGCCCGAACAAACACAATACGGCAGCAGCGCATGGTTCTGCTTTGGGTGAGGATGAAGTGAAATTGGTAAAGGAAAACTTCGGATTCGATCCCGATAAAAGCTTTGTCGTGCCCGATGATGTCTTAGACTATTATAGAAATGCGGGAAAGAAATCGGCGGAAAATGAAAAAGCCTGGAATGAGCTTTATAAGAATTATAAAAAAAGACATCCCGATCTTGCCAAGGAATTTGAAACCATTAGTGCCGGAACCTTGCCGGATGGATGGGAGAAAAAGCTACCTACCTTTAACCCGGACGAAGAAATGGCAACCCGAAAAGCATCGGGAAAAACCCTGAATGCTATTGCGGAATATTTCCCGCAGTTGATCGGAGGTTCGGCCGACTTGGCACCATCTACGGATACCAATCTGGACGATTACAAATCCTTTTCACCTAAACATCGCGATGGGCGTAATTTTCATTTCGGAATTCGTGAACACGCGATGGGAGCAATACTTAACGGAATGGTACTGAGCAAATATCTAATTCCTTACGGTGCTACGTTCTTGATCTTTTCAGATTATATGCGCCCTCCACTGCGTTTGGCAGCAATTATGAAAACCAGGACCATTATGGTTTTCACCCACGACAGTATCGGACTTGGAGAGGATGGTACTACCCACCAACCTGTTGAGCAATTAATTGGTTTGCGAACCGTACCGAATATGACCGTAATCCGCCCTGCCGATGCCAATGAGACCGCACAAGCATGGCGCGTGGCCATTAAGCATACCGATGGGCCCGTAGCTCTTTCGCTAACCCGTCAGAAAATCCCGATTATCGATCAGTCGAAATATGCTAAAGCGAAAAACCTTGAAAAAGGTGCCTATATTCTTTCCGATTGCGAGGGTGATCCCGATATTATGCTGATTGCTACCGGTTCTGAAGTGCATTTGATTTTGGAAGCCCAAGAAAAGTTGAAGAAAAATAAAATTGAGGCGCGGGTAGTGAGTATGCCATGTTGGAGCATATTCGACAAACAGAGTGCTACATACCGTGAAAAAGTCTTTCCCAAAAACATTCGGAAACGACTGGCAGTTGAAGCCGGTTCTCCAGTAGGTTGGCTAAAATATGTAACCGATGACGGAGATGTTATAGGCATCGACAGGTTTGGCGAGTCCGCCCCCGGAGATGAGGTAATGAAGGAATACGGTTTTTCTGTTGAAAATGTGGTAAAAAGAGCCAAGGCGTTACTAAATAAAAAATAGTACACCTTTCACTGTGTTCTCTGTGCCCCTGTGGTAAAAATTTTAAAGTAAATTAAAAACAATGTCCAAAGTATTGTCAAAAAAAATCGGAATCTGTGCAGATCACGGTGGTTATGAACTAAAGGAAAGGATAAAAACTTTCTTGACCCAAAATCACTTTGAACCGGTGGATTTTGGTGCCAAAAAATTGGACAATGCAGACGACTTTCCCGATTTCGTTTTTCCCTTGGCCACAGCAGTTGCCAAAGGAGAAGTTTTTAGAGGCATCGCCATTTGCGGCAGTGGAGTAGGAGCCTGTGTAGCGGCAAACAAGGTTTCGGGGGTTAGGGCAGCTTTGGTCAACGATTATTTTTCAGCACACCAAGGCGTGGAAGATGATGATATGAACCTGATTTGCCTTGGTGGCAGGGTAACAGGCTATGCTGCCGCCGAAGAATACGTACTGGCATTCCTCAACGCAAAGTTTATCGGCGCAGAAAGACACATCAGAAGACTTCGGAAAATAAAGGAATTTGAATTGGAACAAAAGTGGAAAGAATAGTGAACAAAGAATAGAGTAAGCCCTGCCTGCCAAAGGAGAGGCCTGTCTGCCGTAGGAGGGGGATAAAATATTACCAAAAACAGTTAGATTTAATTTAATTAGATCCTTTAGTCCCAAGGCTTAATGCCTTATCGTCCTTCGTCAAATTCTGTTCTTATTAATTTTTGAACAATTAAGCTTAAAATAAATTTTAAAACACGACATCATGAACCCATTGAACAAAATACAAGAACATGGCCAAAGCATCTGGCTTGATTTGCTGGATAGAGAAATCATGGACAACGGAAAACTGAAAAGTCTTATTGAGAAAGACGATTTACGGGGTCTTACCTCCAATCCTTCCATTTTTGAAAAGGCTATTACGGGAAGTTCCGATTACGATGAGGATATAGAAAAGCTATCGAAGAAAACAGATGACAATTCCGCTATATTTTTCGACATGGCCATTGCCGATATCCAAAGAGCAGCCGATATTTTTAAACCGGTATTTGAAAAAACCAACGGAAAGGATGGTTTTGTAAGTCTGGAGGTTTCCCCTTATTTGGCACGGGACACCGATGGAACCATTGAGCAGGTACGCGATTTTTGGAAAAGAGTGGACAGAAAAAATGTAATGATCAAAATTCCAGGCACCCAACAGGGACTTCCGGCCATCCGAGAATGTTTAAGGGAAGGTATAAACGTTAATGTTACGCTTCTTTTCGGTCTGCCCCGCTATCGCGAAATTACGGAAGCGTTTATGGGAGGACTTGAAGACAGGTTGAAGGAGGGTCATTCTATAAAAGATGTATCTTCTGTGGCCAGCTTCTTCCTTAGCCGTATTGATGTAATGGTCGATCCTATGCTCAAGGAAAAAGGAGCCGATAATCTCGTAGGAAAAGTAGCCATTGCTTCAGCAAAAATGGCCTATCAGATATATCTTGAAATGGTCAACAGCGGCCGATTTAAAAAATTGGAAGCGGAAGGGGCCCAACGCCAAAGAGTGCTATGGGCAAGTACCAGCACCAAAGATCCATCCTTTAGCGATGTCCTCTATGTGGAAACCTTAATAGGAAAGGAGACCATCAACACACTTCCTATGGAAACTATAGATGCATTCCGAGATCATGGAAAGGTTACAGACTCTTTGACAAAAGGAATTGAGGATGCCAAAAAAACCTTGGAGGACCTAAAGAAAACAGGAATCGACATCGATGAGATTACCCAAAAACTTGAAGATGAAGGTATCGAGAAATTCAACAAAGCCTATGAAAAACTCCTCAAAAGTATCGCAGATCAGAAAAGGAAATAGGATTTACGAATTACGATTTACGAATTCCCGAATCACAAATCACGATTCCCGAATCAACAAATTAACAATTTCACCAACAAACAAATGGACTTCGATATTTCTAAAATAAAAGCTGTTTTCTTTGATATTGGCGGCGTTCTGCTTACCAATGGCTGGGGTCATAAATCACGCCAAAAGGCTGCCGGGCAATTTGGATTTGACTACGATGAAATGAATGTGCTGCATAATTTTATCTATAACGTCTTTGAGATTGGAAGTATCAACTTGGATGAATATTTGGATATTGCAGTATTTCACGTTCCCCGTGATTTTTCCAAAGAAGAATTCAAGGAATTTATGTACGCCCAATCCGTGGAATTGCCCAAGATGCTTCCGTGGTTGAGAACCTGGAAAAAGAAAACCGACCTGCCCGTGTTTGCACTGAGCAACGAAAGCAGGGAACTTAATGATTATCGCATAAACAAGTTTGGACTTCACGAAGTTTTCGATGGCTTCTTTTCATCCTGTTATCTCGGAATTCGTAAACCTGACCCGCGCATTTACAAGGAAGCAATGCAAATAGTCCGAGTAGAACCCTCAGAATCTCTTTATTTCGACGATAGGGAACTACTGGCAAACACCGCAAAAAAACTTGGAATGAACGCCATACACCATCAAAACTTTGAAACATCACAAAAAATTCTGGAAAAATTAATTTCAAAAACGCATCGTCATGAATAATGAGAGGACAAATCAAAATGTATTTGGAATGATTGGTCTCGGTACAATGGGATCCAATTTATTACAAAACATCGCCGACCAAGGGTACAATTGTGCCGGATATGACAACAACTTTAAAAAGGTAGACGGCCTAAATCAATTGGATCACGGCAATATTCACGGATATTCAAACATTAAGGATTTCGTAAATAGTCTGAAGACCCCAAAAACCGTGATGATGCTTGTACCTGCCGGTAATATAGTGGATGTTGTTATAGAAGATTTGGTGAAGGTACTCGATAAGGGGGATATTATTATTGATGGTGGAAATTCCCATTTTACCGATACCGAACGACGTTATAAGGATTTGGAAAGCAAAGGATATCATTTTATAGGTATGGGAGTTTCGGGGGGAGAAGAAGGAGCTCGCAGAGGTCCGAGTATGATGCCCGGAGGAGATAAAAAGGCTTACGACGAAATCGCGCCAATTCTCGAAAAAATTGCCGCCCACGTTCACGGAGAACCTACCGTAGCCTTCATGGGAGCCCGATCTGCCGGACATTTCGTTAAAATGGTACACAACGGAATTGAATATGCCCTGATGCAACTTATTTCCGAAACCTATGAAATCATGAAAAAAGGTCTTCAGATGGATGATAAGGAAATTCACGGGGTTTATGAAAAATGGAATGAAGGCCGATTGAAATCGTACTTAATCGAAATTACCCGTGACATATTTTCGTATTCAAAACCTGGAGAAAAACATCTGTTGCTCAACAGTATAAAGGATGAGGCAAAAGCACTGGGTACGGGAAAATGGACTTCCCAGGCTGCCATGGATTTGGGCTTACCTGTCCCCATTATTGACATTGCCGTGGCCATGCGGGATTTATCACGATATAAGGATTTGCGCACCGAGGCATCCAAGTTATACGCTTCACCGTCTGATGCTAAATTTAAAGGTGACACAGATTCATATATTTCCAAGTTGGAAGAAGCATATTATTTTGGAATGGTGTCGGCTTATGCTCAGGGAATACACTTGTTGTACCACGCCAACCAAGAATATAAATACAACCTGAACCTGGATCTTATTGCCAAAATCTGGCGGGGTGGATGTATTATCCGAGCCGATTTTTTAGAAAATATCTATTCTGCTTACAACAAAAAACCCGAGTTAAAACATTTGTTTCTGGATGAATCCATTCATGATTATTTGATCTTGAGTACCGAAGGCATTCGGACCGTAGTTTCGGATGCCACCAGAAATGGCATTGCCGTCCCGGCATTATCGGCGGCTTTGGGTTATTTCGACAATTTCCGACTTGAAACTATGCCTACTAATCTGGTAATGGCCCAACGCGATTATTTCGGATCGCATACGTATGAACTTATTAATAAGGAAGGAGTGTTTCATACAAAATGGGAGGAAGTTATCAAATAACCCTTCATTCTCGGAATACAGACTTTCTCAAACTCAAAAAAACATGGCAAAGACATCAAAAAAAGACAATAATAAAGAATCGAATTCTGCTATTTTCATCATTTTCGGGGGAACCGGAGATCTTAGTCACAGGAAAATTTTCCCCGCTTTATACAACCTATTTCTCGAAGATCGCCTGCCGGAAAAATTGGCAATAATTGGTTCGGGACGCAGTAAATTGACTGATGCAAAATACAGATCCACTTTATTGGATGCCGTCAATGAATTTTCGAGACGGGGGAAGGCCAAAAAAGAAGATTGGGACGAATTTGCCTCTAAAATAACGTATCAAGCTGTCAACATCAAAGACATTTCAGAATATTCAGCTTTTAAAGAGAGAATAGAAGCCATTCAACAGGAATGGAAAGAGAAACCTTCCATAATTTATTATTGTGCTGTTTCTCCAGAGTTCTTTTGCACCATTGCAGAAAATATTTCAAAAAGCAAACTGGAGAATAATGAGGACACCACTCGTATTGTTATTGAGAAACCATTCGGTAGCGACCTCAAAACTGCAAAAGTATTGAATGATAGATTGTTGTCCATATTTAAGGAAAAGCAGATTTATAGGATAGATCATTATCTGGGAAAAGAAGTGGTGCAGAATATCATGGCTTTCCGTTTTGCCAATGCCATTATGGAACCGCTTTGGAACCGAAACCATATTGAACACGTTCAGATTTCCGTTACCGAACAAATTGGCGTGGGGAACCGTGGGGGTTACTTTGAGCACGCCGGTATCCTTAGGGACATGGTTCAAAACCATTTGTTGCAGTTGTTGTGCATTATTGCCATGGAACCGCCCATTAGTTTTGATGCCGATGTGGTCCGTGATCGAAAAGTAGAAGTGCTAAAAGCCATGAGAAGAATTGTTCCGGGAAAAATCGACAGCATTGCTGCAAGAGGCCAATATGGCCCCGGATGGGTAGAAGGAAAAGAAGTCCCCGGCTATCGTGAGGAAGAGGATGTGGATCCTGATTCCAATACGGAAACCTACGCTGCACTAAAGTTTTATGTTGATAATTGGAGGTGGCAAGGAGTTCCCTTTTATTTGCGAACGGGGAAAAGACTTTTCAAAACAGCCTCTCTTATTACAATTAAATTTCGCGAGGTTCCCCATAATATGTTCCAATGCGAAGATGAAAATAGCCCCAAGCAAAACAGACTGGTCATCAGCATACAGCCGGATATGGGTATCCGACTTCAATTGGAGAGCAAGATACCAGGTCTCGAAATGAGATTGAATACCGTGGATATGGTCTTTGATTATGCGGGAAAAACAAGATCGGATGCACCGGAAGCCTATGAAACTCTTTTGCTGGATATTATTTCGGGAGACCAAACTTTGTTTATGCGTGCCGATCAAGTGGAGGCGGCTTGGGAGCTCATAATGCCGGTGCTTAATTCTTGGGAAAACAATAAAATGAGAAACTTCCCGAATTATCCTGCTGATTCCTGGGGACCCGAAAATGCCGAAGCTCTTATAGCTAAAGATGGTTTTCATTGGTTTAACCTCCCTGAAACAATCAAAAAATAACAATATGGAATTGCAGGTTTATATAGAGATTGATGAATTGATAAGTGCCTTGGCCCAATTGATCATGAAATCCTCTGAAGAAGCTATTTTGGAACGGGGAAGGTTCAATTTTGTGCTTTCCGGTGGTAGTTCGCCCCGTCGATTGTATAAGTTGCTTGCTTCGGAACCCTATAAGGATAGCATAGATTGGAAAAATGTCTATTTTTTCTTCGGAGATGAACGTTTTGTACCTGAAAATGATCCCCAAAGAAATTCTTTAATGGCCAAAAAAACCTTGTTCGAACCATTGAATATTCCCGAATCCAATGTGTTTATGGTCGATACTTCAGGTACTCCCGAAAAATCGGCCAAACTTTACAATAAAGCGATAAGATCGCACTTCAACAAGCAACCCATTCATTTTGACTTTACATTATTGGGCTTGGGCGATAATGCACATACTGCCTCACTTTTCCCGTTTACATCCGTTTTGGAGGAAAGCGAGGCAACTGTCGAATCGGTATTTGTGGAGGAATTGGAAATGTATCGAATTACAATGACTGCCCCATTGATAAATCAGTCCAGGAAAATTGCATTTCTGGTTTTTGGGAAGGATAAAGCGGAAGCTGTGGGCCATGTGCTGCTCAAAACTACCTATTCGCCAAAGAAATATCCCGCTCAATTGATCGCCCCACGAAAGGGAGAATTGTTTTGGTTTTTAGATGTAGAAGCAGGTTCTTTGATCAACCCAAAAAAGATACCATCAAATGAATAACGATCATAAAAAACATCCAAAAATGAAATTTTACGCCAGACAAAAAGACTTAATTTATTCCCCCAGAGATTTAGCCCAACGTCCAACACCCACCACCCAGCAGTCCTAAGTCCTACGTCTTTCAGTCTTAAGTCTAAAAAAATGACGATTAAAAAATAATTCTATAAAATTCAAAATTATGTTTCCAAAAGTAAATCCCACAGAAACGCCAGCCTGGAAAGCATTGGTCGACCATCAGAACAAGATGAAAAAGGTTCAGATGAAAGACCTTTTTGCAAAAGACCCTAAGAGATTTGAAAAGATGTCCATTCAACTGGGCGATATCCTTTTCGATTTTTCCAAAAACCTGATTACCGAAGAAACCATTGAAAAGCTTTTGCAGTTGATGGATGATTGTAAGGTGAAGGAAGCCAGAAAGGCGATGTTTGACGGGGAAAAGATCAATCAAACCGAAGATCGTGCCGTGATGCATACCGCTTTGAGGAATTTTTCCGGAAACCCAATAATGGTCGATGGCAAGGATATTATGCCGGAAATTAGGGAAACCCGCCAAAAAATGAAATCTTTCTGCGAAAAAATTCACAACGGAGATTGGAGAGGCTACACCGGAAAAAAAATCAGGGACATTGTGAATATAGGAATTGGCGGAAGTGACCTGGGTCCGGAAATGGTTACCGCCGCTCTTAAGCCTTATTGGGTTGAAGGAATCTACGTTCATTTTATTTCCAATGTTGATGGTACCCAAATTGTGGAAACCCTTAAAAACCTGAATCCGGAGGAAACCCTTTTCACCATCGCCTCAAAGACCTTTACCACTCAGGAAACCATGACCAATGCGCACACAGCGCGTAAATGGTTTTTGGAATCTGCCAAGGATGAAAAATATGTTGAGAAACACTTTGTTGCTCTTTCCACCAATAAAAAAGGTGTAGAGAAATTCGGGATCGACCCGGAAAACATGTTCGTGTTTTGGGATTGGGTTGGAGGTCGTTACAGCCTTTGGAGCAGTATCGGTCTTTCCATAGCCCTTACTATTGGGTACGGCAATTTTGAACAGTTGCTAAAAGGTGCCGAAGCAACCGATCATCATTTTAGGTCAACCGATTTTAGGGATAACATCCCTGTTATTATGGCCATTATCGGTCTATGGTACACCAATTTTTTCGGGTCTGAAACGGAAGCCATTTTACCTTACGACCAGTACATGCACCGATTTCCAGCCTATTTCCAACAAGGAAATATGGAAAGCAATGGCAAGCACACCGACCGAAATGGAAATGATGTGAACTATGCTACTGGCCCAGTCGTTTGGGGCCAACCTGGCACCAACGGACAGCACGCTTTCTATCAGCTTATCCATCAAGGCACCCATTTGATTCCATGCGATTTTATTGCGCCGGCCATAAGCCACAATCCTGTGGGGGAACACCATCCTATTTTGGTATCCAACTTTTTTGCCCAAACAGAAGCTTTAATGAACGGAAAAACTGCCGAACAAGTTGCCGAGGAACTTAAAAAACAAGGAATGGACAAAGAGAAAATGGAAAAATTGATCCCGTTCAAGGTATTTACGGGCAACAAGCCGACCAATTCCTTTTTGCTCAAGGAAATAACCCCATTCACTCTCGGGTCGTTAATAGCACTTTATGAGCATAAAATATTTGTCCAGGGAGTTGTGTGGAACATCTACAGTTTCGATCAATGGGGAGTAGAACTCGGGAAACAACTTGCCAAAAAAGTTTTGCCCCAGTTGAAAGACGATGATAAAGTCGAATCCCACGACTCTTCCACAAATGGTCTGATCAACAAATACAAAAAGTGGAGAAGGTAGTTTTTTAGAAACAGGAACCACGAGCCAGGAGCCAAGACGTTTTGAGGTACGACTTAAAAGAGATTTTGAAATAATACAAGGGTTTTAAGATCAGTCAAGCCATTCCTGATGAGAAATTGGGACGAGGTTTTGTTCAACCCGTATTGTCTCTAACTGTTATAAGGAACCTTAAGTTTATGGATTCGACCAATCTCAGGTTCCCGAGCCTGCCTACGTGCCTTTGGCAGGCAGGCGGAGTCGAGGGACGTTTTCATTTCCCTTCCGGCAACTCCTCCGGTATCTCCATCTTCGCCACTCCAATCCGATCATCCGCCATTCCGTAATACACATCAATTCTATTGGGCTGGCCAATGTCATCCCGTCGATCCATTCCGGTGGGAAAAACCACATCACCAACCACACCAATGGTTTCAGTAGGTATTTCGGGAGTCAAAATCGGCTCTGGGGAACGATATAGGATTTTTTGAGGTGCTTTTTCCGATAGAATCATAGCCCCGGCAGAATAGGTGTATTTTGGTTGATCCTCGGTACAATCCTTGTGTTTCCGCACTCCGTGATATACCAATAACCATCCGTGCTTTGTTAAAATTGGTGGCGCACCGGAGCCAATTTTTAAGTTTTCCCATGGATAGATTGGATGGGCCAGACAGTGATGGGAGGTAAATTTTGCATTTTTTAAAGATGTATCCTTTCCTTTTTTTAAATTGAAATAGGATATCCAGATACTTTCCCTATGCTCATCTATCTTCCTATTTTCTTTTTTAGTGACTGTATCTTCAGGGGTTGTGTCCGGAAAAAGTGGACGGTGCAACATGGCCATTGACATATGCTTGTGCGGACTGGGAAGATCTGTGGGGAAAAAACTTGCATCCTTGTCATCCACATTATTAAAGTCAACATCCTCATAAGGTGAAAAACTCACTAAGCCCATACGCTCCCATTTCAATAAGTCTTTTGATCTCGCCATTGCGATTCTTGGTCCATTGGAACCAAAAGCTGTGTAGGTCATAATATAGTGTCCTACAGGTGCTACGTAAGTGATTCGAGGATCCTCGCAACCGCCACGGCCATTAGGTTGTTTTTCGTAATCGGCTTCGGGTTCAAGGGCAATGCCCAAGCGCTCTACATCTATAGGATCGCCCGCATCGTTGAACTTCACTTTTACAATGCCAATTCGTGAGTAGTTGTTCTTGGCAACCATTCGTGGAAATAAATAAAGTTCTCCATTGGGCCCACGTGCTACTGCGGGATTGAGAACGCCTTCAACTTCTTTTTCATTTCCCTTTTCTGGACTCATAATTGTGCATAATCGGTGTAATTTAAAGGGTATCATGACACTTTTTGTTTTATTGGTTATTGGAAGAACAGGCAATTATAGTTTGGATAATACTTTTGGTTTCTTCCGGATCTCTTACCTGGATACAATCCACACCGGTTTTTCTCGCGGGATGGTCATTTCCACCTTCAAAAAGGGCATCTCCGATAAACATCATTTCAGGAATATCGATTTTTAGGATTTCCTTGAGTTTGTTTATGCCATAAGCCTTGTCAATTCCAGGCTTGGTGATATCTATGGACGTAGTTCCGCCCATTCCGACAGAAAAATCCTCCAAGGTCTTTTCCAGGGGTTTGGTAATCTTTTTGCGTTTCTCGAAGTTTGGGTCCCAACCTTTTTTCTCTTCCAAAGGGGCTTTCTGGCCCAGGGCTGAAAATGTAATCTGACTGCCACGATCCTCAATTTGATCCCCCCAAGTTTTTTTGATGTCTAAGTCGGCAGCTTTTATGGCGGCATTCAGACTATCAAGTATTTGTTTTCTTTCTCCTTCCGTGAAATTTTCTGCATAGAGCATTTTCCAGCCCTTCTCATACTCGTAAAATTTTGTGCCGCAAGTAGGTAGTATATACAGTTTTTTCAACTGTGCTTTTTTCGGCAAATGGTTCAATACCTGCTTTTCAAATTGAGGCCAACCCCCTCCGGAAATTATGGATACCAACTCCTTTTCAAGCAAATTGGATAATAGCTCGGCCATTTCATCATCTATTGCAGATTTGCTTTTGGCTAAAGTGCCGTCCAAATCAAATATTATCAACTTTTTCATGACTTATTTCTATTTTTTATTGGGAATTGCTATCTGAAGTAGGGTAATCTCCGAATCTGGCAGAAGATCAAGTTGTCCAATAATGGCGGGCAACAACATTACTTCTCCCTTGGAAAGGGAATATTCGGTGTTGTTGTAGGTCATTTTTCCCGCTCCGTCTATGCACACCAAAATCGTTGGCTGATCTTTGATTCCTACCATATAATTTGAATCAGTTTCAATTCGCCACAGAATAAAGTGCTTATTCTCGAAATATTTTTCAACATTTTTATTGTTGGGATCTTTCACGGGAGTTACCGGACCTATGTCTACTCGGTCAAAATCAATACAGGCAATAGCTTTGTCAACCTGGAGTTCCCGTGGCTTTCCCGTTTTTGGATCGGTTCTGTCCCAGTCGTACAATCGGAAGGTAACGTCACTGTTTTCCTGAACTTCAAAAACTACCGTTCCGCCAAGTGTATGCACGGTGCCGGAATGGATAAAAACGCCATCATCTTTTTTCGGCACAAAACAGTGGAGTCTATCTGCTACCGTTTTATTTTCTATGGATTTAAGAAGGTTTTCCTTGTTAGTCCCCTTTTTCAAACCTGCATAAATACGACTATCATCGCTGGTCTCCAATACCACCCAGGCTTCTGTTTTTCCAGAATCTCCTTGGGGGATGTATTCTGTCTGGTCGTCTGAGGGATGTACTTGTACCGAAAGCACTTCCTTACAGTCCAAAAACTTCAACAGAAGCGGGAAGCCGTCAAAATGATCGCCCAATTTTCCCATAATTTCAGAACGATAGTCTTTCATTAATTCGGTTATGGTCGTTCCTTTTAATTTCCCTTCGGAAACTTTACTGGCATGATCCTTTCTATCACTCAACAACCAAGCTTCCCCAATAGGATCCTCTTTGGGCAACGGCTTTGAGAGTAAATGCTTTAATCTTCTTCCTCCCCATATACGATATTGATAAATGGGTTCGAATTTTAAAGGATATAATTGTTTGCTCATTGTGATGTATTTATAAAGATTTTTTAATGATTGAATGTTTCAGTTTCTTTTAAAGAAAGCCTCTTTTCTAAATATTTCACGTATTCCGCATTTATATTTTCTAAGCAGAATCTCGTAGGATTATTTTTGTCGGGTAAAATCTGAACACAGGGAACTTTGATAGTTGCCAAATTGAGGAAATTACAAAACCCCAAGTCCGTCCTATATAAAATTAAACAAAAGTGAAATAAATCGGTTTGGAATTTATTACATATTTGCGATAAGGGCTCATTTATAACATATCTTTAAGTTTTATGGAATTTTCCGTGAAACTTTCAAAAGCCCAGAACGGGTTCTTTCCTAAATCGCCTATCGATGTGTAGCTTTGAAATCCATTGGGATCAATCCTTCCTATGTGGATTCTAAATTTAGAGAATGACTGCAAGGCCATGGTTCTATGTCAACTCTTGTTTTTTTCAATTTCAGAAAGAATAAGTAGAGTAGTGGGGCTTCCGTATTTAATGAGCTTATCTATAAACTGCTGTAGGTGTAATTGATCTCGTAGAACTACCCGAAGATGGATATTATAAGGTCCGGTTATTCTGAATACTTCCTCTACCTCTGGAAATGAATTGATTTCTGATAGGATATATTTCAGTTTTCCATCAAAAATCTTCAGTAAAATAAATACCTCTAAACCATTCCCTAAAAGAGCTTGATTCAATTGGACGCTATACGACTTTATCACTCCCACGTCTTCTAATTTTTGGACACGTTCCCGGACCGAAGAAGGTGAGAGGGCTATTTGCCTGCCTATTTGGGCAAAAGATGCTCTAGCATTTTCTTTGAGTACATCGATTATTTGCTTGTCTATATCACCAACCATTGATTCATCTGTTTCCCCATCAAAAATACCATTTTTATATGTTAAGATATGCTTTATTCCGAAAAATCCATTTCCTGTTTTGAACTCCAACTGCTAATTTTAAAGTAAACAAAGCGGGTTTTATAATATGGATTTAGAAATTCTATTCATTCTTTTAATTGGAATATTTGCTGGGTTTTATGTACAAACTGTAATCGGATTTGCGGGCTCCTTAATTGCACTTCCTATTTTGCTTTTTAAAATGGAACTTCCTGATGCTATCGCTTATATTTCTATTTTTTATCTGTTCTCAAGTATTTTCCTAATTTGGAAGGAATGGCGAAATATTGACAGAAGAATAATTATTCAATTAGCCCTGGCTTCGATAATAGGGGTGGTATTGGGGATTGTTGTACTGACATTTACAAAACCAATACTCTTAAAAAGAGGTTTGGGGATATTTATATTACTATATGTAGGGTATGTTTTGCTGGGAAAAAGAAAGATAAAACTCAATAAACCGGGTGTAATCAGTCTTGGAGTTTTGGCCGGTTTCTTTTCCGGAGTATTCTCTACGGGTGGCCCTCTATATGTAATATGCGTTGAAAATACCGTCAAGAACATTAAGACTTTCAGGGCCACAATGATTGGAGTTTTGGGGCTTGTGACAATAGCCCGGGTCCCAGCGCTGGCAGTAAGTGGAATATTAAATTTTGGACATTTTAAAATGGCATTATTTGCCTTTCCTATATTCCTTTTTGCCCAATTTTTAGGAAAGCGAACTTTTATGAAGATTGAAGAACGGTTGTTTAAAAGATCCTTAATGCTACTCTTGTGTATTTCTGGATTGATTATGATATTTTAAAATGGTTGACAAACACTTATAATCCGAAGATTTATGAAGGCTGACTCGAATATAGTAGGCCACTACCCTTTATATTTTCTCCACTAATTTTTCTCTTTGCAACAAGAATCTTCAAAGAATGTGTGGTTCCGGCTTTTATAGTTTATCGTGAAGAATTCATCACCTCTTTCGCTTTGCGGAAATAATTCACAATAGAATATAACATAGCGATAAGCACCAATGCCCACGTACAAAAGGATATAATGACAAACAGGGAGGGAATAGACATTAAATACGATAATTCAAATATATGTGACAGTTTTACCGTACATACGGTATACATACCCAAAGGAAAAACCATTCCCCAATAGAGGGAAGAATACTTTAGGGGTATTTTTTTAATAATGTGCCTCCAAATACCCAACAGGAGCATAACGGGGATCCACCAAGTGCCGATTGCCCAGAAAAGCAGAGTTAATCCTTTGAGAAAAGGTAACAGATCGTTCAATACCTGCCAATTCCCCACATTGGCGATCAAGCTAGTTCCGGCCAGGACTGTAATAGCATCGGCACCCATGCTAATCCAATAAGGAGTTCCCAATTTCTTGGCGCGTACCTCAAAAAACAGGAGCCTATAAATTATAAGAGTTATCAGGATTAGATAAAACACACAACCCAAGAGAAACAGTAATAACGAAAAAAGCAGCCCTTTCTCATAGGGAACAGGAAGTTTGTCCACCAACTGAACACTTAAAAGGGAAACTGCCTGCGTGGCGACAACAATGAGCAACCACGTGCCGCTGATTACCTTTAATGAAGGCTTGTATCTTTTTTCAATGTGAATGACAATTAAGGAATATATGAGAAACAACCAAGATAGCAGCCCCACAATGAGAAAAATAATCCCAAAAGTGTAATGGCTTGAAATGGTGACAAATTGACTTCCCAAAATACAATTTGCAGCTACAAATGAGAGGAACCCCATGTTTCTTTCCAGATTTAAAAAATTGGAACGAAACCGTTTCCAATAAAAGGAAATCTGCAAAACAAATAAAACACAAAGTGTTATGTAGGCAGCGATGTTAATATAGAACAATATCTGTGCGAGGAGCAAGTGATCGAAAATATGGACAGCAAGGGAAACAATGCCTGTAGCCATGACTAAGGAGAAATAGTCTGGAGACAAAGTGGCAATACCTCTACTAAAGAGGCTCCGTCTTATGGGTTGGGCAGGGAGTTGTTTATCTGGTTCCTTTTGTGATGAATCGGGATACATTCCAAGTACTTCATTTTAATCTATCTAAGGTACGCAAGATTGGCAGAAATGACAATAATTTGTTTCTTATGCTCGATTCTAAAAATACCACCTCAATCTGGATCCTATATATAAGATTTAAAATTGGAACCAGAAGAACTTTGGAATCATCTACTCTTTTTATATTAGATCTCGATTGACGGGTGTTCCAATTCCTAAATAATTAAACATATCTTAATCTTTTAAACTATATTTAGAATAGAAATATTTAAATGATTTCTCCAAACAATGAGGATGGAAGAAACAAAAAAGAGGTGATTTATCTGACCCCATTCCTGATTTTAATTTATGGTCGCTAGTGGGAAGGACACTGAAACGCCCGTATGTTTTTTGAAAATACCTTACTCAAACTGCAAAACCACAAACCCGAAAGCAGAGGTTATGTCATATTTAACATCCATAAAAACAAACAAAAAACTGATTTTAAAAATTGCCTTTGCAGCTCTTTTTATTTTATTGGGCATATATTTTATAAAGCACGAAAAGGCAGAGCTCGTACAGGTGAAAATTGTGTTATTGCATGCCGATAAGTGGCTTGTTGTTCTCGGGCTTTCATTGGTGTTTTTTTTTACTGTGGTACAGGGATGGATGTACCTTTATAGTTTTAGGGCCGTTCAAAAAAATATTTCACTCTTCAGCGGAATTCTCGTCTATTTAAAACGGAATTTCATCAGCGTTTTTATTCCCGCCGGAATGGTGACAAATATATTTTTCTTCAATAAAGGGATTGAGGAAAAATATGGAATTGACAAGTCTTATAGTTATTACGCCTCTACCATCTTTTCTATTTGTTCCATTGCCTCCAGCATCCTTATTGCCATCCCAACCTTGTTCGTTCTTTTTTTGAAAGGCGGAATCAACGATGATATTTTAGTTGGAATTAGTATCATTTTGATCATTATTGGCATGTTGGTCTATTTGATTGTTAGCCTAAAAAACAAGGGAAGTATTTTTCGTTTTTTAGAAAAAAAGACTCCCGAATTTGCTGCTACACTTAACGTCCTATATACCTACCCAATTAAACGTATGGAAGTAGTGAAGGTACTTTTGCTCTCTTGTGTTATCGAGATTATTGGAGTAGCCCATCTTTATATTGCCATGGTGGCGTTGGGCCTTACTCCTTCCATAATGGTAGCTCTCATTGGATATACCCTGGTTTTGATAATTTTAATGAGTTCGCCATTATTGCGTGGTATTGGCATCATTGAAGTATCACTTACTTATGCCCTTACTTTTTTTGGATTTAGTATTGTCAATGCACTTTCCGTAGCTTTTCTCTTTCGTTTTTTCGAATTCTGGAGTGTGCTTTTCCTGGGGCTTATCGCTTTTGTGGCAAGAAGGGACAGTCTGCTTTTCCGGGTGTTTCCAGCATTGCTGCTCTTTATTTTGGGAATTGTAAATATCATTTCCGCAATTACACCTGCTTTGCCGCAACGGCTAATCCAGTTACAGCAAATGATTCCCATATTCGCAATTCAAGCCTCTAACTGGTTTATCCTTTTTTCGGGCTTGTTTATGCTCATGGTTGCGGTATATCTAATCCGTGGACTGAGAAGCGCATGGCTTGTGGCCATAGCGCTTTCTTCCTTTTCGTTGATTGCCCACCTTGCCAAAGGGATTGATTGGGAAGAAGCCACAGTAGCGCTTATAACTTTAATCTTTCTGTTGGTTACCCGAAAACAGTATATCTTCAAACAACTAGCTCCTATTAAAAGACAGGTTTGGTTTCCCGCTATTGTTGCGTATTGTTGTATCCTTATTTTTGGAACTGTTGGATTCTATTTTTTGGAGACAAAACACTTCAATGCCGATTTTACCTTGTGGGAATCTTTTCAGGAAGCGATAACGGCCAGTTTTTTACTGAATGTGGATTTAATTCCTGTTACTTCCTTTGGAAAATCGTTCTTGTTGGGGCTTCATATCATGGGCCTGCTCACCTGGATTTTTTGGGTGTATTTGTTTCTTAGACCCTATATTTTCAAATTGGATCTTCCTCTTATCGAGGAAAACAAGCTTGCAAAACAGTTGGTTAAAAAATATGGAAACAGTGGTCTCGACTATTTTAAAACCTATGAAGACAAACAATTCTGGTTTAATGCGGAGAAAACAGGTTTTATAAGTTTTAAAGTTGTTTATGATTATGCTTTGGTGCTGGAAAACCCTGTGGCGCAAACACTGGAAATCCAAAAGAGAATTATTGTTGCATTCGAAGATGATTGTAGAAGGAATGGCCTTCGAGTAGCCTATTATCGGATCCCTGAAACAAGTTTACCTCTCTATAGATCGCTGGGCAAAAGGATGCTTCCTATCGGAAAGGAAGCGGTTGTAAATCTTGCTGATTTTACTCTTGAAGGGGGTGAAAAAAAGGCGTTGCGCAATGCCATTAACAAATTGACAAAATTGGGCTATGTCTTTAAAAAATATGAATCCCCTCAAAAGGAAGGTTTTTTGCAACAGTTAAAAGCAGTTAGCAACGAATGGCTCGAAGAAACAAAATTGAAGGAAATAGTCTTTTCCCAAGGTGTGTTTTCAGAAAAGGAACTGAAGAACCAAACTATTTTGACCATTGAAAATATAGAGGGGAAAATAGAGGGTTTTGTCAACCTTATTCCGGATTACGTAAAGGGTGAAGCAAATTTCGACTTGATGCGAAAAACTGCAACAGCTCCACGTGGTACCATGGATTTTCTCCTTGTGAATATGTTTGAAGAACTGAAAAATAGAGGATATGACTCTTGTAATCTGGGTATGGTTCCCCTAAGCGGAATTGACGAACCCCAAAACTTACAGGAGAGAGCACTGCAGACCGCTTATGAGAAGATAAAAAGATTTTCGCACTACAAAAGCCTATATCAATTTAAAGAAAAATTTAGCCCCCGTTGGACCATGATGTATCTAGTCTTTGACGATCTTTATGACTTGATTTTGTTGCCAAGTGTCATGTATAAGGCAATAAAATAAAATTGCTATATTTATAAGACTTAACCAAGTTAAAGGAAATCCAAAAATGATAGATTCCAATAACAGCCACTATTTACGTTATTTGGAAGCATTGAAGGATGCGGATTTTTTTAATGATATTAATGCTACTTCACTTTCAGAGATGTTGGGCAAAATGCGACCTGAAGTGTGGCCTTCAAAAAGCTTCAGAAACAGTAGCGGTACGGCCTCCTATATTCACTTTATAGTTTCTGGGAGATTAAAAGTGTATCAAGTAAATCCTTCCACCGGTAGAGAGCATATTATCTTCATCCTTTCCAGAGGAGACTTGTTCGACCTATTGCTTTTATTGGATAATGAGCCTCATGAAATATTTTGGGAGGCCTTGGACGATATGGAGCTTTTGAAAATTCCTTTAACTGAAATGCATCGATGGATTGTTAGTCATCCCGAAATAAACAAAACTCTTTTGCACTATGTGGGCAAGCGCATGCGACAACTGGAAAATATTGCCACAGATATTTCATTGCACAACACTTTAGTTCGGTTGACAAACCTGCTCTTGGCCAATATCAATGGAAAAACCAACAAACTTCAATTAATAAACAATCTTTCCAATGATGAAATTGCTGGCCTCATAGGAACGACAAGAGCAGTGGTAAACAGGCACATCCAGGAATTGAAAAGATGTGGAGCTATTACGGTTCACAGAAAAGCCATAGATGTTAAAAACATTGAGGCTCTCCTATCTATCGCTGAAGATAAACACGGTCTTTAACTTATCGATGTTTCCATTTTATCCCGATATTATTTTAATACTTAAGCTACTAAAGTAGTAAACCTAAAATCTTCATTCCTTTAAATTTGAGTTAAATCACTTTCCATCCGCACATTCGAAAAAATTCGTAAATAGGAGCGTGCCATTGTGAAAAACAAAAAACCGTACCCGTCAAAATTTTCAAAAAATGAATTTCAAAAGAAATAGTAAGATTATATTGATCGAGGTTTTGTATTTCTTTTTAAATCTTTTCCAGAGAAAGCCTAAACAGCATATAATTAAGGGTTTTCTTAAAAAATATCCAAGTTCAGAGTATCCCGTATGGCATAAATCTAAGGACAATTCATGGCAGGTTAGCTTCAACGAAGATCAACATTATGGGATCGCTGTCTTTGCTGAGGATGGAACGTGGTTGGGGAGCAGATTTTTTACTCAGTTTTTGCTGCTGCCCCAGAATGTGAGGGGAGCTTTTGAATCTCAGTTCAATAAAGAATCTATTATGCGTGTTTATGCTCTCAAGTTTAAAAAAGCCAACATCTATGAGTTCTTGATAAATGAAAACAAGAAAACCGAAAGACTTCTATTCACCACTTCCGGATTATTATTGAACAGCAGTATTTTAAAAAGTTAATGTTTGTGATACTAAAGTAGTACTGGAGCTCTTAGAATAGAATTATTTTTAATGCATAGTATACCGAATAAGGAACAATTAAATTCAAAAAGATGAAAAGATTAATTCTAACTCTAGCTCTGGTTGGGTTGGGTCTACAAACACAGGCTCAAGATATTATTTACAGAGCCACCTTAAAAAAAGAACAGGTTCCCGAGGTTATCCTGGATGCTGTTGTGGAGGATTTTCCAGATTATATTGTTGAGGAGTACGATGCCGTGCCCGTAGATTATGTGGAGGAAGATACATACGTGAATAGAGATTTAAATCCTGCAGATATGGACAGTTATCAGATTCTGCTTTCGGCAAAGGGCAAGGAACTTGTGGCCAATTACGATAGAAATGGAAAATTGATAAGCAGCGTAGAGAATCTAAAAAATGTTGCTCCACCTTTGGCAGTGGCCCGTGCAATCGAAACAGCATATCCCGGTTGGACCTTGACCAAGGATCGTTATCATTTATCTAAATATAATAACGGCAAATCCAAAGAGTATTATAGGCTTCTCCTTACAAAGGACGGAAAAAGGAAACGGGTCTATACTGACCCAGAGGGAGAAATTTTAAAATAAAATAATCGATTTTACAGAAACAATCAAAAGATGAAAACGTCTAAATATTTCTTGCTTGCACTGGTCCTTTCTCTCTGCGTTGGCTGTGAAAATAGCCGAGAGAAAGAACAAAAGGAAAATGCAACGGCAAGTGCAGCAGCACAAAAGGAGATTCATCTCTTGGGTAACGAATCGGACCTCCGCTTTGCCGAAGCGCTAAAATTTCTTGAAAACAAGAAAAACTCTGAAGCCTCCAAAAGTATAAAAGACGGTATTTCTGCACTTAAACAGGAAGCCGAGGACGTGACCGGGAAAGCAAAGGAGAACATGACCACCTCTGTAGACAAGTTGAGTAAACTTGCATCAGAACTTGAAAAAGGTATAGACGTGCCCATTTACAGAGTACGGGAACTTATGGCAAATATTAAAATTAATGCTGCCTATAACTATTTGGCGGCAGATGATACTTATGTGATAGAAGATCCACAATCTAGAGATTTAGAGAGTATTCAGAGGGGGTTCAGCAAAGTATTTTCCAGACTTAAAAAGGTGGAAGGAGATGCAAAAGCAGGTTCAAAAAAAGAGCGAGATGCTTTAATTGCGGAAGGCGAAGAATTGCAAGATCAGTATGACGCATGGAGCCAAAGGACCAAGGAATTCAACAGAAAAACCAATGAATACTTTAAAAGTCATTATCCGGAATATTATATGGAGAAGATAGGAGTGTTCCCTAATGATTAGATTGAATGCTCAGTTTAATGGTGAGGAAGAGGTTTCGTTTTAATGGAATATCTCTCCTTTTTTCTTCATTCGTATTTCAGAAAAACAAGAGTTTCATAAAAATTCTAAAGGAATCTTGTGTAGATGCGAATTGCCCTTGTCAGCATTATAATAGTTTTTATTGCATTTTGGGGAGTAGTACAAGAAAATAAAACAACACTTTCCGAAGAATTCTCGACCACCCATGCACACAATACAAAATGGAAGCAGAGTTCTTCTCATCTTTTTATAGATGATGTTTTCTTGAAAAAACTAATATGAAAAAATAATGATCTCATCTAATAAACCTTCGGCTGAGCAAATTGAGCAACTTAAAACTGATATAGGGATAAGTGCCGAGGAATATAAGGAGCTTAAAAAAAAATTAAAAAAATTAAAGAATCGGGATGATAAGGCTTATATGTATATGCTGCGACTTACATCTGCGAATCATTACAAAATGGATCAAATGGTGGACCGAAAGGCCCACATCATGATTATGGTAAACTCCATTATACTTTCGCTTGTCGTGGGAAAGTTAATAGGGGAGAGCCAACATACTTGGAAATATACCCCGATAATTTTCATGGGACTTATAAGTATGATATCGATAATTTATGCTGTATTGGCAATCCAACCCGATGCGAAACACGGGGAATTTGGAACTCATGAATTGGAGGAAGAGGCAGGCAACCTGTTGTTTTTTGAAAACTTTTTAAAGTTGAGCGAAGCAGATTATGAAGAAACGATGGTGAAAATGGTTAATGAGAAAGATTCCGTTCACCGATCCATTATCAGGGATATTTATTATCTGGGAACGATTCTCCATAAAAAAAGAATGCGATTGCGAGTTTCCCTCCAGGTGTTTATGATTGGAATTGTGTGTGCCTTCCTGATAAGTATTTTATTACGGGTGTATGTGGCCTAAAAGAAAAGAGAAGACTGTTAACAGAATTTGTATTGTCATTGATTACACCCTTTCCGTGATGGTTCCTTTTTTCCCTACGGTTTAGACAAATAATAAGTTGCGTTATTAAAATTTCAGAAATATAAATAAGAAAGGAACAACTGCTACTTTAGTAGCAATTTACACGGAAATTTTATTTTAACTTTAAGTGTAATTTAAAGTTGAAAGAAGATGAAAAGTTTAACGAGGAAAATTTTAATATTCACATGGGTGTTTGTGATTTTTACATTGCCCTCGGCATGGAGTCAGACAACGCCTTCAACCAAAATTTCTTATCACGTCGATTCTGGACCCGTATTCCCCATTGAAGGGGAAAGCCTTCAAATGATCGGAAAATTGGGGCTGGGTGATAATTCCGGTGAAATTCAGAGCTTGTCGTTCAGTGTGCCATTAACTTCTTTTATTGGTTCGTACGGAGGTTATTTGGCCTGGCTCGGCAATGCCAGAAGAAATCCAGAGATGAGTTTTAAAAGTAATAGTATCACACATAAAAACGCCCGTTTAGAGGTGAATGGACAATTGGAGTTCCGCAAGAGATTCCGTCCCATCACCGTATATGTTACGCGTGAGGATACCGGAAATGAAATTGTATTGATCGGCGATTTTAAAATGAGCACCTCCGATTATTTTCTGGGCCATACACCTTCAGATTTGGTGGCGCCTTGGATACCTTTCCAGTTCACCATGATTTTTGATAAGCCGGATACTCCTGATAAAGGGGAGTTGTTAAGCAGCCATTAATCAATTTCTTTAACAGCAGGGCTAAAGTTTGTCGATGCATCAGCATGAAGACGATTTCTGATCTTACCAGCCAGCAGTCTTATTTTTCATCAACAAGGTGCAGATTCCATAAAGGATTTAAAAAGTTGTTAAAAGCTCCTTATCCTTTCCAATAAAGCAGACTTTCTGTAACTTTCGGGCTCAAATTAAAACACCTATGACAGCCAAAGAAAAAGTAGCTTCCCTGAGAGCTGAAATGAAGAAAAACAATGTTGATGCCTTTATTGTGTATTCAGCCGATCCGCATATGGGAGAATATCTCCCGGCTGAATGGCAGGAGCGGTCATGGCTTTCGGGATTTACTGGTTCCGCGGGTTTTGTGGTAATCACGCTTGATAAAGCCGGACTTTGGACCGACGGCCGCTACTTTACACAGGCACCAAAGGAATTGGAAGGTTCCGGTATCGACTTGTTTAAAGACGGAATTGAAGGCACTCCAAATTATATCGATTGGATACTATCCGAAACTTCCCAAGGTGCAACCATAGCAGTAAACGGGTTGACGACATCGCACGCCAATTGGGTTTTATTGGAGGAAAAATTGACAAAACACAATCGCAAAATCAAGGATTTGCCTTTGTTGAATGAAGTATGGACCAAACGTCCAGCCCCAAGCAAAAACCCTGTATTTGTGCAGCCGGTTGAAAGAGCAGGGCAATCCGTTTTGGATAAAATAACTGCAATCCGGGAGAAAATGAAAGCAGAAGATGCCACGGCACACGTTATTGCAAGCGTAGATGATGTTGCATGGACGTTGAACCTTCGGGGAAGTGATGTTCAGTCTAATCCTGTGTTTTTAGGGTATATACTTTTGACCCTGACGGAATGTTTCCTTTTTGTGGATTTATTTAAACTGGATGATAAAACCCAGGATTTGATGAAACGAATGGGAGTTCACTTAAAACCCTACCATAGTTTTTTCGATCACTTGGGTATGTTGAACAACGAATCCATTCTTATAGCGCCCAACAGCAACCAAGCCATTTTTGAAGCGGTTAAAAATAAAAATACCATCATCGAAAAGCCGGCCCCTGGACATTTGATGAAGGCGGTAAAAAACGAAACCGAGCAGGAAGGGTTTAAAACAGTAATGGTTCGGGATGGAGTGGCCATGGTCAAATTTCTTCATTGGCTTATCCAAAGTGTTGGAAAGGAAGATCTGGACGAATATAGCATTGGTGAAAAACTGCAGGCTTTCCGCGCCGAAGGAAAGAATTATGTCGGCAACAGTTTTAGCAGTATTGTCGGTTATAAAGGCAATGGCGCAATTATTCATTATTCCGCTAAATCCAAAGGCAGTGCCAAAGTAACCAATGACGGCAGTATCTTGGTCGATTCTGGGGGACAGTATTTGGAAGGCACTACCGACATTACGCGTACTTTTCCGTTGGGTGAGGTTTCAATTGAGTTCAAGGAGGACGCTACCCAGGTTTTGCAGGGATTGATTCAGTTGTCCTTGGTAAAATTCCCTAAAGGAACCAAAGGCGTCCATCTGGATGCTTTTGCCAGGATGCCTCTATGGAAGGAAGGAAAAGATTATAACCACGGCACCGGTCACGGAGTAGGGAGTTTTTTAAATGTCCACGAAGGACCACAGAGCATCCGTAAGGAATTGAATCCAGTGGAGTTACAACCGGGAATGGTACTCTCCAATGAACCCGGATATTATGTGGAAGGCAAATATGGAATACGTCACGAGAACCTAATCTTGATCAAAGAGTGGAAAAAAACCGAGTGGAATACTTTTTACGAATTTGAAACTTTGACCTTATGTCCCTTTTTTAAAAGTATCATAGTAAAAAAAATGCTTTCCCACGAGGAAATCGATTGGATCAATTCCTACCACAAGATGGTTCGGGAAAAACTTTTACCACATTTGGAAGGAGAAGTAAAGGAATGGTTTGAGGAGTTGGTGTCTCCCTTGTAATCATCAAAGCACATCCTGTCCTTAGAATCTCCTGGATTTAATTTGAAAGCATCTTTTTTGAGTGTGATGTCTCGTTTCATGGAGTTCCGATGAGAGCGATGGGTCATTTGCTTATCTTCCAGAGCATTTTGAATGGGGGTGGGATGGCATTTCCAGCTCTTGTTGTTTAAAAAACAAGGAGGCCGAAATGACGGTGGTGCGCAATGAATTTGAGCGTGGCGAAAACAACCCCCAATTCATTGGCCGAACAATGCTTGGCTAATGGAACTATATTAAAGTTTTGGCTTTGTAATCTATAAAACCAAAAGACCTCTGAATCCTTTCAAAGATCTTTTGGTTTTTATTTCTAATAATCCCGACAATCGCTGGGTTTAATTACCGCTGTATTTGACTATTCCCTCTGGTCGATGGGTTAGTTGCTCTCTTCGGGCTTCCAATTCGTTTTGGACTTCTCTTTTCCGGATCTCCATTCTTTTTGCTGCTTCTGAAGTATAGTGTTGGGTTTGTGTACGGATAGCAGATTGTAACTCTTGCTCCTGCTTTTGCATATAAGCTCGGTACTCTGGGGTTCCTTCTTGGGCATGAAGCCCGAGAACAGAAAGACTTGCGATGGAAAGGCAAATAAAAATACGTTTCATAATAAATAATTTTTGGGTTAATATTTCTTTGAGAGTAATAATGTTAGAAAAAACGAAAGGATTTATTCCTCTCGGCTACCTTGTTAAGGCATTGTCAAACCAGATTCCTTCGTTCGATCAAGAGGCAAGCTACCTAATTTATAGGATGTTACAAATGACTTGGGTCAGCCGGTATGCTTTTCAGAAAACTTTATCCTCCACTCTAAAAGACCTATAAGCAGGAAGGGAGCATTAGGGTGGTTTTTGCATAGAGCTTTTGCCCAAATGTTGCTTTTTATTTCTTCGATCGGTCTAATGGATTACAATGGCATCACATAGATGAATTGGGATGGTATCTATTGGTTTTGGAATAAAACCATGGACTTCATCCCTTATCTTAATATTTTCAAAACCGGGATAAATATTTTTGAATTGTACAGTTTCCCCCTTGTCATTCTTTCCTTGCAAATCGTATCTAAAGACTACTTTGGTTCCCAAGGGGGCATGGTAGTAGACAATCCAAGCATCAGATTCTCTCAAGCCGATACAGCCGTTGGAAGTAGCTTTTTCCAAAGTGGCCAAATTGGTGGTAGGATGGATCAGGTGCCCGTGGCTTACTCCATTTATCGCCGGCTCCAACCAGGGGATTGCGGGTAAAAAGGTAAGTCTTCCGTCATCCCTATACGTCTTTTTATATCTGTGATTATTCACGGGATTCATAAAGACCGGGTCTTTATTTACCCTGATTATTTCTCCTATACCTGGCTTTGTTCGCATGTCTACTTCTCTTTTGGCCATAGCCAAATACCTTTTGCTGTTTTTTCCAACCCTTACGGGAAGCTTATATATCTCCTTTCCTTCTTGTATGATCCGAAGCCGGAATTCGGGGATGTTCAGATCTAAATAGGTGTTGTCCAATCGCGCTTTTAATTGTTGGGTTTGAACGGAATCTGGAATAACCAGGACCTGCCCTTTCTCAAAGACCATCAATGATTGTGAGTCTTCGTTAAAGATTCCTCGCTCCATAAGATAATAGTAATCGGTATGAGCTAAGGTATCGATGATCCATGGGTTGTGATGCACAATAACATATTCATCGACAGCATACCGGTATTTTTTGTTGTGTGCTGCTACTATACTGTCCATCAATTTAAAATAGGAACGAATGGGTACATCTTTATTAATCACTACTTGAATGGGTCTTGGAGCTTCGTCTTGTTTTAAACTATTAGTTTGAACCACTTCCTTTTCATTGTTGGGGTTTTTCTCTTCAACATCATTTTTGTCACTATTTATGCAACCTATAATTAAAAAAGGGAGAAATAACCATATCTGTCTAAATTTATTCATTTTAAAAGGCTTGGGTATCCATATTTTTCTGTCACCTATTTGACGCGTTAATGCTTTATCCGGAAAGAAGTGACGTACTTTATGAGCTTTCATAAGCAGATTTCCGTTAGAATATGGGTGAAAAGTTAGGGCAGAGAAGAGGCAGGATAAGAAATAGAAAGATACCGAACAGAATCGCCCACAGAGCGCCCATAAAAATAGGATAGCCTATCTATAAACGTTCCTTTATCGCTTCGCGTTATGGTATGCGCCAAGACCCCGTGAATTCCCATACTGAACAGAAAGAAAGTCAAGGTTGCAACAATGAGTGCCATGCTGGTGGAATTTGTCTCTTTTGCTATATAGAGATAAACCCCCAAGACCACGGAGATTGCTATCGCGATACTGTATATTCTTTTAGCCATTTTTTTCAGTTATTTAAGTTGCTGCTATTTTAAACGTGAAACATGCCGTAATTCTTGGCATTAAAATTCATTAAGGGTATTTTGCCGTAGGACCTCATTTTTCTCAGGAGGTTGCGGTAGAACATCTGCGAAGAATAACTGGTGCTCTCCCGCTCGAGCATGGCAATTACATCGGCTTTTTTCTCGTTTACGCAGTGAATCAATTCGTTGAAAACATCATCTGAATACAAAATTTCCAGGTCCCGGTTTGCATAACCTACGTGTTTATCGACCTTTTCTTTCAGAATTTTTTGCCATTCGTCATCAATCTTGGCATCTAGGGGAGAAACGTGGACGATGGCGATCTTGGCATGGAGCGGTTCTGCTATTTCGGCCAATTTGTTTATGGCTCCCAAATCCTCATCTTCAAAATCGGTGGCATATACAATGGTTTTTATCGGGCTGTAAAGCGTATCTGCCGGAATGGTCAATACGGGATAGGGGGCTTCTTCAATGAGTGTTCTGGCGGTACTTC